>Ga0207873_1001138_pt1 | contig 26881 bp, 17 predicted proteins | sample BGWIniCompost_FD_187373 | JGI IMG/M metagenome (GOLD analysis project Ga0207873, IMG submission 187373) | Cellulose adapted compost microbial communities from Newby Island Compost Facility, Milpitas, CA, USA - BGW Initial Compost (SPAdes)... ...
GCGTCGATGCCCCAGATCACCGGGATCGCCTTGCCGCCGCCGCTGGTGTCCATCGACGCTTCCCAGAACGCGTCGGCCAGCGCCAGCCATTCCTCCGGCTTCGCGTTGTAGCGGCCGCCGGGGTCGGACCCGCCGCCGGCGAGGATCGAACCGAGGCGGTACTTGCGCACGTCCTCGGGCGTGGTGCTGGCGATGTCGCCCTGGATGACCTGGCCGACCTTCTCCTCCAGCGTCATCGACGCCAGCAGCTCGTCGACCTTGCGCTCGAGTTCGGGATCTTCCGCGAACGGCCACTGCGGCTGCGGCCAGTTGGCCGGATCGATCGCGCCCGGGGCGGTGGTCGCGGACGCATCCGGCTGCGCGGCGCCGCCGGCGCGGTCGCCGCTGCACGCGGCGAGCAGCAGGGCCGCGGCCAGCCCCGCGGTCAGGCGCGAAACGGACAGGAAGGCGCGGGATGTACTCATGTAAGGCGATTCCCCTCGTGGCGGCAGTCGGCGAACCCGTCGCGGCGAAATGGCGCGTCGCGACATGACAGCGTTGTCAGAATGTGCACCATACCCGGTCTTTGGCGGCGATGCTTGCTGCACAGCACAAGCGGCCCGCCGGGATCCCGGGAGAAGCAGATGGCACCGCAACCCGACGAGGTGGGCAAGCGCGCGGCCGGCGTGGAGGACGACGCGGCTCTGGCAGAATCCCCGCCCGTGAAACGCAGGATCGACAGGCCGGTGGGCCGGGTGCGGATCGAGGACGTCGCGGCCGAGGCCGGCGTGTCGATGAAGACCGTCTCGCGCGTGCTCAACGACGAGCCCAACGTCTCGGAGGCGACCCGGGAGCGGGTGCGCGCGGTCGTCGAACGCCTGCAGTACCGCCCGCATCCGTCCGCGCGGGTGCTGGCCGGGCGTCGCTCCTACCTGGTGGCGATGCTCTACGACAACCCGTCGAGCAACTACCTGATGGAGGTCGAGCTGGGCGTGCTCGACGCCTGCCAGGCCCAGCACTACAACCTGATGCTGGCCCCGCTGGAGTACGACGCCAAGGACATCGTGGCAAAGGTCGAGGCGCTGGTGCTGCAGTCGCGCCTGGACGGCGTGGTCCTGACCCCGCCGATCACCGACGACGCCGCGCTGCTCGCCCGCCTGGACGAGCTCGGGATCCCGTGGTCGAGCATCTCCGCGCGCGAACCCAACCGCCGCGTCGGCGTGGTCGTCGACGAGCGCAGCGCGGTCGCGGAGATGATCGCCCACCTCGCGGGACTGGGACATCGCCGGATCGCGCACATCAAGGGCCATCCCGCGCACGGCGCGAGCGAGTGGCGCCTGGCCGGATACCTCGACGGCCTCGAGCGGGCCGGGATCGGGCTCGACCCGGCGCTGGTGGTCGAGGGCGGCTTCTCCTACGAGTCGGGTTTCGACGCCACCAACCGCCTGCTCGACCTGCCCGAACCGCCGACCGCGATCTTCGCCGCCAACGACGACATGGCGGCCGGCGCGATCGGCGCGATCTGCGAGCGGGGCATGTCCGTGCCGAAGCACGTCTCGGTGTGCGGGTTCGACGACACGCCGATCGCGCGCCACATCTATCCGGCGCTGACCACCGTCCGCCAGCCCACGCGCGACATGGGCCGCCTGGCGGGACTCGAGCTGCTCAGGGAAATCCGCGAACGCGGACAGGGAAGCCTGGTCACGGTGCCGTACACGCTCCAGCTGCGGCGCTCGACCGGCCCCAAGCCCTGACCGGTCGCTGGCGCTTCGCGCCATCCCGCTGATCCCCCCTTGCCGATGGCCAGGGGCCGGTCGGTGACAGCGCAGTCGGCGCAGAAGCGTGCTGCACCGCACCATCATTTCCGCCGGGGAGCGCCGGAAAACGCGCGGTGGTAACGCTACCATCGCGACGCGTTTGACAACGCTGTCAGCCATCGACCTAATGCAGGCGCGCGGCCAGCGGCCGTGCCGACAATCCGATTTTTCGTGACGACCTTGGGAGAGGGAAGGTTCATGAAACACACGCACGCAGCGCCCCGGCGGCGCATGCTGGCGTCGGCGCTGCTTCTCGCGCTGGCGTCACTCGCAGCACAGGCCCAGGACGCGAGTCCTGCCACCCCACCCGGCCAGGCCGAAGACGCGGACACGCTCGACGCCGTCGTCGTGGTCGGCATCCGCGCCAGCCTCGAATCGTCGATGAACCTCAAGCGCGATGCCCAGGGCGTCGTCGACGGGATCGTCGCCGAGGACATCGGCAAGTTCCCCGACACCAACCTGGCCGAATCGCTCCAGCGCATCAGCGGCGTGTCGATCGACCGTTCGATGGGCGAGGGCTCGCGCGTCACCGTGCGTGGCGTCGGGCCGGACTTCAACCTGGTCCTGCTCAACGGGCGGCAGATGCCGGCCTCGAGCATCGAGGCGACCAACGCCTCCAACTCGCGCGCGTTCGACTTCGCCAACCTCGCCTCCGAGTCGGTCTCGGCGGTCGAGGTCTACAAGACGGGCCGCGCGGCCACGCCCACCGGGGGCATCGGCGCCACCATCAACATCCGCACCGCGCGCCCGTTCGACAGCGGCCCGCTGGCCAGCGTCGGCCTCAAGGCCGTGCACGACGCATCGGTCGACAACCTGCCGGAGCCGATGCAGGGCCGGCAGTGGACCGGCGAGCTGTCGGGCATCTTCGCCGACACCTTCGCCGACGGCCGCTTCGGCGTCGCGCTGAGTGGCAGCTACCAGGACCGCGACTTCGGCTACAACGAGGCGGGCGTGGCCGGCGGCTGGTACGGCTGTCCGCGCTGGTGCGACCCGCTCGCGACGCCCGAAGTGGCGGCCAATGCGACCAACCCGCCGGGGCCGGACGACGTGTACGCCGTGCCGCAGAACCTGCTGTACGCGGTCAATTCCGTGCGGCGGCAGCGCACCAACGGCCAGGCCACGCTGCAATGGGCGCCGACCGAGACGGTCACCGCGACCCTCGACTACACCTACGCCGAGAACCGGATCCGGGCCCGCCGCCACGAGCTGTCGACGTGGTTCAACCTCGCCGCCTCGGAGACCGAGTGGACCGACGGCCCGATCGCCTCTCCGCTGCGCTACACCGAGTACGCCGGTTGCTACAACCCGTCCACCGACCAGTGGGCCGGCAGCGACAACGCCAACAACTGCCCGGCCGGCTTCGAGCCGCGCTGGGGCGACCTGGCCATGGCCGGCTCGCTCAACTGGACCAGAAACGAGAACAAGTCGCTCGGCTTCAACCTCGCCTGGGAAGTCAACGACGCGCTCGACCTGGAGTTCGACTACCACAGCTCGAGCGCCGAGTCGGGCGCCGACAGCCCGTACGGCTCCAACAACGTGATCGGCACGGCGGCGTTCGTGCGCGGCGTCACCAGCGTCGACTTCAGCGGCGACTTCCCGGTGCTCTCGGTGCTGCTGCCGCCCGGCATGGACGGCGTCGGCGCCGACCAGATGATGGTCACCGGCTCGTCGTTCCGGAACAGCTACATGAAGTCGGAGGTGGACCAGGGCCAGCTGCGCGGCAGCTTCCGCTTCGGCGACTACTCGCGGCTCGACTTCGGGGTGGCCTACACCGAGGTCCGCAACCGCACCGCCTACCACTTCACCCAGCGCGACGACTGGGGCGGGTTCGGAAACGGCGCCGCGGACTACGACGACAGCCTGTGGATCGGCGACGACATGAGCCGGTACTTCGACCGCTTCCCCGGCAGCGGCAACGCGTTCGGCGACTTCTTCGTGTTCGACTTCCTGGCCCTGCGCGATGCCGCCATCGCCGCCCGCGGCGGCGACGAGGCCGCGTACCTGCCGCCGGACCACTTCTCCACCGACCGCCGCACCACCGAGAAGTCCAGGAGCGCCTACGTGCAGTGGAGCGACACCTTCGGCGAGCAGATGCCGCTGAATGTGGCCGTGGGCGTGCGCTACGAGGAGACCGACGTCATCTCCAGCGCCCTGGTGCCGATCGCGACCGGGCTGCTGTGGACCGGCAACAACGAGTTCTCGGTCCAGTTCGGCGACCCGGACTTCACCACCCTGCGCGGGAGCTACGACTACTGGCTGCCGAGCATCGACCTGGGCCTGGAGCTGGCCGACGACATGCTGCTGCGCGCCAGCTACGGCCACAGCATCGGCCGGCCGCAGTGGAACCACATCCAGGGCGGGCAGACGATCGATTCGTTCGCGGCCTACGAGGGCGGCACCGGCTCGCAGGGCGACCCGGGCCTGAAGCCGCTGGAATCGCGCAACCTCGACCTCTCGTTCGAGTGGTACTACGGCGAGGGCAGCTACGTCTCGGTCGGCTGGTTCCGCAAGGATATCGACAACTACATCGGCACCTCGGTGATCGAGACCAGCGCCTTCGACCTGCGCACCCCGGTGGGCGGCGCCCTGTTCAACGAGGCGGTCGCCAACGGCTGCGTCGAGGGCTCGATCGACTTCCGCGGCTGCGTGCGCCGCTACATCCTCGAGAACTACGCCGGCACGCCGGGGGTCGTGCAGACCGGCGTCGGCCAGGACGGGCAGCCGCTGGGCACCATCGCCGGCATGCCCGGCGACCCGCTGGCGGTGTTCCGGATCACGGTGCCGGTCAACCGCGACTCCTCCCAGCTCGACGGCTGGGAGCTCAACGTCCAGCACATGTTCGGCGACACCGGCTTCGGTCTCGCGGCGAACTACACCATCGTCGACTCCGACCTCACCTACGACGACCGCGACCTGTTCGATCAGTTCGCCCTGGTCGGCCTGAGCGACTCGGCCAACCTGGTGGCGTTCTACGACAAGGGGCCGTGGCAGGTGCGCGCGGCGTACAACTGGCGCGACCGCTTCCTGGCCAGCACCTACGACAGCTGGCGGCCGAACCCGGTGTACGTCGAGGACTACGGCCAGCTCGACCTCAACATCAGCTACCAGGTCAACGAACACCTGTCGCTGCATGCCGAGGCGATCAACCTGACCGACGAGACCGCGCGCACGCACGGACGCGACGAGCGGCAGGTGTTCTACGCCACCCAGACCGGGCCGCGCTACATGCTCGGCCTGCGCTACCGGTTCTGACCGCGGGCGGCCGCGGCGCGCGGGCATGCCCGCCGCCGCGGCACGTGGCGGACCCGGCCCGTCTCGGCGGCCCCGGGTCCGCGGACCCGGCTGGATGCCGCGGGTCAGTGGCCCGCGGACGCGGCCAGCCGGTCCAGGTCGATGCCCTGGCGGCGCAGGATCGCCGGGGTGCGCGCGGCGTAGAACGCGAGGTAGGCGAAGCAGGCGACGCCGACCAGGAAGCTGACGTGGATGCCGGCGGTGTCGGCCAGCCAGCCCTGCAGCCAGCTGACCAGGCCGCCGCCCATGATCATCATCACCAGCAGGCTGCTGCCCTGTCCGGTGTTGCGGCCCAGGCCGGTGATCGCCAGCGCGAAGATGCACGGCCACATCGTGCTGCAGAACAGGCCGACGCTGGTGAAGGCGATCACGCTGGTCATGCCGCTGGTCAGCATGCCGACCACCAGCGCGGCGATGCCGCACAGCGAGAAGATCAGCAGCATCCGCGCCGGGTTGCCGCGGCTGGCGAAGGTCGCCGCCACCATCACCACGATCACCGCGGCGTAGAGCAGGAACTGCGAGACCGAGTAGCCGGCGATGGTGTTGACCGCCAGGAACACGCCGAAGGCGAGGTAGGGCAGCAACAGGGTGAGCACCAGGCGCACGTTGGGCGGCGCGCCGAAGGCGCCGGCGGCGCCGGCCCAGCGGCCGATCATCAGGCTCGCCCAGTACAGCGAGACGAACGGCGCGATCATCGACGTGTCCAGGCCGAGGCCACCCTGGTCGGCCGGCAGCTTGAGGTAGGCCGGGAGGTTGGCGATGGTCGCGACCTCGACGCCGACGTAGACGAAGATCGCCAGCATCCCCAGCACCAGCTGCGGATAGGCGAAGGCCGAGCCCTTGTGCACCAGCCTGCTTGCGTCCGCGGCTTCCTCCGCCGCGATCCCTTCCAGGTCGATGCGGTTGGGTACCGACGAGAACTTCAGGAACACCGCCACCAGCACGAACGCGGCGCCGAGCACCAGGTACGGGACCTTGACCGACTCGATGCTGGCCTCGGTGCCGCCGGCGGCCACGCTGCCGAAGATCGCCAGGCTCACCAGCAGAGGCCCGATCGTGGTGCCGAAGTTGTTGACGCCGCCGGCCATGGTCAGGCGCTGCGCGCCCGTCGCCGGGTCGCCCATCATGATTGCCAGCGGGTTGGCGGCGATCTGCTGCAGCGAAAAGCCCAGGCCGACGATGAACAGGCCCGAGAGCATCAGCCCGAACGACCCGGTGTTGGCGGCCGGGTAGAACAGCAGCGTGCCGACCGCCGAGACCAGCAGGCCCACGGCGATGCCGTTCTTGTAGCCGATCCGGTTGAGCAGGTCGGCGCCGATCGCCCTGGAGGTGAGGAAGTAGATGATCGAGCCGACGGTATAGGCGACGTAGAACGCCACCGCCACGTACTGGCTCTGCGCCTGGGTCAGGGAAAAGGCGTTCTTGAAGACCGGGATCAGGATCTCGTTGCTGGCGGCCACGAAGCCCCAGAAGAAGAACACGGTGATCAGGACGAGGAACTGCGACCAGCGGGTCTGGTGGGTCGTCATGGGGCTGCCGTGGAAGACGAAGGAAGGGACTGACAGGTTGGAGGCGGCCGGACGATGGTCCGGCCGCCTCCGGCCCGGGCGCGGCGCGGCGCGCCTCTCCTCGCGTCGCGGCCGCCACCCGGGCACCCCGAGGCTTGTACAGGTCGCTTGACAACGTTGTCAAACGTTGCCGCGGAAAGCGCTTGGCCGGACGCGCAAGTCATTGAATATTCCGCCGATTCCTGTGCGACGCAGCATGGACTCCGCGCGTCATGCGCCGGCACCGGTCCGGGCGCTTGGCGGCCGCCGGGCGGGCCGCTAACCTCCGCGCTCCCGCCACGCCGCGCCGCGCCCCCACCCGCCGATGTCCACCACCATCCCGCCTCACGGGCTCCGCCCGCTCGCCTTCGTGATCTTCGGTTCGCGCTGGCTGCAGCTTCCCCTCTACCTCGGCCTGATCGTCGCCCAGTGCGTCTACGTGGTCCTGTTCCTCAAGGAGCTGTGGCACCTGGTGCACGACGTCAACAACCTCAACGAGCAGGGCGTGATGCTGCTGGTGCTGGGGCTGATCGACGTGGTCATGATTTCCAACCTGCTGGTGATGGTGATCGTCGGCGGCTACGAGACCTTCGTATCGCGCCTGGGCCTGCAAGGGCATCCCGACCAGCCCGAGTGGCTGAGCCACGTCAACGCCAGCGTGCTCAAGGTGAAGCTGGCGATGGCGATCATCGGCATCTCCTCGATCCACCTGCTCAAGAGCTTCATCGCCGCGGGGGAAGTGGGGCTGCCGCTGTGCGGAAGCATCGAGTTCGTCAATGCGATGGCCACGCACGCGGCCGCGGTGGCGGACGGGCTGTCACCGCTCGAACCGGCCTGCACCCGGGTCACTGCCGAAGGCGTGATGTGGCAGTCGATCATCCATGGCGCCTTCATCCTTTCGGCCATGGGCATCGCCTACACCGACAAGCTCATGACCGGAAGCACCACCCGGCGCGAGCACGCCGCCGGCCATTGATGTTGCGACGCAGCGCCGTCGCCGGGCGTGTTCCACGCTTGCCCCGGCGGTGGCCTGCGCGCCTTGCACGCGGAGAAGACAGCGGTAGCCTTCCGCGCACTTGCGCGAGGCACGGAGGCCGTTTCGGGAGAAACGACCGCGCTGTCATGCGCTTCGTGTCGCGTTGCTGCAGTGCAAAGTGACACCCCGCGTAACACCATGTTATCAATTCGTAGCGCTGATGTTAGCGCTAACAACTATTACGACAAGGCAGGGAGGCAGGCCGGTTCCGTGAAACAGGCGCCATGCCGGTGTCGCCCGGGGGCTGCAGGCCGGTCCCGCGGGCGGACGATCCGGGCGGCCAGCGGACGGCGGATGCAGTGATTGACACGCGCGCCAAGTGGCGTCGCGGTTGCCCGGAGGAGGGCGTCGTCAGAAAGCATTTGTACTGAAGGTCGTTGTGATAACGGGGAGGGCAGTCGGATGAAGATGTGCAGATTCACGTCCCGCACTGTCGCGGGTAGCGGGCCCTGACCGCTGCCTGGCGCCAGCGACATGCTTTTCTTCGCTCCAATCCAGTGCTGAGGACAAATTCCATGAACCAGAAGTTGAAGGGTTTGAAGTCGAAGGCAATGTTCACCTTCGTGGGTGGCATGCTGGTCATCAACCCCGTATTCGCGCAGGACCCTGCCCCGCAGCCGGCGCAGCAGGATGCATCGACCCTCGACACCGTCGTCGTCACCGGTCTGCGCAACAGCCTCGAGAACTCGATGGGCATCAAGCGCGACACCAGCGGCGTGGTGGACGCGATCAGCGCCGAGGACATCGGCAAGTTCCCTGACACCAACCTCGCCGAGTCGCTGCAGCGCATCACCGGTATCTCGATCGAGCGCCGCAACGGCGAGGGCGCGCAGGTGACCGCGCGCGGCTTCGGCCCCGGCTACAACCTCGTGACCCTGAACGGACGCCAGATCCCCGGCGCCGACGCCTACTCCAGCGGCGACGTCATCACCGGCGGCGTGGGTGCGGGTACCCGCGGCTTCAACTTCGCCCAGCTCGCCTCCGAGGCGGTCAGCGGCATCACCGTCTTCAAGACGGGCCGCGCGCACGCGCCGAGCGGCGGCATGGGCGCCACCGTCGACATCCAGACCTCGCGTCCGCTGAACCTGCCGTCCGGCCTGACCTTCAACGCCGGCCTGAAGGCGATGTCCGACGAGTCGCAGACCATCGGCAGCAGCATCACCCCCGAGCTGTCGTCGATCATCAGCTGGGCCAGCGACGACAAGCGTTGGGGCGCCAGCCTGAGCACCAGCTTCCAGCAGCGCAAGGGCGGCGAGGTCCAGGCCACCGAGAACGAATGGCGCGTCTCGCGCTGGACCGGCGTGCCGGAGGCATGGGGCAACCGCGTCGAGGTCATCAACGCGCCGGCCGAGGGCTCGCTGTACTCGGTGCCCGCCGACCTGCGCTACGCGTTCTCCAACTTCGAGCGCAAGCGCGTCAACGCCCAGGCGGTGCTGCAGTTCGCGCCGACCGACGCGGTGACCTTCACCCTCGACTACACGCACTCGACCAACCAGCTCTCCGAGGACCGCGGCGAGCAGACCCAGTGGCTGAACCAGGGTCCGTTCTCGCGCATCGAGTTCGACACCAGCGGCGCAGTCGCGGTGCCGACCTACATCCGCGAAATCGTGGGCACCAAGGACTTCGGCTACGAGCAGCAGCGCAACGAGCAGAAGTACAAGCTCGACTCGATCGGCTTCAACGCCGACTGGCAGGTGACCGACCGGCTGAACCTGAAGTTCGACGCGCACAGCTCCGAGACCAAGAGCCTGCCGAACGACCCGATCACCGGCGGCAGCGTCACCGCGTTCTCGTTCGCCGGCACCAGCGCGTGCCAGTCCGCCGGCGGTCCGTACTGCGGCGGCAACTGGGCCCAGGAGTACTGGTTCAACACCGGCCTGCCGATCATGGCCCGCACCTGGTACCCCGAATCGCCCAACGCCAACGACGCCTTCAACAACGTCAACGGCGTGGTCAACCCCGAGTTCCCGCCGGAGCAGATCGGCACCCAGATCCAGCGCATCTGGTACTCGCGCCAGGACAGCAAGGTCGAGCAGGGCCGCATCGACGGTACCTTCGACTTCGACAACAGCCGCCTGCGCTTCGGCATCGACTCGTCCAAGGTGTCGATGCGCCGCCTGACCTCGAACGACCACCAGACCGTGCTCGGCAACTGGAGCGTGGACAACGTCGGCGAGGAGCCGGGCTTCCAGGACCTGATCCGCCCGATCAACATCTCGGGCATGTTCAACGACTACAACACCGCTGGCGCCCCGCAGAATGCGTGGTGGGGCAATGCCAGCCAGCTGGCGCAGTGGGCCAGCGGGTTCTACGGCACGTCCTCGACCATCAGCGGCGTGATGGCCAACGACAACCTCATCGAGGAAAAGACCAGCGCCGCGTACGTGCAGTGGGAGTTCGACGGCCAGCTCGGCACGATGCCCTACAACCTGGTGCTCGGCGCCCGCTACGAGCAGACCGACCTGCGCTCGGTGTCGACGATCCAGGTCCCGCAGTCGATCAACTGGAACGGCGACAACGACTTCGCCATCACCCCGTCGGCCGAGGAAATGCCGTTCGCCGAGGAGGCCGAGTACAGCTACTGGCTGCCGAACCTGGACTTCAGCATCGATTTCACCAACACGCTGAAGGGTCGCCTCTCGCTGAGCCAGACCATCGCGCGCGCGCCGTACGGCAACCTGTATGCCGGTCCGACCGCGAACGCCCCGAACGGTTCGGTGCTGCTGGGCTTCCGCGCCACGGGCGCCGCCCAGAACCCGGCCCTGCTGCCGCTGGAGTCGGACAACATCGACGTGGCCCTGGAGTGGTACTTCGCCCCGGCCAGCTACGTGTCGCTGACGTTCTTCGACAAGCGCGTCAACAACTTCATCGGCAACACCCAGGTCCAGGAGAACCTGTACGGCCTGCGTGACCCGACCGGTGGTCCCGATGCCCAGGCCGCGCTGGCGTTCCTGACCAGCCCCGCGTGCCGTGCCCAGGTCGGCCCCAACGCCGCCCCGCACGCCTGCGGTGCCAACGCCATCGCCCTGTTCACGGCGGCGGCGCTGCAGCGCAATGCCGACATCACCGGCGGCCTGGCGGCCTACGACGGCACCGACGCGCAGTGGAACGCGATGGAGGCGCTGGTGCGCCAGCCGGGCCGCGAGTTCGTCGGCATCGCCGAGGACCCGCTGTACATGTTCAACGTGAACCGTCCGGTCAACCAGCGGAAGGCCAACATCCGCGGATGGGAGCTGGGCAGCCAGTACTTCTTCGGCGACAGCGGCTTCGGCATCCAGGCGAACTACACCAAGGTCAGCGGCGACGTGGGCATCGACGATGCCGCGGCCCCCGGCGTGGAGCAGTTCGCGCTCACCGGCCTGAGCGACACCGCCAACGTGGTGTTCATGTACGAGAAGTACGGCTGGACCGCGCGACTGGCCTGGAACTGGCGTGACGAGTACCTGTTCGCGGCCAACCAGGGCAACTCGACCAACCCGTTCTACGTCGAGGACTACCAGCAGTGGGACCTCAGCGTCACCAAGCAGCTGAACGACAACTGGTCGGTGGGCCTGGAGGCGATCAACCTCACCGGCGAGGACCTGCGCTGGCGTGCGCGTACCGATCTCCAGATGCTGCGCCTGCTCGACCAGAGTCCGCGCTACATGGCGGCGATCCGCTACACCTTCTGAGCCGAACCTCTCCAAGGCTGCGAAGGTGTGAGGGACGGGGCCGTTGCGAAAGCAACGGCCCCTTTTTTCCGGCCGGCGCGTGCCGCGACGCCGGTCCGCATGGATCGCCGGCCGCTCGCGCGCGAAGGCCGCGCCGCCGACGCAGGATCCCCGCGCCGGTGCGCATGCGCCGCCTCGATTTAATCGCGCGGCGGGGGCATCATTGCAATGGTCGCCACGACGCGTGGCGCATCCCCGAACGAACGCCGGCGGGCGACACCGCCGGCACGGTCCGGGCCAATGCCGGAGACGACATGGCGCGACACGAACTGCTCGACAACGTGGTCCACAAGGACCTGCGCGTGGACACACGCTTCGGCGCCGGACTGGGCGACCCGGCCGGCCTGGTCCCGGTGTGGCCAACCGAGTTCGCCGAGCTCCAGCGCGAGTACCCGATCTTCCTGCAGAAGGGCGAGGGCGAATCCGAGTACCACGCCGTGGCGCTGCTCGGCTTCGATGCGTCGGAGAACCTGTACCTGGACGGCGACCGGTGGAACGCCAGCTACCTGCCGGGCGCGGTGGTGCGCGGCCCGTTCTCGATCGGCTTCAGGGATCCCGTGCCGGGCGGCCCGCTCGAGCCCGAGCCGGTGGTGCACGTCGACATGGAGCATCCGCGCGTGACCCGCGACGGGCAGGGCGTCGCCGTGTTCATGCCCAAGGGCGGACACAGCCCCTACCTCGACCACGTGATCACGGTGCTCAAGGGCATCCATGACGGGGTCGGCGCGGCGCGGGCGATGTTCGCGGCGCTGGATCGGGCCGGCCTGGTCCAGCCGGTGGAACTGGACCTGCGTTTCGACGAGGCCCGCGGCGCGCGCGTGACCGGGCTGTTCGGCATCGACCGGGACCGGCTCGCGGCGCTCGACGCCGCGCAGCTGCACGAACTTCACCGCCAGGGGCTGCTGGAGGGCGTCTACCTGATGCTTTCCTCCCTTTACAACATGCGCCGGCTGATCGCCGAGAAGCAGCGCCGGCTGCGGATCCAGGACGGCGCGGGCGCGGTCGCCTGAGTCGCATGTCCGAAACGCCCGCCCGCGTGCGCGAGATCCACGGCAGCCGGCCCGACCGGCTGCCGCTGCCGGAGCTGCTGGCCGGCGGCGAGCCGGTCGTGCTCAAGGGCCTGGTGGACGGCTGGAGCCTGGTCCAGGCCGGCCGCGAGTCCGCGCAGGCGGCGATGGCCCACCTGCTCGCGCACTACAACGGCCGGCCGCTGCCGTACTCGTGGGGGCCGCCGGAGACCCGGGGCCGCCCGTTCTACGAGGACGGCTTCACCCGGCTCAACACCGAGGCCCGCCGCGGCACGCTCGACGCGGTGCTGGCGGACATCGCCGCGCACCTGGACGATCCGTCGCCGCCCACCCACTACGTGGCGTCGGTGCCGGTCGACGGCGTGCTGCCGGGGCTGCGCGCGTCCAACGACCTGGATTTCGCCGCGCACGGCGTGGATGCCCCGCCGGCGATCTGGATCGGCAACCGCATCACCGCCTCGTGCCACTACGACGCGCCCGACAACATCGCCTGCTGCGCGGTCGGGCGCCGGCGCTTCACCCTGTTCCCGCCCGCGCAGGTGCACAACCTCTACCCGGGCCCGCTCGAGCCCACGCCCGGCGGCCAGGCGGTGAGCGTGGTGGACTTCGATGCGCCCGACCTCGCGCGCTATCCGCGCTTCGCCGAGGCGCTCGCCCACGCGCGCGTGGCCGAACTCGAGGCCGGCGATGCCCTGTTCATCCCCAGCATGTGGTGGCACCACGTGCAGGCGCTGGAGCCCTTCAACGTGCTGGTCAACTACTGGTGGAGCAGCATGCCGGCCTGGATCCCCACGCCGATGCACGCGCTCTACCACGCGATCTGGTCGATCCGCGACCGGCCCGAGCGCGAGAAGCAGGCCTGGCGCGAGATCTTCGAGTACTACGTGTTCGGCCCGGCCGAGAGGGCCGGCGAGCACCTGCCCGGGCCGGCGCGCGGCGCGCTCGGCCCGATGGACGAAACCATGGCGCGGAGGATGCGGGCGATGCTGATCGCCAGGCTCAACCGCTGACACCGGCCGGCGGCGGATGGGGGCCGCCGGACGCACCGCATTACCCGGGGAGGAACCAGACATGAGCGAAGGCAGGATCAGGCGCGTCGTCATCGCCGGCGGCGGCACCGCCGGCTGGATCGCGGCGTGCGCGCTCACCCACCAGTTTCCGAAGGACGTGCTCAAGGTCGTGCTGGTGGAGTCCGAGCAGATCGGCACGGTGGGCGTGGGCGAATCGACGATCCCCACCATCCGCACCTTCCACCACCTGCTCGGCATCGACGAGCGCGAGTTCATGAGTTCGGTGGCGGCCAGCTTCAAGCTCTCGATCTCGTTCGAGAACTGGCTGCGCCCGGGCCACCGCTACTTCCACCCGTTCGGCCTGACCGGGCTCAATACCTGGGCCTGCGAGTTCCACCACTTCTGGCTCGATTCGCGCCGTCGCGGGATCCAGTCCGAACTGGGCGACTTCTGCCTGGAAACCGTCGCCTCGCGCGTGGACCGCTTCGTCCTGCTCGGCAAGGACGGCGGCGCGTCGCAGTGGTCCACGCGCTGGGCCAGCGGCGGCCTGTCGCCCGACCGGCTGCAGGTCAACTACGCCTACCACTTCGACGCCGGGCTGTACGCGGCCTACATGCGCGAACGCGCCGAACGCCAGGGGCTGGAGCGGGTCGAGGGCCGGATCGAGCAGGTGCGCCAGCACCCCGAGACCGGCTTCATCGAGGCCCTCGTGCTCGAGGGCGGCAGGGTCATCGAAGGCGACCTGTTCATCGACTGCACCGGCGGGCGCGCGGTGCTGAGCGAGCAGGCGCTCAAGACCGGCTACGAGGACTGGAACCACTGGCTGCCGAGCAACCGCGCCGTGGCCCTGCAGACCGAGGCCGACGGGCCCGCGGTGCCGTACACGCGGGCGATCGCGCACGAGGCCGGCTGGCACTGGAAGATCGCCCTCCAGCACCGCATCGGCTGCGGCATCGTCTTCTCCGACGCATTCATGTCCGACGACGAGGCCACCGCCAGGCTGCTGAAGGAGAACCCGGCCAGGCCGCTGCGCGACCCCTGGATCATCCCGTTCCGCACCGGGCGCCGGCGCAAGGCCTGGAACAAGAACGTCATCGCCATCGGCCTGTCGAGCGGATTCATCGAGCCGCTCGAATCGACCAGCATCCACCTGACCCTGAGCGGCGTGGCCCGGCTGCTCAAGCTGTTCCCCTACGACGGCATCGACGAGTCGATGGTGCGGCGCTACAACGACATCAGCCGCGCCGAGATGGAACACGTGCGCGACTTCATCATCCTCCACTACCACCTCAACCAGCGCGACGAGCCGATGTGGCAGCAGGTGCGCAACATGACGGTGCCGGACGAGCTCGCGCACCGGATCCAGATGTTCCGCGACCGCGCCCACGCGCTGCAGGGCGAGGACGAGCTGTTCCGCCTCGATTCGTGGACCCACTGCATGCTCGGGCAGGGCGTGGAGCCGCGTTCCTGGCATCCGCTGGCGCGCACGCTCGCCGACAACGACCTCAAGCGCCTGTTCGAGGGCATCCGCCAGCCGATCCAGCAGGCGGTCGCGGCGATGCCGACGCACCAGCAGTTCCTCGACCAGTACTGCAAGGCCCCGCCCTCGGCGTGGGAGCTGATGTACGAGCGGGCCCGCGCCCACGCGCGCATCACCGGCAAGGTCGCCGGGGTGGGCGGCGAGCTGCGCCAGTGAGGCGGCGATGCTGATCGAGCCGCATCCCGGCCTGCGCTTGCAGGCGCGCAGGATCGGCGCCGAGGGCGCGCCGCTGCTGGTCATCGACCAGGCGGTGGCCGACCCCGACCGGCTTGTGCGCAAGGCCGCGCGCGGGCATTTCACGCCGCAGGGCGCGATGTTCCCCGGCCTGCGCCTGCGCGCGCCGCTGTCCTACGAGGTGTTCCTCGAGCGCCTGCTGCGGCCGCTGCTGGCCGACCACTTCGGGCTTCCCGCCGATGGCCGGATGAAGTTCGCGATGTGCCACTACTCGCTGGTCAGCCAGCGGCCGGAGCGGCTGGTCTTCCTGCAGCGGATCCCGCACATCGATTCGGCCGCCGCCAACGGCCTGGCCACGGTCCATTACCTGTTCCGCGGCGACTGGGGCGGCACGGCGTTCTACCGCCACCGGTCCACCGGATTCGAAACCGTGGACCAGACCCGGCACGCGGAGTACTTCGCCAGGCTCGAGGCCGAGGCGCTCGACGAGGCGGCCGACACGCCCGGCTACATCAATGGCGACTCGCCGCTGTTCGAGCGCATCGACAGCGTGGACGGCGCGTTCAACCGGCTGGTCGTCTACCGCCGCAACTCCCTCCACTCGGGCAACATCGACAATGGCCGCGTACCGCCCCCGGACGTGTACGCGGGACGGCTGTCCATCAACAGTTTCATCGACATCCAGGCGTGATGCGCACGCACCCGGGCGGCGCGGCCCGTCATGCCGCGGGCGACGGCGCATGGCGATGAGCGCGGCGCTGCTGCTGCTCCTGCAGCTGGTGCTGGTGCTGGCCGCGGCCAAGGCCTGCGGCGAGCTGCTGCGCCGCCTGGGCCAGCCGCCGGTGATCGGCGAGATGGCCGCCGGGCTTGCGCTCGGCCCGCTGGTGTTCGGGGTCTGGATGCCGGAGGCGCATGCGGCGCTGTTCCCGGTCGCGTCGCTGCCGGTGCTGGGCGGGCTGGGGACGCTGGGGGTGACCGTGTTCATGTTCGTCATGGGCGCAGGGCTGCGCGCGCCCGAAGGCAGTCGTGCCCAGGTGCGGGCCGCGGTGTCGATCGGCGGCGTCGGCATCGTGGTGCCGCTCGCGCTGGGGTTGGCGATCGCGCCCGGGCTGTACCGGGACTTCGCCCCGGCCGGCGTCGGCTTCTGGCCATTCGCGCTGTTCGTGGCCGCCGCCGTGTCGGTCACCGCGTTCCCGGTGCTGGCGCGAATCCTGAAGGACCGAGGCATGCTGCACTCCACGCCGGGGCGCCTGGCGCTGGGCGCGGGCCTGGTCAACGACGGCGTGGTGTGGATCTTCCTCGCCGCGGTGCTGGCGCTGGCCGGCGCCGGGTCGGGGCGTGGCGCCTTGCTGGCCGTGGGTGGGGCCGTGGTGCTCGGCGCCGCGACGTTCGGGCTGCTCGGGCCGCTGTTCGCGCGCCTGCTGCGACCGGCGACGTTCGACGGCGAGCCGCGCGTCCCGGCGCTGGTGCCGGTGTGGCTGGGGCTGCTGGGGTGCGCGGCGTTCTCGGAGTGGATCGGCCTGCACGCGATCTTCGGCGCGTTCCTGTTCGGCGCCTGCCTGCCGCGCGACGACCGCCTGCTGCGCTGGTTCGGGCGCCGGATCGAGCCACTGGCGGTCGGGCTGCTGATGCCGGTGATGTTCGTCGCCGCTGGCCAGCACGCCACGCCGGAGGCGTTCGGCGGGATGGCCGGTGGGACGTTCGTGCTGCTGCTGGCGGTGGCGATCGCGGGCAAGTTCGCCGGCTGCGCGGCCGGCGCGCGCCTCAACGGCTGCGGCTGGCGCGAAAGCCTCGCCATCGGGTCGCTGATGAACGCGCGCGGGCTGATGGAACTGATCGTGCTTCGGGTCGGCTACGACGCGGGCCTGATCGGACCGGAGCTGTTCACGATGCTGTTCGTCCTGACCCTGGTGACAACGGTGATGGCTTCGCCGCTGCTGGCGCTGATCGACCGGGGACGGGCGATGCCCGGAGCCGCGCCGGACGCCGTGGCCGGGGGCCCTCCCTGAGCGCGCGCCGGACCCCGTGCCGGGGCCTGCGACGGCGGTCGCCTAGAATGTGCGCATGGATGTCTCCCACCTGCTCGACGGGCTGAACGCGGCCCAGCGCGAGGCCGTGTCCGCGCCGCCCGGCCATTACCTGGTCCTGGCCGGCGCCGGCAGCGGCAAGACCCGCGTGCTCACCCACCGCATCGCCTGGCTGCACGAGGTGGTCGGCGTCCCCGTGCACGGCATCTTCGCCGTGACCTTCACCAACAAGGCCGCGGCCGAGATGCGCCACCGCATCGAGGGCCAGCTGCGCCACGGCGCGCGCGGGCTGTGGATCGGCACCTTCCACGGCCTCGCCCACCGGCTGCTGCGCCTGCACTGGCAGGACGCGAAGCTCCCCGAAGGCTTCCAGATCCTCGACAGCGACGACCAGCTGCGCCTGGTCAAGCGCGTGGTCCAGCAGCTGGAGTTCGACGAGGCGCGCTTCCCGCCGCGCCAGATCGCGTGGTGGATCAACGCGCAGAAGGACGAGGGCCGCCGCCCCCAGCACATCCAGGCCGCCGGCGACGAGTGGTCGAGCGTGATGCTGCGCAGCTACCAGCTCTACCAGGAGCGCTGCGACCGCGCCGGGCTGGTCGACTTCGCCGAGATCCTGCTGCGCGCGCACGAGCTGCTGCGCGACAACCCGCCGCTGCTCGCGCACTACCGCCAGCGCTTCGGACAGCTGCTGGTCGACGAGTTCCAGGACACCAACGCGATCCAGTACGGCTTCGTGCGCCTGCTCGCCGGCGACACCGGCCAGGTGTTCGTGGTCGGCGACGACGACCAGTCGATCTACGGCTGGCGCGGGGCCAGGGTCGAGAACATGCAGCGCTTCCTGCGCGACTTCCCCGGCGCCCGGACCATCCGCCTGGAGCAGAACTACCGCTCCAGCGCCAACATCCTGGGCGCCGCCAACGCGGTGATCGCGCACAATCCCGACCGGCTCGGCAAGCAGCTGTGGACCGACAGCGGCGACGGCGAGCCGATCGACCTGTACGCGGCCTACAACGAGATCGACGAGGCGCGCTTCGTGATCGAGCGCATCTCGCAGTGGGTGCAGGGCGGCGGCAGCCACGGCGACTGCGCGATCCTCTACCGCAGCAACGCCCAGTCGCGCGCGTTCGAGGAAACCCTGCTCGCCGAGCAGATTCCCTACCGCGTGTACGGCGGCGTGCGCTTCTTCGAGCGCGCCGAGGTCAAGGACACGCTGGCGTACCTGCGCCTGGTCGCCAACCGCGGCGACGACGCGGCCTTCGAGCGCGCGGTCAACACGCCCGCGCGCGGCATCGGCGAGCGCACCCTCGACGAGGTGCGGCGGCTGGCCCGCGGCCAGGGCGTTTCGCTGTGGCAGGCCTCGCTGCAGGTGCAGCAGTCCGGCGCGCTGCAGGCGCGGGCGCGCAACGCGCTGGCCGGCTTCCACGCGCTGGTCGAGTCGCTCGACGCCGAAGTCGCCGAGCTGCCGCTGAAGGACAAGATCGACCACGTGCTGGCGCGCTCGGGCCTGCGCGTGCACTACACCAACGAGTCCAAGGGCGCGGCCGATTCGCGCGTGGACAACCTCGACGAACTGGTCTCGGTGGCCTCGCGCTTCGTCAAGGGCGACGAGGACGACGCGGCGCAGCTCAGCGAACTGGTCGCGTTCCTGTCCTACGCCGCGCTCGAGGCCGGCGAGGGCCAGGCCCAGGCCGGCGAGGACGGCGTCCAGCTGATGACCCTGCACAGCGCCAAGGGCCTGGAGTTCCCGCTGGTGTTCCTGGTGGGCATGGAGGAAGGGCTGTTCCCGAACGCGCGCTCGATCGAGGAGAGCGGGCGGCTGGAGGAGGAGCGGCGCCTGGCCTACGTCGGCATCACCCGCGCGCGCCACAAGCTGGTGCTCAGCTACGCCGAGTCGCGGCGCCTCCACGGCCAGGACATGTACGGCGTGCCCTCCCGCTTCCTGCGCGAGATCCCCTCGCCGCTGCTCAACGAGGTGCGGCCGCGGGTGCAGGTCTCGCGTCCGGCCTTCCCGCAGCGGCCGCGGCGCGACTGGGGCCACGCCGCGCTCGAGGAAGGCCCCGGCCTGAAACTCGGGCAGACCGTGGTACATCCCAAGTTCGGCGCCGGCGTGGTCACCGACATCGAGGGCAGCGGAGCGCACGCGCGCGTGCAGGTGAACTTCGACGAGGTGGGCAGCAAGTGGCTGGTCACCGCCTACGCGAACCTGCAGCCGGCCTGACCCGGCACCCGTCGCGCGCGGGGCGTCTTAGCGGTTCCTTGCCGGTGCCTGGGGCAAGATGGACCCGCGCCGCGGAAGGCGCGCTGGAAGAGGACAGGCGATGCAGCTGGGCATGATCGGACTCGGGCGCATGGGCGCGAACATGGCGCAGCGCCTCCACCAGGGCGGACATGCGGTGGCGGGCTACGACCCGTCGCCGGAGGCGCGGATGCGGCTCGAGGCCGCGGGCATGGAGGTGGTCGACTCGCTCCAGGCGCTGGTGGCGCGCCTCGAGGCGCCGCGCGCGCTGTGGATGATGGTCCCGGCCGGCGATCCCGTGGACGAGGCGATCGCCACGCTGCGGCCGCTGCTCGCGCCCGGCGACGTGCTGGTCGACGGCGGCAACTCCTGGTACCGCGACAGCCAGCGCCGGCACGCCGCGCTGGCCGGGGCCGGCATCGCCTTCCTCGACGTCGGCACCAGCGGCGGCGTGTGGGGCCTGCAGGAGGGCTACAGCCTGATGGTCGGCGGCGATGCGGAACCGGCCGCGCGGCTGGCGCCCGTGTTCGCCAGCCTCGCGCCGGCGGCCGACCGCGGCTGGGCGCACGTGGGGCCGAGCGGGGCGGGGCATTTCGCCAAGATGGTCCACAACGGCATCGAATACGGGCTGATGCAGGCCTACGCCGAGGGCTTCGCGATCCTCGAGCGGCGCCGCGACCTGGTGCCCGACCTCGCCGGCCTGGCCGAGCTGTGGCGGCACGGCAGCGTGGTGCGCTCGTGGCTGCTCGACCTGACCGCCGGGGCGCTGCGCGACAACCCCGGCCTGGAGGGCATCGCCGCCTGGGTGCCGGATTCGGGGGAGGGTCGCTGGACGGTGGCCGAGGCGATCGAACTCGACGTCCCCGCGCCGGTGATCACCCAGGCGCTGCTGGAACGGCTGCGCTCGCGCCAGGACAACGCCTACGCCGACCGGCTGCTGGCGGCGATGCGGGCGGCGTTCGGCGGTCACGGGGTCAAGCCGGCCTGAATCCGGCCCCCGGCCTGCGCTGGATCAATGCGGGCCCCGGGCGCCGATGCTTCCATGGGCCCGTCCCCCCGGAATGGAGGCAGTGCCATGTACAGCCACATCCTGATCGCGAGCGACGGTTCGGCCCTGGCGGGCAAGGGCCTGGACGCGGGCCTGGCGCTCGCGGCCGCGCTCAAGGCCAAGGCGACCCTGGTCACCGTGTCCGATCCCTGGCAGGCGATGATGGCCGCCGAGCCGTCCGCGCTGGCGATGGACGCCGAGGTGCGCGAGGAGCAGCGCCGGCAGAAGGAGGCGCAGGCCCGCGCGATCCTGGAGGAGGGCCGCGAGCGCGCGGCGCTCGCCGGCGTGGCGCTGGAGACGGTCTACGTGCCCGAACGCCTGGTCGACGAGGCGATCCTCGAGACCGCGAGCCAGGTCGGCGCCGACCTGATCGTCATGGCGTCCCACGGCCATCGCGGCCTGCGCAAGCTGCTGCTGGGCAGCCAGACCCAGTCGGTGGTCACGCGCAGCCCCCTGCCGGTGCTGGTGGTGCGCTGAGCGCGGCCGTCGCGGCCAGCGGCACCACGCGGCCGGTGGCGGCGCTCTCGCGGCCGGCCTCGAGCACCTCCATCACCGCCAGCGCCTGCTCCAGCGTCGCGGGCGGTGCGCCGCGGCCCAGGATCGCGTCGCGCATGGCGGCGTAGCAGGCGAGGTAGTCGCCCGGTGGGCTGTCGATCGCGCGAGGCGGCCCGGCGCCGTCCGGCCCGGCCGGGGCGAACAGGCCGGGGCGCGGATCGTGGCCCCAGCCCGGGCTGCCGGGCGCGATGCCGTCGCGCAGCGCGGCCTCCTGCACGTCCAGCCCGTGCTTGGTGAAGCTGCCGCCGGTGCCGTGGACCGCGAAACGCAGGCCGTTGTCGGCCACCAGCGCGCCCGCGTGCAGCACCGCGCGCAGGCGCGGCCAGCGCAGCACGACGTGGAAGCTGTCGTCCACCTGAGCGCCGTCGCGCTGCGCGGCGATGTCGGCCCACAGGTCGTGCGGCATGCCGAACAGCAGTAGCGCCTGGTCCACCAGGTGCGGACCCAGGTCGAACCACAGCCCCGCGCCGGGACCGGCGCGATCGCGCCAGCGGTCGGGCACCAGGGGGCGGAAGCGGTCGAAGTGCGAGTGCAGTTCGATCACCTCGCCGAGGCGCCCGTCTTCGACCAGCCGGCGCAGGGCAAGAAAATCGGCGTCCCAGCGCCGGTTGTGGAACACGCTCAGCACGCGTCCGGCCGCGCGCGCCGCCGCGGCCATGCGCCGCGCCTCGTCGAGGCTGGTGGCCATCGGCTTGTCCACCAGCACGTGGCGCCCGGCGGCGAGCGCGGCGATGGCCAGCGGCGCGTGCACCACGTTCGGCGTGGCGATCACCACCAGGTCGATGCGCGGATCGGCGAAGGCGGTGGCGGGATCGGGCACCACCGAGGCACCGGGACAATCGGCGAACACGCGGTCGGCCCGGCTCGACACCACGGTGCGCAGCCGCAGCCCCGGCGTGCGTGCGATCAGCGGCGCGTGGAACACCCGGCCGGCGTAGCCGTAGCCGACCAGGGCGACGCCGAGCGCATCGCCCACGGCGTGCGTCACCAGCCGAACAGCTTGAAGTAGGTCTGCGGCGGATCGTCGCCGTCGCGCGTGGACATGACCCGGCCGTCGCGCACGTACAGGTAGTAGGTCGGCCCGCGCAGCGGCTTGACCTGCACCACGCGCAGCTCGCCGCCGACGCGGTACTCGGTCACGACGTCGCCATTGGCTTCCGTCCGCACCACTTCCTCGGCGCCCGGCGGGATCTCGACGGCGGCCGGGTCGGGCGTGCTGGCGCAGGCCGCCAGGCCCAGCAGCACGGACAGGGCGACGGACGGGAGCAGGCGGCGTGCGGACATGGCGGTCATCCGGTGTGGCGGGTGCCTCCATTATGCGCGGCGCGGGCGGCGTTGGCGCGCGCCACGGCCGCCGGCGACGCCCCGTGGACCGGCGGGCGCGTAGAATCGAGCGATGCCCAGGCTCGTACTGATCGACGGCTCGTCCTACCTGTTTCGCGCGTTCCACGCGCTGCCACCGCTGACCAACGCGCAGGGCGAGCCGACCGGCGCGCTGTTCGGCGTGGTCAACATGCTGCGGGCCACGCTCAAGGAGCGGCCCGACTACGCGGCCTTCGTGCTCGATGCCAGCGGGCCGACGTTCCGCGAGGCGCTGTATCCCGAATACAAGGCCAACCGCCCGCCGATGCCCGACGACCTGCGCGCGCAGGTCGAGCCGATGTGCCGGATCGTCGAGGCGCTGGGCTTCCCGATCCTGCGCGAGGAGGGCGTGGAGGCCGACGACGTGATCGGCACCCTGGCCTTGCGGGCGGCGGCCGAGGGCATCGACGTCACCATCTCCACCAGCGACAAGGATTTCGCCCAGCTGGTGCGCGAACCCGCGCCCGGGCAGGGCCTGGTCGAGCTGGTGAACACGATGACCGGCGGCCGGATGGACAGCGTCGAGGCGGTGGTGGCCAAGTTCGGCGTGCGCCCCGACCAGATCGTGGACATGCTCGCGCTGATGGGCGACAGCGTGGACAACATCCCCGGCGTGCCCAAGTGCGGGCCCAAGACCGCGGCCAAGTGGCTGGCCGAATACGGCAGCCTCGACGGAGTGATGGCCGCCGCCGGCACGGTGAAGGGCAAGATCGGCGAGAACCTGCGCGCGGCGCTCGGCCACCTGCCGCTGAGCCGCGACCTGGCGACGATCCGCACCGACGTGGCGCTGCCGATCGGTCCGCGCGACCTTGGCCTGCGCGAGCGCGAGGTGGAGGCGCTGCGCGAACTGTACACGCGCTACGGCTTCAACCAGGCGTTGCGCGAACTGGACGGCGGGAGCGCGGTCGACGCGGCGGAGAAGGAGCCGGCGCGGGCGCGCGGCAACGCCCGCTACACCGCGCCCGCCGCCGCGGAGGCGCCACCGCCCGATCCGTCCCTGGCGGCGCCCGGGGAATACGAGACCATCCTCGACCCCGCCCGCCTCGAGGCCTGGATCGCCGACCTGCGCCGCGCAGGCCGCTTCGCCCTGGACACCGAGACCGATTCGCTCGACCCGATGCGCGCGCGCCTGGTCGGGATCAGCTTCGCGGCCGAGCCGGGGCGCGCGGCCTACCTGCCGCTGGGCCACGACTATCCCGGCGCTCCGCCGCAGCTCGGCCGCGACGTCGCCCTCGCGCTGCTGCGGCCGCTGCTCGAGGACCCGCAGGTCGCCAAGATCGGCCAGCACGGCAAGTACGACCTGCACGTGTTCCGCCGCCACGGCATTACCGTGCGCGGCTACGCCGACGACACCATGCTCGAGAGCTTCGTGCTCGACTCCAGCCAGCGCCACGACATGGATTCGCTGGCGCGGCGCGTGCTCGGCTACGAGACCGTGCCGTACGAGGCGGTGGCGGGGAAGGGCGCGAAGCAGATCCCGTTCAACGCGGTGGCGGTGGCCGACGCCACCCGCTACGCCGCCGAGGACGCCGACATCACCCTGCGCCTGCACCACGCGCTGTCGCCGCGGCTGGCCGAGGCGCCCGGGTTGCACATGGTGTACCGCGAGATCGAGATGCCGCTGGTGGAGGTGCTGGCGCGGATCGAGGCCAACGGGGTCATGGTCGACGCCGACGAGCTGCGCCGCCAGACCGCCGACCTGTCGCGGCGCATGCTCGCCGCGCAACAGAAGGCCACCGAACTGGCCGGGCGCAGCTTCAACCTCGATTCGCCCAAGCAGCTGCAGGCGCTGCTGTTCGACGAACTCGGGCTGCCGGCGCTGGTGAAGACGCCCAAGGGCCAGCCCAGCACCAACGAGGAGGCGCTGGAGGCCATCGCCGACCAGCACGAACTGCCGCGCGTGATCCTCGAGTACCGCGGCCTGGCCAAGCTGCGCAGCACCTACACCGAGAAGCTGCCGGAGATGGTCAATCCCGACACCGGCCGGGTGCACACCAGCTACCACCAGGCCGGCGCCGCCACCGGCCGCCTGGCCTCGAGCGACCCGAACCTGCAGAACATCCCGATCCGCACCGTCGACGGCCGCCGCATCCGCAAGGCGTTCGTGGCGCCGGAGGGGCGTCGCCTGGTGGCCTGCGACTACTCGCAGATCGAGTTGCGGATCATGGCCCACCTCTCAGGGGACGAAGGCCTGCTGGGCGCGTTCGCCGCCGGCGCCGACATCCACCGCGCCACCGCGGCGGAAGTGTTCGGCCGCCGCCTCGAGGAGGTGACGCCCGAGGAGCGGCGCGCGGCCAAGGCGATCAACTTCGGCCTGATGTACGGGATGGGCGCGTTCGGCCTGGCCCGCAACCTCGGCATCGGCCGCGGCGAGGCCCAGGACTACATCGCCACCTACTTCTCGCGCTACCCCGGCGTGCGCGACTTCATGGAGCGCACCCGCCAGCAGGCCCGCGAGCAGGGCTACGTGGAAACCGTGTTCGGCCGGCGCCTGTACCTGGAGTTCATCCAGCGCGGCAACCAGGCCCAGCGCGCCGGCGCCGAGCGCGCCGCGATCAACGCGCCGATGCAGGGCACGGCGGCCGACATCATCAAGCGCGCGATGGTGGACATCGACGCCTGGCTCGCGGGCCAGGGGGGCCGCGCGCTGATGATCCTGCAGGTGCACGACGAACTGGTGTTCGAGGTCGACGCCGACTTCGTCGAGACACTGCTGGCCGAGGTGCCGGCGCGGATGTCGGCGGCGGCGGAATTGCGTGTTCCGCTGGTGGTCGAATCGGGCGTGGGGATGAACTGGGACGAGGCGCACTGACGCCCGGTGGCCGTTCAGGTGCGTGTGAGCGCTCACAGCGCGTGAAGGTTGCGTTACTCCACGTGACTTCCGGCACACCCCTGTTTTTCCAGGGTCCTGGCATCGGTTCCGCCGTCGCCCGATCGAGGTAAACGCCGGCTGAACTTTGCCCTCGCGGCTGCGATTTCTTCACGAACTCTCAATGTCCGTGGTGGTCAGATAGATCGCGACAGATGCAAGGTCTGTCGCTGATCTCTCCCATCCCCTGGAGCAGATCCCCCGGAACGTAAGACTTCTCCCCGAGTCCCGTTCCCCCCGGCCCCGCAGGCCCCCCCTGCCTGCGGGGCTTTTTGTTGCCCGTTGGCCGCCCCCGCACCCGCGTGCTCTGTCGTTGCGCGGCCGGCGCCGGCACGTCGCGGACGTCGACGCCCGGAACCCGCGGCACTGCCCCGCCTTCATCCCCCGCCTGCCAGCATGCCGGTGTCCCCTGCAGGAGGTCGCGCCATGTCCGGGATGTTCGAGCTCGAGCTGCCGTGGTGGGAGCTGGCGCTGCGGGGTGCGGCCGTGTACCTGGCGATGCTGGTCCTGGTGCGCCTGTCGGGAAAGCGCACGGTGGGCGAGTTCACGCCGTTCGACCTGGTGCTGGTGGTGCTGCTGGGCGAATCGGTCGGCGGCGCGCTGATCGGCGAGGACATGTCGCTTCCCGGTGGATTGATCGTCGCGGCCGTGCTGATCGGGCTGAACTGGCTGGTCGGCTTCCTGTCCGCCCGGATCCCGCTGCTGGACCGGATCATCGAGGGCCAGCCGGTGCTGGTCGCGCGCGACGGCCAGGTCTTCCGCGACGTGCTGCGCCGGCAGTCGATCAGCATGGCCGAGTTCGAGGCGGGGATGCGCGCCGCCGGCTGCGCAGCCGTGGACGAGATCCGGGTGGCCGTGCTCGAGCCCAACGGACACATCAGCGTCATCCGCCGCGACACCGCTTGAACCGCGGCCCGCGCGGCCGCGCGACGGCCTAGAATCCACTGCGCGTGCGCAAGATCATCCACATCGACATGGACGCGTTCTACGCCTCGGTGGAGCAGCGCGACGATCCGTCGTTGCGCGGCCGCCCGGTGGTGGTGGCCTGGCGCGGACCGCGTTCGGTCGTGTGCGCGGCCTCCTACGAGGCGCGGCGCTACGGCGTGCGCTCGGCGATGCCGGCGGTGCGGGCCGAGCGGCTGTGCCCGGAGGCGGTGTTCGTTCCGCCGGATTTCCCGCGCTACAAGGCGGTCTCGCGACAGGTGCAGGCGATCTTCCGTGAGCACACGCCGCTGGTGCAGCCGCTGTCGCTGGACGAGGCCTACCTCGACGTCACCGAGCCGCTCATCCCCTCGCCCAGCGCCACCGCCACCGCGCAGGCGATCCGGCAGCAGATACGCGAGCGCACGGGCCTGACCGCATCCGCGGGCGTGGCGCCGAACAAGTTCCTGGCCAAGATCGCCTCGGACTGGAACAAGCCCGACGGACTGTTCGTGATCCGTCCCGCGCAGGTCGATGCCTTCCTGCAGCCGCTGCCGGTATCGCGGATCCCGGGCGTGGGCAAGGTGATGCAGGGCAAGCTCGCCGGACTGGGCGTGGAAACGGTGGGCCAGCTGCGCGGGCTCGGCCTGGAAGAGCTCCAGGCCCGCTTCGGCAGCTTCGGCGCGTCGCTCTACCGGCGCGCCCGCGGCATCGACGAGCGCCCGGGGGAG
>Ga0207873_1001139_pt1 | contig 26875 bp, 21 predicted proteins | sample BGWIniCompost_FD_187373 | JGI IMG/M metagenome (GOLD analysis project Ga0207873, IMG submission 187373) | Cellulose adapted compost microbial communities from Newby Island Compost Facility, Milpitas, CA, USA - BGW Initial Compost (SPAdes)... ...
GGGGGGGGCGTCGGGGGGGCGAGGGGAACGCGGCAGGGGGCTGGGCGCTGAGCGCTAAGTGGGCTCGCTGCGTGGGCTCGCTGGATGGGGCCGGGCGCTGGGCGCCGGGTGGCTGGGCTGCTCGGCGCCCTGGGCCGGCGTTTGCGGTAGGCTCCTCTGCGATGGCTGCGAAGGGTGATCCAGGGATGGATGAGCGGTGCGTGCTGGCGATCGACCAGGGCACGACGGGGACGACGGTGCTCGTCATGAGCGCGGGGGGGAAGACCCTCGGCAGGGCGACGCGGGAGTTCCCACAGCATTTCCCCCGGCCCGGGTGGGTCGAGCACGAAGCGGACGACATCTGGCAGAGCGTGCTCGAGGCCCTCGCCCGGGCCCTGGAGGACGCCCACGTCGCTCCCGAGCGGATCGCCGCGATCGGCATCACGAACCAACGGGAGACCACGCTGCTCTGGGAGCGGGAGACGGGACGCCCCGCGCACCGCGCGATCGTGTGGCAGGACCGGCGCACGACGGAGCTCTGCGCGGAGCTCGACGCCGCGGGACATGGCGCGCGAGTGCGGGAGGTCACGGGGCTCGTCATCGATCCCTACTTCTCGGGGAGCAAGCTGACCTGGTTGCTGTCGAAGCACCCCGAGATCGGCCGGGACGCGCGGGACGGGAAGCTGGCCTTCGGCACCGTCGACAGCTACCTGGTGCGGCGCCTCACGGCGGGGCGCGCGGGGCACGTCATCGAGGCGACCAACGCGTCGCGCACTCTGCTCATGGATCTGCGGACGCGCCGCTGGAGTCCGGAGATGTGTGAATTGTGGGGCGTGCCAGAGGCCCTCTTGCCGCGCATCGTGCCGAGCGCCGGGATCGTCGGCGTGACCCAGGGCGTGCCCGGGCTGCCCGATGGCGTGCCCATCGCGGGGATCGCTGGCGATCAGCAGGCAGCCCTGTTCGGTCAGGGCTGCTTCCAGGTCGGCGACGCCAAGTGCACCTACGGGACGGGCGCGTTCGTGCTCACCAACACGGGGGGGCTACCCGTGCAGAGCCGACACGGGCTGCTCTCCACCCTGGGCTGGCAGATCGGCGAGGAGGTGGTGTACGCCCTCGAGGGCGCGTGCTTCGTCGCGGGGGCGGCGGTCCAGTGGCTCCGGGACGGCTTGGGGATCCTCGAGTCCTCCGCCGAGGTGGAGCAGCTGGCAGCCTCCGTTCCCTCGAGCGACGGGGTGGTGTTCGTGCCGGCCCTGGCGGGTTTGGGCGCCCCCTACTGGGACCCGGAGGCGCGGGGCCTCATCTGCGGGCTGACCCGTGGGACGACCAAGGCGCACCTGGCGCGGGCGACCTTGGAGTCGATCGCCCTGCAGGTCGACGATCTGCTCGTGGCGATGGCGGACGATCAGGGCCGGCCCGTGGAGCGCATGCGCGTGGACGGTGGGGCGGCCGCCAACGACTTATTGATGCAACTGCAGGCGGACTATTCCGGGATGCGCGTAGAGAGGCCCACGGAGCTGGAATCCACGGCGCGCGGCGCCGCCATGCTCGCCGCGGTGGGGGTGGGGCTTCACCAGGAGGCCTCGGTTGCCGCCATGCTCTCGATGGAGCGCACTTTCGAGCCGGGCCTCGATGAATCGGGCCGGACTTCTGTTAAACAAACATGGAGCCAGGCTGTCGGCCGGGCTCGGAGCCGCGCGGCGGCTCCCTCGCCAACTCCGATACCGTGAGAATCCCCATGCCTGAAGCCGATCCCAACAACTCGCAAGCCAGCGCTGCCGAGACGAGGGACGTGCCGGTCGACTGGGAGGCGCTCGAAGACGCTTTCGAGAACAACGCCCCCGAGGTGCACAGCTATTTGCAGTTGAGCACGGGCGAGGTCCTGCGGGTCGTGGACGGCATCGCCGATCCCGAGATGCACGCGCGCATCGCGTCGGATCCGAGCTACATGCGGATCGAACCGGTCAGCTCGCGGGAGCAGTACCGCTGGATGGAGCGCTACATCCCGATGGTCGAGGATCGGGAGCTGCAAGCGCGGCTCACCGCGGCCATCGACGGCAAGGGCGCGTTCCGTCGCTTCAAGGATGCGCTGATGTCCCACGGCCCCGAGCGCGAGCGTTGGTTCGCGTTCCGCAGCGAGCGCCTGCGCGTCTTCATGGAGGCCTGGCTGAGCGCTCATGGCCTGCGGCCCGTGCCGCGCCCCAGCCAAGGGGTGGCGCCCACCCCGACCCAGGCGGACACGGGCGTGACGACCATCTCCCAGGAGCAGCTCGGTGGTCGCCGCACGCGGAGCGGAGAGGTCCTCCGCAAGCAGCTGCTGGAGGTCATCGAGTCCTTGAGCGGGCGGGAGCTCGACAAGGTGCTGACCTTCGCGGAGTTCGTGAAGGCCCGGCGATCGGCGCGGCCCTACGGCACGCGCGGTGAGGCCGTGGAGGAGAGCGGGGGCGCGGGGTCCTGACATGAAGGTCCGCGCGGCGCTCCTCGGGGGCTTGCTGGGCGCGCTCGTCGGGGGGAGCGCTCTGGCGGAGGAGGCGGACGCGCCGACGCGACGCGACGACGCGCCCGCGTCGTCGTCGGAGCCGGCGTCCTCGGATCGGGTGCCATCGAGTGGGGCGCGGGCGTCGTCGGAGCGGGGAGCGTCGAATCGGGTGCCGTTGGATCGGGTCGTGGTGCGCTTCAGCGTGCCGGAGACGGGCGGCGCGCTCTCTCCCCACTTCCTGTTCGAGCGGGAGCTCGCCTTCGAAGCTCGCCTGGAGGCGCTGGCAGATCGCACGTTCCAACCCAGCGACGAGGTCCCCTACCGTCGGCATCACTTGCAGGCGGCCCTCGAGCGGCACATCGCCGAGACCTTGCTCGCCTCCTTGAACATCGCGCCGGCGCCGAGCGCGGAGAGCGTGGATGCGCAGATCCGCGCCGCCCGCGTGCTGCTCGCCGAGCAAGTGGGGGGGCCCCTCGCCCTGCAGATGGCGGCCAGCGCCGAAGGGATCGGCGATCTGGAGCTGCGGGCGCTGCTGCGCCGACGCGCCCGGGCGAGCCTCTACTTGGATCGGATGGTGGCGCCCATGCTCGAGCCGAGTGAGGCCGAGCTTCGGCGCGTCTACCGGAGCGGCAAGACGCCGTTCTCCGGGCAGCGCTATCGCGCGATCGCCCCCCAGCTCCGGCGCTGGTACGTGGGCCGTCGCCTCGGTGAGGCGGCCCTCGGCTACTACCAGAACGCCCGCTCGCGCCTCACCATCGAGTACCTGCCGCGCAGCTATCAGGAGCCGTCTGGCGCCGGCTCGCCCAGCGTGGAGCCGGCCAGCGTGGAGCCGCTCACCACTTCACGGTGACCGTCGGCGGCTGGACCTTGGCCTCCACGTCCGCCAGCTCGACGGTGACGGGGACGATCACCGAGCCGTGGGCCTCCTCGCCCCGCTCCTCGAGTACCTTGGTCAGGTCCGCGCGCGGAACGATCTGCTCCTCCCGCAGCGCCCGCACGACCTCGGGCGGACCGATCACGGTCACGTCGACGGCTTGGGGCACGACCACGGCGCGCCCCGTACCGATGACCTCCACCCGTCGATTGGCGAACTGCTTCTCGCTGGTGCGCTTGACGATCGTGACCGTGACCGTGGCGCTCTGGGGCCCCAGGTAGGAGACCCGACTGGGCGGAGGATCGAGGGCGATGCGGCGGGGCCAGACCCCCTCCGTGAGCCCCGTGACGTCGAAGGGCGCGAGGCGCGCGGACTGGATGACCTCCACGAGGCTGACGGGCCCTTTCACCGTCGTGTTGCGGGGTTCGACCGTAGGCTCCGCCTTGAGCATGAAGCCCGGCGCGGGTTGGCCAGCCACGGACGTCTGCAGGGGAATGGTGCGGGTGACGACCTTCTCCCAGTCCAGATCGATGCTCGGTGGATCGACGAAGATGACGTCCACCTCCGGCGGCAGCTTGAAGAGCTCGCGCCCGAACTGGACGGAGCGCTTGTACCCGTTGCGGAGATCGATCTCGACGGGGGGCAACCCCGACTGGATGAGCCGATCGAGCGCGCGCGCCGTGCCCCGCAGCGTGACGTGGATGCTCGGCGGGATGCGGGTCATCAGCTCCCGGTCGTCCCTGTCCGGCGGCAGGCTGATCACCCCGACGGGGACGGTGCGCTGCTGGATGTCGCGCTGCCCCTGGATGTACGCGAACAGGAACAAGGCGCAGACGAGGGACACCGCCTTCAGCCCGAGGTTCGCCGTGAAGGCGTTGCGCAGGAACTGGAGCACCGCCGAGTTGCTCTTCGTCATGCGTCGCTCTCCCGGATGCGCGGCTCCTCATCGATGCTCGACGCGCGATCCTGATCGGCGGCCTTCGGCATCGGGCGCGGCTCGCGGCGGGTGATGGCCCCTGGCTCGGGGGGAACCACGTCCGTCTCCGTGGTGCGCTTGCGCAGGGGGGGCGGTGGGTCGCTGGGGCGCGTCGCCGCCGGGGTCCCGACGCTCACGGGGGTCTCCTCGGCGGAGGCGTCCGGGGGTGGCCCCTTGAGGCTCATGCGCGCCACCTCTCCCTCGGGGGGGAGCTCGACGGCCGCCTCGGCGCGCTTGCGGGCCTTGCGGGTCTTCTTGCGCACCTTCGGGCTGAAGATGCTCTCCAGCATCTCGCGGAGCTGCGCGGCTTGCAGGTCCGAGGCGATGTTGCCGTTGAAGCAGAAGCCGATCGTGCCCCGCTCTTCGCTGACGATCACCACGACCGCGTCCGTCTCCTCGGTGATGCCGAGGGCGGCCCGGTGCCTCGAGCCGAAGCTCTGATCGATGATGCGCCCCTCGGGCATGGGGAAGAACACGCCCGCCTTGGCGATGCGCAGATCGCGGATGATCACCGCGCCGTCGTGGAGCTTGTTGCTGGCCTCGGGCGTGAACAGGGAGACCAACAGCTCCCGCGTGACCTTCGCGTCGACGTCGTGGCCCTTGTTGTTGCCCACGAACTCGTCGAGGTTCGCGTCTTGTTCGAAGGCGATGATGGCGCCGATGCGGTGGCGCGCCAGCTCGCGGGCGGCCTCGACGACCTCGTCGATGACCCGCGACTCCTGAGCGCGCGCCAAACCGCCGAACCAGGCCCGGCTGCCCACGCGCTGCAGCGCGCGCCGGATGTCACTCTGGAAGACGACGACGATGATGAGCAGGATGCTCTGCATCAACGAGCCGAGGACCGTCAGCACCGTCGAGAGCTGGAGGAGCTGTGCGACCAGGTAGAGCAGCGCGATGACCGCGATGCCGAGCGCCACCTGCATCGCGCGCGTGCCCTTGGCGACGAGCAGCAGGCGATAAATGAAATAGTAGACGATGAAGACGTCGAAGAGGTCCCGGGCGAGCTCGGGGGGAGAACGATCCGCCAGGTAGCTCGAGAGGCCCTCAAGCATCGGCCCCCCGCGCGTCTGCCGGCCCTGCGCCGGGGCGAGGCTCGTCGCTGGTGGGTCGGGCGTCGATGTCGACTGGTGCGCTGGTGCTCTCACCCTTGGGGCTGCGCTGCGCCTCCAGGGTGCGCTGGACACGTAAGGCCTGGGCGACCTCGTGGACGTCGTGGACGCGTAGGATCGCGACGCCCCGCTGCGCCGCGTGCAGGCAGGCGGCGACGGTGCCGCCGAGGCGACGCTCCGGCGGGGAACGATCCCCCGCTCCGAGGAAGGATTTCCGGCTCGCGCCCACCACGGAGAGGACCCCGGGCTCGAGCAGCTCGTCGATGCGCGCCAAGAGCTCGAAGGACTGGCGCGCGTTCTTGTGGAAGCCGAGTCCCGGATCGAACCACACGCGATCAGCCGTGATGCCCTGCTCGACGGCCCGCCGGCGCGCCGCGTCCCACTCCCGGCGCACGTCCGCCACCGGGTCCCCGTAGGCCTCGTCCGGGTAGGTGGAGAACCCGGCCATGTGCTGCATCCCGCCCCGGCTGTGCATCAGCAGCAACACGGCGCCGCTACGGGCGACGACCGCCGCCAGGGCGGGGTCCGAGAGACAGGACACATCATTGATGATGTGGGCGCCGCGGGCGAGCGCCAGCTCCGCGACCGCGGGCAAGGTCGTATCCACGGAGACGAGCGCCCCGCGGGCCAGGGCGTGGTCGAGGGCTGGCTCGATCCTGCGCCACTGCTCCTCCGCGGGCACGGGCGCGGCGCCCGGCCGCGTCGATTCCCCGCCGATGTCGAGCAGAGCGGCGCCGGCCGCGAGCAGCTCGTCCACGTGCTGGCGCGCCGCTTCGGGCGCGGCGTGGCGACCGCCGTCGAAGAAGGAGTCGGGGGTGGTGTTGACGATCCCCATGAGCGCCACGCCGCGCTCGCGGCGGATGGCTGTCACACGGTCGTTCACGGTCCCCACGGCAGCCTGGGGGTAGCAAGATGTAGGCTGTTGAGCAAGGAAGTAGCTGTTTTTAGCTGAATTTCTTCCGGAGCGCCGTTCCCACGGCTGGCCCCACGGCTCTCCCCCGCTGTCCCCGCTCCGCGTACCTCCCGGCACACTTCGGGCGACCGGGTAAACGTCCGCGAGTGGGCGCGCGCCGACGGCCAGCTCGGGTGTCGCGCTGGACTGCTCTGGTGCTCTGGATTGTCCCGGGTTGCTCAGGTTTGTCCTGGGTTGCTCTGGGACCAGGGGCTCCAGTAGCGTCCGTCGGCGGATGGGCCACCCCAGAGGGCCATCCGGACCAGCTGCGTATCGGACGAAGGTGGGGTACGGAATCGCGGTGCAGGACTCGGACCCAGTGACCGAAGCGCGGGCGGAGACAGCCCCGACGCCTCGACTGCGTACCCGCACGCGGGCGAGCCGTTCTTCGGGGGTATGGTTGGGCCTGGGGTTCGCCCTGATCGCGAGCCTCGTGCAGGGCGTCGCGTTGCTCGTGCCCTGGGGCGAGCTCCCCGGGCTCGGCGCCGAGGTGGGCCTCGCCCTCGCGGGGTTCGGGCTCCTGCAGTTCCTCATCGTCCTCGCCCTGACGACCTTCCTGCGCACCTTCGGGCAGCCCCGACTGCGCCTGCTCCGCACCCAGGTGGGCGTCCTGGCGACGATGCTGCTGGTGGCCGTGGTGGCGCGCGGGCTCCTCGTCGCCTTCGAGCCGAGCCCCCTCTGGCTCCCGGTGGCCCTGGCGCCCCTGTGGACGGCGGTGAACTTCGATCGACGCGCGGGCTTCGTCGTCGCCGTGTCGATGGCGCTCGTGCTGGCGTCCCTCGTGGGCTTCGACAGCGTGGTCCTCTGCGTGCTGCTCGCCCGGGGCATGAGCGCCACCCTGACCTTCCTGGGGCGGCGCTCGGCGAGCGGGGTGCTCCTGGCGGGCGTGCGGGCGGGAGGCACCGCGGGCCTCGTGTTGGTGGCGGTGTACGCCCTCGGAGGTCGCCCGCTCACGGAGCTGCTGGACGCCTCGCGGCTGGCGACCGCGCCCCTGCTGGCCACCGTCGGTGGGGGGCTCCTGGAGGGGGTGTTGGCGGTGCTCCTGCGTCCGGCGGCCGTGCGGCTCCTGGGGTACGTCTCGCGGGAGCGCCTGTTGCAGCTGACCGACCTCGAGCAGCCGCTCCTGCAGCGCCTCGCTCAGGAGGCCCCGGGCACGTTCGAACATTCCCGGGCCATGGCCAACCTCGCGGAGCAGGCCGCGAGCGCCATCGGGGCCGACGCCCTGCTCACCCGGGTGGGGGCCTACTACCACGACCTCGGCAAGACGATCGGGTCGAACCACTTCGTCGAGAACCTCGCGCCGGGGGAGCCCTCGCCCCACGATCGGCTCTCGCCGGAGCAGAGCGCGCGCCGCATCGTGCGCCACGTGGTCGAAGGCACCCGCATCCTCCGGGAGGGGGGCATCCCCGAGCCCGTGGTCGAGTTCGCCTACACGCACCACGGCACCCAGACGATCGAGTACTTCCTGAACAAGCACCGGCAACAGGTCGCGGCGACGGGTGCGCCGGAGCTCCCCGAAGAGACGTTCCGCTATCCCGGCATGAAACCGCAGACGAAGGAGACGGCCATCCTGATGTTGGTCGACTCCATCGAGGCGGCCTCCCGCACCATCGACCCGCCCGATCGCCTGCGCTTCCGGCAGATGGTGCACCAGGTGGTGCAGACCAAGCTCGAGCAGGGGCAGCTCGACGAGTGCAACCTGTCCCTCGCGGAGCTGCGCATCATCCAGGCCCGCATGGTCGAGACCCTGGCGCACATGCACCATCACCGCGTGAAGTATCCCTGGCAGGCGGAGCGCGCGGAGCAGTTCGGCGTGCCCGCGAGCGCCGTGAGCCGCGCCGGTCCCGGAGAGTGTACGGAGCTCCCGGCGGCGACGGCCGCGGTGGTGCCGATCGGGCGAGGGGCGCGCCAGTGACGTCGCCGGACGCCCGCGCCCTCAGGAGCGGACGATGACGCGCCCTTCCTTCGTTCGTGAGCTCTTCATGGGTCGGGTGGACGGCACGGACGTCTTCCCTTTCCCGCTGCTGGGCACGGGCAGGTTCCAGCAGCTGCAAGAGGTGTTCGCGCAGCTGCGCCACGCCTCGCCGACGGCGGCCCGGGCGGACGAGGTGCTGACCTCCCTCGGGTTGCTCGGGAAGGTGGACTTCGAGGGGCCGCGGTTCTTGCCGGCCCGCGCCCGACTGGTCCAGCAGCTGGCGGGGTACGACTCGTCCTCTGCGGTCAGCCTGCTCGCCCACGAGGTGCTCGGTCAGCGCGCCCTGAGCCGCTGGGCACCGGACTCGCTGAAGGCGCGGCTGCGGGAACGGCCGGGCGTGCCGATCTTCGCCTTCGCCTTGACGGAGGCGAGCCCCGGCAGCGACGTCGCCCAGCTCCTCACCCACGCAGAGCCCCTCGAGGATGGGCGCTTCCGCCTCTTCGGGAGCAAGAGCTGGGTGACGAACGCGGTGTTCGCGACCCACTTCATCGTGGTGGCGCGCACGGTGCCGCCCCACGCCGGGGACAAGCCGCGGCTCACCGCGTTCCTCGTCGAGCGGGGCCCGGGGGTGCACGTGACGCCGCGGGGTTCGTCGGCGCTTCCGGGGGCAGGGATCGGGGAGCTCACTCTCGACGGCGTCGAGGTGCCCGCCGATCACGTGGTCGGTGATTTCGGGAAGGGCTTCCGCGTGGTCATGGAGGGGCTGTCCGAGGCCCGCCTGTTCATCGGCGCCGCCGCCTTGGGAGTCTGCATCCAGGCGGTGAACGACACGATCCTGCGCATGCGCGCCCGACGCGCCTTCGGGCGCAGCATGGGGCAGTTCCCCTCGGTGCGGGAGCGTGTGAGCGGTATGTTGGCGGAGTGCCTGGCGGCGGAGTCGCTGGTGTACCTGTGCCTGTCGATCGCCGACCGGACGCGGGAGGTGGACCTGGTGGAGAGCGCGGTGGTGCGGCTCTCTGCCTCGCGCAGCGTGGCGCGGGTCCTCGACTCCGTGTGGGAGCTGTCGGGCGCTCAGGCCTTCGAGAGCGACGCTGGGGCGCTGCGGCGCTGGGCCGACGGGCGCGCCCTGTGCCTGCTGGACGGCTCGGACTTCGCCCTGGAGTCTTACGTCACCCTGGAGGGGACCCGCGTGCCGCGCAGCCGCGCGGAGCGGTTGACGGACGCCATGGCCCATCCCTTGGCGAGCATCGACGTCCTCGGGGAGGTCGCCCTCGACGAGGTGCGCCGTCGCCTCGACAAGTTCTCGCTCCCTGGAGACCCCCAGCTCGAGGAGTTGGCGGAGCGGCTGCGGGCGCTCACCGAGCAGCTGGGCGACGCGGTGCGGCGGCAGCTGCGCCGTTACGGCTCGGAGATCGTCGAGATGCAGCATGTGCAGCGGCGGCTCGCCAGCGCGGTCACGGACCTCGCCGCCTGGCTCGCCGTGTTGTCCCGGGCCCAGCGGGAGCGGGTGGAGCACGGGGAGGCGGGATCGCGGCGCATGACCGAGCTGGCCACGGCCTGGTGCCACACCGCCGAGGGCCGGATCACCCGCGCGCTGCGGGAGCTCGAGAGCAACCAGGACGAGCTCCGGGACCGGGTCGCCATGCGGGCTTACTCGGACGCGGGGTATCCCTTCGACGTGTTTTGATGCAGATGTCTCCCTTCTGGCCCCGGCCGAGCCCGGCGAGCGTGTTTCAGGAGCGGCGGCGCAGGTTGCAAGACCTGCTGCGGGCCGCTGGCGTCGGCGCGGCGGCGCTCCCCTCCGGGTGGGCGCGGCCGCGCAACTTCGAGCACAACGTCTATCCCTTCCGGGCGGAGAGCCACTTCCTCTATCTCGTGGGGCGCGCCCTCGAGGGCGCCGTCCTCGTCGTGGAGCAGGACGCCGCGCGTCTCTTCGTGACGGAGGCGGATCCGGCGGCGGTGGTGTGGAACGGCGCGCCGCCCACCCTGGAGCAGCTCTCCACGGAGCTGTGCATCGAGGTCCGCCCCCTCGACGAGCTCGAGCCGTCTCCGGACATGGCGGCGCTCCCTCCCCAGGATCAGGAGACCGCCGACTGGCTGGGGGCGCTGCTCGATCGGGAGGTGATCGCGTGCTCGGGGCCCGAGCTGAGCGGCAACGACGCGGCCCTGGCGGAGGCGCTGGTCCACCTCAGGCTCCGTCACGACGCGGCCGCCCTCGCCCAGATCGCCCAGGCGGCTCAGGTGACGGTCGCGGCCCACCGGGCGGGCCTGGGCGTGACGGCGCCCGAGCTGAGGGAGGCTCAGGTACGGGCCTCGATGGAGCGGGAGATCTTCGCCGCGGGCATGCAGCCGGCCTACGGATCCATCGTCACCGTCCACGGGGAGACCCTGCACGAGACGAGCTACCATCGGATCCTGCGCCCGGGAGACCTCTTGCTCGCCGACGTCGGCGCGGAGACCCCGGAGGGCTGGGCGGCGGACGTCACGCGGACCTGGCCGGTCACTGGTCGGTTCTCGTCGACCCAGCGCGCCCTCTACGAGGTCGTGCTGGGAGCGCAGCGCGCGGCCCTCGACTGCGTGCGGCCCGGTGTGCGCTACCTCGAGGTCCATCGCGCCGCGGCGCGGGCGCTGGGGGCGGGGCTCGTGGCACTCGGCGTTCTCCGCGGCGACGTGGAGGAGCTGTACGCCCGGGGCGCCATCGCCCTCTTCTTCCCCCACGGGATCGGCCATCTGCTGGGGCTGGACGTGCACGACATGGAGGACCTGGGGGATCGCGCGGGATACGCCGACGGGGCGCCGCGGAGTCCTCACCCCGGAGAGGCGGCGCTGCGCCTCGATCGCGTGCTCGAGCCAGACATGGTCGTCACCGTGGAGCCCGGCTTCTATCGCAACCCGGCGCTCCTCGGTGACGCGGTCCGGCGGGGCCCCCTCGGCGACAGCGTCGACTGGGACGAGCTCGAGCGCTACGCGGACGTCCGCGGCATCCGCATCGAGGACGACGTGCGCGTCACGGAGACCGGCGCCGAGGTGCTCACCGCGGCGCTACCCAAGGAGCCTGACGCCGTCGAGGCGCTCGTGGGAGTGCTCCGTTAGAGCGCCGTCGAGCGCTCGTCGGGCGGTGGTCTCGCGCCGCCCGGTGGTTTCGCGCCGCCCGGTGGTCTCGCGCCGCCCGGTGGTCTCGCGCCGCCCGGCGGGTTGGTGCGAGCGCCGTTGGTCTCGGGCGCTACGCCGTGGTTCGTTTCGAGCGCCGTTGGTTTCGGGCGCAGCGCCGTGAGTCGTTTCGCGGTCGCGGGGGCGCCTTCAGGCGCGGATCTCTTGAAGAAGCTCCTCTGCGGTCTCGACCCGCAGCTTCCACTCCTCGTCCACGGGGCAGACCAGGGCGGCGAGCTCTTCCCCGCTGGCACCGGCGAGGAGGGCGGCGCGCGCCTCCGGCGTCCCCGTGAGCAGATCGAACGCGCAGTGCTCCGTCTCGAACTCGTAAGGGCGGTCGAGCAAGGCGAACGCCTCCGGCGCGAGGGCCCGCGCCGCGGCGATGAGGCGCAGGTAAGTCTCCACCGGGCGGAAGCGCGCCGGATCGGTGACGTGCAGCATCACCCCGTTGCACACCTCGCCCTGGTGCTTGCCGAAGCTGGGGCGGAAGCGGTGCGGTCGCACCCACGCCCCGGGGACCTCGCCGAGCGCCTGGGCCAGCGCGCCCGCGGACAGGTAGGGGGCGCCGACGGACTGGAAGGGCGTGGTGGTGCCGCGCCCTTCCGAGAGGTTCGTGCCCTCGAGCAGGCAGCCCCCCGGATAGACGAGCGCCGTCTGCTCCGTGGGCATGTTGGGAGACGGCGGCACGAAGGGTCTGCCGTGGGCCGAGGCGGTGCGGTAACGCTCCCAGCCGCGGGTCGGGACCACCGAGAGCACCCCGTCGGGGCCGAGGGGGCGATCCTCCTGGTTCAGGAAGTAGGCGACGAGCTCGCCCACCGTCATGCCATGCCGGATCGGCGTGGGCTCGAGGCCGACGAAGGAGCACAGCTCGGGATCTTGGGGGCGTCCCTCGAGCAACGCCGGATCTCCCCCGATGGGGTTCGGGCGATCGAGCACCACGGTGTGCACGCCACGTTCGGCGGCGGCGCGCGCGCACAGCAGCGCCGTCCACACGTAGGTGTAATAACGGGAGCCGACGTCGACGAGATCGATCAGGAGCATGCCCGCGTCGCCCCAATCCTCGTCCCGGGGACGCAACGACTCCTTCGAGGTCCCGTACAGGCTCACCAGCGGGGCGCCGCCCGCGTCCGCGTCGTCCTGGCCGACCGGTTCCTCCGCCTGGGCCAACCCGTCGAGGCCGTGCTCGGGGCTGAACACGACGCTCGGCTGGAGCTCCAGGGAGCGGAGCACCTCGAGGGTCTGCCGTCCCTGGCCGTCCACCGCGGGCGTGTGGGTCAGCACGGCCAGTTTGGAGTCTGCGAGTCGCTTGCGGAGAGCGCTCAGGCGCGGGAGCTGATCGAGTCCGACGAGCATGGAGAGCCGATGACCTGACGCGCGTCTCACACCGCGAGATGCGCAGGGAAAACCACGGGCGAGCGGGGGAGGTCTTAGTGCGCGGATCCGGTTCGTGCAAGGAGCGCCTCCGGCGATCTCCGGCGCGCGCGACGGGGCCGCGCGTGGGGGGCTGGAGATGGGTTCGCCGGGATGAGTCGTCGCGGAAGGCCTGCGTAGCGCGCGCGGGGGCGTCGGGATGGTGGGGACCGAGGAGCGGTTCGTGAGCGCTTCGGGAGAGCGACGCCCACGGGACCCCGACGGGATCCGACGTGGCCCCGTGAGGGGACCTGAAAGCGGATCTCGAAAGGGGGAAAGGTGGCAGGGCTCGGCGTGCTTCGAGGCGGGCCGGCTGCAGATCCGGGGAACCCCGCAAGGAGTTGCGAGTCTTATCTATCCATCCTAGCATTTTTTGCGCAGTGAAACGAGTCCTGGTGGCAGACGACGAGGAGAACCTCCGCCTCGTCCTGAAGACCCTGCTCAAGCGGAACGGCTACGAGGTGGAGACGGCGTCCAGCGGCGAGGAGGCCCTCGCCCTGGTGGAGTCCTTCGGCCCCGACTTCGTCCTCACGGACGTGCGCATGCCCCGCATGGGCGGGCTCGATCTGCTGTCGACCCTCAAGGCGAAGGGCAACGAGGCGACGGTGATCGTCATGAGCGCCTACGGCAGCAACGACCTCGCCATCGAGGCGATGAAATCCGGGGCCTACGACTACGTCTCCAAGCCCTTCAAGCCCGACGAGATCGTGCTCACCCTCAAGAAGGCGGAGGAGCGAGAGACCCTGCGCCGCGAGAACCGCGCCCTGCGCGAGGAGATCCGCAAGGAGCACCGCTTCGACGGCATTCTGGCGAAGAGCGCCAAGATGCAGGGCATCTTCCGGACCATCAGCAAGGTGGCGGACTACAAGACGACGGTGCTCATCACCGGCGAGAGCGGGGTGGGCAAGGAGCTCGTCGCCCGCGCCATCCACCAACGCAGCGGGCGCGCGGGCAAGCCGTTCGTGCCCGTCAACTGCGGGGCCATCCCCGAGAACCTCCTGGAGAGTGAGCTGTTCGGGCACAAGCGGGGGGCCTTCACGGACGCCGTGCACGATCGCCGGGGGCTCTTCGAGGAGGCCGACGGCGGCGTGCTGTTCCTCGACGAGATCGGGGAGCTGCCCCTCGGGTTGCAGGTGAAGCTGCTGCGGGTGCTCGAGGACGAGAAGATTCGGCGCCTGGGCGAGAGCAAGGACCTCCAGGTCGACGTGCGCATCGTCGCCGCCACCCACCGGGATCTCGCGGCCGAGACGAAGGCCGGGCGGTTCCGCGAAGACCTGTTCTATCGCCTCAACGTGCTGCCGATCTGGGTGCCCCCGCTCCGCGATCGTCGCGAGGACATCCCGCTGCTCGTGGATCACTTCGTCGTGCGCAACAACGTGCGCCTCGGCACGGACATCCGCGGCCTCGACGGGGAGGCGCGCCGCCTGCTCTACGAGTACTCTTGGCCGGGCAACGTGCGCGAGCTGGAGAACACCGTGGAGCGGGCGATGGTCCTCGCCGAGGGGGACCAGATCACCGCCGCGGATCTGCCGGAGCGCGTGCGGGAGGCGCGAGATCCGGTGAAGTTGCAGCTTTCCAGCGGGGAGCTCAGCGTCAAGAAGACCACCCGCTACATCGAAGAGGTCCTGATCCGGCGCGCCCTGCAGAAGACCAAGGGCAACCGCACCCGGGCGGCCGAGCTGCTCGAGATCAGCCATCGGGCTCTGCTCTACAAGATCAAGGACTACGGCATCACCGACCTGTAGGGAGACCTTGACCGTCCCCCGGCGGGCGACGCTACGATGCGACGGCCATGAAAAATACGTTGGTGTGTGCGTTTGCTCTCCTGTTGGCGGCGCTTCCCTTGGCCGGGTGTGGCGGCGAGCAGGCTCAGGTGAAGACCCCCGAAGAGCAGCTGGCAGAGGAGCTGGCTCTCGCGGAAGAGGAGGCGAGGCGGCGTGACGACGACCTCCATCGTTTCGACGAGGCGACCACCGACTCCGAGGAGGCGGCGCAGTTCGACCAGCGCCAGGCAGAGCTCGAGCTGAAGCGCGCGACGCGCTCCGCCCAGGATTGCCCGGGGTCTCTGCCCGAAGAGGAGCGGAAGCTCTTTCAGAAGGGCGTGGCGACCGTGACGCTCACGTTCTCCAACGAGGGGCGCGTGAAGCAGAGGAGCATCTCCTCCAACTACGACGACACGGCGGTCGGCACGTGTGTGCTGCGCGCGATGGGTGCGGTCATCGTGCCGGTGTATCAGGGCCCCGAGAAGACCATCGAGTGGGAGGTCGACTTGACCGGGGATCCCGAAGCGAGCGCCGAGGAAGCGAAGAAGTCGGCGAAGTGAGAGAGGGCCCGCGCGCGATCCGAGCCGCGCTCGGGTCGCGCGTTTGGGCTGTGCGCTTTGGTCGCGCGCTCGGGTCCCGCGTTTGGGCGCCCGTGTGAGGACGTCGTTCGACGTCGTCGTTTGAACGGCGTCGTGTCCGCGCGCGGCGGCGCCCGCCGCTCAGAGCATCCAGAGCGCGATCACGCAGGCCACCGCGGCGAGGGCGCTCACGACGTACGCGAGGGCGCGCCAGGGGCCGTAGTCCGGATCCGCCGCGCGGAGCTCGATGGACGCGAAGCGGCTCGCCTCGCGCCGTTGACGTCCGCGCAGCGCAGAGGTCGCCGCCTCGAGGGCGATGTCCGAGCTCTGTTCACCGAGGGGTGCCACGGAGCGGATCTTTGCCACGGCGACGCCCTCCCTGTCGAGCCCAGCCGATCTGCGTCGGCCAGCGGCCAGTCAGCCAGCCCGCGGTGCTTCACGTCGTCCGGGGGGTGAAGCGCTTTCGCCCTTCCTGCTCCCACCACTCCCGGTAGAGCCCCTGGACGCGGGCTCGCTCCTCTTCCGGGAGGTCGTCGTAGTACCCGAAGTACTCCTTGCTGATGCTCTTGAGCTCGTCCCCCGCTGCGCGGCGCATGTCGCGGCTCTCGTGGGTGAGGGAGTCGATCAGCCACTCGATCCGATGTCGCTGACGGTTCGTGGCCCAGAAGCGGGACCACTGGTCCTGATCCACGCCGAAGTCCTGCCGTGTGAGCACCATCAACGACCAGCGCGCGGCGCCAGAGACCTCCCGGTCCTCGTCACCGAGGAGCTGGATCATGCAGGGGACCGCGTGGGGTTCACGGAGATCCGTGAGCGCCTCCACGGCGGCCCGTCGCACGGTGGCGGGGAGCGCGCCGTCGGAGGCGAGCTCCTCGAGCTGGCTGCGCGTGCCCTCCCGCGCTCCGGGGTCCCCCTGCACCATGCGGGCGGCGGCGAGCGCGGCTCGCCGCACCTCGACGTCGTCGTCCACCATCCGCCGAGCCACGGCCTGGGCCGACTCACGGCTGGGCAGCTCCCCCAGGAGCCGCGTCGCCCACTGCCGGACCTCCGCGTCCTCGTCCGCGGTCCGCACCGTGAGGTAAGGCACGGAGCGGTGACCGAGGCGGACCAGGGCCTTCAGCACGGGGCCGCAGCGCGACGCCTTGCCCAGAGGCTCCCCCGGAACGAACCCGGGGAGCGGCCCCGGGAAGCGGCTCACGAGGGCCGCCACCGCCAAGTCCTCCGCGGCGACGAGCTCCTCCAGGGCGCTCTCGTCTCCGCGGCACAGGCGCTCCACGAGGGCCATGCAGTCGATGGTCGACGCCGCCGGGTCCATGTCGAGGTCCCCGAAAGGAGCCGTCGGGCGGAGTGAGCCGTGCGGCAGCCGAGGACCGACGCCAGCGGTCGTCCCGCGCTCGTGGTCCTCGAAGCTCGTGTCGATGTCCCAGCCGTCCTCCGGTGGCTCCGCGGAGTCGGGGGTGAGCTCCGGCGGCGGGGGCGCCTCGGCGGTCGCGGTCGGTTCGGGCCGATCGGGCTCCAGGGGCACCGTGGGGTGGGTCAGGATTTCTTGGGGGACGGGCGAGTCGCGCCGCAGCTCCGGCGGCGGGTTCGCGGGGACCGCCACGCCGGGCAGGGTGTGGGACGTCGTGTTCGGGTAGGGGGGCTTGCTGGAGTGCCGCTGGGCCCAGGAGCGGCTCTCGGAGCGCATGGGCTCGTGGGCTGGACGACGCGCGTCGTCGCCGTGATCCGCGCGCGGCTCGGGCCCGCCGCTTGGGTCCTCGACGCCCTCCTCCACCTCCGTCGGGCGAGGCGCCGGGGGCACCATGCTCACGACCTGGGCGAGCGCGCGGGCTTGCCGATCGCGGCTCGGGAGCGGGTGGTGGGGGCGGGGGCGGAGCGAGGCGAGCTCGGGGAGGCGCCCCACGCCCTTCTTGCGGAGGATCGCCCGCTCGAGCCCCGTGGACGCCAGCGGGGCGAAGGAGAGCACGTCGCCGACGGAGGTGAGATCCACGTCCGCGCTGCCGTGGTCGCCGTAGAGGAACAGGACCGTGCGCTGCCGCACCAGGAGCGGGAGCACGAGCACCTTGCGCCCCGCGGGGCGACCGAGATCCCGCGTGAGCCCGCCCTCGAGGCCCCCGGCGCGCAGCCGCGTGAGCACCCAGGTGCCTTCCTCTCGGGCCCGGGCGAAGGCGCTCGGCAGATCCAAGGGGATGCGCACCGCGCGCAGCCGCTCGGTGCTCGCGCCGGCGCCGCGCGATCGGTAGCCCACGGCCTCGCCGCCCTTGAGCACGAAGAGCGCCGCGTACTCGAAGTACTGGGCGGCGAAGTCGAAGAACGCGGCGAGCACCTGGTGGCGATCCTGCGCCTCGACCAGGTCGCGCTCGGCCATGGCGGCCGTGTAGGGGCCGCGACGTCGCGGCGCGAGGGGCGGGCCCAGAGGGGCGCGCTCGTAGTGCTCGGGGGGGCCCGGAGGGGGGACGCTCTGGGACCGCGCGAGCTCCACGTAGCCCTCCGGGGGCGGCGCCGTCGCCACGTCGAAGTCGTGCGCCATCGCGGTGAACTCGATGGGGGGGACGCTCTGGGGGCGCGGCAGCTGCTTGAAGTCGACGGGGACGCCGGGCGGCAGGGGCGCGGCGCTGGTGCGACCATCGAGTCGATCGAGCAACCGCGCGGCGCGCTCGTGGAGCGCACGGCCCCCACCGAGGGCCTCCTCGATGCGCGCCCAGGTTGTGAGCAGCTGGCGCACGGGGCGTCCCGCGGCGGCGGTCAGCTCTTCCTCGATGTGCGCCGTCAGCCGTGAGCTGACCGCGACCAGGACGGCGTCCGCGTCGACCCCCAGCACGTGGACGCCGTGGCGCCGCTGAAGGGCCGCGGGCACGAGCGTGGCGATCTCGGCGGGGGGCGTGGCGAGGGCGCCGGGCGGCGCGGGGCTCAGGCCGGTGCTGCGCGAGGCCGCCTCCAGCAGCTGCTCTTCGGTGAGCAGGTCGAGCTCGAGGAGGTTCGTCCCCAGGTCTCCCCCGTACATGACCTGGCGGGCGAGGGCCTCCTCCATGTCGCGCTCGGAGGTGAAGCCCAGCTCAAGGATGCTCGTGCTCAGGGTCGACATGGGGCGGTCCTGGGCCACGGCGCGGGAGTCCTCCGCGCGTGAGCCCGAAGTGACTATGCGCGGCCCCTCCTTGGTGTCAACGCGGAGCCCAGGGAGCCGCTGGGAATGTGGCAGGAGCGCCGCGCTCACCTGGACCTACCAACCCGAACGGAGCACCCGGAGCGCGACCGCGACACCTCCGCGGGGGCAGCGGCGCGCGTGCGCTCGGCGCGGGGAAGCGTCCATCGAAACGCTCGGCGCAGCGGCGCGCGTGCGCTCGTCGCTGGCCCGCCGCGCTAACGCAGCGGCAAGGCGTCGGGAGCGCTCAAGGCGGCGGCTGTGGCCAGGTCGAGGACCCCGATCGCGCTCGCCGCCTGGCCCATGAGCCACTGCGCCAGGCTCAGGTACACGACGATCCCCATCACGTCGACGAGGGTAGCGATGAAGGGCGTCGAGCTGGACGCGGGATCGACGCCGAGCCGGTGGAGCAGGATTGGCATCATCGCTCCGACCACGCAGCCCATCACGACGATGCAGATGATGGTCGCCGCCACGAGCACGGCCATCATCACTCCATCACCGACGAGCAGCGCGCGTCCCACCCCCGCGAGGGCGAGGATCCCGCCCAGGGTGAGGCCCTGGCCGAGCTCCCGCAACATCACCCGCAGCCAGTCCCTGGTCTCGATGTCGCCGACCGCCAGCCCGCGGATCACCAGCGTGGCCGACTGGGAGCCGGAGTTACCGCCCGCGCTGATCAGCATCGGCACGTAGACGGCGAGGCGCGTGACCGCGGCGAGCACGGAGTCGAAGGCTTCCATGGCGCTCGCCGTGAAGAAGCCCCCGATGAACAGCACGAGCAGCCAGGGCAGACGCTTCTTCAGGTACACGCCGAAGGACGTGTTGAAGTAAGCGTTCTCGAAGGGCTCCATCGCGCCCATCTTCTGGACGTCCTCGTCGACCTCCTCCTCGAAGACGTCGAAGACGTCGTCGGCCGTGATCACGCCGAGGATGCAGTTGTCGTGGTCGATCACCGGCAGCACGTTGAGGTCGTACTTCGCGAGGGTGCGAGCCACCTCTTCTTGATCGAGCTCCGGGTGCACGCTCACCAGGCGCTGATGCATGATCTCACCGACGGGCAGCTCGGGCTCGCTCAAGAGCAGCCGGCGCATGGTGACGAAGCCCTGGACGCGACCCCGCGTGTCCACGACGAAGACGACGTCGAGGACCTCCACCTCCGCGGCGCGGCGCCGCAGCTCGGCGATCGTCTCGGCGACGGTGGTGGCGGCGCTCACGGAGACGAACTCCGTCGTCATCAGGCCGCCCGCGGAGTTCTCCGGCCAGCGTGCGAGCTCCTCGAGCCCTTCGACCACCTCGGGGTCGACCTTCTTCAGCCGGACGAGCAGCTTGTTGACGGTCTCCGGCGGGAGCGCGCCCACGAAGTCCGCCAGGTCGTCGGAGTCCATCTCCGTGACGAGCTCGACGGTCGTGTCCAGGCCGAGGGACTTGGCTACCTGGACCTGGTGCTCCTCCTCGAAGCGCTCGAAGACCCGCGCCGCGTACTCGGTGGGGAGGGTCTTCAGAGCGCGGGCGGCCTCGGTGGGTTCGAGCTCCCCGAGCACGTCGGCCACATCCTCGGGATGGATCTCGTCGAGCAGCTCACGCACCTGCTCCGGGTCCTCGTTGAGGAGCATCGTGAGCTCGGGGCCAATGAGCCGGGCCAGCCGCATGGCGCCGCAACTAGCAGAGTTGCCCGGGGAATCCTACCGCCCCGGTGGATGCCTTCGATGGCGCGCGGGCTCGCGCCCGGTCCTCCGAGGGGTATCCGCGAGTCGGCCCGAGGTGTCGTGGTTTCCCGGCGCCCCTCGGGTCGCGGTGGGAGGTCTCGCCGCGGGCGCGTCCCCTCAGTTCACGAGGAACCACTTCACCCCGGTCTTGATTTCGAGGTGCAGGTGGTCGGCGTGGGCCTCGTCGAAGTGGGGCGTGAGCATGTAGTGGAAGATCCGCTGATCGGCGGCTTCGCAGACGACGCTCAGGAGCTCACGACCCCGTCGCCCCTTGAGCTCGCGGCCCCCCTGACGGCAGCTCTTGGCGCCGATCTGGCTCGGCCAGTGGGGGCCGACGGCCATCCAGTGCCCGCCGCGCTTCTTCAGCGCCCCGACGTCGATGGCCATCCCGCCGGGGTGCCGGTGCTGGTGCTCGGTGGCCTGGCTCGGCGTGGTGTGGGGCGGGCGGTACATCGTGAAGTGGATGAGCTCCACAAACCCGTGCGTCTCGAGGATGGCGCAGAAGTCGTCCAGAGCCAGGGCCAGCCGCCCGTCGAGGATCTCGAAGGGCGTCGTCTTGCGCTGCTCGGCGGGGAGCACCGAGTGGATCCAGACCCCATGGATGCGCCCGGTCAGGCGGATCGGTAGCCGCACGCCGGGCACCGGATCGACGCGGCGGTAGGGGACCTTGCGGCGATCCAGCTCCTCGAGGACCTCCTCGTTGGACATGTTCGCGTAGTGGTACGCGGGGGTGTCCATCGCCTCGCTCGGCGGGGGGATCTCCAGGTAGGGGTTCGACGCCGTCGCGCCGTCGGCGGAGAGCACGACGAGCCCGAACAGGGCGGGGGCGAGGAGGGAGGAGAGCCAGCGTCGGGGAGACACGCCCGGAACGTAGCTTCCCCCCGGTGGATTGCCAAAATCCCGGCGACGGCGACGGTGCTACGCGCGGGGGGGCCGACGGGAGCTCAGAAGGTGCCGGAGAGGCCCACGTAGTTGTGCGCCAGCACCGGCGTGACCCGTCGAGCGACGGGCTGCTCCTTGGACTCGTTCAGGCTGAGCACGAACAAGGTCACACCCGCGGCCACACCGACCCCGCCAGCAATGAACCCGATGGTGGAGATGGTGCGCGCCTGGCTCGAGTCGTCGTCCAAGGCGGCGACGCGGCGCGCCAGCGGATCGTTGGAGGGCAGCCCGGCGCAGCTCCTCGTCCCCGTGTGGTCCTCGCAGAGGCGGCTCGCGTCGTCGTTCTTCGAGTTCGCTCGCAAGGCGAAGAACGTCCCCGCGCCGAGCCCCACCACGCCGACCCCCAGGGCCACGTAGGACCCCACCCGGAGCCCGGAGATCCCGCTCGTGTCGGACGTCAGAGGCGAGACGCTCACGACCTCCACGGAGCCGGCCTCGGCGCCCTCGGAGGTGGGCCGGAGCTCGAGGACGACGGTCTCGCGCGCTCCCTCCGCCAGCCGCACCGTCCGTTCGGCGCGGGCGTTGGTGGACGTCACCAGGATCGTCCGCTCGCCGGGATCCGTCGGGGTCGGAATGCCGACGAGGGCTGGGGGCAGCGACTTGCCGTCGACGGACACCTCGAAGGCTTGGTCCTCTGCTCCCTGCACCTGGATGGTCAGCATGGGCAGCCGGGGCTCGAGCGCCTCCAGCTCCGCGCGAGCGGCCGCCTGAGCCTCCCGAGCGACGTCGTTGTGCGCCTCCTCGCGCAGCACCTTCAGGAGCGTCTCCCGCGCCGACACGAGCTCCCCGAGCTGCGCTCGCGCGCGCCCGATGTAGGCGAGGTGCATGGGCGAATGGATGATGCTCTCCGCGCGGGTGAAGTAGTCGACGGCCTCGCTCCAGCGACCCGCTTCGAAGGCCTCCACCCCCGCGTAGGCAGCGGCCCTCGCGCCCGCGCGCGCCTCGTCCGTCGTCTCCGCGAGAGCGGGAGCGCTCCATGCGCTCAGGAGAACGACCGCCAAGGCACCGAACCATGTGCGATGGTGTCGGACACGAATACGGAGTGGGCGATGGTCGATGGCGCGCGTCGCGCGCTCGTCTGCCAAATGCAAATGCGTCACGGCGGCACGGTAACACAGGGAGATTCAAAGAGAACCGGCTTGAGCTGCCGGCCGGCCACCGGCTACCCTGGCTCGCATGTCGCCCCATTTGAGATCCTCGTCGTCGGCGGATGAAGACGTGCAGAGCTCGGCTCGACCTGGCCTGGGTCGCGTCGGTCCGGATCCCGTGGGTTCTGCTCCTGTGAGCTCCGTTCGTGCGGGATCGGCGCGGATGGGCAAACGCGCCTTCGGGCTCGGGTTGTCGGCAGCGCTGGTGCTCGCGGCCTGTAGCAGCGACGATCGAGCCTTCGCCCCTCCCGCCGCGACGGGCGGCGCCGCTCCCTCGGGCGGCGGCAAGGGCGACGGCAAGGGTGATGGCAAGGGTGATGGCGGCGCCGCTGGAGCGGGCGGGGGTGATGGAGGGGCCGCGGGCAGCGGCGGGAACGACGTCGGCGACTGCGAGACGGAGGATCCCCACTGCGTTTGCCTCGACGGTGAGGTGGTGGCCCGCGACGAAGACGAGGACGGCGCGGGGACGAGCCTGTGCGCGGAGGCGCCCGGAGAGGACTGCGACGACACGAACGCGAACTTCATCCGGGACGCTTGCGGCGGGTGTGACGCGGCCTTCGCCGGCCTGGTTGAAGGGGACACCTGCGGGTCCGGAGCCTCGGACGACGTCAACTGCGGGGTGGTGACCTGTGATGGGGACACGATCAGCTGCGAGACGCCGTCCCCGGTGCTGCGTCGCTGTGCCGACGCGACGACCCGAGAGCTCTGCCAGGGCACGCAGTGGGTGACCCAGCCGGAGTGCGATAGCTCCGCCAGCATCTGTCACGACGGGAGGTGCGTGGAATGCATCCCGGGCACCTATCGGTGTGGCACGGTCGTCTACGGACACTCCAACAGCTTGAGCGCGGACGTGGCCACCCTGTGCGGCCCCACTGGCTCCTGGGAATCGTTGCACACGTCCTGCTCCTCCAGTCAGGTCTGCACCGTCAACTCCGGGTGTGTGGGGCTCCTCCACCCCAGGGACGCGGACTTCGAGGTCGTGCCCCTCCTGGCGCCCCCGAGCGGGCTCGATGGTGGGACGGGGCGCCCCGTGGGGGACGTGCTCGATCTCGCCGTCGGCATCGCCTTCGGATGATCGATGCTGCTCATCGGCAGTCGCGCCATCCGCTATCACTTCCCTGATTTCCGAGAGCCCCGCGACTGGGACGTCATCGGGACGGACGAAGACATCGCGCGGCTCGACGGGATCCTGGAGCGCAGCACCCGCCACTCCCAGCGGCGCGACAAAGTCCACTACCTGCTCGGCGACGTGATGGTCGAGGTCGCCAACGCCTCGGCCGTCCCGTACTGGAAGCTGGTCGACGAGGCGTTCCGCGACGCCCCGACGATCGAGGAGCCGTCCCTCGGCACGCTGCGCGTCGCGCCCGCTCCGTACCTCCTGCTCACGAAGCAGTGCGGGCTCATCTACCACATCGTTCATTGGCACAAGAACCTCGAGGATTTTTACTATCTGCGGGATCGCATCCCCTTCATCCCCGACGCCGTCGCGGCGCTGCTGCCCCACGCCCTCGATGATTCGCGGCGCATGTTCGGCGCCAATCACGCGCGGGCCGCTCGAGAGTGCAGCGGGTGCCACCCCGACCTCCCGCCGCCCCGGGATGCGGACCTCCACGCGCTCCTGCACGAGCGCTTGAAGTTGGGCGCGACCACCGCGATCGGCGAGGAGGGCGCGTGGGACGCCTTCCCCAACGCGACGCCTCAGGACCGTCGCCCGAAGATGATCTCGCTCTTCGCCGAAGAGGCGATGGTCCTCGCGGCGGAGCGCTTCCTCGGCCCCGCCCTCGACGAAGCGAGCCGCGATCCCCGGCAGTTGATCCGCTGGGCGCTGCGGAACCTCATCACGAGCCGCTTGCCGGAGTCGTGGCGCTACTTCGGGGTCAACTACTACCGTGACATCGCCGCGCGCATCCCGGAGCGGTGGGTCGACTCGATCCGTGACCTCGAGTCACTCCGCCCCGTCTGCGATGAACCGTGCAGCGCGGGGCCGTCATGTACCCGCTGAGCAAACCAGAGCGCGCCCCGTTGCGACGAGCGTGCGCGCCGCCGCCGTGTCTCGGCCGCCGTGTTCTCGGCCGCCGTGTTCTCGGCCGCCGTGTTCTCGGCCGCCGTGTTCTCGGCCGCCGTGTTCTCGGCCGCCGTGTCTCGGCCGCCGTGTCTCGGCTGGCGAGCTTTCGGCGGGGGTCTCGCCACCCCGCAGGTTCTCCCGGCGTCGGTGGGGATGAACGGGGGCAAGTGGGGGACTGCCTATTTCGTTCCATCGAACGGCCGTTGACCGTTCCGTACTCATGAAGGCGTCAAGGCGGGGTTGGCCGGTCGTTCTCTCGTTCTCGGGGTCGCGGGGGACGCTCGTCGAGCGGGTCAGACATCGCTGCCCCCGCTCTCAGCCAGCGAAGCCCAGAAAGGAGCGTGCCCAGCACGGATCCCACGACGTACTTCGGCACGTACGGAGCGGACCGACCTCTCTGGGAGCGTTGGAGCGCGGCGGCGCACGGAGGCATGTGAGAAGGTCTTGAAGACCAATCGCGCACGTCTCCTCGCGACGGCCAGGATGCGCGTCCGCCGCTGGGAACGATCCCCTACGAGGGGGCGTTTGGCGGGCTGTCCTCGAGCCTGCCGGCGAGCGTCTCGGAGGACCCGACCATGAGCCGTGAGCGGAGTCTGGGGGAAGGCCTCGAGGATGGTGGCCCCTGTCAAGCATTCCTCGGGCGCTGTGGGTTGAGCCGGGGAGGTGAGGACGACTTGCGACGGCAGGCCCTCGCCTTCATTGCCGTTGGTTGGCTGCCGCTCGTCCTGTTTGCCGGCCTGGACGCGCTGTGGCTGGGGCGCTACCCCGGGTTCGCCACGGACCTGTCGGTGCACGCTCGGGTGCTCGTGGCGGTGCCGCTCCTGCTCGCGCACGAACGTGCGGTCAACCGAGCTTCGGGGTTGGCCGTCCGACGGTTCGTGACGGGCGCAATCGTGGTGGACGTGGAGAGGTTCGCCGGGATCGTGAGGGGGGCGAATCGGGTGCGTGGGGCCCGCCTGCCCGAGCTGGCGCTCCTCGTGGTCGCGGTCGTGAGCAGCCAGTTCCTCGTCTGGGGAGGCGCGACGGGGGTCGGGGACGTGCCCGCTCCGGGAGGGGAGCGCCTGACGGCGACCGCCGTCTGGTACTCGGTCGTCTCCTTGCCGTCGTTCCAGTTCCTCCTCGGCCGTGCAGTCTGGCGGTGGTGCATCTGGAGCTGGGTGCTCTGGAGGATCTCGCGCCTGCGGCTCTCGCTGATCCCCACCGATCCGGATCTGGCTGGGGGCATCGCGTTCGTCGACAATGCGTCGGCGGCGTTGGGCCTCGCCGCCATGGCCGCGAGTACCGTGGTGGCAGCGACGTGGGGCGACAGGATTCTGGCGGTCCAGGACCTTCGGGTGGCGGCGTTCGTCACGCCGTTCCTGTCCTTCGTGCTCCTCGTGGAGGCCGTAGCCCTCGCACCCCTCCTGTTCTTCTTCGGGCACTGCTTCCGCGCACGCTGGCGGGGCCTCCGCGAGTACGGCGAGCTCGCCCGGCGTTACACGCGTGCCTTTCACGAGCGCTGGGTCGAACCGGAGGCGACGACCGCTCAACCCCCGGGGAAACTCCTCGGAACTGCGGACATCCAGTCCCTGGCGGATCTGGCGAATTCTCTCTCGATCATCGAGCGGATGCGGCCGATCCCGGTCGGTCCACGGGTCATCGGTCTGTTGGTGCTGTGTACGGCGATCCCCATGATCCCGCTCATCGCGACGGAAGGATCCGTCGTGGAGCTCGTCTCCCTGGTGGGGCGAAGTCTGCTGGGAGGCTCCGCCGGGGCGCTGAAGCCTTGAGGGTGTCTCGAGTTCACGAACGGAAGGAGGGAGACCATGGGCGATCGGACGGTCGGCTTGCTGGCGGTGGCGTTCCTCGTGCTGTCGTTGGGTTGCGCCTTCGCCGGCGCCGTCGCCGGAAAGCGGACGGTGGCACGGCGAGAGGGGAGGATCCGGACGCTGTCGGGCTTCTTGGTCGGCGCTCACCTCGCCCTCGTCTCGTTCATGCTCGCGATCACCTTCGGCGCGTCGATGTCGCGGCTCGACATGCGGCGCGGCCTGGTGGTCACGGAGGCGAACGCCATCGGCACGGCGGAGCTCCGAGCGCGAATGCTCTCGCCACCGCGCGCCGCCAGCATCCGGCGCCTACTCATCGAGTACGCGGAGACGCGCGTCTTCCTCGCGTCGGCGCGGAGCAAGGAGGTCGTCGACGGGCTGGCGCGCTCCGAGGCCGTGCAAGCGCGCCTGTGGCAGGAGACGCTGGCCGCCGTCGAAGAAGGCAAGCCCAACGCCCCCCTGCTCGCTCTCTTCGTGAGCTCGATGAACGAGCTCATCGACACGGGGGCGCAGCGAAAGTACGTGGTCCTGCACGACCGCATCCCCCCGCCCATCTGGTGGGCGTTGGTGTTCATCTCCGTCTCGGCCTTCGGGACGCTCGGCTTCGACCATGGGATCCGCGGCCACAGCAGGCCGGGCATCGTCTCCCTGGCGTTGGCTCTCGCGCTCCTGTTCGCCGTGATCGAGGATCTCGATCGCCCCAACGTCGGGCTGTCCAAGGTCGATCAGAGCGCGATGGTGAACACCCTGGAGGCGATGCGGCGCTTCGACCGAGACGTGGGGTCGCCGGCGCCCTGACTCCGCGGTGGCCGCCGCGCTCTGGTCGTCGGCGCGGGCCGCGCGGCCAGGCGCACGGCCGAGGACAGGGCGGGTTCACGCCATGCC
>Ga0207873_1001140_pt1 | contig 26857 bp, 14 predicted proteins | sample BGWIniCompost_FD_187373 | JGI IMG/M metagenome (GOLD analysis project Ga0207873, IMG submission 187373) | Cellulose adapted compost microbial communities from Newby Island Compost Facility, Milpitas, CA, USA - BGW Initial Compost (SPAdes)... ...
ACCGGCCCCACACCTCATGCTGTCGTTCGTATACATGCTGCTCGTGCATGCCGTGTCGGTCCTGTTCAGTGTACGGCTGCCCGGGGGCATTTATACCGGCTTGATCAGCACCAGCCTCGCGGGGGCGGCGCTCACGCTGGGGTACCGGCAGGCGCTGTTCGTCGCCCCGCTGACCGCGCTCATTGCCATCCCGCTCGTCCTCATACTGACCGCACTCGTCCGCAGCCTGCATCACTACCGCCCGCGAGGCGTATTCGAGACGCTATGGCAGAGCGCCGCGATGACGCTCGCACTGCTGCCGTCGGGCTGGCTCTACGGGCAGTTCGGCACACAGCCGCTCGGCTGGCCGATAGACGGCCCCGCCTACCTCGCCGCGCTCAGTTTCGTGGTGCTGTATTTCAGCTTCGTTGCCGCTCTTGAGACCGGCTGGCTCTTACTTGGAGACATCGATCCGCGCCGCTACTGGGGCGCATACGGCAAAAGCTTCGTGATGAACGGGCTGATCGCCGCGCTGCTCCTCGCCCCGGCCCTGGCGATCAGCACCCGCGCGGCGCTCATCCATCCGCTGCCGGCGCTCATCCCATACACCCTGCTCGCCCTGTGGCTGGGCCTCGTTACGCGCACGCAGCTCAGGCTGTCCGACCGGCTGGCCGACCTGCGGGTGCTGAGCAGCATCGGCCAGGCGTTGAACGCCAACCTGGAGCTTGACGACCTGCTCCAGGCCATGTACCGGGAGATCAACCAGCTTCTTGACGCGTCGAACTTCTACCTCGCGCTGACCAGCGACCCGGAGGGGCCGTTACATTTCGCGCTGGTCTACGAGGAAGGCAAGGCGCGCAGACCGTTCACGCGGGCGCCCGGCAACGGGCTTACCGACTACGTGGTCCGTACCTGCCGTCCGCTCCTGCTGAACGACGTAGAGCAGGAGGCGCCGCGTCTTGGCATCAGGCCATCCATGCCGACGGTCAGGAGCTACGCGGGCGTGCCCATCATCGCCGAGGGTGACGTGATCGGCGTGATGGCGGTGCGCAACTTCGATCGCGTCTATGCCTACACGCCGGACGAGCTTCGCCTGCTGGAGACGATCGCCGCCTCCGCCGCCATCGCCCTGCAAAACGCCCGCCTCTACGAGGACAGCCGCCGGCGTGCCAACGAGCTTCGCTCGCTGAACAAGGTCGCCGCGCTGCTCAGCACCAGCCTCGACCTCGACACGGTGCTGGAAACCGTCTGCCGCGTCGTGGTGGACATGATGCAGTGCCAGAAGGCCGCTGTATTCCTCGTTGAGGACGACGGGAAGTTCCGCCTCGCCAGCCACATCGGGCTGAGCGCGCGCTACCGGGAGCAGTCGTCGGGGCTGGCCATCTGGAAGGACGAGCGGGCGGTGGCGATGCAGACCGGCGAACTCACCGTCATCGAGGACGTACTCGCCGACGAGCGATTCCGCAAGCACTGGCAGCTTCTGCACGCCGAGGGCATCCGCGCGGTCGCTGAGGCCCCGCTGCGCACCGGCGACGACATCATCGGCGCGCTGACGGTGTATTACGACACGCCGCGCTCGTTCGAGGAGACGCAGCTCGAACTGCTGAACACGCTCGCCGGGCAGGTGTCGATGGCGGTCAACAACGCGCACCTGTTCGCCGCCACCAACGCCCGCCGCCGCGAGCTTGAGACGCTGTATGAGGCGGGGCGCGCCATCAACGAGTCGCTCTCGCTGCCCGCCGTGCTGCGCGCCGTCGCCAAGAGCATGATCCACGTGCTGGACGTGGAAACCGTCGCCGTGCTGCTCGCAGCCGAGCGCGGCGACATGCTGCACGGCGAGTTGTGGATGGAAGTCTCGGGGCGGCACACGACCGAGCGCCCGGTTGACAACATCCATCTGAGCGCTTCGGCCTTCTCCCAACTGCCGGAGTGGCCCGCCCACCCCGAGTATATCCGCCTGGAGCGCAACGCCAGCGGCCTTCCCGACGAGTTCGCAGACCTGACGGACGGGCTTGGCCTGCTGACCGGGGTGGCTCTGCCGCTCGTCATGCACGGCGAACTGTTCGGCATGATCGTGGTCGGCTGCCGCAGCCGCGCCACGTCCCCCAGCGCCGATACGCTGCGGCTGGCCCGCGCCCTCGCCGACCATGCGGCGGTCGCCATCCAGAACGCGCGGCTGTTCCGGCTGACGGACGTGGCGCTGACCCGCCGCGTGGACGAACTCGCTGCCCTTGAGGCCATCTCGCAGCGCATGACGCGCCGCCTCGACCTCAACACGGTGATCGAGCAGGTGGTTTCGGCGGCGGCGCTTGCCACCGGCGCGCAGATCAGCGAACTGCTCCTGCTCGACGAAAGCGGCGAAACGCTGGAGATCGCGGTGCGCCAGGGGCCGGAACATACCGAGAGGCCGGAGCCCTGGCCCGCCCATCAGGGTGTGACCGGGCGCGCGCTGATGACCGGGCAGACCGTGCTCGTGCCGGACGTCTCCGTCGACCCGGACTACATCGCAACGAGCGAGCAGGTGCGCTCCGAGCTTGCCGTGCCCATCGTGCTCGACAACCGCCGCCTCGGCGTGCTCAACCTGGAGAGCTACGAACTCAATGCCTTCGACCAGGAGCAGGCACGCTTTATCAGCAACCTCGCGGAGCACGCTGCCGTCGCCATCCAGAACGCGCAGCTTTTCCAGGCCGTGCAGCAGCGCGCCGAGGAGTTCCAGACGCTGCGCTCGCTGGCGGTCGATATGCTGTCGTCCACGAACCTGCGCCATACGCTGCGGGTAATCGCCCGCGCCGCGCTGGAACGCGCCCATGCGCAGGACGTGCACATCTACCTGTATGACCAGGAGTCGCGCAAGCTGCGCTTCGGTACGAGCCTGTGGGCCGACGGGCGGCTTGATATAGAGTTTGCGCCGCCGCGCGTTGACGGCATCACGGCGACCGTCGCCCGCACCGGCGAGCCGCTCGTCATCACTAAGCCCGAAGAGCATCCGCTGCTCATGGATGTCATCAAAGAGCCGGGCTGGGGGCACGTCGGTGCGATGGTGAGCATGCCGCTCAAACGCGGTGACGAGGTGCTCGGTGTCTTCAACATTGCCTTTGACGACCGGGCGCATGTCACGCAGGACATCCTGCACTTCCTCGACCTGCTGGCCTCGCAGGCCGCCGTCGCCATCGCCAACGCCCGCCTCGCCGAGGAGACGCGCACCGGGCGCGACCGTCTCCAGGCCATCCTGAACAGCATCCACGACGGCATCCTGATGTTCGACATGGATGGGCGGCTCGTGCTGGCGAACCCGCGCATGGAGCAGCTTGTCGGCGTCAAGGTCGGTGACTACCTCGGGGAACACTTCACGACCATCGTCCGGCGGCTGCGCCGCGTCTTCGGTGAGGATTCAGCTTTTGACCCGAAGGACGCGATCCAGATGGCGCGCCGGTTCGAGGAGGACCCGACCAGCGTGAGCCGCCGCACCTACAAATTCAACACGCCCACACTCCGCGTGATCGACGAGACGACGCTTCCGATCGTCAGCCACGATGCCGAGGTGATCGGACGCCTGTTCATCCTGCGCGACGTCACCCACGAGTACGAGATGGAGACGTACCGGCAGGAGATGTCGAACATGCTCGTCCACGACCTGCGTAGCCCGCTTGCCGGTGTGATCACCGGGCTGCACATGGCGCTCGACGAGGCAAGCTACCTGGAGCCGAGCATCCACCGCGACACGATCGAGGCAAGCGTCCAGGTGGCGCTCACCAGCGCCAACACGCTGCTGCGGCTCGTCGAGCAGATCCTCGACGTGAACAAGCTCGAAGCGGGCGAGATGTCACTCATGATGGACGCCGTGAGCCTCAAGGGGCTTGCGGAGCAGGCCTGCAGCGTGCTGGCGGGCACCGCCGCCGAGGCAGAAATTGATATCCAGATCAACGCGCCCGACGACCTGCCCCCCGTTTTCGCCGATGAGGATAAAATCAAGCGGGTCTTCCTCAACCTGCTGGATAACGCCCTGCGCTATACGCCCTCCGGCGGCCAGGTGCGCATCCACATCCGGGAGGAGAACGGTGAGCAGGTGGTGAGCATCGTGGACACGGGCAAGGGCATCCCGCCTGAGCTGCATGAGCGGGTGTTTGAACGCTTCTTCCAGGGCGATACGAGAGAGCGTCAGCGCGGCGCAAAAGGCTCCGGGCTGGGCCTGACGTTCTGCAAGCTCGCAGTCGAGGCGCATGGCGGACGCATCTGGGTCACCAACGGGCCGGAAGGCGGCGCGGCGTTCTACTTTACGCTGCCCTCCATCGAGGAGTAAGCAGCCCACTCCCCGGCCCCAACCATCCTTATTAGCTAGAAACGGCAGGACATGACGACTCTGAACCGAGTTGACATTACCCGCTGGGCGCTGGGCGTGGCGGCGCTGATCGTCGCGCTGCTGCACCTGCCCGCCTTTGGAGACTGGCCGCCGCTCGGCTGGCTGGTCGTCGGAGTCGTCACGGTACTTACCGCAGTGATACAGGCGCTCGGTATCAACACCGGCCCGCTCGGCAAAGTGTCCTTCCTGCCGACTGCCGCGTTGATGGCATACTTCGTGCTGGGCCTGGAGCCCGCCATGATCGCGAGCAGTGTCGGCCTGCTGTGCTGGAGCGCGATGCACATGCTGCGCCGCCGGGCGGATTGGGCGCACCGCCTCCGGCCCCTGTGGGGAACCGCCGGTGCGGGCTGGCTGGCGCTCGCACAGAACGTGCTCGGGCTGCTCGCGGGCGACTTCGCCTACCGCATTCTCGGCACTGCGCCGCCGCTCTATACCGTAACCGACCTCCGCAACACGCTGCCGATTATCGCGGCGGTTACGTTCTACCTGCTGGCTCACAATCTGCTGCTCGTGCTCGACGCGGCCCTGCGAGGCGTCAGCCCGCGCACCATGCGCGAGCGCTACAACGTGATGATCCCCGCGATGCACATCCTGCCCGTGGGGCTTGCGCCGTTTGCCGCCATCGCCAGCGCATCGATGGGCCAGCCCGCGTTTTTTATTTTCGCGGGCATCCTGGCGACGCTGGCGGTCGTCATCAAGCGCCTCGTCAAGACTCAGAACTCGCTGCAGCGGCAGATTGAGCAGTTCGCGCGGCTGGCCTCCATCAGCCAGACGCTACGCAGCAACCTCGACATCGACACGCTGCTGCTCAACGCCTACCTGCAGATCGCCGCGCTGCTCAACCTGAAGAACGTGCTCATCGTGCTACGGGAAAACAGCCGCGAGGCAAGCTGGCGCGTGCGGTTCGCCAGCCTGAACGGGCACCGCCTGAACAACCCGGACAACTACCCGATTGACGACTTCACGCGGTGGGTGCTTCACGAGCAGAAGCCGCTCTACGCCGATCCCGTCACCGAGACCGCCGCCCGGCTCGGGCTGGCCGCGCCGGAGGCCCGCGCATGGCTGGGGCTGCCGCTCCTTGCCGCCCGCCGCACCATCGGCTGTATCGTCGTCTGGCTCGATGAGGACCAGCAGCCGGGACGGCAGCTCAGCGAGAGCGACCGCGACCTGCTTGGCGCGATTGCCGTGCAGACGGAAATGGCGCTCCAGAACGCGCTGCTCTACCAGGAGGCGCAGCAGCACGCCGCACAGCTTGCGCGCGTCAACGAGATCAGCGCCATGCTGAACAGCTCGCTGAACCCCGAAGAAGTGCTCAAGATGGTGGTGTCGTCTGCCATTGAGGTGGCGGGCTGCGATCGTGCCGCGATCTACCTGCGCCAGGGCGCTGATGGGCTGGTGCTTACTGAGGCGCAGGGCTTCCCGGCGGACCTCACGGGCAAGGCGCAGGCCGAACTGCTACCCCTCACTCCGGAGCAGCGCTGCGCGGTGCTGGATAACGGCGAGACGGTGCTCGTCTCAGACCTGGAGCAGGAGCAGGACAACCTCGGCACGGGTGCGCTGCGCCTTGCAGGCGAGGGGGGCTTCTCCGCCTTTGCCTGCCTGCCGCTCACCACGCCGAACGGGCGCATCGGCCTGCTGACGGTGTTCTACGACCAGCCGCACACCTTTGCCGGGAGCGAACTGGAACTGCTGGAGACGTTCGCCAACCAGGCGGCGCTGGCCGTGACCAACGCGCAGGACTACCAGCAGATCGACGCGCAGTTGACCCGCCGCTCCAGCCAGATTGCGCGGGTGGCCGACCTCGGCGAGTGGCTCAATGCCACGCTCGACCTCACCACGATCTGCAGGATGGTGCTGGACGCCGCGCTGGAGGGCTGCGGCGTGCCCGCCGGGCTGCTGGTGCTCGTCGGCGCGAACGAGCCGGGCCAGTCCGAGACGGAGATACAGATGGCGGCCTGGCGCGGCTTCGACCCCAGCAGCACCCACCGCGCGCCGCACCACGTCGCCGAGGAACTGGTGCGCAGCGGCCTGCTCAGGCAGGATCGCCCGCACGCATTGACCATCTCCGTGTGCGAGGAGAACGATCTGCGCCACTCGCGGCTAATCGCGCCCATCGCCATCGACAACCAGCTTCTTGGCACGCTCCTGCTGGAAAGCCCCGACCCCAAGGCCTTCAACGACGACGACCTGAACTTCGTCAGGCAGCTTACCATGCACGCGGCGGCGACAATCCGCAACGGCAGGCTCTACCGGCACGCCCAGCGCATGCGCGATACCCTGCGAGCCACGCTCGACGCCAGCAGCGACGGCCTGCTGATGATCGACGCGCAGGGCCGCACCGTTATGGCGAACGCCCGCATGGAGGACTTCTGGGATTTTGCGCGGTCGGAGGCAGGGCTGCCAAAGCCCACCGGCGAGGGCAGCCCCGGCCACCTGCGCGAACTCAGCGAAGGGCTGGGCTATGCCGAGGATGAGCTAATGCGGCTGCTCGAAGAGGGGCGTCGCAGCCACGTCCTGCCCGCCCGCAAAGACATGGTCGTGACGCAGCCGCGCGCCGGGCAGCGCCAGCGCTACGTCGAGCGTGCTATCAGGCCGGTGTATGGGGACGAGGAGCAGTTTGTCGGGCTGCTGCTGGTGTTCCGGGATATCACCGAGCAGCAGGAGCTTGAGCAGGCCCGCAAAGACCTGACCGACATGGTCGTCCACGAACTGCGCTCCCCGCTGCAGGCTGTGATGGGCAGCATGCGGCTGATCAGCCAGGTCGCGCCCGCCGACAGCGCCATCATCCACCAGGCGACCGAGGTCAGCCAGCGCGCGGTCAAGAAGCTGCTCAACCTGATCAACAACCTGCTCGACCTCTCCCGGCTGGAACAGGGCGAGTTTGTGCTTGACCCGGTGGTGGCGCGCATCGAGCCGGTGTTGCGCGACGCCGTCGAGGAGATCATGCCGCTCGCGCAGGAGATGGAGGTTGAGGTCAGCCTGTCCATAGCGGACGATCTGCCCGCCGTGTGCATCGACTGCGACATGATCGGGCGCGTCGTGCTGAACCTGCTCGACAACGCGCTCAAGTTCTCGCCACCGGGGCGGCCCGTCACGCTGAGCGCCGCCATGCGCGCTGTCAGCCCGCACGAGTCGATGCTGGCGATCTCCGTCGCCGACCGCGGGCCGGGCGTGCCGGAGGAGTACCGGCACATCATCTTCGACCGCTACCGGCAGATCCCCCGCCTGCGCGGGCGGCGGCGCAGCGCCGGGCTGGGGCTGGCCTTCTGCAAGCTGGCGGTGGAGTCACACGGTGGCGAAATCTGGGTGGAGGATCATGCCGAGGGCGGCAGCGTCTTCACCTTTACGCTGCCGGTGTCCCATCTGCCGGACGCACCCCGCTAGGGCAAGCCGCTACACGCCGGGCAGGCGCGGCTGGTCATCATCCGGCGTGCGGAAGGCCACCCGCCCGCGCTCCCGCGCCATAACCCGCAAAGCGTTGATCACGTGCGAGTACGAGCCCCGGTACCCCTCGGCGGCCATGTACGCCTCGATTACGTTGCCCGGCAGATGCCGCAGCAGTATCTCGAAGATGCGGCTGGCCTCGCGGAGATAGGTCGCACAGGTCTCTTCGCTGATCTCACCGCGCGCGTGGCGTTCTGCCAGCCACTCCTGGTACTGGTGGAGGATCGTTGTTGTGCCCATGCACCTTCTCCCTATTGAACTGCCAGCGGATCAATCCTTGCCACCTGCCTCCGGAAGCCAGATGACAAAACACGCGCCCTGCCCTTCGTGACAGCTATCGTCGAGCATCATCAGCCCGCCGTGCCGCTCGACGATCTGCCGCGCGATGGCGAGGCCCAGCCCCGTCCCCGGCGCGCCCGATGCCCGCCCGGCCTGCCCCCGGAAGAAGCGCTCGAATATGCGGCTCCGCTCCTCCGGTGGGATGCCCGGCCCGCTGTCGCACACGCGGATCTCCACACCGCGCACCCCGTCGCGCTCGCGGAAATTGGTCTGGATGATGACCTCGCCGCCGGGCGGCGTGTATGTAAGGGCATTCGTCAGCAGCACGTCGATGGCCCGACCCAGCGCTAGCGTATCGCCAGAGGCCAGCGGGACGTTGCTGCCGAGGCGCGCCTTGAGCGTCAGGTCGCGGCGCTCGGCGAGCGGCTCGCGGTCGGTCAGGTACAGGCTGACGAGCTTGTTCACGTCGATCACCGCGAGCTGCAGCGCCGCCTCGCCCTGGTCCATACGGGACAGGTACAGCAGGTCTTCGATGATCATCTCCAGCCGGTCGGTCTCGCGGTGGAGCCGTTCGAGGTAGGCGGCCTGCTTTTCGGGCCGGGCGGTCAGCAGGTGGTGGTACAGCTTGATGCTGGCGATCGGGGTGCGCAGTTCGTGCGACACGTTCGAGACGAACTCATCCTTAAGCCGCCCCATCTCCAGCAGCCGCTGATTGGCTTGCATCAGTTCGGCAGTGCGCTGCGCAACCCGCTCCTCCAGCACCGCGTAAGCCTGCGCCTTGGCGATTGCCAGCGCGGTCAGCTCGGCGACCTGCTCCGCCCAGGCGACCTCGTCGTCGTCAAAATTGTGCGGCTCATTGAAGGCCATCAGCAGCGCGCCGATGCGCCGCTCGACGATCTGCAGCGGCATGACGAGCAGCGCTCTCGCTCCGCCCAGATTCAACAGCGGCTGCGGCAGCCGGTCAGGGAGCGTGCTCGTATTGTGCACGTCCGGGATGACGAGCGGGCGACCTGTGTCGAGCACCTTGCGCGTGAGCACGACGTTCGCCGGTTCGACACGGACGTTGCGATGCGGAACCTGCCGGGACTGCTCGGAGGTTGCGACCGGCACGGCCATCTGCTGGTCGTCGTCCCACAGCGTGATCTGGCAGTAGTCGGCGTTGATCACGCTGGCCGCCGTACCCGCCAGCGTCTCGACAAGCTCCTGCACGTCCAGCGTGGCCGTACCCACCTCGGTGATGCGGTTCAGCACCTGAAGCCGGCGGTTGTGCTCGCGCGCCGCCGCGTAGAGCCGCGCATTCTTGAGCGCAATCGCGGCCTGATCGGCAAAGGCCATCAGCCGCTCGGCGTCCGTCGGGGTGAACACCCCCGGACGCGTGCTGTCGGCGTTGAGGATGCCGATCACCTCGTCGTCCACGATAATCGGCGCGGCGAGGTGCGAGCGGATCCACGCCGTGCGCTCGTGGCGGATCCAGCCGGGGTCGGTGTCGGTATTGGAGATGCAGATAGGACGGCGGCGGCGCACCATCTCGCGCAGCGTCGGTGTCTCGTCGATGGAGAACGGCTCATCGCTGGGCCACGTGCCGAGCGGGGACTTAAAGAAGCGGCGCGAGCGCACCACCCGCGCGCAGTCGCCCTCGATCAGCATGACGTTGGCGGCGTCGTGCGGGACGACCCGGCCCAGATTCTCCAGCACGCGGTCGAGCACCTCTTCGAGGTCCAGCGTGCTGTTAATGGCGACGGCGGTTGCACGGAGGGCCTCGGCGAGGCTGCGCTGCTCGCGCTCCGCCGCCTGCATCTCCCGCCACTCGGTGATGTCCTCATAGGTGCCGAGCACCCCGACGATCTCGCCGGTCGAGTCGCGCAGCGGGAGCTTGCTCGTGCGGAGCCAGGCGCGCACGCCATTGGCCTGTAGCTGCGGCTCGACGACATCCAGCTCCGGCTGTCCGGTCTGTATGACCCGCTGATCCGCCTCGCGGTAGGCCTCGGCATGCTCCGCGCCCCACGGCATGTCGTAATCCGTCAGCCCGACGATATCGAGCGGAGAGTTCAGCCCGGCATGAATGGCAAAGGTCCGGTTGCAGCCCAGAAAGACCGAGTTGCGGTCCTTCCAGAAGATCGCCTGCGGGATGTTGTCCATCACCTGCTCAAGCATCTGGCGAGACTCGTGGAGCGCCGCCTCGGTCTCCCGGTGGAGGCTCATGTCCTCGATGGTCGCCAGCACGCCGACGATCTCCTCCCTTACCCCCCGGATCGGCGACAGGTGCAGCCGCATCGGGAAGCGCGACTCGTCCTGGCGCACGCCGGTGGTCTCGTAGCGGACGATGGCGCCCTGGTTCACAACCGCATCGAAATGACGCTGGTTCTGAACGTCGTGCGGGCGCGCCAGCAGGTCCGATATCGAGCGCCCGGCAAGCTCCTCACGCTGGTAGCCCAGGATCGCCGCACAGCGCGGGTTGAGCTGGAGCATGCGCAGGTCGCGGTCAAGGATGGCGAGGCCGACAGGCAGCGCCTGCAGCACCGAGTCGCGGAAGCCCGTTTGCGCCTGCAACTGTTGAGAGAGAACGTGGTTCGCAGTGAGCGCGGCAAGCTGCGGCCCGAGGATCGCCAGCAGGTCACGCTCGTCCGGCAGCAGGGCGCGCGCCTCCAACCAGAACAGTACGGCAGCGCCGCCCGCCCCGAGCGGCAGCACGACCGCCGCCCGCCCGCCGCGCTGGCGGATCGCGGCGGTGAGCGCCTCGTCAAGCCCGGTGGCGTCATCGTCAAGGTCGGGGAACTCAATGCAGGCGGGGTCAGCGCCATCCGTAGCGAGCGGCAGCCAGATCTGTTCAACAAGCGGCGGGGGAGAGCCCCCGCGCGGCGCTGCCGCCGCCACGTGAGGCGCGACCTGTGCGGATGAATCGCCCCCGGCGTAGAAGAGATGTGCTTCGCACAGCCCTTCCGGTTCAAACGGCTGCACAAAGGCCTGCAGCAGGGCGTGCAGGTCAGGAGCAGCCGCCATGGCGCGACTCGTCTCTCCCAGCGACATGATCAGGTGGGAGGCGGGGTGGGTATCGCGCTCAGGTGAACGGCGGGACGTGCGGGTTCGGCGCATGCGGAAAGCTCCATCCAGACAGGCCGGCGGATCAACTCAACATGTGGCCAGTATAGCACGACCGCCGTAAGCGCGTAATAGAAACTTCACCCGCTATCATGCGGGGAGTTTACCTCAGGCCTGGGACGCGTCGGTCAGCGAGTGCCGCTTGACCTCGGGATGGTCCCGATAGATGCCCCGGTACTCCTCCGGAAGCAGCCGCGCAAGGCTGACCATAATCTCCTTGGTGTACTCCTCAAGCTCTGCCGTGCGTGCCTTGCCCTTCGGGAAGCGCATCGGCTCGCCGTAGCGGATATATACGTCCGCACGCCGGAGCCGCTTCCAGGCGGGGATGATGTTCTCCGTGCCCCATATCGCCAGCGGCACGACCGTCGCGCCGGAACGGGTTGCGAGGTACGCCGTGCCGAGCTTGCCCTCGGCGAGCGCGCCGGTCCGGCTGCGCGTCCCCTCGACGGCGATCGCCAGGGCGTTCCCGTCCTCCAGCACGTTGAGCGCCTGCCGCAGCGCGCTGCGGTCCGGCTCGCCCCGATCGATGAAGATCGCCCCGGCAATCCGGAGGATCGGCCCAAAGATGTGGTGTTCGTACTTCTCGGCGGCGAGCACCCAGGCCGGACGGGGGATGGTCACCCCGGCGGCCACGTCGAGGTGGTGCAGGTGGTTGGTCACAACGATGACCGGCCCCTCCATCGGGACGCGCTCCCGCCCTTCGACGTGTGGCTTGGCCAGCAGCTTGAGCAGCAGCCAGATAATGCCCGTCGCCAGCCGGTAAAGTTTTACATGGAGCGGTGGGTAGCGCCGCTTGGTACCGTTATTGCCAGACATGCTCCCTCACGTCTTGCTGATGGTGGTGGTCGGGTTTGCTACACCCGAGTATAACACGCCCCGCCGGTGATGGTTGCATTTCGCACAGCGGTGCAGGCTTCTGGCCCCCTCTGCCAGTGGTCACTTCGCGACCGACCATCTCCCCTTATGAGGGCTGGGGATACGCAATTTTGCCGAACCCCCACCCAACCGGGCGGAGCCCGGTTGCTGGTGATTCGCAGCGGCTTCTGCGATGGTTTTCCACTTGCCCTCCTCCATCTTTTCGGCGGGCGGCTTTCAAGTTAAACTTGCCCCATGCGAGTGACTATCGACGTTTCACCTGCCGTAAACGGGAAGGCCGGGCTGGGCCGTTACGCGGCCTCGCTGGCGGCTGCCGGGGCCAGACTGCACCCCGGCGATGTTCACCTTTTTGCCAACCTCACCGCGAACGCCGAGTGGCCGCCCGACCTCGCCCGGCTGCCGCGCACGGCGGTGCGGGTAGGCTACAAGCCCTGGCGCATGGCCGTGTGGGTCGCGCAGGTTACCGGGATCGGGTGGGATCGCCTGCTGCCGTCGCCACAGGTCTTCCACGCCACCGAACACCTGCTCATCCCGCTGCGCCACACACGGACGGTGCTCACCGTCCACGACCTGATCTACAAGCTGTTCCCCGAGCACCAGAAGAAGCTGAACTACTGGTATCTCAACATGGCGATGCCGCTGTACGTCCGCCGTGCGGACCACATCATCACGGTCAGCGAGTCGAGCAAGCGCGACCTGATGGCCGCCTACGGCACGCCCGCCGAGAAGATCAGCGTGGTGTACGAGGCCGCCGCGCCACACTTCCGGCCCCAGCCGCCGGAGAAGGTCGAGGCGGTGCGGGCGCGCTACGGCCTGCCGGAGCGCTACCTGCTGACCGTCGGCGTGATCGAGCCGCGCAAGAACCTCGCCCGGCTGGTCGAGGCGTTGAGCATCCTGCGCCGTGATGAGCCGGGATTGCGCCTCGCGGTCGTCGGGCCGGACGGCTGGCTCACGGGCAGCTTCTACCAGGCCATCGAGCGGTTCGGCCAGCAGGACGCGATCATCCGGCCCGGCTACATCCCCGATGACGACCTGCCCGCCGTATACGCGGGGGCAACTGTCAGCGTGCTGGCGTCTATCTACGAGGGGTTCGGGCTGCCGGTGCTGGAGGCGATGGCCTGCGGCGCGCCGGTGGCGTGCAGCCGCACGTCGAGCATCGGTGAGATCGCGGGGAGCGCCGCGCTGACCTTCGACCCGGAGAGCGTCGAGGACATGGTCGGGGTACTCAAGCGACTGCTTGACGACGCCAACCTGCGCGACGACCTGCGCCAGCGCGGCTTCGAGCGTGCCGCCGAGTTCTCGTGGGAGCGTGCCGCCCGCGAGACATGGGCGATCTACGAGCGTGTGGCGCGGAATACATAGACAGGTGAGGCGGTGAGGTTCCGGAGTACGGCTGCACCAGCATCAAGACCCCGCCCCCGTCGTTCCGCCTTCAGCGGCCCGACACCCTCTCCCGCTAGCGGGGAGGGGGCTCACTCACCTCACACCTGTTCCCAGATAGCGCCAATTCATGCGCATCTGTTCAAAGAGGGGTAAAATGGCCTTATTACGCCGATCAAGCTGTATAAAGGCTGGACGATGAACGAGGCATTCCAACGCCTGCTCGACAACGTCAACCACCCCGACCCTGAGACCCGCATCGCCGCACTCGATGCCATCGGCCAGTGGCGTGCTGAACACGACGACAGCGAACTGACGCGCCGCGCCCTGCCGCGCATCACCGCCGCACTGAGCGACGAGGTCCGCGATGTGCGCTGGGCTGCCGCCTACGCACTCGGCGCGATGGGCCATGTAGAATGCGTCCCGGCGCTGATCGGCGCGCTCTGGCGCTCGCAGGGCGACCCCGGCCTGCAGCTTGTGATCGTCAAGGCGCTGGGCAAAATCGACTGCCCAGACGCCATCCCGGCGCTTGAGGCGCTTACCGCATCGTGCGGCAGCCGCTGCGTCCGCGTCGCGGCGACCCGCTCGCTGGCGCGGCTGAACCGGGCCGCGGCCTGAGGTCCTTCCGGGGCGGCTCCCCTGTTCCACCCCTTTAATCAGGAACGGCAGAATGGCACAGGCACACATCGGCATCGACATGACCGCCGCGATCCAGCAGCAGGCCGGCATCGGGCGGTATGTGCGCGGCATGGTCCACGCCCTCGCCGAGCAGCACCCGGCGCTCGAGGCGCGGCTGTTCGTGGCGGGTGCGCGCCGTACCGACCTGCCACCCGCGCCGGGGCGCTTCCGCTACTGTCCCTCGCCGCTCTCCGAGATGACACATGCCCGCCTCTGGCACCGGCTGCGCGCACCGCTGCCCGTCGAGCTGTGGACCGGGCCGCTCGCGCTTTACCACGCGACAGACTTCGCGCTGCCCCCCACCCTGCCCGGCACGCGCACGGTCGTGACCATCCACGACCTCGCCTTCGAGCGCTACCCGGCGGAAACCATGCCCGGCATGCTGGACTATCTGCGCCGGGTGGTGCGCCGCTCGGCCCGCCGTGCCGACCGCATCATCACGATCTCGGAGGCGACCCGGCGCGATGTGATTGACCTGTACGGCGCTGCGCCGGAGCGCGTCTCCGTGGCCTACCCCGGCGTGTCGCCGCGCTTCTTCGAGACGCCCGCCCCCGCCCGGATCGATGATGTGCGCCGCAAGTACAGCCTGCCCGACGCGCCGCTCGTGCTGACCGTCGGCACAATGCAGCCGCGCAAGAACCACGCCCGCCTTGTCGAGGCGTTCGCGCAGGTTGCCGCCGACTATGATGCCGCGCTGGTCATTGCAGGCGGCAAAGGCTGGGGCTATGAGCAGGTCCATGAGTTGATCGTGCGGCTGGGGCTTGGCGAGCGCGTGCATTTCACGGGGTTTGTGGACGACGCCGACCTGCCCGCGCTATACGCGGCGGCAACCGTCTTCGCGTTCCCCTCGCTGTACGAGGGCTTCGGCTTGCCGGTACTGGAAGCGATGGCGGCAGGCGTGCCGGTCGTCACCTCGGATGTGTCGTCGCTGCCGGAGGTTACCGGCGCGGATGCCGGGCTGCTGGTCGACCCGCTGAGTGTGGATGCCATCGCCGGGGCGCTCGCGCGGCTGCTCGGCGACGCGGATCTGCGTGCCGCCCTCGCAGAGAAGGGCCGGGCACGCGCCGCGACCTTCACCTGGGCGCGCACCGCCGGGCAGGTCTGGGCGGTGTATGAGGGGCTGCTAGGCGGGGGACGAGAGTAGCGGTGCTGGCAGTTGCCCCAAAAATCCGCCGCGACTAAACGTCGCGGCTCCCCTCTCCCAGCGACCACAGGGAGCGTCCGGCATGAGGGGCGGTTACTCCCGCCGATCCCAGGCCCATTTCATCGCCCAGATGGCGAGCGGGCGCATGTAGGCCAGCGAGCGGTGCCCACCGTCCGCCGTCCACGCCTCCGGCGTCATGAACCAGTAGCCCCGCACCTCGTATGTCTGCTTGACCGCGCCCCATGCCGTGCGCCACGCCTCTGCGTCCATGCCAAGGTGCAGCATCGCGGCGGCAAGCCCATACGTCACCCCCGGCCAGACCTCCTGCGCCTGCATGCTGGAGACGTCAGGCTTGCCATCCGGGCGCATCCCGTTGACCGCGCCCGCCTCCCCATCGAGGAAGCCCATGACATTGAGGTCAAAGACCTTGCGCAGCGCGCTCCGGGCGTAGCGCTCCGGCACGATGCCGGGCAGCCCGCAGGCGCGGGCGTACCAGTCCCCGGCAAGCTGGTCCGCCATGACGCTGTCGTGGTGAGCGGATCCGCTCGCGTCGTAGTTGAAGTACTCGCCGTTCCACAGCGCCTCGGAGTACGCCTCCCGCGCGCGCTGGAACTGCCTGCGGTAGGCGTGGGCTTCGCCGGGGTGGTCGAGGATCGAGGCGATCTGCGAGGCGGCCTGGAGCGCCGCCAGCCACAGCCCGCCACAGTAGGCGCTCGGCCCCTTGACCGTCCACGTGTCGAAGGTCTGGTCGGGGAAGCCGTCGTTCTCGATCAGCCCATCGCCATCCCGGTCGAAGCGCTGCATCGTCTCCAGCGCCACGGTGACCGGCTCCCACATCTCCGCGAGAAAGTCCACGTCCTGCGTGGCGATGAAGTCACGGTAAACCTGCAGCACAAACTTCGAGTTGAGGTCCTTCCACCGGCTGACATCCTGATAGTCGTAGATGTTGACGCGGTACCAGGGGTCTTCCGTTGGGCCACCGAGGTCGTGCGGGATGATGCCCCACACTTTGCGGGGCACGCGCTCCCGCGAGAACATCAGGGGGATCATCTCGTCGTCTTCGCAGAGGAGCGCGCGGGCAAAGTCCCGCTGAAGGCTCAGTTCAAGCTCGGGCCAGAGCTGTGCCAGCGCGAATGACGCGTAGAAGTGCACGTCGTAGGTGTTGTACATGAGGTACTCGTGGCCTTCGAGGTACGCGAAGTGCCCGAACTCGCCGTTGTCCTGCCCGGCGTCGGGTGCGTCCTCGCCATCCGTCCAGATCGTGCCGCCGTCCACGAGGAAGTACGCCTCGTTGAAAAGCGCCTGCTTGTACCAGTCCGGCAGGCGGCGGTCCTCAAGTACCGGGGACTGCCAGTCCTCGATCTGCACTTCCCACGTCGGGTAATCAGCGAGCGCATCACGAGCGATGAGCGGCGCGGCATTGCCATCACGCCCGTAGAAGCGGGTATAGCGGCGGAACCAGGCGCGCCCCTCACCGAAGCGGGCGCGCGGCATATCCCACGCCAGCGCAAAAACCACCTCCCGCGCCTCACCCGGCGGCACGCTGACTGCCGCGCACACCGCGCCGCCAATCGTCTCGCCGGGGACGCTGGGGCGCACGTCAACGCTGTTGTCGAGGCGACCGTCCGCAGCGAAGTCCGCCCACAGCGCCGCGCCATCGCCATTTGTCGCAAAGCGGGTGCGGGTGCTCACCTCGACGTCGTCCCTGCTCTGCGCGGCGATGGCAAAGGTGAGCGGGTCTTCGTACACGTCGCCGGGTGCGGCCTTCCGCCCGCGCGGGGCCGGTCGGGGCTGGCGGTGGATGTGGTGCAGCGCCACCCCGACGACACTTCCATCCGCCCCGTCGAGCACGAACGGCTCGTTGAAGTGGCCGCCCGCCCGGTCGTTCTCGCCGCCCGTGCCGTTCTGGAAGGTGAACATCAGGCTGATGGTCGCGGGCACGTTGCCGGTGTTCTCGACCGTCCACGCGAACACGCCAACCGGCATGCTGCTCTCGCGGTAGTTGTGCGGGAGAACAGGCGACACCTGCCGGCAGGTCAGGCGCACGCCGCGCACAGGCTCCTCGTAGACCGTCCATGCCCGTGGGAACAGCGCGTAGTATGTGCCGCTCGCCGCCGGGAGGCCCCACCTCCAGCCGCGAAGCTCGCTGCCGCGCGGTCGCCCCGGGTACAGCACCTGCGCCTGCCGGGAGCCATCGGCACGCATCACGCACACCGAGAACTGGTCAGCGGGGACGGAGCGGTAGTGCGTGATGCCGGGCTGCATCTGCCAGCGGACGAAGTCGCCGAGCCAGCCCCGCGTGATGCTGCCCCCGCCCAGCCCGCCGAGCGGCACACCCATCACGCTGTCGGGCGCAAGCGGCTCGAACGGGTCCATGACGGGCATGCGCCCGGTCGAGCGCAGGCGCCGCCGCTGCCGCCACAACCGGACGATGGTGGGCAGCAGTCCCACAATACCGCGCAGCGAGGGGCGGGAAGGCCGCGCCGCGGGGATGGGCGCAGCGTCGAAACGACGGCTCCAGGCGGCTGCCGGGATCTGAGTTGGTGAGGTCATGTTCGTGCTCCTCGGCGGTCGAGAGGATATCATACAGTCCTGACTGTATGATATCCGGTTTGCCGCCGAGCGCGAGGTGGCTGAGGTAGGGAATAGGTAGTCGGCAACGCGAATGATGCCGGATTCGGCCAAGACTTATTCTTACCCCAAAGGATTAAGGGGAATATGCAATGTCACAAACAACTATCCGATTCTTAAGCTTCCCACGCACAATACCTCCTCCTGCAATCGCGTTTACTGTATGGGAGATATTTGCGGCGCACGAAACGGAGATTGGCACGCTTCACCAGAAAAGAGGATTAACTAGCGATGCTGTACTCAGCATTATCAGAGATGATCTCCGTAGGAGCGGCTTCCAAGTTGAAACTAGCAAGCTCAAAAAGGACTAGATTGAACGTCCAGTGTTTTTCGGAGAAAACGGCCAACCTGCTCTTAAGTATGAGGTCGATGCATACCATCCCGAATGGAAAGCTGGATTAGAAATTGAAGCTGGACGCGCGGTTATGGGCAATGCCATTTACCGCGATCTGGTGCAAGCGCTTGTAATGGTTGAAGTGGATAATTTCATTACTCGCTGTTCCGCATGTGTATCGCTATCAATCAGGTGGGCGCCCGGCAATCAGCAGAGATTATGAAAAGGCAATTAGTGTCGCTGAGACACTATTTAGCCACACACGTTTCCACTTTCCGTACCAGCTAGTCGTTATCGGTTATTTGAACTTCCTACTCTTCTCACGCTCGCTGGTACAGCACCCGGCCCTGGTCGAGCATATCGTCGCGGAAGTACGGGCAGAGGAAGTCCGCCGAGACGAGCGACACCGGGCGGCCCAGCAGGCGGCCAAGCTCGGCCTGCATGACGTAGAAGTCAAGGGCCGGGGCGTCCGCGTCGAACTCGACGAGGATGTCGAGCGATTCGTCGGGCGCGTCGTTGTCGGGTAGCGCGCTTACGAGCGACAGCCGCTTTATGTGGTACCGCTGGCAGAACTGCCGGATCGCCTCCGGCGGGGCCTGTGTCGTCCGCATCGCGCGCTCCTCTCTACTGCATCCCGGTAATTCATTGTACCGGCAGGCGAAGCAAAAAGACACCGCGTTGCGGTGCCTTGGAGAGAACGTGCTGGGACGGGTCAATCGCGCCCGTCGAGGTTCAGCCTCGGGAAACGCCCGGTTGTGTCGTCCGGGCGGGGCAGGCCCGCCTGCCGCCGCCGCTCACGGATCGACACCAGCTCCACCTCATCTGCCGCCGCTTCGGGCATGTTCAGCAGCGCCTCGATATCGACCGCGCGCTGGAGCAGCGCCTCAGCCTCGCGCAGCAGGCTCAGCCGCTCGTACAGCTTGGCGAGGTTGTAGCTTGTGAGCGCCTCACCCACCCGGTCGTCGATGGACTGGCGCAGGCGCAGCGCCCACTCATAATACGTCAGCGCGCGCTCGGTATCCCCCATCGCCTCGTAAAGCATGGCGAGCGCGTGCCGGCAACTCGCCTCGCCAGCCCGGTCGCGGAGCTGCCGCCAGATGCGCAGCGCGTGCTCGTGCGCCTCCTGCGCCGCCATGAAGTCGCCCCGGCGTCGCTGGGCGATGCCGATCACGTCGAGCGTCGCCGCCTCCCCCGGCTGGTCGCCCGCCTCCCACAGCAGCGCCAGCGCCTGTTCGTGGTAGCCAATCGCCGCGTCGAGGTCGCCCAGCGCGTCGGTGACCATGCCGAGGCAGTTGAGCGCGGTCGCCTCGCGGTCCTCAATGCCGAGTGCGTGGTACAGGGCCACCGACTGGGCGAAGGCGCTCGCCGCCTGCTCAAGCTCGCCGCACTGCCAGTAGGCAGCGCCCAGACTGGAGAGTGTCAGGGCTTCGCCGCGCGAGTCGCCCGCCTCGCGGTAATCATGCAGGGCCTTCTCGTAGAAGCCGATGGCTTCCTCGGCGCGGCCCAGGCTGGAGAACGCCGCGCCAAGCCGTACCAGCGTATCCGCCGCCCGCGAGCGGCGAACTTCATCGAGGAGGACGTTGCGCTCGCTCAAGCGGCGGGCCGGGGTCAGATCATCTCTTGGCAAACTTTAACCTCCGTCTCGAGCCTTGCATTCAGGCGATGTCGCATGGTGGATCAACAGCCAGCCGCGCGCCACGCTGCTCGACATGCGCTCGGTGCCGCTGGCCCGCAGGTTCACGGCAATCAGGTACAGGCCGGGGTCCATGCCCCGCGCGTCGACAAACACGCCGATCTCATCACCGTCCTCTGCCTCCTCGTGGCTCGTCCACACGCGCGGGCGGCCCGGCGCGTTCGCCGGTTCAATCGACACCTTCTCGCCTTCGGGCAGGTCGGATGCCTGCACGGTGAAGCTGCCAAGCTGCACGATCCCCGCGCAGCCTGCCTCGACGGACTTCATCAGCCTCAGCGAAACCGCCCCAACACTGGGGCGGAATTCGATAGCGGGGCGCCTGGGCGCCTCCTGAACCGCTCTTACGACCGGCAGGGGTGAGCCATCCCTGTTGAGAATGCCATACCAGCGCAGGTGGCTGCACAGCGGTTCATAGCTCTCGTCGTAAAGGTTCCAGTTCAGGTTCCACAGGAACATCGGGCCAGCCCAGCGCCAGTTACGGGCGGCGAACTCCAGCGCGCGTCCGGTGTAAGCCGCCTGCGTGTCCCGGTCGACCGCCATCCACGCAAAGTCCTTGAAGTTGGGATCGCCCGTGCAGTTGATGCCCTCTTCCGCCGGGTTGCGCACCCACCCGAACTCGGTGAGCCAGATTTGCTTGTTTACCCCGTTGCGCCGCAGCAGGTCGTAGAACAGTTCGGCCCGGCGGAAGGAGAACGGCTGCTGGTGCGGGTCGGCCTCTGGCGGCTGGTTGAACCCATAAGGATGATACCCCCAGGCGTCCATATAGTTCTGCGCGCCGAGGTTGATCATCTGCTGGGCGAACCACAGGTCATCCACGGCGGAGCCGTCGGGCAGACCGGCAGTCGGTGCAAGCCCGGCTGCCACAACGACAATATGCGGAGCCTCCTGCTTGAAGGCCGTGTAGGCCCGGCGCAGCACGTCAACGTACTTTGCAGGGTCGGGCTTCTGACCGCCCCACTCCTGCGACAGGTTCGGCTCATTGCCGATCTCAACCGCATCCACGCCGCGCTGATCGAGTTCGCGGGCCAGCTCATACAGACCGTTCGTCCAAGCTTCAAGGTCCCAGTCGGGCGGGTAGCCGTCGCGCTCCACGCGGAACAGCACGCGCTGGTCCGGGTAGTCACCGATCTGGGCGGTGTCATAAACCTTAACCCAGTCCATACCCATCTGGTTGAGCAGGTCGGGCTGGGAGTCGAGATGCGGGCCAACGCTGATGCCATAGCCGCCCCAGCGCGGAACCTCGCCCTGCACGGCAAACGCCGCCGGTTCGGCAGCGCGCCAGAAAGCGATCAGCACAACGAAGCAGAGCAGCACACTCGCAGCGAGACGCAGGAATCGCATCAGGGCCGAAGTTGACGGTGACGGTTTCTGCATGGCCCCAAAGTTACCAGTGCACGGGGGAATCTGCCAGTGGGAGTTGCATGTAGGGGTCAGCTTCCGCCCGGCAATAGAATTGCCGGGCTACAAGGGACAGCTTCACTGTCCCGCAAAGTGCCCGTCGGGGGTGGAGTCCGCCTACGGCGGGCGGACTTTGCGGCGGCGCAGCCGCCTTATAGCCGGGGAATTCCATTCCCCGGCGAACTCGCCGCTGCAACCCCACCCCCCTCCCCGCCGGCGGGGAGGGAGTGTCGAGCCGCCAAAGGCGGGACGACGGAGGCGGGGTTAAACCACCGGCATCTTCGTACGCCCATCCCCCCACCCCGAATCAAAACGGGGCGACCCGGTGAGGATCGCCCCGTCATGGTAGTTGCAGTTAGTGAACCGCCAGGCTGTGCGGCGTGAACGCCGCCGGGCGCGCGCCCAGCTCGGCAAGCCGCCGCTGGAACGTCTCGCCGTCCATGTCCTCGACCTCAAGCAGTTCCCGCGATAGCGTCTCGAGCACATCGCGGTTCTCAACAAGCAGATCGCGGACCCGCTTGTAGTTCTCCTCGATGATCCGCTTCACTTCGGCGTCGACGATCTCCTCGAGCTTGCCGCTGCCCATGTGCTGCTCCATGCCGGGCATAACGGCGTTGTCGCTGCGCGCGCTGAGCGACACCGGCCCCACAAGCGGGCTCATGCCGAACTCAGTGACCATGCGGCGGGCAAGCTCCGTAGCCTTCTGGAGGTCGTTGGCTGCGCCGGTCGAGATCTCGCCGAACACCACTTCCTCGGCGGCGCGGCCACCGAGCAGCACGGCCAGCCGGTCGTGAAGCTCGGCTTCGCGCATCAGGTAGCGGTCCTCCTGCGGAAGCTGCATCGTCACGCCGAGCGCCGCCACGCCGCGTGGCACGATGGATACCTTGTGAACCGGGTCGGCGTTGGGCAGCAGGTTGGCGGCGAGCGCATGGCCCATCTCGTGATAGGCAACGATGTGGCGCTCCTTCTCGCCGAGCACGCGGCCCTGCCGCACGAGACCCATCATCACACGGTCAACCGCCTCGTTGAGGTCCTCCATCGTCACGACCTCGGAGCCACGGCGTGCGGCGAGCAGCGCCGCCTCGTTGATGAGGTTCTCAAGCTCCGCGCCCGCAAAACCCGGCGTCCGCGCCGCGAGAACCTCGAAGTCCACGTCGTCGGCGACCCGGATGCGGCGGGCGTGCAGTTCAAGAATTTCTTTGCGGCCCGCGCGGGACGGACGGTCGACGACGACCTGCCGGTCAAAGCGGCCAGGGCGCAGCAGCGCCGGGTCGAGCACGTCGGGGCGGTTGGTGGCCGCCATCAGGATGATGCCGGTGTTGTTGTCAAAGCCGTCCATCTCGACGAGAAGCTGGTTCAGCGTCTGCTCGCGCTCCTCGTGCGTGTTGGGGGCCTTCGAGCCGCTGCGCTGGCGGCCAATCGTGTCCAGTTCGTCGATAAAGACGATGCACGGGGCGTGCTCGCGCGCCTTCTGGAACAGACGGCGGATGCGCGCCGCGCCGACGCCGACGTACATCTCAACAAACTCCGAGCCGGAAATGCTGAAGAACGGGACGCTGGCCTCGCCGGCGGTCGCACGCGCCAGCAGCGTCTTGCCCGTGCCCGGCGGGCCGACGAGCAGCACGCCCTTCGGCGCGCGCCCGCCCAAGCGCTGGTAGCGCTCCGGCGCTTCGAGGTAGTCGGCAATCTCACGCAGCTCCATCACGGCTTCGGGTGCACCTGCCACGTCGTCATACGTGACGCGGCGCTTGCCGCCTTCATAGGGCTGGGCGCCATTCTTGCCAAACGTCATCATCTGCTGGCCCGGCATGCGCCGCCACAGGACGTAGAACCCGCCGCCGATCACCAAAAACAGCAGGATGTTGCCAGCCCAGTTGTTCGTGCCCTTGCCGCCGAACTCGACGCCCTTCGCCATCAGTTCGTTGATCAGGTGGGTTTCGTCAATGCCGGGCAGCCGCTCGCTGGCAAAGAACTTCTCCACACCGCCGACAACCATCGTCCAGCGGATCTTGGTCTGAGAGATGCGCACGCTCTCAACAGTGCCCTTCTCGAGAGCGTTGAGAAACTGGCTGTAGGGCACCTCAACCGCGCGGGTGGGTGCAAGGAGGGGAGAGTAATAAAGCAGGATGGCTGCTACGACGACCGCCATCCCCACGGCAAGCACGACTAAATAAGGTTTGCTGCCTTCGCCACGGAAGAACGAGTGAAGATGCTTTTTCATGAGACTCTTTGGTGAGATTAAGGCTTAAGACACCTGCGTTCGTGATCTGCGCCACACTCCTGAGCGGCACGAAACTGAGAACATTGTGCCAGACGGCGAATCATAGGGCAGTCGGAATTTCACTTATCATACCGCCCGCGCCGGAGCGCGCACAGTTTCCGTTAACAAATGGGGGCGGCCCAGCAACCGCCGATGCCGCTCCCCACATGACCTCATTCACCGCCTGTCGCTGGTATCCAACGTTCAAGCGCACTAAACATACCAATACATGTTAAATCCCGCCAGTAATCAGAATATGAAGGTCATGAATATCCGGTAAAATGGGACAAATGTCACAGCCGTCACAAACCGCTCCGCCTCGCCTCAGGCGGCGACGGCGCCCAGGTGCCGCAGTTCGTTCCGCAGGCGCGAATTGGCCGTCTCGACCGCCTCGACGAGTTCGCCCTCACATGAGATTTCAGCGCACAGCGCCGGGTTGCTCCACAGCATGATGCCCAACTCGCGGTGCTGCTGCGTCTCCCGCATGAAGGTCAGCTTGTCGATGGCCTCGACGGTGCCCTCCTGAATGCTGCCCAGCCGCTCCTCCGCCAGCCGGACCGTCTCCTGCAGCAGCACGAGCTTCTCATCCGGCCAGACCACGCGCCAGGGCATCGCATAGCGGCGCAGACGCCGCTTCGTGCCACGCAGGTGCTCGATGTACGCCGCTTCCTGCTCGCGGAAGACATTCGTCACCTGCATGAAGCGGTCGGGGTCTTCCAGGTATGTCTCGCCCAGCCGCTCCAGCGACTCGTCGAGTTCGCGGCTCGCCTTCTGCAGATGCCGCTTCTTCACCGCCTCGCCGAGCAGCGCGCCGCCCACCGCTCCAGCGACCGCGCCCGTCACCGTGCCGATAATCGTGCCAATGCCGGGGACGATCACCGTGCCGATGACGCCGCCGACCTTGCCACCGACCAGCCCGCCGCTCGCCCGTGTCGCGACCTCCACAGCGGCAAACTCCAGGTTGCGGCGCAGGCTCGCGCCCTTCTGAGAGCGCCGCCACGCCCGGTATGTCGCAAAGCCGATGGTGACAAGCGGGATGTGCGCCAACAGCGCCGCCGCCTCTTCCGTTGCGCTCGCCTGTGCATCTGCCGCCGCACTGACGGCTGTGCCCTGCACCAGCGAGTCGACAACCGGAGCGCTTTTCGCCTCCAGCACCAGCATGCCGGACTCCACGCTGACGGAGGGCAGCCGGTCGATCAGGTCGTTAAAGACCTGTACCGCTTCCAGCCCGCGCAGGTGCTCGATGATGCTTGCGGCAGTCGGCAGGGCGCGGTCGCCCAGCGCTGACTTGAGCACGTCGAGGTTCTGGATGGCATCGGCGATGTGGTCGGCGGCAGGCCCATCGAAGTGATCCCAGATGGACGGGTCCGCCATGCTGTAGTGCCACGCGAGGTCCACAAACGTTACCGCGCCGATGGCTCCCATCTCCGCCACATCGGCGTTGGCGACCTTTGCAAGCACTTCGCGCACCCGCCCCGGCGCATTCACGCGCCCATGCAGCCGCCGCCGGATGTCTGCAATGTGCCGGCGGCGCGCCCGCCAGAAGAGGAACGCCCCGACCACCACGCCAACGATTGCGGCAACCGTCAGCACATCGGCGACGTTCTCGGCCAGTGAGTTTACAAATGCCTGGAACATACTCCTCCCCCGCCCAAGTTGGACTGGTACGATCTAATCATAGCGCAACTCTGGCCCCGAGGAACAGAAAAGGCCCCGCATTGCTACGGGGCCAGAAGGCGATTTTCACCGGAAAGCCGCTATCCTCACCCGCCCCCGCAGCCTGCGAACATCGGAGGCGGGTAAGGCCGCCCAGTCGCGTTTTAGTGGCTCTCCTGACCAAACGGGACGCCGGAGCCTGCGCTGCGCAGACGGCGCTCCGCCTCTTCGCCGAGGAAGTGATCAGGCTCGTCCGAGGTTGCTTCTGCACCGACGATCTCAAGCACCATCTCACCGGAGATCTCCTCGTGCTTCAGCAGCGCCTCGGCGATGCCGTCCAGCGCGTGGCGGCGCTCCTCAAGGATGCCATACGCTCGCTGATAGGCCTCTTCCGTCAGCACGCGGACCTCCTCATCGATCTCACGGGCAGTTAGCTCGCTGAACTCGCGCCACTGGCCGAGTTCTTCGCCGAGGAAGACCTGCCGGTCATCGCCGCCCAGCGCAACCTGGCCGATGCGGTCGCTCATGCCCCAGTCGAGCACCATCTTGCGGGCCCATTTAGTCGCCTGCTTGAGGTCGTTCTCCGCGCCGCTCGTCGGCGTGCCGATGACGAGGTTTTCGGCGGCGCGCCCGCCCATCATGACTGCCATGCGGTCGAGCATGTAGTCACGCGAGTACACATACTTGTCGCGGTCGGGGAGCGTCTGCGTCACGCCCATCGCACGCCCGCGCGGCACGATCGTCACCTTATGGATCGGATCCGCCTCAGGGATGACGGCAGCGACAAGGGCATGCCCTGCCTCGTGATAGGCCAGCAGCTTAAGCTCCTCGTCGGTCAGCGCGAGGTTCTCGCGCTCAAGCCCCATCATCACCTTGTCACGCGCCTCGTCGATGTCCGCGCTGTAGATCTCTGACTTGCCCTCGCGTGCGGCGAGCAGCGCCGCCTCGTTCAGCAGGTTGCGCAGGTCCGCACCGCTGAAGCCCGGCGTGCCCCGCGCGATCTTGGCAAGGTCCACGTCGTCAGCGAGCGGCTTGTTGCGCGCGTGGATCGCGAGGATCTCCTCACGGCTCTTGGCGGTCGGCAGGTCGACCGTGATCTGCCGGTCAAAGCGACCGGGCCGCAGTAGCGCCGGGTCGAGAATGTCGGGGCGGTTGGTCGCCGCCATGACGATCACGTTCTCGTTCGGCTCAAACCCGTCCATCTCCGACAAAAGCTGGTTCAGCGTCTGCTCGCGCTCGTCGTGCCCGCCGCCGACACCCGCGCCGCGTCGCCGCCCGATCGAGTCCAGCTCATCGATGAAGATGATGGACGGCGACACCTTCTTGGCGTCGTTGAACAGCTCACGCACGCGGGACGCGCCGACGCCGACGAACATCTCCATGAAGTCGGAGCCGCTGATGCTGAAGAACGGCACGCCCGCCTCCCCCGCGACGGCGCGCGCGAGCAGCGTCTTGCCCGTGCCCGGCGGCCCAACCAGCAGCACCCCGCGCGGGATCTCCCCGCCAAGGCGCTCAAAACGCCCGGGGCTCTTCAGGAACTGGATCACCTCTTCGAGTTCGGTCTTGGCGCCGTAGGCCCCGGCAACATCATCGAAGGTGGTCGCCTCCTGGCTGCGGTGGTACAGCTTGGCGCGATTCTGCCCCAT
>Ga0207873_1001141_pt1 | contig 26852 bp, 25 predicted proteins | sample BGWIniCompost_FD_187373 | JGI IMG/M metagenome (GOLD analysis project Ga0207873, IMG submission 187373) | Cellulose adapted compost microbial communities from Newby Island Compost Facility, Milpitas, CA, USA - BGW Initial Compost (SPAdes)... ...
CCCCGTACCCTGTGCCTCGCGCCAGGCGTGCATATCCCTCCCGCCGGGGCGCGAGGCGTCTCGCTACCCGACCTCCCTCCAAACAGGCGCACCGAATTCACCCGATGAGTCGGGTGATCCTACGGCACAACATGGCTAGTACTAAGGTACTATGATCGTATCACAGGATGGTGAAATGTCAAGTCTTGCTCGTGATCATGTCGTGAGAGCGTCGCGATTGGCGGAGTAACATGAGTTTCGGGTAGGCGCCCGAGCGTATGGCATCGCGGTTGCCGCTCACCCGTGGGCGGACGACTTCGCTCAGGACGACTCGTGCGCCAATGACGAGCCTGAGTCGGTATCACTCCCCTGCCGGCCAGCCTATGATGAAGCGGCCGACGGTGATGGAGCGCTCTGCGGCCGGGGGGTCGACCTCCGCGGTCGTGTCGACGACCCAGAGCCGGGCACCATGCGTCGCGAGCATGTCAGTCAGCAGCGCCGGCTGGTCCGTGACCACGACCGTGTCGGGCTGCCCGGTCAGGATGCGCAGCGCGTAACCGGCATTGTAGGCGTCGGCTGGTGGGTGAGGCAGGACGACCGGAACGAAGGGCCGGCCGAGCGGGTCCGGCTCGCGAAGCGCCGTGGTCAGCACCGGGGCGAGGTCACGTGTGTCCGGATCCGGGTAGTCGCGCGGCGGAGCCGCGAGCCGCCGGCCGAAACTGGCGAGCAAGAGGACCACGCCGAGGACGGCGACGAGGCGCGCCGCGCGTTGGACATTCCGGGACGTCGCTCCCCACCCGGTCGGGCGCAGATCCCAGAGGTCGAGTGCGGCGGCCGCCAGCGCGGGGAGGAGCAGGACGACGTTCGAGAGGAGGTAGCGCTCGGCGCCCGGGCCGAGATTCGCGAAGGTCGCCGTGACCAGGATCAGCAGCAGTGCCTGCCCGCCGACGAACACCACGTGCACGCCCCAGCGCCGGGGGTGACGGAGAAGGAGCCAGAGCGCCGCGCCGGTTGAGGCGACCACCACGACCCGCACGATCTGGAGCAGCGCCCGGGGGTAGGCGAGAAGGCGCTGCAGCAGCGATGCGCTCACGTTCGCCGGATCCAGCTCGGTCTTGATCGCGGCCGTTTCCCGCGCGAACGCGAGGGGATCACCGAAAAGGGCGTAGTTCTGCTGCAGCCACACGCCGATGAAGAGGAACGGGAGCAGCGCGCCCAGGACGACGCCGGCCTGCCGGCGGCCGCGCAGCCAGCCACGCAGCCAGCCGCCGCCCAGCACCAGCGCGGCCCAGACCGCGGCGTAGAACCACCCCTCGTAGCGAACGGCTGTGGCTGCCATGAGCGACAGGGCGCCGAGGACGAGCGGGCGGCCCGAGCCGGTGACCCACCAGCGGGCCAGGCCGAGCGCGGCGCCGCTGACGAACGCATGGAACACCGGCTCGGCCATGCCGCTCACGGAGAACCAGACCTCGTATGGGAACGCCGCGACGACGAGCGCGGTCAGGGCCCCGGCCCGCCGCCCCGCAAGGGTGGCGCCGACGAGCGCCAGGTTGGTGATCGTGGCCAGCCCGGCGAGCGTGGCCAGCAGTTTCGGCGCGAGGTAAAGGTTGTCCCAGATGGCCAGCGCGCCACCAAGCAGCCAGAAGTGCAGCGGGAGCCAGACCCCGACTTCCCACCGCGGGTTCTGGAGCCACTCGTAGCCGTGGATGACGCGGGTGAAGCCATCGGCGTTGTACTCGACGAAGCCCAGCCGGAGCGACAGCCAGGCCAGCACCAGCCGGATACCCCAGGCCGCCGCGATGGCGATCCATAGGGAATGAGGGTGTGCCAAGAAGCGCTCAGGCGTCTCGGGAAGAGCTAACGTGGCCTCGCGCCGCTGTGGTTGCACAGGTGTCCTGAGACGATCCATGCCCAGGTCCTACCCTACGACACGGACAGTGCGCCCGCGGCAGCGGCGCAGTCGTCGCTCGGCTTCGCGTTCCCGAGGCCCTGGATCTGTCCCCCTCCGGGATTACTCCCGATGCTCGGATCGCTCAGGTAGGAGACATATATAAAGGATGGGACCACGACTCACTCTCCCACACGGAAGACATGGAACACCGGCGTCCCATCCCGTTGAGTAAACGTATGCTCCAGCCGCGGGGTGCGGCCGCTGGCGGAGACGAGCTGCTCCAACGACGCGAGCTGGTGAGAGGGATTCCCCGCCTCAGCGCGGACCAGGATGACCGGATCAGGCGCCGCCAGCAGGTCCTGCACCGTTGCCTCTGAGCCCGATCCGGACTCGGCCCCCGTCCCGACAATCTCCAGCGGCTCGACACGCCCCTGGGTCAGGATCATGATGTTCCACTTGACGCCTCGATCGAGCGCATAGGGCCGGGTGATGCCGTGCTCATCCAGATAGGCGGCCAGGTCGTAGATGGCGCTGGAGAAGTCGCTCCGGCCGCCGCTCCGCGCCAGCGCGCGGTGGTACCGCGCGTCCACCCACAGGTCGCGCGCTATGAGCGGCACGAAGAGCAGCGTCACCACCACCGTCGCCGTCAGCGCCGGGCGCAGGCGCGATCGCAGCTTGCGCGCGAGCCAGCGGGAGCCGAAGACCGCGAAACCGGCGGTGAGCAACTGCGGGATCGGCAGCAGGATGAGCAGGCGGGTCGACTCCGGGATCGAGACGGTGAAGCAGCTCAGGAGCAACACGGCGAAGGCGAAGCCGAGGAGGAAGACGGTCGAACGCCGGCAGCGCCGCAGCTCCGGCACGCGGTGGACCAGGACGAGCAGCCCGACCGCGCTGACGGCCACCACCCACGGGTAGAGCGGGTTCGTGAAGATCCCGCCGTAGAACCAGAAGGAGCCGCCGTTCAGGAGAGACCGTAGCCCGTCGGCCACCGTCTCCAGGTTGTCCCAGAGGGTGGGGTTGTCGACGCCCTGGCCGGTCTGGGACGGGTTGGCCCGCAGGCCGAGGGAGCTGCCGCGTGTGACCACGTTGTAGTAGAGCACCGGGAAGGCACCGACGGCAGCGCCGGCCAGCGGGGCGAGCGCCTCGCGCTTGCTCCGGAACGGTAGATCGCGCTTCAGGCGGTCGATGGCCAGCTCCACCGTGTCGCGCACCGAGTAGGCGGCGTGGCGGTCCTCGCTGAGCCAGTCGGCCAGGAGCAGGATGGCGTAGGCGATCGGAACGGCAAGGAGAAGCCAGCCGAAGAGGAGCCTCGTGGCAAGGCCGATGCCGGCTAGCAGTCCGATCAGGACAAGCCAGCGCGTGCCACCCCGTGTCTCACGCCCGCGCCATGCCAGGTAGGCCAGCATGATGCCGAGCATGATCGCGACAAGGTGGGCGATGGAGGAAATCCCGACCCGCGTCCAGAAGACATAGGAGGGGAACATCGACAGCAGCAACGCCGCGCCCACCCCGACCCAGCGGTAGTAGATCCGCCGTCCGATCAGATAGGTGAGGAACACGGCGAGCATCCCGGCCAAGATCGGCCAGAGGCGGATGGCGAGCACATCGACATCGAGCAGCCAGAAGAGCGGCAGCACGGCATAGGTGCTGACAATGCCCCAGGTGTCGCCGAGCATCACCGGGAAGGACCGCCCGAAGAGGTGGATACCGACTCCCCGCGGTAGGGTCACCGGATCCCCTCGGAGAATCTGCAAGGCGGGGACGACGTCGAAGGCCTCATCGTAGTGGAGGCCCGGCAGGTGATACTGGTACAGGCAGAGGGCGCCGAAGAGGACGATCGCCAGCGCAACCGCGCCGCGCGCCACCCAGCGCCCCAGGCTCCCCTCTCCAAGAGGCGTCTCGAGAGCCAGTTCCGCCCCCACCCTGCTCGGCTGCTCTGTGAGCATGCGCCGTAGCCCTCCCGACGGATCGGCAGGCGCCGAGGCCTGCCCGCTCCCATCCTACCCAGGCCGCGCCACTCCGTCCAACGAGCGCCACGAGGGCGGCGTCCCGCTGCGCTGAGCAGGGACTTGCACCCGACCGGGCAAATAGATATACAATCGCCCCGGGAGCCGGCGGCGGGGAAGCGCCCCGCGTCGCGGCGGTCATGGAGATAGGGAAGGAGAAGCGGTGCAGGCGCAACAGGCCCGTTCGTCGGCAGGGCTCAGCCTCATCCAGGCCCTCAATATCGCCCTGGGTATCTGGATCCTGGGTTCTACCTACTGGTTGGGTTTGCAAGAGTACAAGGGCGCGCGGATCGCCAATGGAATGGGAGCCGCGCTGATCATCGGCTTCGCCATTACCCAGCTCGCCATACCGCGGTGGCGCGTGTGGTCGTGGGTCGGCGTGCTGACCGGCGTCTTCGTGGCTGCGGCGCCCTTCCTCTTCGACTTCACCGTGATGACGGCCGGGACGATCAACAACGTGGTCTGCGGCATCCTGATGGCTCTGATCGCGGCCACCGGCCTCCTCCGCCGCTAGCGCGTTTGATAGACCTCATCCGGCCCCGCCTCCGCCGCGGGGCCGGGTCCGTATCTCTCCCCATTCACCACGCAGACTGTTGCGTTCATGTTGCACTCTCCGCACGTGCGCGGCGCGTCCGCTATTGACGTCCGTGTAGAGTTGGGCCATATCGTGTGGTAGGGCCGATTGCCGACCGATGGCGCGACTCCGGCAGCGGCTCACCGAAAGCCCGTTTGGGGGTGCATCATGGCCCGAGAACTCACCGGACGCGCGCTCATCGGCCTGCTACTCGTCCTGCTCGGGGCCCTCTTACTGATCCAGACGCTGGGCGGGCCCGACGTCGGCCAGATCATCAGCGATTGGTGGCCACTGGCGATCATCGCCATCGGCCTGGCTCAACTCGCCGCCAGCCGGCACACGCGAGTCGCCCCGGCCATCCTCATCGCGGTCGGACTGGTGTTCCTGGCAAGCACGACCGGGCTCGTCCCCGGTTCGATCTGGAGCCTGTTCTGGCCGCTGGTGCTGATCGCGATCGGCCTGTTCGTGATCCTGCGCCGCAGCCCGCGGCGGGCGAGCGTCGATCCGGCCGACGCGGTCAGCAGCTTCGTGATCTTCGGCGGCAACGACATCGTGAACCGCTCCGAAGACTTCCAGGGCGGCTGGGCGACCGCGCTCTTCGGCGGGATCACACTCGATCTGCGGCAGGCACAACTCCTGCCGGCCGGCGCCACCCTCGACGTATACACGGCCTTCGGCGGGATCGACATCCTCGTCCCGCGCGGCTGGAACATCGCGATCAGCGGACTCCCGATCTTCGGGGGCTACGAGGACAAGACCGACCAGGACGGACCGCTGCCACCGGACGCGCCGACGCTCACCGTCAACGCGGTCTGCCTGTTCGGCGGGGTAACTGTCAAGCACGAGCGGTAGGCGCGCCGCCAGGGGCGCCGCTGAAGGGAGGTGCGACGCATGGGCCTCAGCCAGAACGGCCCGCCGGCTATCGAGTTCGCTGGGCTGACCAAGCGCTTCGGCACGTTTGTCGCCGTCGATCGGCTCACGTTCTCGGTCCCGGCTGGCTCCGTCTTCGGCTTCCTCGGCCCGAACGGGGCCGGGAAGACGACCACGATCGGCATGCTGCTGGGCCTGATAGAGCCGGACGAGGGGACCGCCACCATCTTCGGCCACGACGTCCGCACCGACCTGCCGGCCGCGCTCGCCCGCACCGGCGCGCTGGTCGAGCGCCCCAGCTTCTACCCCTACCTCAGTGGGCGGACCAACCTGCGCTTGATGGCGCGCATCGCCGGGATCGACGACCCGAAGCGGATCGACGCCGCGCTGGAGATGGTGGACCTCACGGCCCGCGCCAACGCCAACTTCGGCGGCTACTCCCAGGGAATGAAGCAGCGTCTGGGCATCGCCGCCGCGCTCCTGCTGGAGCCAGACCTGCTCATCCTCGACGAGCCGACCAACGGGCTCGACCCCGCCGGGCAGCACGAAATCCGCAGCCTGATCCGCGATCTCGCCAGCGCCGGACGGACCATCTTCCTCTCCAGCCACCTCCTCCATGAGGTGCAGGAGATCTGCACTCACGTCGCGATCATCCACCGCGGCACACTGATCGCCAGTGGCCCTCTGTCCGAGATCCTGGCCGGCGGCGAGCGGCTGGCGATCCGCGTGGATCGGCCGGAGGCCGCGGCGGACCTGCTGCGCAGACTCCCTGTGGTCCGCGGCGTCGAGGAGCAGGACGGGCACTTGCTGGTCGACGCACCGGTGGACGAGGCGGCTGCGCTCAACCGGGCGCTCGTCGAGGCGGGCTTCGCCGTCAGCGCCCTGGGCGTCCGCGAGAGCCGGTTGGAGGAGCGCTTCCTCGCGCTGACCGAGGCGCGCCGGGGGGAGGGTTGAGATGGCATCGCTCGGAACCCTGTTCGGCGTCGAGCTGGCCAAGATCGTTCGCCGGCCGATGACCTGGATCCTCGTGGTGATCCTCTTCGGGTTCACCGTGCTCGTCTACACCTCCCTGATCCTGGCGTTGGTGAGCGGATTCGAGGGGAACGTGACCGTCGAGGGCGCCGAAGGACAGAGCTTCGAGGACATGATCCTCCTGCCGGACGGCTTCTCGCTGGGCGTCGGGCTGGCGCAGGGCGTCGGCAGCGTGCTCCTGGCGATCCTGGCCGCCGGCACCTTCGGCAGCGAGTTCTCCTGGGGCACGCTGCGCACCATGCTGTTGATGCGTGCGGACCGGGTGCGCCTGCTGATCGCCAAGCTGCTGGTCCTGCTGCTGGCCGTGGTCGTCGTCATGCTCCTGGGAGCGGCGATCGGGCTGTTCGGGTCGTTGGTGGCGGGTATCGTGGTGGACGGGTCACTGCGCACCGACCAGTGGCTCACCGCCAGCTTCTTCCGCGACGCGGCCCGCCTGATGCTGATCGGCATGGTCTATTCGACCTTCTGGACGCTCTTCGCGGCGGCACTGACGATCGTCACCCGCTCGCTGGCGGCCGGGATCGGCGTGACCATGGCCGCCCTTTTCGTCGGGGACTTCACGACGAGCATCATCGCGGGGCTGGGTACGCTCGGCCGGTGGATCTCCCGCATCTTCCCGAACACCGCGCTTAACGCCTTGTCGACCGGCACCGACCTGGTAGCGACCGACTGGGCCTGGATCGTCACCAACCTGGTGGGCTACACCGCGCTGATGCTCGCGATCGCGGTGGTGCGCTTCCGGCGCATGAACATGATCTCGGGCGGCGGAGGGTAGGCGAACGCAGCCCTCACCACAGCCCCAGGTCAAGCCCCCGCTCCCCGGCGAGGACGCGGGCGGCGACCTGGGCACCGACGGCCCAGTAGCGGTCGGTGACGGGAACGAAGTCGGCAGCGCGCACCCGCGCCGGTTCGGCCGGCCCGAGGCCGCGGTCGGGTAGGACGGGAGCGCACAGGGCAGGTATCTCCAGATCGGCCTGCCCGCTGTCGGGGAAAAGCCGGACGAGGTCGTCGGCGCGGACGACGGTGAGCGCAGTGATCTCGTCCGGCGCGGGGCGGAGCTGCGCCAGCCCGTCGGGCACTACTGCCACGAAGACGTCCTGGATCTCACGGTCGACCCAGCCGGGTCCACGACCGACCGCGCGGCGCGCGCCGACCGGCACCAGGTCGTCCAGCCCCAGGGGAAGGCCCAGCTCCTCCTCCGCCTCGCGCACCACCTCGGTCAGCGTCTCACCCGAGCGGTAGTGCCCGCCGACAGCCACGTCGAGGTGGTTGGGCACCGTGTCCTTGGTCGGGCTGCGGCGCTGGAACAAGACCTGAACGCATCCGTCCGGCCCCCGCCAGACGACCCAGCAGTGGAACGACCGGTGCCAATCGCCGTCCCGGTGCACGGCGGCGCGGGGCTTGACCATTCCGGTCGGCACCCCCTCGGCCGTCAGAACATCGAACAACTCATCGCGCGGGTCTGGCTCCACGTCGGACCTTCTCTCCCTGGGAAATTCTGTGGCGTGCCGCTCCGGCCACGCCCGCCGAACCGCATGATACCGGTTCGCGAGTGTGGCCGGCGGATCGGCGTCCCTGGTTCGGGTGTACGCGGTCGGCGCGACCGTTCCGCCCGCGTCCGATCATGCCGCGACGCGGCGGGTAACTCGAGCGGCGGTCAGGGCGATGCCGGTAGCACCAGCGAGGACCGCACTCCCGATGGTAAGACGTCGCCGGGTCAGGCCGACCGACGCGGGGTAGAGAAGCAGGCTCGCGGCGCTCGCCAGGAGCGCGGTGCGGCCGCGGCGGTAGGCGGACTGCCGGACGGCAATGATCGTCGTCCGGCGCTCCCCCAGGGCCGCGCGGTGGCGGTAGCCATAGGTGTCGCCGTGCAGGTCGAGGGTCAGGATCGACGCGGCCGCACCCGGCCCCGTGGGATGGTTCGGATCCCAGACGAGCACCTCGACGCGGTCCGGCGACTCCTGGCGGAAGCCATAGGGAACAACCGTGTGCCCCTCTCCGACCAGCGCTCGGGCGATGTCGCGCCGCCAGGGGCGCGGGACGCCGATGTCCCAGCAGCGGTCGCTGCGACCGCTCGACAGCAGGTCGGCACGAAAGCGGCGGAATGCCCGGGCCGGGCCGGGCCAGAAGAACCACGGCGCGGAGGAGAGCAGGGCGCGGTCGGTCAACTGCCGGCCGTGGAGGATGATGACCTCGTTGAGCAGGTTGGCGCCCGGAGGCAGCGCATCGAGACTCTGCTCCAGCGCCGCCCGCGCCATGCCGGTGCACAGGCCCCCATGCGGCGCGCCGGACTCGCCACCAAGGAAGACGACGGCGCCGTAGAGCCCGCGGAAGAACGCCTGCGGCAGGAGCGTCAGCCGGTAGGTGCGTGCGAAGAGGGCCGGGTCCGGCCGGACGACACCCAGGTCCGCCACGGTGTTCGCGAACGGGAGGGAGTGCCGCGCGGGGTCGAACTGACTGTAAGCCTCGACGGTGACGGCGACCGACGTCTCCGCCGAGGCAGCCACTCGCCCGTCGCGCAGGACCTCGACCCGGAGGGGAACGGTGTAGTCGCCGGGCAGCCCGCGCGGGTAGACCGTCCAGGAGACGCTCGACTCGCCCGCTGGGAGGAAGCGTGTGGTGCCGGGCAGCGTCAGCCAGCCGCGCGGCACGGTGAGGCGTACCTGCACGCCGCGCTGGGACCCGGCGTCCTCGGTTGCCAGGACGTCGCCAAGTGTGGCTGTCACGTGGATGCGATCGGGGTGGTAGCGGAACGCGGGCGTCCCGGGTGTGTTGGCGTAGCGCAACCGCGTGAGTGGCGCGCCATCCGCCCCGGTCACGGCCAGCGCGAGCGGGGAGCGGCCCATCACCGGCCTCGCCTACCCGGCGCGCTTCGGGCCCGGCGAGGCGCCGCGCAGCACCTCGACCTCCCGGCGGAGATCGTCGAGGTCGGCAAAGTCGCGGTAGACGGAGGCGAAGCGGATATAGGCCACCTGATCAAGCTGCTTCAACTCCCGCAGTACGATCTCCCCGATTGTGGTGCTCGGCACCTCGACAGTGCCCATCGCCAGCAATTCGGTCTCGACGGTCGCCACGATGCGGTCGATCTCCGCCTGCGGGACGGGTCGCTTGGTGAGCGCGATGCGCAGCTTGTCGCGGAGCTTGCGCGGGTCGAACTCCTCGCGCCGGCCGTCGCGCTTGACGACCATCAGGGCGACGGGTTCGACCCGCTCGTAGGTGGTGAAGCGGCGGCCGCAGGCGGGACACTCTCGCCGACGCCGGATGCTGTCGCCGCCGCTCAATTCCCGCGAGTCGATCACCCGCGAGTCCCGTGCCTGGCAGAAGGGGCAGCGCACGGGAAACTCCTACCGCTCGCGCAGGAAGCGCAAGATAGCCGGCTCGGACCACTCGTCGTCCGGCAACAGCGGCACGCGCGGCGGCGCCGTCTGGCCACCTGCCTGGGCCTCGGCCGCCTGGCGGAACCGGCGGTCCGGCCGCTGGCGGCGCGGCTGGCTGGTGCCGTGGAAGCCGGTGGCGATCAGGGTGATCTGGACATCCCGGCCCATCGACTCGTCGGTCGTGGCGCCGAAGATGATCTCGGCGTCGTCGTCCGCGGCCGCGCGGATGATCTCGGCGGCCTCGGTGATCTCGGTGAGCGAGAGGTCCGGCCCACCGATGATGTTGTAAAGAACGCCGACCGCACCGTCGATGCTCATCTCCAGCAGCGGGCTCTCGATGGCCATGCGGGCCGCGTCGACGCAGCGGGTCTCCCCGGTACCGCGGCCGATCGCCATCAGGGCCGAGCCGGCGTCGCGCATGATCGTCTTGACGTCGGCGAAGTCGAGGTTGATCAGGCCGGGCTTGACGATCAGGTCGGAGATGCCCTGGATACCCTGGCGGAGCACGTCGTCGGCCAGCCGGAACGCCTCGGAGAATGGCGTCTTGGGATCGACCAGGCTGATGAGCCGCTGGTTGGGGATCGTGATCAGCGCGTCCACGTGCTCCTTGAGGGCGGCCACGCCTTCGTCGGCCACGCGGCGACGCTTGGCGCCCTCGAAGTCGAACGGACGGGTCACCACGCCGACGGTCAGCGCGCCGGTCTCCCGCGCCAGTCGGGCCACGATCGGCGAGGCGCCGGTACCGGTGCCGCCGCCCATCCCCGCGGTGATGAAGACCATATCGGCGCCGCGCACCACCTCGCCGAGGGCGTCGATGCTCTCCTCGGCCGCGCGCTCACCGATCTCCGGGCGGCCGCCGGCCCCGAGCCCCTTGGTCAGCTTGTCGCCGATGCGCACCGTCACCGGCGCCAGGGAGTTGACCAGGGCCTGCGCGTCGGTGTTGACCGTGATGAATTCGACGCCCTCTACTCCGGCTTCGATCATTCGGTTCACGGCATTACCGCCGCCACCGCCGACGCCGATGACCTTGATCCGTGCGAATGAGTTTGTGAAGTCGTCATCGTGGACGTTGAACATTCAAGATCCTCCCCGCAGCACACCAGCGGCGCCCGTTCCCTGTGAGTCGCGCTGGATAGCACGCAGTTTACAGAAGAGTATGCACGTATGAGTTCGCCGCCGACAACACGTCCCCCGGGCCCAACGGCCTAATCGGTACCTCCCAACGGCACGAACTCACGCAGCCAGCGACCGAGGGCCGGCCATAGGCCCGGACGAGGCGGCTCCGGCTCCACCTCCTCGAACTCGTCCGGCAACGTTTCGTCCATGCCAAACACCCCCTCGGGCGCAGGCTCCAACGGCCGGAGCCGCGCCTGGGCCAGCACTAACCCTACCGCGCCGGTAGTGCGCGTGTCGCTGAAGCGCGGCCCGCCTGGCCGCGCCAACCGGACTGGAATGCGCAGCCCGCGCTGCGCCGCGCCAAGTACGCCATCAATGCCGGCGCCACCACCAGCAAGCACCGCGCCACCAGCTAGCCGCCAGCCCAGGTCCAGGTCGTCCAGCCGCTGGCGGATACGATGGAATAGATCGACCATGCCCCCGCCGGGCACCGTGCGCGGCGCGGGGTACCCTCGAGCACCGGACGCGACCGGCGTGACGCCACGGCCCAGGGTCGCCACTGACCGAACCCCGATCGGCATCGAAAAGAGTTCGCGGATCTGGCCGTCGAGGTAGACCGCCACGTCAGTCGTCGTCCCGCCCAGATCGATCAGCAACGCGCCTTGCTCCCGCACACTCGCGGGCAGCGCCGCCTCGGCTGCCGCCATCGCTCGCGGCATCAGCAAATCAACCTCGGCGCCCAGCCGTGCGAGGATGCGCGCGCGCGTATCTACGTAGGATGTAGGGATACTATACACTTCCATCTTCACGCGCACGACATGTCCGTACAGTCCAGCGAGGGGATCGACGACCGGGAAGCCATCGACGGTGCAGCCGCGCGGCACCGAGGCGAGGACGACTCCGGCCACGCGTGGGTCGCGCAGCGCGCGCCGGTGGAGCGCTTCGAGCATGTCGGCCTCGACACGCACGGCCCGCGGGGTGCGCTGCTCGGCCGCGGCCGTCACCCGACGCAGGTGCAACCCGGAGACGCTCAACGCCACCCGCTCGACCGGGGCGCCAGTCCGCTCAGCCACGCGCCGGAGAGCGGCGGCAAGCACCTGCTCCAGCGCCGCAGCGTCGACCACCTCGCCCCGCACCACGCCGGCGCTCGGCAGCACCTCGCAACCAGCGAGCGCAACCTGCCCGGCCGCGTCGTGGGTCGCCGTGGCTACCGCGACGGTCGATGACCCAATGTCAAGGCCAACATACCAGCGATGCGCTGTCATCCTCGACTACCTACCAGACGAGTAAGGTTGTACGTACGGGATCTGAGTGATGAGCCGCCGCTGAGCGCCAGTATAGCACAAGCTGTTCATGCGCGCTGTACGTACGTGCGCGCGTCGGAATCCCAACCCGGCGCCACTATGCCTGAGTGTCCGAACACTGTGAACAAGCATCCTCGCTCCTGGCTACTGGTAGTAGGGACGCTCCGGCTCGCGTAGGTCGAGCTGTGACCAGTGGTCCGGCAGCGACAGCGCCGCATCCAGCACATTGAGCTTGAGCGGCAGGCGGTCGCTGCCACCCAGCACGACCGTCCGCCCCTCGGTCAGGTGGGCCGTCAGACCCAGCCGCGGCTCGTAGGCTACCATCGTGAGCCGCTCGCCCAGGCGTTCCTGAACGACCTGAATCGCCTGTATCAGCTCCGGAGAAATCTGCGCACCCACGCGCGGCAAGTCCCCCTCTGTCTGCACGACGCGCGGCAGATTGGGATCGAATCCCAGTGCGATCACCCATCCCTGCTGGTCCACCAGCACGGCCTGTTCCCCGGCTTGCCAGGCGAGGACTGGTACCCGCTCTTGCACGCGCACCACGACGCGGTCGGGGAACTCGGTACGCACCTCCGCCGAGGCCACGGCCGGGTGTGCGGCGACGCGGCGGGCCACCTCCTCGGTGTCGAGCCGGAAGACGGGCTGGCCCAGCGCCCCGCTGGTCGCCACGATCGAGTCGGCGAAGGCCAGGGCGTTCCCCTGGACCACGACGCTGCGCACAACGAAGTCGTCGGAGAACAAGAATCCCCCGCCCAACACCGAGAGCCCGACTGCCAGCAAGAAAGCCGGCAGGCGACCGTTGACCGCGCTGGCGTGGAGGAAGCCCGCCAGGCGCGAGCGGCGCCGGCGACGCCGCGGTGGCGCGGCATGCCGGGCCGGCGGATACCGCCGCTGGGACACGCGCTCGCTCATACCCCGCTGCCGTCGCGGCGCTCGGCGTGCCGCTCCAGCGCCAGCTCGATCAGCCGGGTAACCAGCTCCCGGAAGGGCAATCCGCTCGCCTCCCAGAGGATGGGGTACATGCTGATCTGGGTGAAGCCCGGGATGGTATTGATCTCGTTGATGTAGATGGTGCCGGTGTTTCGCTCCAGGAAGAAGTCCACGCGCGCCATCCCGGCGGCGTCCACGACCTTGAAGGCGCGCACCGCCATCTCGCGCACCGTGTCGGACTGCTCCTGCGTGATCGGCGCCGGGACGAGCAACTCCGAGCCCTCATCGACGTACTTGGCCTGGTAGTCGTAGAACTCGTTGACCGGCCGGATCTCGCCCACGACCGAGGTGATCGGCTCGTCGTTGCCGAGGACGCTCACCTCCAGCTCGCGCGCGTCGATCCCCCGCTCAACGACAAGCTTGCGGTCGTAGCGCGCGGCTTCCTCCATCGCCCCGGGAAGCTCTCCCGGGTGATGCACCTTGCTGACGCCGACACTCGACCCGAGGTTGGCAGGCTTGACGAAGCAGGGATAGCCCAGTTCCCGCTCGACCCGCGCTGCCACGCCTTCCGGGTCGCGCTCCCACTGGCGGCGGGTCACCCACAGCCAGGGCGCGACCGGCAAGCCTTCACGCTCGAAGAGCTGCTTGGCTACGACCTTGTCCATCGAGACCGCCGAGCCGAGCACCCCGGCGCCGACGTAGGGGACATCGGCCAGCTCCAGCAGACCCTGCACCGTGCCGTCCTCACCGTACGGGCCGTGCAGGACCGGGAAGACAACATCGAGCTGTTGCACGACACCGGCACCGGCGACTTCGACGGCGTGGCCCGTCTCCGGCACGGCCAGCGCGCTGCCGAGGTCGGACTCCTCCGCCGGCGGGTCGTCCCCCGGCGCAAGAGCCAGGCGCGAGGTGGCGGCGAGCTGCCGCAACGGGTCACCACCGCTCAACCAGCGGCCCTCCCGTGTGATGCCGATGGGCACGACCTCGAACCGTTCCCGGTCGATCGCCCGCAGGATGGCCTGCGCGGAGCGCAGCGACACGTCGTGCTCGCCCGAGCGCCCGCCAAAGATGACACCGACGCGAATTTTCCTGGCGCCCTGTGCCACGTCACGTGCCTCCAATCCCTTGTTCCCCGGCGCCGAGCAGCCCAAGGAGCCGCTCGCCCGCTTTCCAGATGTCCCCCGCGCCGAGGATCAGCACGACATCACCGGCCTCCGCGTCAGCGGCCACCACCTCCCCGGCCGCAGCCGGCGACTCGACCACCACCACCGGCCGCCCGGCCATCCGCCCGGCAATGTCGGCCGAACTGACGCCCAGGTCATCGGTCTCGCGCGCCGCATAGATCGGCGCGAGTACCACGTAGTCGGCCAGCGATAGCGCGGCCGCGAAGTCGTCGAGCATCTCGCGGGTGCGCGAGTAAGTATGCGGCTGGAACACCGCCCAGAGCCGCGCCGCGGGGTAGCGCTCGCGCGCTGCCTCGATGGTCGCCCGGATCTCGGTCGGGTGGTGGGCGTAGTCGTCGACCACCGTCACTCCGCGTGCCTGCCCCCGCACCTCGAAGCGCCGCCCGACTCCGCCGAAGGCCGCCAGACCCGGCAGCAGCCGCTCCGGCGCGACACCGGCCGCCTCCCCTGCAGCCAGTGCCGCCAGCGCGTTGAGACGATTGTGCCAACCCGGCACCGCCAGCCGCAGCCGCAGCGTTCGCCCGCCCGGCGCGCGGACCAGGTCGCCCGACCCCGTTTCCTCATCACGAACGATCGACCAGTCTGCGTTGGGGTCGGACCCGAAGGTTACCACCCGCGGGCGACGATCGCCGAGTCGTGTCAGCAGGTCACGACACCCCGGATCGTCCGCCGAGACGACGAGCGTGCCATCGGGGCGCATCCCACTTACGAAGCGGGTGAATGCCTCCAGGACAGACTCCCGCGTGGGGAAGAGATCCGGGTGGTCGTGCTCGATGTTCGTCACCACCGCCACATCGGGGTGGAGCCAGAGGAAGCTATAGTCGTACTCGTCTGCCTCCGCCACGAAGAACGGGCCCGCGCCCGGCCGCGCGTTGGTCCCCAGTTCCTTGAGGACCGCCCCCACCGCGAACGACGGGTCCTCCCCGGCGTGCACGAGGGCGAGGGCCAGCATCCCGCTGGTGGTCGACTTGCCGTGTGTCCCGGCGACGGCGAGGCAGACGCGCTCGTCGCACAGGCGTCCCAACAGCGCTGCGCGCTTGATGATCGGGATACCCCGAGCCCGGGCGGCGGCCACCTCGGGGTTCGACTCTGGCGCGGCAGCGGTGACGACGACGAGGTCCGGATCACCCAGGTTGGCCGGGTCATGGCCGACGGTCACCGGGAAGCCCTCGGCGCGCAGCGCCTGCACCACCGGGGAGTCGACGGCATCCGATCCGCTCACGCGGTAGCCGCGCGCGGCCAGGATGCGGGCCAGCCCGCTCATGCCGATGCCGCCGATCCCGATCAGGTGCAGCGTCGCCGGGGGCGGGGGAAGGACCGGGGCGGTGCCGGGCAACTGACGCATCCGTTCACCTCCAGTGCCGCGTGTTGCGCGAGGCCCGCCGGCCGCGCCCAAAGGTACCCGACTGCGCCCGCCCACGTACGACCGTGCCGCGGACCGTGCTGGTTCGCGGACGGCTGCTGCCGGAAGCCGCCGCGGCGCCGCGCGCGAGCCGCCCGGCCGGAGCCGGGTCGCGCGGGGCACGCCGCCGGAGCGAGCGCGTGCGTGGAGCGTGAGCCTCGGTGCTGGCGGCCGTGAGCGCGGGGTCTACCGTCTGCCGGGAAATGTTCAGCAGCAGGCCCACCGCGGTGAGGGTCACGGCCAAGGAGGTGCCGCCGTAGCTGAGGAACGGCAGGGTGATGCCGGTGAAGGGGATCGTCGTGGTGATCCCGCCGATGTTGATAGCCGCCTGGAAGATGATCCAGGTGGTGATACCCACCGCGACCAGCGTCCCGAAGGTGTCGGGGGCGCGCTTGGCGATGCGGTAGCCGCGCCAGGCGAACGCCAGGAAGAGGAACAGGACGACGCTGCAGCCGATCAGGCCCAGTTCCTCCCCGATGACGGCGAAGATGGCATCGGTCTGGGCGAAGGGCAGCCAGGCGAACTTCTGCCGGCTGGCGCCGAGGCCGAGGCCGAAGATGCCGCCGCTGGCGAGCGCAGCCCGCGCCTGGATGAGCTGCCAGGCGAGGTCCGGGTTAGCGTCCGGGTTGAGGAAAATCAGGATGCGCTGCCGGCGGTAGGACGAACCCAGCGCCATCACCAGGAAGGCGACCGTGCCAACCCCCGTCAGCAGGCTCAGGTGGATCAGGCGGGCGCCGGCCACCAGGAACATGCCGACGGCGATGATCGCCAGCAGGGCCGACGTCCCCAGGTCGGGCTGGAGCATGAGCAGGCCGATCAGCAGGCCGAGGAAGACGGTGAAGGGCACCAGCCCGTAGCTGAACAGGCGCACCTTGGCGCCCTTCTGCGCCAGCCAGTCGGCCAGGTAGATGATGAGCACCGGCTTGGCGATCTCGCTCGGTTGGACCGAGAGCGGCCCGATGAAGATCCAGCGCTGTGCCCCGTAAATCTCCTGGCCCACACCCGGCATCAGCACCACGGAGAGCAGCAGGAGCACCACCAACATGCCCAGGATCGAGAAGCGCCGCCAGACGTGGTAGTCGACGGCATAGGTCACGGCCATCCCCGCCAGGCCGAGCGCGACCCAGATGAGTTGCCGGGTCAGGTAGTAGTAGGCGTTGCCGTCCTGGCTCAGACCGATGGTGAAGCTGGCACTGAAGACCATGACGGTCCCGAACATGACCAGCGTCAGCAGGATGGTCACGAGCCAGTAGTCGGGCGCGTGCACGGCGTAGCGCGCCGCGGTGAAGTCGCGGACGCGGCGCAGGCGCTCCCCGGCGGTCCTGGCGGTCGTGGCGCTCATGGCTCTCCTTCCCGCCGGGCGGCCCCGGCCAGGGCGCGCACCGCCGCCCGGAAGGCCTCCCCGCGCTCAAACTCATCCCGGAACAGGCCGAAGCTGGCGCAGCCCGGGGCCAGCAGCACAACCCCACCCGGCGTCGCCAGTTCGGCCGCGGCCCGCACGGCGTCCTCCATCGACCGGTGCGGCCCGGAGATCCGTGCCGCTCCCGCGTCGCGCAGCCGCGCGTGCAGGTCAGGGGTGGCCGTGCCGTCGAGCAGGACGACGGCGCTCGCCTCGGCGGCGACGCGCCGGGCCATCGGGCCGAGGTCGGCGCCCTTAGCGGCACCGCCCGCGATCAGGACCAGCGGCCGCCCACGGAAGGTGTCGAGCGCGGCCAACGCCGCGGCCGGGGCGGTGGCTGCCGTGTCGTTCACGTAGCAGACCCCGTCGATGGTGGCCACGATCTCCTGCCGGTGCGGCACCGGGGTCGCAGCGAGCAGCCCGGTCCGCACCTGGGCCGGGTCCGCCCCAGCCAGGATGGCCGCCGCCGCGGCCGCCAGGGCATTGGCCACGGCGTGGTCCCCCGGCAAGGGGAACTCATCACGGCGCAGCAGTTCGACCTCGCTGCCGTCCCAACGCCAGACAAGCCGGTCGCCGTCGCGGAAGGCACCAGCCGGCGCGTCCCCGGCCATGCCGAAGGGCACCACGCGTCCCGCGCCCGCACTGCGGCTCTCCCAGGCGAGCGGGTCGTCGCGATTCAGCACCAGCCAGTCATCCGGCCCCTGGTAGCGGGCGATCTGCCGCTTGGCCTCGACGTAGGCCGCCATGGAGGGGTAGCGGTTCAGGTGGTCCTCACTGATGTTGGTGATCACGGCCACGTGCGGGCTGAGACCGTGCTCGGCGAGCCCCTCGATCTGCCAGCTCGACAACTCGATGACGACCGGCGTGTCGGGCCGGATGCCGGGCAGCGCATCGAGGGTCGATGTGCCCATGTTTCCCGCCAGCACCGTGTCCGGCCGGGCTACCCGCAGGATGCCGGCGCAGAGGGTGGCGGTCGTGGTCTTCCCCTTCGTGCCGGTGATCCCGACGATGGGAGCCGGGCAGGCGCGGAAGAAGAGGGACATCTCCATCTCGATCCGGGCACCGGCCGCGCGGGCACGTTGGAGCCAGGGGGAATCGAGCGGCACGGCGGGATTCCGCACCACCAGGTCGGCCCGCTCGAAGTCCTCGGCACGGTGCTCGCCCAGCACGTAGCGGATAGGCAGCCCGGCCAGCTCCTCCAGCGCCGGGGCGAGGTCCGCCTCGGTGCGGAGATCGGTCACGGTGACCTCGGCACCCTGCGCCACCAGGTAGCGGGCCACGCCGACGCCCCCCTGGCGCGTGCCCAGGCCCATCACCAGCGCCCGCGCCCCGCGCAGGTCCGGCTCCGCTCTCCTCTGCGTGGTCCGAGCAACGTGATCCGTCATCACCACAGCGTCCCAACGTGTGTCATCCTGAGCGGATCCGGGCGCGGCGTGCTGCCGCGCCCGGCGGAGTCTAAGGATGACAGAGGCAGCGGCCACCCGGCGATAGCAAGTCTTGCCGGTCCGAGCCCGGAACCATCGCCGTCCCCCTTAGATCAATGCCAGGGCGACGCCGAGGAGCCCCGCCATCATCGAGATCAACCAGAAGCGCATCGTGATCTGCGTCTCCGACCAACCGAGCAACTCGAAGTGCAGGTGGATCGGCGTCATGCGGAAGATGCGCTTGCCCCCGGTCCACTTGAAGTAGGCCACCTGCAGCATCACCGACAGCGTCTCGGCCACAAATACGATGCCCACGATCGGCAGCAAGAGCCACTGCCCGGTCATGAAGGCCGCCGTTGCCAGCGACGCGCCGATCGCCAGCGCGCCGGTGTCGCCCATGAACACCTGGGCCGGGTGGGCGTTGAACCAGAGGAAGCCCAGCAGCGAGCCGACCATCATGAAGCAGAAGGTCACCACCTGCACCTGGCCCTGGAGGTAGGCGATGATGCCGTAGGCCACGAAGGCCACTGCCGCCGTGCCGCCGGCCAGCGAGTCCAGCCCGTCGGTCAGGTTCACCGCGTTGGCGAAGCCGGAGATGCCGAGGATGGCGATCGGGATGTAGAGCAGCCCAATCTCGTACTTCCCCATCGCCGGGATGTAGATGCTGCGCAGGCCGAGCGGGAAATAGAGGATCAGGGCGGAGACCGTCGCGAAGGCCAGCAGCCAGATCATCTTGAAGCGCGCCGCCAGACCCTCCCGGTTGGTCCCCACCAGACTCATGCGGTCGTCGATCGCCCCCAGCGTGGCCGTGCAGATCAGGACGCCGACGGGCAGTAGCATGGATAGGCGCCCGGCGAGATTGAACGCGACCGTGGCCAGGAGCACCGGGATCGTGATCATGAAGCCACCCATGGTCGGCGTGCCGGTCTTGATGAAATGACCCTCGGGCTCCTCAATCCGGATCTGCTTGCCCACCTTCTTGGCCCGCAGGAACTGAATGAAGGGTCGCCCCATGCTGACCGTCATCAAGAAGGTGACGGCCGAGAGCCCGAGCGACACGGCCAGGTTGTGGTCCGGGTCCCGCGGCAGCAGGCTGTTGCTCCGTAGCAGCTCAAACAGATCGGCAACGATGTTGAGCGTCGGGATCATGCGGAGCGTGTCCGATCACGAAGCGCGGCCACCACGTGTTCCAGTTGGATCCCCCTCGACCCCTTCACCAGCACGACGTCCCCCTCGCGCATCGTCTCCTTCAGCGCGTCGATCAGATCCTGCTTGGTGTCTACCGCCACGACGGCATCAGGTGCCAGCCCGCTCGCGACCGCCTCGTCGGCGATGATCCGAGCACGCGGCCCCATGGTGAAGAGTCGATCGACTACCGCCGCGGCCCGCTTGCCGACGATCCGATGCCCTTCCTCCTCGTAGCTCCCCAGCTCCAGCATGTCCCCGAAGGCCGCGATGCGTCGCCGAGCCGGCAGCTCGGCCAGCAGGTTCAGCGCCGCCAGGCTGGAGGTCGGGTTGGCGTTGTAGGTGTCGTCGATGAGCGTCGCCCCGCCGATTGCCGGCACCACCAGGAGCCGCAGTTGGATGCTCGGGTCGCGCAGGCCCGGCAGGGTCTCCTCGACGGACATCCCGAGCGCCAGACCGACGGACACCCCCGCCAGCACGGTGTGGACACTGTGCTGCCCCAGCAGCGGCACGTGCAGGTGGTGGCGGCCCCCGTCCACCAGCAGGTCGAACGAGATGCCGTCCAACCCGTGGCTCTCGACGTTCTCGGCGCGGACCTCGCAGTCGGGCGCCAGACCGTAGCGGATCACCCGGCAGCGGCACTTGTCGGCCATGAGGCGCACCCGCAGGTCGTCGCCGTTCAGGACGGCCACCCCATCCTCCGGCAGCGAGGCCGGGAGTTCCGCCTTGGTGGCCGCGATCGCCTCCAGCGAACCCATGCGAGCCAGGTGGGAATGGCTGACGTTGGTGACGACGCCGATCGTCGGACGGGCGATCTCGGCCAGCCGCGAGATCTCCCCCGGCGCGTAGGCGCCGCCGATCTCGAGCACTACCACCTCAGTGTCGCTGCCGATCTCCATCAGGCTCAGCGGCAGGCCGATCTCGTTGTTGAAGCTGCGCTGGCTGCGGATGGCGCGGAAGCGTTGGGAGGCAACCGACCAGACGACCTCCTTGGTGCTCGACTTCCCGATGCTCCCGGTGATGCCGACCACGGCCACGTCGTGGCTGTCGCGCCAGAACGCAGCCAGATCCTGCAAGCCCGCCACGGTGTCGGGCACCACGATCAATGGCCCGAGCCCCTCTGGGAGGCGCGGCACGTGGGCGCGATCGACCAGGGCTGCCACGGCGCCGCGGGCGAAGGCCTCGGCCAGGAAGTCGTGCCCGTCCAGGCGCTCGCCCACCACGGCGACGAAGAGGTCGCCCGGCTCGATCTCCCGCGAGTCGTGCCAGACCCGCCGCACCGGCGTGCCGAGGTCGGCCGCGCCGCGCAGTGCCCCGCGGGATCCTTCCAGCACCTCGCGCAGCGTCAACATGCTCACACTCTCCATCTCCGCCCAGGCACGGTCGCCCGCGCCCGGGTGTGCCCGGCCGCTCCGGGCAACACAGGGCACCGATCAGGGCGTGCTCGATGTCGAGGGCGTGACCGGTGACCCGCTGGCAGCGTCCGGGTCACTCGGTGGAATGCCGTACAGCAGGAACAGTTCCTGGAAAATCTTCTGGAAGGCCGGACCGGCGGCAGTCTCGCCCCAGGGCGACTCCTGCGGCCGGTCGATCTTGACCAGAACGGTGAACTGCGGATCCTGCGAGGGCCCGTACCCGACCATCGAGGCGATCGTCGCATCCTCTTCGTAGCCGCCGTTGGGCGACGGGATCTGCGCCGTGCCGGTCTTGGCCGCGATGTCGTAGCCCGGCACCTTGAAACGTTCGTAGGTGGTCTCCATCACCGTCGTCAGCATCTCGGTGATCTGACGCGATGTCTCCTCGGAGACCACGCGGCGCACGACCTCCGGCTGGTTCACCTCGGTGCCGTCAGCCCGCTCGATCTCCTTGACCACGTACGGCTTCATCAGGTTGCCACCGTTGGCCAGAGCCGAGATGGCGTTGACCAACTGCAGCGGCGTCACCGCCAGCCCCTGGCCGAACGAGTGCGTGTAGAAGCTGGCAGGCGTCCAGTTCGGACCGCCCGGCAGCGGCAGCAGCCCGTCCGACTCAGCGGCCAGGTCGACGCCGGTCTGCTCCCCGATGCCGAACGACACCAGCCCCCGGTAGAAGCGGTCCTGGTTCACCAGGTCCGCCACCCACATGATGCCGAGGTTGCTGGAGTGCTGCAGCACCTCGGTCATCGTCTCGGGGCCGAAATCCTGCTCCAGCGCGTTGGTGATCCGGGCGCCCCCCGGGATAACCCGGGACTGTGCACCCTCCCAGGTGGTCGTCGGCGAGACCACGCCGGTTTCCAGCCCGAGCGCCATCACCAGCACCTTGAGAGTGGAACCCGGTTCGTAGGTCGAGCTGATGGCCGGGTTGTTGAAGAGGGCCGGGTCGGTTACCTGCTCGAACTGGTTGGGGTCGAACGACGGCCGGCTGGCCATGGCCAGGATCTCGCCCGTCTTGGAATTCTGGACGATGACCGTGCCGCCCGAGGCCCGCTGCTGGGCGATGGCCTCGTCAAGCGCCTGCTCAGCCACGCGCTGGACCGCGCTGTCGATCGTCAGGGTCAGATTCGCGCCGTCGATCGGCGGGTCCAGTGTGCTGCGACTCAATGCGATCACGTTCCCCGCGGCGTCCCGCTCCCCGATGAGCTTCCCCGGCTCGCCCCCGACGATGTCGTTGTACGCCCCCTCGACACCGTAGGAGCCGACGTAATCGTAGTTGACGAAGCCTAGCACGTGCGAGGCGAAATCACCCATCGGGTAGACCCGCCGCGGCTCGGGATCGAGCACGATCCCGGGCAGCTTCAACTCCCGGATCTTAGCCGACACCTCCGGGCTGAGCTGACGCTGGAGCCAGACCCACTCCAGATTGGGGTCAGTCAGCCGCTCGTAGATGTAGTCGACGCTGCGACCGATCAGCGGCGCCAACAGCTCCGCCGTCAGGCGTGGATCCTCGATCTTGTCCACGATGGCCACCACCCGGTCGACCGGCATGTTGGTCGCCAGCGGGCGGCCGCGCGCGTCGCGGATATCGCCCCGCTGGGCCGGGACGTCCTCCTCCCGGTAGCGGATGGCGTGCGCCTCGGCGGCCAGCTCGTGGCTGCGCACCACCTGGAACGACACGACGCGGTAGCTGATCGCCAGCGAGAAGATCAGGAACGCGGCGAACAGCACGTTGATCCGGCGGCGGGGGATGGCATAGGGACGGCGCATCACTCGCCTCCCCCGAGGCCCGGCAGCGCGGGCGGTCCGGCCGCCGGTGCCTGTGCGCGACCGACCCCGGTCAAACCACGCCACACCCGCTCCCAGAGCGATTCAGAGTAAGGAGCCGGCGTCGGGGGTGGCGGAAGCTCCTCCTCCAGCGGCGCCTGCACCTCCAGGAAGCGGTAGCGCGTCAGTGGTCGCATCCCCAACTCCTCTGTCGCGACGCGCTCGACCTTCTCCAGCGACTCCTCCTCGGCCACGAGGTAGCTGAGCCGCGCGTTCTCCATGGCAAGCTCGTTCCGCTCACGCTCGATGCGGCTGAGTTCATAGCCGAGGCTGGCGACGTGGCTGGTCTGGATCAGGTACAGGATGCCGATGACGGACACCGCCACCCCGGCCACGATCACCAGCGCCGCGCCGTTGAGCGAGACGTAGCGTCGCCGCTCGCGCCGCGCAGTTTGCGCTCGTCCAACCCGCGTGACCGTACTCATGGCAGCCGCTCCGCTGCGCGCAACCGGGCGCTCCGGCTGCGCGGGTTCAGCGCCTGCTCGGCCTCCGTCGGGCGCAGCGGCTTGGGCGTGACAACCCGCAGCCGCGCGCGATGTCCGCAGACACATACGGGCGTCTCGGGCGGGCAGATGCAGTCTCGCGCCTCGGTGCGGAAGTATTGCTTCACGATCCGATCCTCCAGAGAGTGGAACGCGATCACCACCAGCCGCCCGCCAGGGGCGAGCACATCAAGGGCGCCGGCAAGCCCCTGCTCCAGCACCTCAAGTTCACGGTTGACCGCGATGCGCAGTGCCTGGAAGGTCCGTGTGGCGGGATGGATCGCGCGCCCGCGCCGCCCCCCGACGGCCTGTTCCACGATCGCCGCCAGGTGGTCGGTCGTCTCGATCGGCCGCTCGCGCCGGGCCGCGACGATGGCGCGGGCGATCCGGCGTGCCTTCGGCTCCTCGCCGTACTCGAAGAGGATTCGCGAGAGGTCCTCCTCGTCCCAGGTGTTGACGATCTCCCGCGCGCTGGGTGCCGTCGTCGGGTCGAACCGCATATCGAGCGGGCCGGGCCGCTGGAAGGAGAACCCGCGCGACGGTTCATCGATCTGGAACGAGGAAAAGCCGAGGTCCATCAGGACGCCGTCGACCGCGTCGAAGCCGGCCGCGCGCGCCAGGCGCGCAATCTGGGCAAAGTTGCCGTGGCGCACGGTCAGGCGTGGGCCGACCTCTTCCGCGAGCGCCTCGGCTCGGGCCACAGCCGCCGGGTCGGCATCCAGCGCCAGCACGCGGCCATCGGGCGAACTGGCCTCCAGGATGGCTCGGGTGTGCCCACCGCCGCCGAAGGTGGCGTCGATGTACCGCCCGCCGGGCCGGACCTGGAGGAGGTTGAGCGACTCGGCCAACATGACCGGCTGATGGCCGGACGGCCGGGACGCGTCAAACGGCGTGTTGCCCGGAAGGGCGTCGGTGGACATGGCTGGTGGAACTCCGGTCTAGTTAGATCAGCGAGGCCAGCCGCTGCGCGATGCTGGAGCCCTCGCTGTCCATCATCTCGGCCTGAGCCTCCCACTGCTCCGGGCTCCAAATCTCGATGTAGGTGTGCATGCCGACCACGATCGCCTCGCGGTCCAGACCGGCATAGCGTCGCAGGTCAGGGGGAATGAGGATGCGGCCCTGGCGATCGAACTCGGCGGTGGCGGCCTCAGCGAACACCATGCGCCGGAAGGTACGAGCGTCCGGGTCGCTGATGGGGAGGGCGGACACCTTCTCCGCCAGCGGCTGCCAGGCGGCCATCGGGTAGAGGGAGAGGCAGCGATCGATACCGCGCGTGATCACGACGTCGGAACCGAGCGCCTCGCGGAAGCGCGCCGGGATCGCCAGCCGTCCTTTGGCATCCAGATTGTGGCTGTAGCGCCCGAGGAACACGCGTCCCCACCTCTAGCCGCCGCGGTGCGCTGGCCTGCTCCGCGGCCCCCGATCACCCCGAGGTCCGACCGGCGGCTGCACCTTCCCGAGGGGTGCGAACCCCACTCGCCGGCATGTTATCCACATCGGACCCCACTTATCCCCACTTCTCCCCACCCTTATCCACATTATACTGGCCGCCACCCACTCCGCAATGCTCTTTATGACAACTAGACCCGTTTGTTCGTACAGTTTGTCCGTTCACGCGCCTCGGATCGACCCCACGTGAGCGAGCTCGTGGCACTGGATGTGATGCATCGGCAACGAATCGAACACCACGTGTCGCACCTAGAAAGGACGTACACGGATGCACCAGGAATCGCGCGAATTCGACCTGACCGAACGCCTGCGCATCTCGACCCTGATCATCGTCCTCGTCGCGATCTGGCTCATGCTCTCGCCGTTCGTCCTGGACTACAACCATCTGCGCGACTCGGCCTGGAACGCGATCGCCGTGGCCTGGGTGGCAGCGTTCATCGCCGGGCTGCGCGTCACCGGCGCAGCGGACGAGGGCTGGCTGAGCTGGGTGAACGCGCTGATCGGGCTCTACCTGATCGCATCGCCGTGGATCTGGGGCGACGCGGACAACCTGACCCTGGTGGTGAACCACGTGATATGCGGCCTGTTCATCACCGGCATGGCCGCCTGGTCCGCGCTCGGCACCCCCACCCTCACCTCCCGAGCCTGACCCCCAGCGGCCTGGTGCCGGGCACGACTCAGGGGCGCAGGCGTCGTCGCCCAGCCCCCTCAAGGCGCCCCCCCTCTCCCAAAGTTGGGAGAGGGGTTGGGGGTGAGGGCCAAACCCACGGAGTCAGGCGGCATAACGAAAACGGGGCACCATGCGTGGTGCCCCTGCCGGGTTTGGTCGGTGACTCACACCTTGGGAAGGCGATCGCCGAGGGCGTCGGCGATTTCGTCGTGGATCGCGGCCAGGCGGGCGCGCTCGCGGGCCAACACCCGCAGCCGCTCCAGGTCGGTCGTCCCCGAGGCCGGCATCGTCGCCAGCAGCGCCGTGTAGCTCGCGAGCGCGTCGATGGCCCGCGTCAGCAACTCGTCCGGCACCGGTTCGCTCGGGCTCGGGTCGGGCAGCGCCCGGCCGATCGGGTCGGCAACGCTGCTGCGCAGCACCCGGGCCTGCTCACGCAGGCTCGCCAGCTCCCCCTTCGAGGGCCAGCTCTTCGGGTCGTCGGGGAGCGCTGCCAGCGCGGCCGAAGCCAGACGGCTGAACTCCCGCACCTGCAGGACGCGCCGCTCCGTGGCGGTGTTCGCCGACTCGATCTCCAGCAAGCGACGCCGGTCGGGCCGCGGGACCTCGACTTTCCCCGTGCGCCCCGCCGGGACCTCCGCGACAGGCATCGCCGGGGCGGGTAGCGGCGTGGTGGCCTCCGACCCCGTCAGGAAGAGGAACAGGAACCCGGCGCCCATGAGCGGCACCAGCCCGAACAGGGCAGCCGGGGCCGCGCTCAGGAGGGCCGTCGCCCCCACGGTCACGGCCAGCGCACCGAGCTTCACGTTCTGGTCGTGGCGGGTGTAGCGCCAGAGGAAGTAGAGCCCGGCCGGGTAGACAATCATGCCGGTGATGGCGCGCTTCGTCCGCAGCGAGAGTGACGACCGCCACAGCAGCACGAAGAGGTAGACCACGCCCGCCAGCGCCAACAGCGCGAGCAACGGCACGATGAGGCTGATCAGTATCACAAAGAGGATGAAGGCTCCGAACGCGAGACATCCCACCCGCGCTAGCTGGTACATCTCGCCCCACCTCCTCCGATCACCGTGGCGCTGGGCGGCCAGCACAGCGTGTCTCACCTTGAGGATAACTGGGCGGGATCGCTGGATCAATGTCCGTTGGGACAGGATGTCCCTGACAACCGCAAGCGGAAGGCCATCCCTCCCGCTCGCTTCGCAACGAACTCGCCGTTCCCTCGGCTCCGCTGCAGCCGCCCCGCACGGCTGGGAGGTCAGGCAGCGAGCACCTTGCGCGCCGCTCGGACGATCTTCTCCACGTTCGGCAGCACGTACTCCTCCAGCGGCTTGCTGTACGGCAC
>Ga0207873_1001143_pt1 | contig 26825 bp, 29 predicted proteins | sample BGWIniCompost_FD_187373 | JGI IMG/M metagenome (GOLD analysis project Ga0207873, IMG submission 187373) | Cellulose adapted compost microbial communities from Newby Island Compost Facility, Milpitas, CA, USA - BGW Initial Compost (SPAdes)... ...
TGGACATGCCCCGCCCGGAAGGGGTGTACGCGCGTGCCCGCACTTGTGCTGCTCGGTGCTCAGTGGGGTGACGAAGGCAAGGGAAAGGCGACGGACCTGCTCGGCGGATCCGTCGATTACGTGGTGCGTTACCAGGGCGGCAACAACGCCGGCCACACGGTGGTGGTGGGCGATCAGAAGTACGCCCTGCACCTGCTCCCTTCCGGGATCCTGTCACCCGGCTGCACGCCGGTCATCGGTAACGGTGTCGTCGTCGACCCCTCGGTCCTGCTCTCCGAGCTGAGCGGGCTGAACGAGCGCGGCGTCGACACGTCCAAGCTGCTGATCAGCGGCAACGCGCACATCATCACGCCGTACAACGTCACGGTGGACAAGGTCACCGAGCGCTTCCTCGGCAAGCGCAAGATCGGGACCACCGGCCGCGGCATCGGCCCGACCTACGCCGACAAGATCAACCGCGTGGGCATCCGGGTGCAGGACCTGTACGACGAGTCGATCCTGACGCAGAAGGTCGAGGCGGCCCTCGACGTCAAGAACCAGATCCTCACCAAGCTCTACAACCGCCGCGCCATCGCCGCCGACCAGGTGGTCGAGGAACTGCTGGGCTACGCGGAGAAGCTGCGCCCGTACGTCGCCGACACCGTGCTGATCCTCAACCAGGCGCTGGAGCAGGACAAGGTGGTCCTCTTCGAGGGCGGCCAGGGCACGCTGCTGGACATCGACCACGGCACGTACCCGTTCGTCACCTCCTCCAACCCGACCGCGGGCGGCGCCTGCACGGGCACCGGCGTGGGCCCGACGAAGATCAGCCGGGTCATCGGCATCCTCAAGGCGTACACCACCCGCGTCGGCGCCGGCCCGTTCCCGACCGAGCTGTTCGACGAGGACGGCGAGGCGCTGCGCCGGATCGGCGGCGAGCGGGGTGTGACCACCGGCCGGGACCGCCGCTGCGGCTGGTTCGACGCGGTGATCGCCCGCTACGCGACCCGGGTGAACGGCCTGACCGACTTCTTCCTCACCAAGCTCGACGTCCTCACCGGCTGGGAGCAGATCCCGGTCTGCGTCGCCTACGAGATCGACGGCAGGCGTGTCGAGGAACTGCCGTACTCGCAGACCGACTTCCACCACGCGAAGCCCGTTTACGAGATGCTGCCGGGCTGGAGCGAGGACATCAGCAAGGCCAAGTCCTTCTCGGACCTGCCGAAGAACGCGCAGAACTACGTCAAGGCCCTGGAGGAGATGTCCGGCGCCCCGATCTCCGCGATCGGTGTCGGTCCGGGCCGCGACGAGACCATCGAGATCAACTCGTTCCTCTGAGCCCACGAGGGCCCTGGGACGGAGACGGACGGCCGGTACGGGAATCCCCCCGCACCGGCCGTCCGCCGTTCGCGCCCCTGACGCGCGCTCAGGCCCCTGCGGCCCCGCCGAGATGCTTGATCTTCTCGAAGGGACAGGCCCCCACCGTCACCACGGCCATGCCGTAGCCGGCGGACACCACCAGCCCCCAGGTGCTGATGGCCCCGCCGGCACCGCGCAGCACGACGGTGCCGACCGGCACCAGCGCCGCGAAGCTGAGCGCCGCGGCCCCCGTGCACCAGAACGCCACCAGCTCGTTCGCCCGCTTCCGCAGCCGGGGATCGGCCTTCACCCGCGCCGGCACCTCGTACCCGTGCGTCCGGTCGCGGACCTTCCCCCCGGTACCCGGTCAGCGCGGCAAGCCCACTGGCCTCACCCAGCAGTGCGAAACAGCCGAAGACGAGGATGTGGGCCATACCTGCTCCCGGGGGCGCGTGCTGCCGAGCGGTCTCAGCGGATGTACTCGGTGATGAAGGCGATCACCATGTTGACGGCCTTGTTCTTCACCCAGCCCGGCAGGAACTTCCGGACGACGCCGCCGATTTCCCCGCCGAGGCAGCCGATGACGGCGTTCCTGACACAGGTCTTCTTGCGGGAGGACTTGCCGGCCGCGATGTCGCTGAGCACCGAGGTGGGAGGCGAACGCGCAGGAGAATCTCGCATCCGGCAGCATGTCCCGCGTGGCCGGGAACCCATGAAAAGGATCACAGGAATCGGCTGGAACAGTTCGCCGGGAACGCGCATCTCACCTCGGTTCCAGCGGAACTGAGGGCTCTTCAGGCGGCCTTCTGAAGAAGAGGGCGGATCGCCCTTTCCGGTTGTGCGACTGGAGGCTCATCCGCCGCCGGGGCCCGTCGTTCTGAGGTGGGAGGACATCGGGACCGGGGAGGGATTACTTCAACTCCCCCGCACGCAAGGGTGTATGGGTCCGTAGCCGATCGATCAAGGGCCCCATCCTCGTGAGAAGAAGTCGGATAGCCCTCCTGGCGGCGGTGGGTACCGTCGCCACCTTGGTGCCCGCGCTGGCTCCCGCCACGGCGTCCGCGGCGGAGAACCAGCTCGGGCCGTTCTCCTTCTGACCGCACGACGCACCGCAAAGGGAGGCACTCCGCGCGGGGTGCCTCCCCTCGGCACGACCCCGGCGGCGAGCACCGGCCGACGGCTGCCGCGACACCAGGGAGACAGCCCCCATGACGCACACGGACACCCCGGAGCAGCAGCAGGAGGCACCGGGGTTCAGCACCGCCCAGTACATCGTCCCCTGCCTGGCGCTCGTCGTCGGCGACACCGGGGTGAGGAGGACTTACCTGGCCGAACGGCCCCTGCTGTTCTGGGTGTTCACCGCCATGGTCGCGCTCGGCGTGCTGTCCGCCGCCCTGCAGCTGAAGCGCCTGTGGACCGTCCACCGGCGCAGCCCGCTGCCCTGGTGGCCCCGGTTCCTCGGGCTGCTCCTCGCACTGTTCGCCCTGTACGTGGCCTGCCGTACCGGCGTTCGCATGGCCGGATAGACGATCACCTGGGCCCGGTACGGCCCTCGCGCATCAGCTGAACACGATCATCGACCCCTGCGCCAGACTCCGCGTCGCCGCCGCGTGCAGGCCCAGCCAGACGTGGCGCTCACGGGCGAAGGGGCTGGGGTCGTAGGGGGCGGGCACGGCCGGCTCCTCCAGCTCGGTGGGGGCACGCGGCGGTTCGGGCGCGGCCGGGGGGTTGGCCGGGTCGATGCCGAGGGTGGGGGCGACGAGTTCCAGTTCCCGCAGCAGCGCCTGGGAGGAGCCCAGCGGGCCGCCGCCGGCGAGGAGCTCGTCGCTGGACAGCGGGGTGGGGAAGTCGAGGGGGACGTACGCGCCCGCGTGGTCGTAGTGCCAGACCAGGTGGGACTGCTGGGCCGTGGCGTCGAACATCTCCAGCAGCTGCTCGTAGTCGCCGCCGAGTTCGTCCACCGGGGTCACCGGCAGGCCGCACACCTGGAGCAGGTAGGCGCGGCGCAGGAAGTGCAGCGCGTCGTAGTCGAACCCCGCGACCGGGGCGACCTCCCCGGACAGTCCCGGCATGTACTGGTACACCGGCACCGGTGGCAGGCCCGCCGCGGCGAGCACCGAGTTGTACTGCGCGAGTTCCTCGGCGAACGGGTTGTCGGGCGTGTGGCACAACACGTCCACGAGGGGCACCAGCCACAGGTCACAGGCCAAAGAGGGCTCCTCACGCGGCACCGGGGCCGTCGGTCGTCGGGAGAGGTCGGGAAGTCGTCAAGGAAGAGTACGGCGAGCCGTGCGCTTTCGTCTCCGGGCAGGTCACGGACAGCTGTTCGTCCCCTGCAGGACCCATACCCGCACGGGAGCGGGCGACGCAGCGGGGAGACGACCGCGCGCCTCAGCCGTCCTGGAGGCGGTCCACCAGCGCCAGCCCGTGGGCGTTGTAGGACTCGACGGTCGCGCGGGCGGCCTCGAGGTCGCCGCGAGAGAGGGCGTCGACCAGGGCGGTGTGCTCCGACCACAGGCGGCCCCGCAGGTCGGGCACCCGCCGCAGCTGCTGCACCACGCACACCCAGGTCTGCACGCGCAGCCGGTGCAGGAAGTCGCTCAGGTAGGGGTTGCCGAACAGCGCCCCCAGCTCCCGCCAGAAGCGCAGGTCGTAGCCGATCAGCACGGTGAGGTCCCCGGCGAGGGCCGCCCGCTGGGCCTCCTCACCGCGCCGCCGGACCCCGGCGAGGGCGGCGGCGACCCGGGGTTCCTCGGGTGCGAGACGGGCGAGCCGGCCCTCGGTCAGCGCGGCGAACATGCCGTCGGTGACCAGGCTGCGCGCCTCGATCATGCCGCGGAAGTCGGCCGCCGAGTACTCGTGCACCCGGAAGCCGCGATGCTGGTCGGCGTCGAGCAGGCCCTGCGCGGAGAGGTCGACCAGCGCCTCCCGCACGGGGGTCGCGGACACCCCGTACTGCTCGGCGATCTCCTTGACCGTGAACTCCTGCCCCGGTTGCAGCCGCCCGGCCAGCACCTCGTCGCGCAGCGCCTCGGCGATCTGCTGCCGCAGGGTGCTGCGGGTCACGGCGACACGGCCGCTGGGCATGGTCGGGCGTCTCCCTCGTCGCGGAACCGGTGACGTGCTCGTGGGGACCCGGGGCGCGACCCTCCGGCCGCACGGTCCGCGCGGTCCCTCACGAGCACGTCACCTTACGCGTTCCGGCAGGGCCCGCCCCAGGCCCCGCCCGGCGCCGCTACGCCACGTGCTGATCGGCCACCGACAGTGCCGCGTCCAGCACCGCCAGGCCCTCCTTCAGCTCCGCCTCGCTGACGGTGCACGGCGGCACCACATGGGTGCGGTTCATGTTCACGAAGGGCCACAGGCCGCCCTCCTTCGCGGCGGCCGCGAACGCCGCCATGGGGGCGTTGGCCTCGCCGGCCGCGTTGTACGGCACCAGCGGCTCGCGGGTCTCGCGGTCGCGGACCAGCTCCACCGCCCAGAACATGCCGACGCCGCGCACGTCGCCGACGCTCGGGTGGCGCTCGGCCAGTTCGCGCAGTCCGGGGCCGAGAACGGTCTCACCGAGCCGGGCCGCGTTCTCGACGATGCCCTCCTCCTCCATCGCGTTGATGGTGGCGACGGCGGCGGCGCAGGCCAGCGGGTGGCCGGAGTAGGTCAGACCGCCCGGGTAGGCGCGCTTGCCGAAGGTCTCGGCGATGGCGCCGGAGATGGCGACGCCGCCCAGCGGCACATAACCGGAGTTCACACCCTTGGCGAAGGTCATCAGGTCGGGCACCACGTCGTACAGGTCGGCCGCGAACCACTTGCCGGTCCGTCCGAACCCGGCCATCACCTCGTCCAGGATCAGCACGATCCCGTACTTGTCGCACAGCTCCCGCACGCCCGCGAGGTAACCGGCGGGCGGCACCATGATCCCGGCGGTGCCGGGGATGGTCTCCAGCAGGATCGCGGCGATGGTCGACGGTCCCTCGAAGGCGATCGTGGTCTCCAGGTGCTCCAGCGCCCGGGCGCACTCCTGCTCCTCGGTCTCCGCGTAGAAGCGCGAGCGGTACAGGAACGGCGCCCAGAAGTGCACCACGCCCTGCGAGGCGGTGTCGGAGGCCCAGCGGCGCGGGTCGCCGGTGAGGTTGATGGCCTGCTGGGTGCCGCCGTGGTACGAGCGGTAGGCGGAGAGCACCTTGGGGCGGCCGGTGTGCAGGCGGGCCATGCGCACCGCGTGCTCGTTGGCGTCGGCGCCGCCGTTGGTGAAGAAGATCTTGTCCAGGTCGCCGGGGGTGCGCTCGGCTATCAGCCGGGCCGCCTCCGAACGGGCCTCCACGGCGAACGCGGGCGCGAAGGTCGTCATTCTCGCCGCCTGCTCCTGGATCGCGGCGACGACCTTGGGGTGCTGGTAGCCGACGTTCGTGTAGACGAGACCACTGGTGAAGTCGAGGTAGCGGCGCCCGTCGTAGTCCCAGAAGTACGACCCCTCCGCTCCGGCGACGGCGAGCGGGTCGATGAGCTCCTGAGCGGACCAGGAGTGGAAGACGTGCGCACGGTCGGCGGCCTTCACTGCGGCGCCGGCCTCGGGGTTCGGCTGAGGGGTCTGAGGGGTCATACGCCGAGGGTAGGCGGCGTGCGGGCGGCGGCGACATCGGCGGCCTGTCTGCGGTCGCGGTCTTTCCGCGACAGGTTGTCGACGGACGGGCGGCCAGGGGGGCCGTGGCCTCCGGAAGCTATTGACAGCATGCTGTCTAAATGACAGCATCTTGTCATCGAATCCTGTCGTCAGGTCTGCCGCCGGAAGCAGACCCGGAAGCAGCGTCGGACGCGGGATCCGGAGCAGGTGTCACCCATCCCCCGAACCCAGGGAGCGGTCATGACCCGCAAGCCCGTCCACCTCGCCCTCTACGACACCTTCGCCGACTGGGAGACCGGCCACACCACCGCCCATCTCACCCAGGCCGGGTTCGAGATCCGTACCGTCGGACCCACCACGGAGCCCGTCACCACCATGGGCGGACTGCGGATCGTCCCCGACCTGGCCCTCGGCGCGCTGCGCCCCGAGGACAGCTCGCTGCTCGTCCTCACCGGCGCCCGCCTGTGGGACGAGGGCGACGCGCTCGCCCCCTTCGCCCGGGCCGCCCGCGCCTTCCTCGACGCCGGGGTGCCCGTCGCCGCGATCTGCGGCGCCACCGCCGGGCTCGCCCGCGAGGGCCTGCTGGACGACCGGGCGCACACCAGCGCCGCGCCCGCCTACCTCGCGGCCACCGGATACGCGGGCGGAGACCGGTACGCCGACACCGACGCCGTCACCGACCGGGGGCTGATCACCGCCGGGCCCACCGAGCCCGTCGCCTTCGCACGGGAGGTCTTCCGGCTGCTCGGCGCCTTCGACGAGAAGGTGATCGACGCGTGGTACCGGCTGTTCCACCACTCGGACGCGGCCGCGTACGCCGAGCTGCAGGCGGCGGCCCGGTGAGCGCAGCGGCCCCGGAGCACGCGGGGGACCGAGGGCGGCAGGAGCTGCTCAGCCGCGCGGCGCTCGGCGTCTTCCGGCTCAACGGCCAGTTCCTGCAGCTGGCCGAGGAGCTGGCCCGTCCGGCCGGCCTCACCGCGGCCCGCTGGCAGGTGCTCGGCGCGGTCCTCGGCGAGCCGCTGCCGGTGGCGGGCATCGCCCGCGTCATGGGCATCACCCGGCAGAGCGTCCAGCGCATCGCCGACCTGCTGGTCGGGCAGGGCCTCGCCGAGTACCGCCCCAACCCGGCCCACCGCCGCGCCAAACTCCTCGCGCCCACCGAGGAGGGGCGGGCCGCGATCGCCCGCATCGACCCCGGGCACGCGGCCTTCGCCGAGCGGCTGGCGCACGCGTACGGGGAGGCGGACCTGGCCGGTGCGGTGGCGGCCCTGGAACGCCTGTCCGAGGTCCTCGACCGCCTGGACGGGCCCGTTACGGAACCGTAGGCACAGCCGGCTCACCCCGCACCGGCCCGGCACTATCCTCGGCTTGTTGCTCACTTGGGGGGAAGGCGGCGCAGCGATGGAGAAGCTCGGACCCGGGGATCCGCAGCAGATCGGGGCGTACCGGCTGCTCGCGCGGCTCGGGGCCGGGGGGATGGGGCACGTCTATCTGGCCCGTTCCGAGCGGGGCCGCACGGTCGCCGTGAAGCTCGTGCGGGAGGAGCTGGCCCGGCAGGAGGAGTTCCGGGCGCGCTTCCGGCAGGAGGTGGAGGCGGCCCGGCAGGTCGGCGGCCACTGGACGGCGCCCGTGCTGGACGCGGACACCGAGGCGGCCGTGCCGTGGGTGGCCACCGGGTATGTCGCGGGGCCCAGCCTGCAGCAGGTCGTCGGCCACGACCACGGGGCGCTGCCGGAGCGGTCGGTGCGCATCCTCGCGGCCGGTCTGGCGCACGCCCTCGAGGACATCCACGCGGCGGGGATGGTCCACCGGGACCTCAAGCCGTCCAACGTGCTGGTCACCATCGACGGCCCCCGGGTGATCGACTTCGGGATCGCGCGGGCCCTGCAGACGGTGACCGACGGCGGGCTGACCCGCACCGGGGCGCTGGTCGGCTCGCCCGGCTTCATGGCGCCCGAGCAGGTGCGCGGCGACCGCATCACCCCGGCCTGCGACATCTTCTGCCTGGGCTCGGTCCTCGCCTACGCCGCCACCGGCAGGCTCCCCTTCGGCACCGCCAACAGCGGAGTGCACGCGCTGATGTTCCGCATCGCGCAGGAGGAACCGGACCTCGAGCCGGTGCCGGAGGGGCTGCGCGACCTCATCGGCGACTGCCTGAAGAAGGACCCGGACGCGCGTCCCGGGCTGGACGAGATCCTCCGGCGGACCGGCGCGGAGGACACGGTCGCCGACGGCCGCTCCCGCGACCCGTGGCTACCGAGCGCCCTGGTCGCCCAACTGGGCCGCCACGCGGTGCAGTTGCTGGACACCGAGAACCCCGAGGCGCCGCAGGCGCAAGCGGACACGGGCGGGCCGACACCCACCGCTGTCTCCGAGACCCCGGCCGGTGCCTCGCCCGAGGGGGCCGCCAAGGACGCTCCCGCCGCGTCCCCTTCGGGTGCCGCGCCCGCCGCGACGCCCGAACACGCCCCCGCGGACGACGACGCCGCGCCGCCACCTCCCGGTGAACCGGGCAGCGGGGGCCCGGTGAACCACCTGCCCACCGTGGTCGTCGGCGGTCCGGGCGGCACCACCCCGCCCCCTGGCCCGGCCCCGGGCGCCCCCGGTCACCCGCAGCAGCACCCCCAGCCCGCCGCCTACGGCTACCCGTACGGCGGCTACCCGAGCGGCGCCACCCCTCCGTACGGCCCGCCGCCCTACTACGGGGCACCCGGCGGACAGGACCCCCGGCGGGACCCGCGCCCCTCCACCGCGCTGCTCGTGCTGATCGCCCTGGTCGTCGCGCTCGCGGCGGGTGGCACCGTGTACGCGCTGATGAGCGGCGGGGACAAGAGCAACGAGGCCGACGACCCGGCGGCGCCGCCCTCGACGGCCGTCACCGCACCCGACACCGCCGGCGCCACCACCCCCACCACCGGGCCGGACGCCTCGAAACGGCCGAGCACCACCCCGCCGCCGTCCGGCGGGGCGATCCCCACCGCCTACCTGGGCAGATGGTCCACCTCGTTCCGCAACGCGATGGGCGAGCACACCCGCCGGCTGACCCTCCAGCAGGGCGAGACCGGCGACACGGTGCTCTCCCTCGTCGCGGACGGCCCCACCGGCAGCGGCACCTATCACTGCGTCTTCGAGGCGGAGCTGACCTCCGCCTCCGACGACCGAGTGCGGCTCGGCCCGTCCACGGTCACCGTCGGCCGGCCCAGCAGCTCCTGCACGCCGGGCTCCGCCAGCGAGATCACCCTGCTCCCCGACGGCTCGCTCCGGCGCGTGCACAGCGGGGGCGAGCTGACCTTCCAACGGGACTGACCCCGGCCCGGGCTCGCCCTGGACCGTCTCCGGCTCCCGGACCGGCCCGGGCTCCGGTTCCCGGATCGGCCCGTGCCCGGTCCCCGGCCCGGAGCAGGAAGGGCTACCTCGGCTCCGGCGGGCGCTGTCTCGGCATGTTCGGGCGCGGCTGGTGTCCCGGAGGCGAGGGGATGCGCCCGTTGGGTGACGCGCCCTGCTCCTGCCGGGCGCCGTTCGCCACCGCCGTGTGCACGCTCAGCGGCGCGGTCCCGGTGCGGAACTCCACCATCCAGTCCGCCGTCTCGACCCGCACCAGCTCCGTGATGTCCTCCGAGAAGCGGCGCAGCACGTTCAGGCACCGCTCCGCCGCCTCGCCGGCCGTGCCCTCCGCGGGGCCCAGAACCTCCCGGACACACTCCGACGCCCAGTCGAACTGCAGCGCCTGCAACCGCCGCTGCACCGCCTGCGCGGTGGCCACGTCCCGCATCCAGCCGGACGTCACCCCGAAGAACCGGTCCCCGGCCACGCATGCCGCGCCCAGCAGCAGCGCCAGATAGCCCCAGGGCGCGACCCCGCTCACCGCCCCGGCCAGATCCAGCAGCGGCAGCGCCGCCCCGGTCACCACGCCCGCCGCCGCGCCGACCCGCAGCGCCCGGGCGCACCGGCGCTTCCGGACCCGGTCGGCGAGATACCAGGCGGCCGTCTCCAGCGCGCCCCGCTCCACCCACCGGTACAGCTCGTCCAGCCGGGCCGCGGGCTCGCCCCAGTCCCCGAGCGGGAACACCCGGCCGCCGAGGTCTCCCGGCCCCGCCTGCCCCGGCCGCCGCAGCCAGGCCGACGCCCCCTCGCCGCGCAGCTCGCCCCGCCCGTTCTGAGGCCGACCCTCGGGCTGCATCTCCGGCTGACCCACCCGGTACTCCCTAACTGACCGCGACTACGTGACTGACCCCGACCGATCCGACTGCTGCTCCCCGACCGCCCCCGGCCGGCCCGTACCGTTCACTCCACGCACCCGGCTGGTGACACCCGGTGCCGGTGTGGCGGACCCTTGATACCGCCCAAAGGGGTGGGCGCGCCGGTGTTTCTGCCGCTTTTCCGCCCGTACGGGGGCCTTGATCAGGTATAGGGTCCCGGCGCGGCTCACTCGAAAGAGTGCTGGGGCGACGCCCGCTGCGACCACGTAGGCTCGTGCCGAACGGGAAAAACGCCCGATGGACGATGGGAGCTGATCGTGATCCCCGGTGGTGGCCAGCCCAACATGCAGCAGTTGCTCCAGCAGGCCCAGAAGATGCAGCAGGACCTGGTCAAGGCGCAGGAGGAACTGGCCGGCACGGAGGTCGAGGGGCAGGCCGGCGGCGGTCTGGTGAAGGCGACCGTCACCGGCTCGGGAGAGCTGCGCGCGCTGAAGATCGACCCGAAGGCGGTGGACCCGGAGGACACCGAGACCCTCGCCGACCTGGTCGTCGCGGCGGTCCACGCGGCCAACGAGAACGCCCAGGAGCTGCAGCAGCAGAAGCTCGGCCCGCTCGCGCAGGGCCTGGGCGGGGGCGGCATTCCCGGTCTGCCGTTCTGAGTCGTTCTGCCTTTCTCAGACCGGCCGAGCCCTCTACCGTACGTAGTGAAGGAACCCCAGGAAGGACGGCAGTCCGTTGTACGAAGGCGTCGTGCAGGACCTCATCGACGAGCTCGGGCGGCTGCCCGGCGTGGGTCCGAAGAGCGCCCAGCGGATCGCCTTCCACATCCTTCAGGCGGAGCCGGCCGACGTACGGCGCCTCGCGCACGCGCTCATGGAAGTGAAGGCCAAGGTCCGCTTCTGCGCGGTCTGCGGGAACGTGGCGCAGGAGGAGCAGTGCGGCATCTGCCGCGACACCCGCCGCGACCCGGCCGTCATCTGTGTCGTGGAGGAGCCGAAGGACGTCGTCGCGATCGAGCGCACCCGTGAGTTCCGGGGCCGCTACCACGTCCTCGGCGGCGCGATCAGCCCGATCGACGGAGTGGGCCCCGACGACCTGCGGATCCGCGAGCTTCTGGCCCGGCTGGCCGACGGCACGGTCAACGAGCTGATCCTGGCCACGGACCCGAATCTGGAGGGCGAGGCCACGGCCACCTACCTCGCCCGCATGATCAAGCCCATGGGCCTGAAGGTCACCCGCCTGGCCAGCGGCCTCCCGGTGGGTGGCGACCTGGAATACGCGGACGAGGTCACCCTCGGCCGTGCCTTCGAGGGGAGACGACTCCTAGATGTCTGATGCCACGCTGCACGCGACGGACCAGAACCCGGACGACTTCGCGGTCCAGATCGCGGATCAGATCGAGAGCTTCCTGGTCGCCGTCACGGAGGTGGCGAAGGGCGACGAGCCGGACTCGGCCGTGCCCTTCCTCCTGCTGGAGGTCTCCCAGCTCCTCCTCGCCGGCGGCCGGCTGGGAGCGCACGAGGACATCGTCCCCGACGAGCGCTACGAGCCCGACCCGGGCCCGGAGCCCGACGTGGACGAACTCCGCGAGAATTTGGCCCGCATGCTGGAGCCGGTCGACGTCTACTCCGAGGTCTTCGACCCCTACGAGCCCCGCAAGAAGCCCGTCCCGGCCCGCATCTCCGACGACCTGGCCGACGTCATCACCGACCTGCGCCACGGCATGGCCCACTACCGCGCCGGCCGCACCACCGAGGCCCTGTGGTGGTGGCAGTTCTCCTACTTCTCCAACTGGGGCAGCACCGCGTCCGCCACCCTGCGCGCCCTGCAGTCCGTGGTGGCCCACGTCCGCCTCAACCAGCCCCTCGCCGAACTCGACGGCCTGGACACCGACCAGGACGTCGGCGACGACACCCTGGAGTTCGAGGCGGGCAAGGTCATGGCCCGCGAGATCGGCGAACCTCTGGGCATGCGCCCGGTCCAGTGACGCCGACGGGGCGCTCGCGGACCGCGGCCGACCGTTCCCGCGTCCGCCTGGGCCGTCTTCCGCGCCGGACTCCGGCCCGGGACGTGAGGATGCAGGCCTGACCGACCCCGCGCGATCACCCTTCCCCCGGCGCCGTATCGTGGTGCGGCATGTGGTCAGGGGAGCAGCCGGCGAAGAATGAGCACGCGTGGTGGGACATGCCCACGCGACCGTCCGGGCAGCCGGCCGGGCCCCCGCCGCCCCGGCGGAGCAACCGGGCGGCCACCGTCGCCGTCGTGGCGTCCGCCACCGTGGTCGTGGCGTGTGCGGCCGTCGCCGGCTACGTACTGCTGGGGGACGGCGAGGGAAGCGATCCGGGTCCCGCGCCCGCTCCGCCCACGCAGTCCGGGAGCCGGAGCCCGGCGGACTCCCGGGGCGAGGCCGGGCCGGAACCCCTGGTCCGCGGCTGGAAGGTCGTGGTGAACCAGGACCGGGGCATCGTCTTCGACGTTCCGCCGGAGTGGGATCCGCAGTCCGCGGACTGGATCCGGTACACGGCCGAGAACGACGACCCCGACGAGAAACCGCTCGTCGCCATGCGCGCCCCGGCGCATCTCAAAGAGAAGTGGTGCACCTCGGACGAGAACCGGGACGGGTCGGTGGAGGACACCCCGCTGGCGAGCGTGGGCAGCAGGGGGAACAGCGGCGCCGCCGACCCCCGTGAGGCCGCCTCGGAGGATTCCCGGGCCTGGGTGTACGGGGAGTACGCCCAGCCGGACCGCGGCAAGGTCGCATCAGGTCGCGCGGAGAACTTCACCACCCGGTCAGGACTTTCCGGGACGCTGGCCTCCGCCTATTCCACAGGTGTGAACAGCACGAAGAAGTGCGCCTCGGACGGCAAGGCGTGGACCTTCGCCTTCCGGGACTCCGAGGGCGAGGTCATGTCCGTTTCGCTGGTCGGTGCGGCGAAGGTGCCCGGAGAGGTCAGCGAGGCCACCGTGCGAAAGATCATGAGTACCGTGCGCCTGAAATCCGGCTGATCTCTCCGGACGGAGAGGGCAACGTCAGGCGCGTCAAGGCGTTCAGGGGTCCGACGGCGCTCCCGAGAAAACAGGATCGCCGGTTGCGGCATGCGGAGGCGGGATGATCGGCAGGCCGTCCTCAGGTTCCGACCATGTGGGCGTGGGATCGGAGGGGTGCGCGAACGGCCCGGCGTGGTGGTACATGAGCAGCATCACCACCCCCGCGACCAGCACGGATATGACGGTCAGGGCGCAGCCGACGGGGTTGCGCGGGTTGTACTCGTAGTTGCTCGTGCCCCACTTGCTGCGCCTGAACACGGGTTCGTCCTCGTCGAAGTACACAGGCGGGAGCGTATGCGTGCGCATCGGGCGCCCGTCCCGGGCCGCCTGCGCGACACGGTTTGTGTGACACAGGTCGCTTTTCCGAGTGGTCTTGGCCGCCCTGGGCATGAGCCCTGCTGCACGGGTGCCCGGATGTCTCACGATGCGATACCGCAAAGGGGAAATTCGGACGCTCGTTAGACTGACTGCCGACCGCGGCCTGCACACATGTGTACGGACCGTGGAAAACGACGGACTGAGCGAGGAGCGCACGTGGGCCTTGTCGTGCAGAAGTACGGAGGCTCCTCCGTAGCCGATGCCGAAGGCATCAAGCGCGTCGCCAAGAGGATCGTGGAAGCCAAGAAGAACGGCCACCAGGTGGTCGCCGTGGTTTCCGCGATGGGCGACACGACGGACGAGCTGATCGATCTCGCCGAGCAGGTTTCCCCGATGCCTGCCGGGCGCGAGCTCGACATGCTGCTGACCGCCGGAGAGCGGATCTCCATGGCACTGCTGGCCATGGCGATCAAGAACCTGGGCCACAACGCCCAGAGCTTCACCGGCAGCCAGGCAGGTGTCATCACCGACTCGGTCCACAACAAAGCCCGCATCATCGATGTCACGCCGGGCCGGATCCAGGCCTCGGTGGACGAGGGCAACATCGCCATCGTCGCCGGGTTCCAGGGCGTCAGCCAGGACACCAAGGACATCACCACCCTCGGGCGGGGCGGGTCCGACACCACGGCCGTGGCGCTCGCCGCAGCGCTCGACGCCGAGGTGTGCGAGATCTACACCGACGTCGACGGTGTGTTCACCGCCGACCCGCGCGTGGTGAAGAAGGCCCGGAAGATCGACTGGATCTCGTTCGAGGACATGCTCGAACTGGCCGCCTCCGGGTCGAAGGTGCTGCTCCACCGCTGCGTGGAGTACGCCCGCCGGTACAACATCCCGATCCACGTCCGCTCCAGCTTCAGCGGCCTTCAGGGCACGTGGGTCAGCAGCGAGCCGATCAAGCAAGGGGACAAGCAGGTGGAGCAGGCCATCATCTCCGGTGTCGCGCACGACACCTCCGAGGCCAAGATCACGGTCGTCGGCGTGCCGGACAAGCCGGGCGAGGCGGCCTCGATCTTCCGCGCCATCGCCGACGCCGAGATCAACATCGACATGGTGGTGCAGAACGTCTCCGCCGCGTCCACCGGGCTGACGGACATCACGTTCACGCTGCCCAAGACCGACGGCCGCAAGGCCATCGACGCCCTGGAGCGGACCAAGGCCGCCATCGGCTTCGACTCGCTGCGCTACGACGACCAGATCGGCAAGATCTCCCTGGTCGGCGCGGGCATGAAGACCAACCCGGGTGTCACGGCCGACTTCTTCACCGCGCTCAGCGACGCCGGGGTGAACATCGAGCTGATCTCGACCTCCGAGATCCGCATCTCGGTCGTCACGCGCAAGGACGACGTGCAGGAGGCCGTGCGCGCCGTGCACACCGCCTTCGGACTGGACTCCGACAGCGACGAGGCCGTCGTCTACGGAGGCACCGGCCGCTGATGGCCGGAACCGGACGACCCGGCGGGGTCGTGCGACCGACGCTCGCGGTCGTGGGTGCGACCGGTGCCGTCGGCACGGTCATGCTGCAGATCCTGTCCCAGCGGAAGGACATCTGGGGCGAGATCCGACTGCTCGCCTCATCGCGCTCGGCCGGCCGCAAGCTGGCCGTGCGCGGTGAGGAGGTCGAGGTCCTGGCGCTCACCGAGGAGGCCTTCGACGGCGTCGACATCGCCTTGTTCGACGTGCCCGACGAGGTCGCGGGCCAGTGGGCGCCCGTCGCCGCCGCGCGCGGTGCGGTGGTGATCGACACCTCCTGCGTCTTCCGCATGGACGACGAGGTGCCGCTCGTCGTCCCCGAGGTCAATCCGCACGCGGCGCGGCTGCGGCCGCGGGGCATCATCGCCAACCCCGACTGCACCACCCTGTCGATGATCGTCGCCCTGGGCGCCCTGCACGCCGAGTTCGGCCTGCGCGAGCTGGTCGTCTCCGCCTGCCAGGCCGCCAGCGGCGCCGGGCACGCCGGCGTGCGGACCCTGCGCGAACAGCTGTCCCTGGTCGCCGGCACCGAGCTGGGCACCAGCCCGGGCGATGTGCGGCGGGCCGTGGGCGACAACACCGGGCCCTTCCCGGAGCCGGTGGCGCTGAACGTGGTGCCCTGGGCGGGGACGGTGCGGGAGGACGGCTGGTCCTCCGAGGAGATCAAGGTCCGCGAGGAGACCCGCAAGATCCTCGGCCTGGCGAACCTCCCGGTGGCCGTGACCTGCGTACGGGTGCCGGTGGTCACCACGCACTCGTGCACCGTGCACGCCCGCTTCGAGAACGAGGTCACCGTCGACCGGGCCCGCGAGATCCTGGCCACGGCACCGGGAGTGGTGCTGTGCGACAACCCGGCCGCGGCCGAGTTCCCCACGCCCGTCGACGCGGTCGGCACCGACCCCACGTGGGTGGGGCGGGTGCGCAGGGCGCTGGACGACCCGACCGCGCTGGAACTGTTCGTCTGCGGGGACAACTTGCGCAAGGGGTCGGCCCTGAACACCGTGCAGATCGCCGAGCTGGTGGCCGGCGAGAGCTAGCCCTGCCTCGGTCCGGGAGGCGAAGCATCCCGCCCTGGTCCGGCCCGTCAGGCGGAAAAATTGTGCTCAGCACTAAGATCCCATGTCGGGCCTGTGTAAATTTGCCTCCCCGTTCTCCGCAACCGCGCGGAGGGCGGGGAGCGTCTATGCGGTCACCCTTTCCGGTGCGTGGGGACGCCTGGAACCGGGCGTGGGGACGCCCGTCATGACGCGACATAGGGGATGAGCGGGGCACATGAGGGCAAAGGACGTCGGTGCACGAGTGACGCCCGGCACGTACAACCCTTTCGGGGGGAAACGTGTCCAACTTGCGTGGCTGAGGTACTCGACTTCACAGCGCCGCCTGGCTTGGGCCTGCGCCCCCGCCAGGCCGTCCGACCCCGTCTGGCCGGGTCGCCCGGTGGCATGCCGGTGATCGCGCCGATGCCAGCAGCGCGGCCGGCCCGCCTCCCCAACCAGCGTGACGGCGCCGACGAGGCAGTGGCGGCCGGAACGACCGTCGACCACCTCACCGAGACCTACCGGGCCCACTACCGGTCGCTGCTCGGTCTCGCCGCGCTCCTGCTCGACGACACCGCCTCCTGCGAGGACGTCGTCCAGGAGGCGTTCATCCGGGTGCACTCCGCCCGCAAGCGCGTCCGCGACCCGGAGAAGACCCTGGCGTATCTGCGCCAGACCGTCGTCAACCTCTCCCGATCCGCGCTGCGCCGCCGCATCCTGGGGCTGAAGCTGCTGTCAAAGCCGATGCCGGACATGGCGAGCGCGGAGGAGGGGGCCTATGAGCAGCTCGAGCGCGACTCCCTCATCCAGGCGATGAAGGGGCTGCAGCGCCGCCAGCGCGAGGTGCTGGTGCTGCGCTACTTCGCCGACATGACCGAGGCCCAGGTCGCCGAGACCCTCGGCATCTCGCTGGGCTCGGTCAAGGCGTACGGTTCGCGGGGCATCGCGGCGTTGCGGCTGGCCATGGAGGCGCCGGCATGAGCAACGGCAGCACCGCCCGGCCCGAGGGCACGGGGCCGGAGCACCGCCCGGAGGAGACAGGACCCGAGCACCGGCCCGAGGGCACAGCGCCCGAGCAGGAGCGCGAACCTGCTGCGTCCGTCGGGGCTGAGCGGGAGAGCGAACCCACCGCGTCCGACGAGGCTGAGCGGGAGCGCGAGTCCGCTGTGGCGGAAAGTGCCGAGCGGGAGGGCGAGTCCGCCGCGTCCGACGAGGCCGGGCAGGAGGGCGAGTCTGCTGCGTCGGCCGGGGCTGAGCGGGAGCGCGAGTCTGCTGCGCCCGACGAGACTGAGCGGGAGGGCGAGCCTGCTGCGCCCGACGAGGCCGGGCGGGAGCGGGAACCCACGTCGCTTCGGGGGCCCCGGGCCGACGAAACGCACGCTGGGAACGGAGCAGGGAACGACGGCCTTGACGACCAGGGCCCCGAGGGGCTCGGCGCGGACGAGCAGAAACTGCGCGAGCTGCTGCACCGGGCGGTGCAGCAGGTCGAGCCGAGTGACGGCACCCTGGAGTATCTGCGCCGCGCGGTCCCCGCCCGCCGGGCCCGCAAGCGCCAGGCGATGATCGGCATGGCCGCCGCCGCCCTCTTCGTGGGCACTGCCGTCCCGGCCCTCGTGCACGTCTCCAACAGGACCGGCTCCGACGCCAACCCCTCCGCCGTCGGCCACGCTTCCCAGACCCAGGGCGGCACCGGCGACGCCGTGGGCGGCGCGGGCGGCGAGACCACCGCCGGCGGCTCCTCCGACGAGGCCGGCAGGGGCGGCAAGGGGAAGGGCGAGGACAAGGAGAAGGGCACCGGCCCCGGCGCCACCCAGGGCGCCACCGAGGGCACCGGCCCCTCCGCCGGCACCACCGCCGAGGCCCCCGCCTGCACCAGCGCCGACCTCGGTCCCGCGGTCGCCACCAGCGCCGCCCCCGACTCCACCGGCGCCGTCTACGGCTCCTTCCGGGTCAGCAACATCTCCGGCGACAGCTGCACGGTCACCGGCCCCGGCGGTGTGACCGTCACCCCGGCGGGCGCGGCCGACCGGGCGAGGATCGGCGCCTCGCGCCATGTCGCGGGCGACCCGGCCGCCGCGCTGCCGGACCCCTCCCTGGAGGTGCCGCAGCTGGTGCTCAAGCCGGGCGAGGCCTACGAGGTGAAGTTCGCCTGGGTGCCCACCGAGACCTGCCCCACCCCCGGTGACTCCTCCGGCGGTTCCACGGGCGGCCCCACCACCGACCCGTCGCCCACCGACGAGCCGGGGCAGGACAGCGAGGGGGCGACCACGGGCGGCGACACCGGCACCGCCGCTCAGATGCTCAGGGCGGACGGCCCGGCCGACGGCAGCGTCACGGTCACCTACACGCCTGCGACGGGCAGCGGTTCCGCGTCGGCCGTGGTGGGCAAGGCCTGCGCCGGCTCGGTCTACTGGACGGGCTTGCTGACGGCGACCTGATCCTCGCCGGACGCGCCGGACGCGCCGGACGCGCCGGATCTCGCCGTCCCGCCGGACGCGCCGGGGCTCGCCGCACCGTCCGTCGCCGCGGCGGTCCCGTTCGTCTCGACCGTACCGTTCTTCTCGTCGGCCGCCCCGTCCGGGACCAGCCCGAGCTGCGCGTCACGGGCGAACTCCAGCTCGCGGCGCAGCAGCCGGAACCACATGAACACCACGAAGCCCACGAAGGCGAACCACTCGGCGGTGTAGCCCAGGTTCTGGAAGGCCTTCAGGTCCAGCCCCGTGCCGCCCGGCGCGGTGGCCGGGACCGCCTTCATCCCGGAGTCGCCGCGGTTGAGCGTGACGTACGCGTCGTACACGTCGTAGGGCACCAGGTTCACCAGGGACGCCGCGCTGATCGCCGCCGTCTGTCCCTGCGGGAGCCCGCCGCGGGCGCTCACCCCGTTGTTGCCCGGGGTCTCGGAGGCCTGGAGCGCACCGGTCACGCTCACCTCGCCGGACGGGGGCGCGGGCACGTCCGCCGGGTCGGGCGTGCCGGGCAGCCAGCCGCGCACCACCGGCAGGGCCTTGCCGCCGTCCGTGCGCAGCAGCGTCAGCACATAGGTGCCCCGCTTGCCGTCCAGCTCGCGGTCCGGCACCAGCAGCTGCTCGTCGTAGCGCCCGCGCGCGGTGACCTGCTTGCCGGAGGTCTCCTTGGTCACCGGCAGCATCGCGTCCAGCGGCCGGGGGGCCTCGCTCCGGGCGGACGCCACCTGCTCCTCGGCCTTGCGGTGGCCGTCGACCCGGTCCTCGAACCGGCCGAGCTGCCAGGACCCCATGAAGATGCAGAAGGGGATGGCGAGCACCACGAAGAGGTTGATCCCCCACCACCGGGGGGTCAGCAGAAACCGGTACACACCACAACGGTACGGGGCAGCCGCCGGCCGGGAACCGTGGGGGTCCTGGAGGGCTCGCGAAGGTTGTCCACAGGCCGGGCGGGGGTGGCGGTGCGATGTCCCTCCGAGCGGGCAGTATGGCCCCATGACTGAGCCACACGCCGCCCCCGCCTCCGAGATGCCCGACTGGGAGAAGCGATTCCGGGCCCCCCGAGTGTCCCTCCCCGAGTGGGCGGAGGACGCCCCCGACCGTTCGCTGTTCGTGTCCAACGCCACCGGCACCTACGAGCTGTACGCTTGGGACCGCAGGACCGGCGAGCAGCGCCAGGTGACGGACCGGCCCAACGGCACCACGGACGGTGTCCTCTCCCCGGACGGCGAGTGGATCTGGTGGTTCGACGACAAGGACGGCGACGAGTTCGGCGTCTGGCGCCGGCAGCGCTTCACCGGCGGCGAGGACGAGCTGGCCGTGCCCGGCCTCGACCCGTCCTACCCCGCGGGGCTCGCCCTCGGCCGGGACGGGCGCACCGCGGTCGTGGGCCGCTCCACCGACGAGGACGGCACCACGATCCACCTCGCCCGCATCGGCGAGCGGCCCGTGGAGATCTACCGGCACCGCGAGTCCGCGGGCGTCGGCGATCTCTCCCACGACGGCTCCCTGATCGCCATCGAGCACACCGAGCACGGCGACGCGATGCACTCCGCGCTGCGCGTGCTGCGCCCCGACGGCAGCACCGTCGCCGACCTCGACGACACCGAGGGCGGCACCCGCGAGCTGGGCCTGGAGGTGCTGGGCTTCGCGCCCGTCGCCGGGGACACCCGGCTGCTCGTCGGCCACCAGCGCCGGGGCCGCTGGGAGCCGATGGTGTGGGACGTGGCCACCGGCGAGCAGACCGACCTGGCCGTGGAACTCCCCGGCGACGTGAGCGCCGAGTGGTATCCGGACGGCACCGGGCTGCTCATCGTGCACAGCTTCGAGGCCCGCAGCGAGCTGTTCCGCTACGACCTCTCCGCGCGCGAGCTGATCGAGCTGCCCACCCCGCCCGGCACGGTCTCCGGCGCCACCGCCCGCCCGGACGGCACCGTCGAGTACCTGTGGTCGTCCGCGGCCGAGCCCTCCGCGGTCCGCTCCACCGCCGGCGGTGTCGTCCTGGATCCGCCGGGCATGAGGTCGCCCGGCTCGGTGCCGGTGGAGGACGTCTGGGTGGAGGGGCCCGGCGGCCGCATCCATGCCCTGGTGCAGAAACCGGCCGGCGCCACGGGACCGCTGCCCACTGTCTTCGACATCCACGGCGGTCCCACCTGGCACGACAGCGACTCCTTCGCCGCGGGGCCCGCCGCCTGGGTCGACCACGGCTACGCGGTGGTCCGCGTCAACTACCGCGGTTCCACCGGCTACGGCCGCGCCTGGACGGACGCGCTCAAGCACCGGGTCGGCCTGATCGAGCTGGAGGACATCGCCGCCGTCCGCGAGTGGGCGATCGACTCCGGTCTCGCCGACCCCGACCGGCTGATCCTCACCGGCGGCTCCTGGGGCGGCTACCTCACCCTGCTCGGCCTCGGCACCCAGCCCGACGCCTGGGCGCTGGGCATCGCCGCCGTCCCCGTCGCCGACTACGTGACGGCCTACCACGACGAGATGGAGGCCCTGAAAGCGATGGACCGCACCCTCCTCGGCGGCACCCCCGAGGAGGTCCCCGAGCGCTTCGAAGCCTCCTCCCCGATCACCTACGTCGACCAGGTCAAGGCCCCCGTCTACATCTCGGCCGGCGTCAACGACCCGCGCTGCCCCATCCGCCAGATCGAGAACTACGTCCGCCGGCTGGAGGAACGGGGCGCGGTCCACGAGGTCTACCGCTACGACGCGGGTCACGGCTCCCTGGTCGTCGACGAACGCATCAAGCAGGTCCGCCTGGAACTGGATTTCGCCGCGCGGCACCTGCCCTGAGCGGAGCCGGAGGGGAGGCCCCGGCCTCCCCTCGCCACGGCCGGCCGTCCGCCGGTACACCGGCCGGACATGCGGAGGCCGGTACGCCGGCCGGACATGCGGAGGAGGGAACCGGAGGGCGTCTATACGATGTCCGCCCGTACGACAGACGGCGGTGCCGGAAGGGAGACGAGGCGTGGGGGAGGAACAGCAGCGTCCCCGGCGGCGGCGCGGTCAGGGCCAGTTGGAGGCGATGGTCCTGTCGGCGCTGCGGGAGGCCGACGGCCCCGCGACGGCCGGCTGGGTGCAGCGGCGGCTGGGCGGCGACCTCGCCTATACGACGGTCGTCACCATCCTGACCCGGCTGCTCGCCAAGGGCGCCGTCACCCGTGAGCGCGCGGGCCGGTCCTTCGCCTGGACCCCGGCCGCCGATCAGGCCGGACTGGCCGCACGCAAGATGCGCAAGGTGCTGGACGCGCAGAGCGACAGGGAGGCGGTGCTGGCCAGCTTCGTCACCGGTCTCGGGCCGGACGACGAGCGGCTGCTGCGGGAACTGCTGCGGCAGGCGGAGGACGAAGGGGAAGACTGAAGCCTCATGGGGGTGTTCGTCTTTCTTCCGCTGGTGCTGCCCTTGACGGCCTGGCCCGTCGCGCGCCTGGCCGAGCAGCATCTGCATCCCCGGACCGCGACCCGGCTGCTGACGGCCGTGACCGCGGTGATGGCGGTGTGCAGCACCGTCTGCCTCGCTCTGCTGATGGTGGTCGGCACGGCCCAGCTCCCCGGCAATCCGCTGCCCGACGGCTGGTCCGACCCCGAGGTGCGCGAGGCGGTGCCGTACGACGAGGTGGCGGGCCGGGCCGCCATCCCGGCGCTCGTCCTGGTGCTCGCCGCCTGCGCCCGTACCCTGTGGCGGCACGGCAGGGTACGGCGCCGCGCCCACCGCGCGCTGGCCGGGGTGCGCGGCAAGCGGGTGGCGGTCCTGCCCGACGACGTCCCCTACGCCTACGCCCTCCCGGGCGGCCGCAGGCAGGACCGCGTGGTCGTGACCACGGCTCTGCTGGAGCATCTGGAACCGGCCGAGCGCCGGGCGCTGTTCGCCCATGAGCGGGCCCATCTCGCCGCCCGCCACCACCGCTTACTCCTGGTGGCGCAGCTGGCCGCCCGGGCCAACCCCTTCCTGCGTCCCCTGCGCACCGCGGTGGCGTACACCGCGGAACGCTGGGCGGACGAGGACGCGGCCCAGACAATCGGCAGCCGCCGGACCGTGGCCTCGGCGATCGGCAAGGCCGCCCTCGTCTCCCGCGGCACGCCGATACCGACGCTGGCCGGTCTGGCCGCCGTGGGACCGGTGCCGCGCCGGGTCGCGGCCCTGCTCGCTCCCGCACCGACGGCGCGCCGCTGGCCCCCGGTGTTCACCTCGGTCGGTCTCGCGGCCTGGGGGGCCGCCGCGGGAGCCGCCGTGTCGGCCATGTCGTCGGCCAACTCGGCGGTGACGATGGTCCTCATCCTCCGCGCGGCGACGCCCCTGTGAGGCACGGGGCCGGTGCGGTGCGCCGCGTCGCTCAGAGGTCGAACTCGTGCGGCGGCAGGTCCAGGGCGTAGCACGCCTCCCGCACCACGGCCTGCTCGTCCTTGTCGAAGTCGCCGTCGGCGCCGCCGATGACGATGCCGATCTGGATGACGGCGCGGGCCTCGGCGGGCTTCTTCCTCGCCTTGGCGACCTCCTGCATCACGCTGACCTTGCCGAGCGCGAAGTCAGCGGTGAGACGGCTGAGGTTCTCCTCGAAGCGGCGGTGCAGGTCGTCCGGCGCGAAGTTCTTCAGCACCTCGTTGGTGGCGATCAGCTGGGCCACCCGCTGACGCTCCGAAGGATCGATCGTGCCGTCGGCGGCCGCGACCAGCGCGCACATCGCCATGCTGGCGTCGCGGAAGGCACCGCTGGTCAGTTCGTTCTTCTTCGCCATCAGCTGGGTCTGCATCGTCGATGCGGACTCTTTGATCCGGTCCCACAGGGCCATGCGCTCTCCAAGAAGTGAGGGGGCTTCGCGGCGCGGCGGCCCGGGACGTCGCCCGGACCGCCGCCCACATCTTCTACAACAACGTAGAAGTTCCCTGCCGAGTTCCCCCACCGGCCCGCCGGCCTGCACCAGCCGCCCGAGCCCTCTTCAGCCCTCTTCAGCCCTCTTCAGTCCCCGCCGGTCTTCGTCAGCCCTCTTCAGCCCTCGTCCTCTTCTTCTCCCTCGAAGAAGTCCCCCACCTCGTCGACGACTTCGGCGGCCACCATCCCGCCGGCCACACCCACCGCGAGCCCGGCCGCACCCGCCGCGATGGCGGTACCCATGCCGGGCCCGGACCGGTGCCCACCGTGGTGGTGCTCCCCGTGGCCGTACGCGCCGAAGGACCCGGGCGAGCCGTGGGCCGCCCGCTGCTCGATCAACTGCCGTACCCAGCCGTCGACTTCCGTGTTCCAGTCGCGGGCGTCCTGGTGCCCGACGGTGAAACGGGTGAGCGCGTCGTGCCCCGCCGAGAAGAAGCCGCCGCGCTTGTCCGCCTCCAGGACCACCTCCATACCGCCCGGGGTGGCGAGGAAGGTCACCTCGATCTCGTTCACCTGGTGCGCGTACTGCGGTGCCGGGGTGAGCTCGATCTCCTGGTAGAAGGGCAACTGCTGGCCGGTGCCGCCGATGCGCCCGTACTCCAGGTCGGCCGACTTGAAACCGAAGCCGAGCTGACCGAACGCCTCGAGAATCGCCTCCTGCACGGGCAGCGGGCCGACGGCCAGCGGATCGAGATCACCCTTGTCCCTGGCCCCCGCCACCGCCAGCTCCGTGCGCACACCGAGGACGACGCCCAGCGGCTGCCCGTGCAGCTCGGTGACCGGCGTCTCCCACGGGAGCGTCACGCTGAACGGCACGCTGCGCTCCTCGCCCTCCGCGAGGCGGAAACCGCCGCCGACCGTGTAGCGCTCGAAGGCGACGACGCCCTCGCGCTCACCGCCCTCGTGCTCGGCCTCGACGCGGGCCACCAGCTCCAGGGTGATGTGCTCGATGTCGAAAGCCGCGTTGCCGCCCTTGAGGCGTACCTGCCCCGACAGCGCCCCGCCGGGCCGGAACGGCCCCGCGTCCAGCACCGTGTCGACGGTGGGCCCGCCCACGCCGAGCGAGCCGAGCAGTCGCTTGAACACCATCCTGGCGTCCACTCCTTCACATGCGTGCCTCACCGAAGGACGGCGCCGGACACCGTCCTTCTACAAGTGAGTAGAAGCATAGAGCGGCAGCTCGCTCGGACAGTGCCTGATCGCCGGCGACTCGCCCACAACCGGCCACCCACCTGCCCGAGCACCTCCGCCACGACCACCACCAGCGACTCCGCCCGGCCTTCGGGCACCTCCCGCGACATTCGGTCATTGCCGGGCAGTCCGTCGCCATTTCCTCGCGATCGAGACCCCGCGCCGTCGAAGCCGGGCTATGCAGGGAAGCGGTGCGTGGAAGCGATGCGTACGGGAGTGATGGTCAGGTGGTTCTGAACATCAACGTGGCGTTTCTGCTGGCAGTCATCATCGTCTTACGACTCCGTCGGCGAACCCAGGCCCGGAGCCGGTCCGACGAGAAGCTGACGGTGGTCATCGTGCTGGTCTTCGGCGTGCTGATCGCGCCGACCAGCTTCGGGCAGGGCATTCTCCATGTCGTGGGTCAGATGGCCGACAGCCTGTCGCAGGCGAGCAGCCCCTGATCATCGGCGGTTCAGCCGCACGACGAGGCCGCCACATCCCGCTCGTGTGCCGATGGCCACAGCAGGCGGAGCCGGAATGGGCGCATACTGAGTCATGACAAAGCCTGCGGCGTCCAAGCGTCACTTGCCCACCAGCCCCTTCAAGGCCCCGGTCGCACCGACCCCCAAGCACTTCGCCACCGGCGATCAGGTCACACATGACGTGTACGGCCTCGGCCGGGTGCTCGGTGTCGAGGACGGGGTCGCGGCGCTCGTGGATTTCGGCTCGGCGCGAATGCGGATCTTGAGCCCGTACGCGAAGATGACCAAGCTGTAGGACCTCCGTGCCAGGTTTCGGCACGCCGGGTCTCCCCCGGGGACCCGTAACGAAAGGCAGACCTCTCATCGACTCGACGTCGCTGTTCTCCGCGCCCGAAGCGCGGCCCCGCCGCTCCGGTGCGGCATCACCCCGTCCGGCCACCAACCCGTTCCAGGCTCCGGACTTCCCGCAGGACGAGAGCTTCTCGGCCGAGTCCGAGGAGGCGGGCAACCGCAGGACCGGACGTCCCGCACGTGCGGGACGGACCCGGACTTCCTGACCGGCCGCCCCCACGAACGGCTCAGGGGCGCATGTTCCCCGAGGCAGGGCCCGGCGATGCGTCGGGCCGTTCGTCGCCGGCCGGGTTCTGGAGGGGGCGGCTGTCGGTGACCTGATAGGTGGCCTGCGGCTCCACAGGGCCGTCGGACTTCATCGCCTTGGCCTCGCTCTTGAGGATGCGGGCGGCCTTGCCGGCGTTGCGGGCGAGTTCGGGCAGCTTCTTGGCGCCGATGAGGAGGATGACGACGATCAGGAGGACCGCCATCTCGCTGATTCCGAACACTGTCTTCCGCTCTCTCAGGGGCCGTCTCGGAGCTGCAAATCTACAGCGATGTAGAAGGGGCGGGAAGGCCGGGTTTTCGGTCTCCTGCCGCCCCTCATCCGCGGCGTGTGCCGGCCGACCGGGGCCGGCATCGGCACCCCCGCGCGCGGGCGGCGGTGCCGACGGAAGCCGTCAGGGCTACTTGGAGGCGGCGTCGAGGGCGGCGAGCGCCTGGGCCCAGCGCACGTACTTCAGGTCCGCGAGGTCGGCGACCGTCTTGACGCCGAACGCCTCCTGAAGGAGTTCGCCGTCCCGGTCGGACACGCCCTTCAGCGCGGCGACAGGTGCCGCGAGGATCTCGGGCAGGCTCTTGTCCGCCCACGCTTTGTCCAGCACCTTGTCCAGGTCGATCGAGGCCATGACGCCCTCCCAGGGGTGACACCGCGGGAACCGGGTCCCCACGTGCCGACACGCACGTGAACCCGGTCCGCTCTCTACAAGACTGTAGAAGAATAGAAGGTGATTCCTCCAACTGCAGTGCAGTCAGGGGAAGTTCGGATGCAATGTCCGAAAGACGTGCGTGGAGAACAGCGATCGACGCGGGCCGGACGGCGGACGGCCGCTCGCCGGGAGCCGGTTTCAGGAAGTGGGCTCCCCAACGGCTCCCGAAACGGGGCCACAAAGCAGGCCAGGCCCGGTGCTGATCTCTCAGCACCGGGCCTGGCCTGGTGTTTCTCTGTCGGGGTGGCGGGATTTGAACCCACGACCTCTTCGTCCCGAATGAGGTTCGATTGGTGAGCCTGCCAGCTGCGATCACGTTTCCGCAGGTCGAAGGGGTGGACTCGGTTGGTTTCGCGGGGCCTGGAAGGGGTTCGGGGAGCGGGTTGGCTCCCAGGTGGCTCCCAGCCACAGTAGCTGAGGCT
>Ga0207873_1001144_pt1 | contig 26797 bp, 29 predicted proteins | sample BGWIniCompost_FD_187373 | JGI IMG/M metagenome (GOLD analysis project Ga0207873, IMG submission 187373) | Cellulose adapted compost microbial communities from Newby Island Compost Facility, Milpitas, CA, USA - BGW Initial Compost (SPAdes)... ...
TGGGCCCAGCCGCCGATCGGCTCGGCGACCTGTTCTCGGCCGTGACCCAGCGCCGCAAGGTGACATTCACCTACCGGGGCAAGGAGAGACGAGTGGCCCCCTATGGTTTGGCCCACCGCCGTGGGCACTGGTACCTGGTCGGAGGTGTGGAAGGCGACATCCGTGTGTTCCGGGTCGATCGGATGGAGGGATCGACGGTCGACTCGGAGGCGGGGACATTCACCCGGCCTGAGGGGTTCTCCCTCCGCGCCGAAATCGACGCCCATCCTTGGGAGGCGGGAAGCGAGGAGCCGATCATCGCCAGGGTGCGGTTCGAGCCCGACATGGCTTGGTGGGCGGCGCGGACGCTCCAGGTCGAATACGAATCCGGGCCGCTGGAAGTCGAACTGCCGGTCTCGAACGTCGACGCCTTCGTCGGCTGGATCCTCAGCTTCGATGATGCGGCCGTGGTGGTGTCGCCGCCTGAGCTCCGCGAACAGATCGTCCACCGAGTGGAAGCGGCGATCAGGTGAGCAACCGCACCGCCTTCCGGCTGACCCGCATCCTCGCCATGCTGCCGTGGGTGATCGCCAACCCGGGAGCGACGATCGACGAGGTCTGCGAGCGGTTCGGGTACAAGGACCACGAGGACCTCGCTCGTGACCTCGATGTCGTGTTCGTCTGCGGGCTCCCCGGCTACGGCCCCGGCGACCTCATGGTCGCCTACATCGACGACGACGAGGTGGTGGTCGATGCCGCCGACTACTTCGGGCGAGCCCCCCGGCTCACACCGACCGAAGCGCTGTCGATGCTCGCCGCCGGCATGGCCGTGCTGTCGTCTGGACTGGGCAGCCCGGCGTTGGAGTCGGCCGTCGACAAGCTGGCGTCCACCGTCGCACCCGACACCGACGGCCTCGCTGTGGACGTGCCCGCCGAGCCCGACCTCGTCGGCCCTCTGAGGGAGGCGGCGGCCTCGCAGCGGGTGGTCGAGATCACCTACACGTCACTGTCCCGGGGAGAGACCACTCGCCGGGCGGTGGAGCCGTGGGTCGTATTCGCCTCCTTGGGAAACTGGTACGTCACGGGGTATTGCCGTCTGGCACAGGCAGAGCGGGTGTTCCGGGTCGATCGCATCCGCGATCTGGAGGTCACGGGAGAGACGTTCGACCCGCCTCCCGAACGCCCCGACCCGGAGGTCCGCTACACGCCTTCCGAAGACGACGTGCGCTGCCGGATCGCCCTCGCCCCGGCTGCCCGCTGGGTTCTCGACTACTACCCCGTGGACGTCGTCTCCGATGACGGAGAGGAAGTCGTGATCGAGTTCTCCGCCGCCGACCCCTCTGTGGCGGCACGGCTGCTGCTGCGTCTCGGCGACCGGGCTCGCCTGCTGGAAGGCGACGAAGTGCGCTCCTCCCTCAGGGATCTGGGGGAGCGGATCCTCGCCCGGTACCGCTGACCTATCTCGCTTCAGTTCTCTTCAGTTATGGGCTGCACCGGTCGATAGATGGTGGACAGCGGAGTGTGGAGTAAACACCAGAATGACCACCATCAAGACGACATGTTCACGATGCGGCGACGTCCACCTCACTCCCGGCGATATCGCCCTCGAACTCACCTCGTCTACTGACGAGGGCGTCTACACGTTCACGTGCCCTCTGTGTCATGAACACCAGCGGCGCCCCGCCAACGCTCGTGTCGTGTCGGTCCTGTTGGCGACGGGTGTCGCCTATCGGATGATCGAAGACGGGCCCATCACTGAAGACGAGATCGCCCGCTTCGCGGCCGCCCTCGACGCCGAGCCCGATCCCTTCCGACTTCTCGCAGGCTGACCTCTTCGAGCATCGATCTCGGCTACTGAACCCTTGCCAGGTCGCCCGCGGGCTCGGTTGGGCGGGGGATCCCTACCATTAGCTCATGCTTCAGGGCGGCGAGATCATCATCATCCTGCTCGTGGCCCTGGTCGTGCTGGGACCACAGCGCCTACCCGAGGTCGCTCGCAAGATCGGGCAATGGTCGGCGGAGCTGCGTCAGGCCGCCCGCGAGCTGCGCAGTGGCCTCGAAAAAGAGGTGGCCGAGCTGCGCGAGCTCAAACAGGAGATGAGCCAGCCGCTCGAAGACCTGCGCAAAGACCTCGACGAGGTTTCGAAAGAAGTCGACCAGGTGAGCGGCGAAGTCCGACGTCTGAAGTGGGTCGGACCCGAGCCGAAGTCCGGGCCCACCCCGGCTGACGCCCTCTCCGACCTCGACGAGATCGAAGGCAAGCGGTCGGACGACCGGCCGGGGGACGAAACAGAACAGGCCGACGGGGACGAACAGGCGTGAAGCCAGACGAGGCTCGTCCCATCCTGGACCACCTCGAAGAACTGAGGTGGCGGGTCGTCAAAGCCGGTGCGGCGGTGCTCGTGGCCGCCGTCATCGCCTTCTTCTTCGCCGACCAGCTCCGTCACCTGCTCGAGCTGCCGTTCCACCGCGCCCAGCCGGACAGCCAGTTCCAGGTCATCACCCCCGCCGAGCAATGGGGTGTGCTCATGAGGATCGCCTTCTTCGGCGGCCTCGTCCTGGCCAGCCCGGTCGTGTTGTATCAGACCTGGGCGTTCATCAACCCGGCCTTGACCCAGAAGGAGCGACGGTGGGCCGTGCCGCTGGTCGCCACCATGGTCCTGCTGTTCTGTGCCGGGCTGGTCTTCGGGTACTGGGTCTTGCCGCGAGGGCTGGCGTTCCTCCTCGACATCTTCCCCGACGTGCGCAACGACCTGCGGCTGTCGGACTACTACTCGTTCGTCCTTCGATTCCTCTTCGCGTTCGGGTGCTCGTTCCTATACCCCGTGTTCGTGTTCGCCGCCGCCGCGGCGGAACTCGTCACCTCAGAGCAGCTCGCCAAAGGCCGGCGTTGGGCGGTGCTGGTCGTCGTGATTGCGGCAGCGGTCATCACCCCCACTGGCGACGCCCTCACCCTGGGCCTGCTCGCCGGCCCTCTCTATCTGATGTATGAGATCACCTACTGGGTGGTACGCCTGATCCTCCGCAAGTGACCGTCGAATCCTTCTTCCGGGACCTGCCCTTCACTCCGGACCCGTTCCAGGTGGAGGCCGCCGAATCGATCGCCTCGGGGCGGTCGGTCGTGGTCACCGCGCCCACCGGGGCCGGGAAGACCCTGGTCGCGGAAGTGGCCGTGCACCTGGCCCTGGAACGCGGGCGGCGGGCCTTCTACACGACTCCGATCAAGGCCCTGTCCAACCAGAAATACGGAGACCTCGTCGACCAGTACGGACCGCATCGTGTCGGCCTCCTCACCGGCGACAACGTGATCAACGGGTCCGCCGACGTCGTCGTCATGACCACCGAGGTGCTCAGAAACATGATCTACGCCGACGCTCCCAGCCTCGACGACGTCGGCGTCGTGATCCTCGACGAAGTCCATTACCTCCAGGACCCGTTCCGCGGGGCTGTGTGGGAGGAAGTGATCATCCACGCCCCGCGCCACATCCAGATGGTCGCCCTGTCGGCGACGATCGCCAACGCTGTGGAGTTCTCCGAATGGATCGAATCGCGGCGCGGCCCCACCGACCTGGTCGTCGCCGACGAACGGCCGGTCCCGCTCGAAGGCCTCTACATGATCAAGGACCGGTACAGCCAGGAGATCTTCCTCCTCCCGACCTTCGTCGAACGGGAGGGGCGGCGCCGTTCCAACCCGCGGATCAGACGCATGCTCAGCCTCGACCGTGGGAGGGCGCGCCGGTTCACGACTCCTCGCCGCCCCGAGGTGATCGAGGCGCTGTGGGAGGCGGACATGCTGCCCGCCCTGTACTTCATCTTCTCCCGGGCGGGCTGCGACGCCGCCGCGCTGTCGATCCTCGAGTGGGGGATCCGGCTGACGACCCCTGACCAACGCGAGGAGATCCGGCGCATCGCCGAAGAACGGACCGCCCACCTGTCGGATGCCGATCTGGCAGTCCTCGGATGGGACCGCTGGATCGCCGGGCTCGAGGCCGGGGTGGCCGCCCATCACGCCGGGATGGTGCCGGCGTTCAAGGAGACGGTGGAGGAGTTGTTCGCCAAGGGCTACCTGGGAGTGGTCTTCGCCACCGAGACTCTCGCCCTCGGCATCAACATGCCCGCCCGTACCGTCGTCCTGGAGAGTCTCACCAAGTTCACCGGCGAGACCCACGAGATGATGCAGGCGGGCGACTACACCCAGCTCACCGGTCGGGCGGGACGGCGTGGCATCGACGACGTGGGCTACGGTGTCGTCCTCCACTCCCGCTACGTCCCGTTCGAGGAGGTGACCGAGATCGCCGCCGCCGGCAGCCATCCGCTGCTCTCGAGCTTCCGGCCGACCTACAACATGGCGGCCAACCTGGTGGCGAACTACGACGAACGTCGCGCCGTCGAGCTGCTCGAAGCATCGTTCGGCCAGTTCCAGCGACACGGCGATGTCAGCGAGACCGTGCATCGCCTGGAGACGCTCGAGCGTCGTTTGACGGAGGAACGCAAGAAGGCCGACTGCGAGCTCGGGTCGGTGGCCGAATACGCCGAGCTTCTCCAGGGAGGAGGAGGCGATGGCCAGCGCGGTCTGACGGGGTCGCTCCGGCCCGGGGACGTCATCGACGTCCCGTCGGGACCCCGGGCCGGCCGGTACGCCGTTCTCAAGCTGCTGCACCGTCCCGAAGGAAAGCCCCGGCTTCTCGTGCTCGGCACATCCGGGCGAGTTTCCACGATCGGCTCCCGGGACGTGGTCGCAGGATCCCGCCGGGCCGGGACCATCGAGCTCCCGACACCTTTCCGTCCTCGGGACCGCCGTTTCCGTCAGGACGCCCTCCGCTCCCTACGCCGGGTTCCCACCGCCACCAAACGCCGGCGGGGCGATGTCGCCGACCAGCCCCGCCACCCCGTCGCCGCCTGCCCCGACGCCGAGGAGCACGTGAAATGGCACCGCCGTGCCCAGCGCACCGAGCGCCGCATCGCCCAGCTCCGGGAGCACCTGCGTCACCAGGGCCACGGGCTCGTCGGTGAGTTCGAGGCGATCCGCACGCTCCTCGCTCACTGGGACTATCTGAGTGAGTGGAAGCTGACACCCCGGGGGGAGCGTCTGAGGTTCATCTACAACGAGCTCGACTTGCTGCTCTGTGAGGCGACCGAGCGCGGGCTCCTGTGGGGCATGGACGCCCGGGAGCTGGCCGCCTTCTGCTCCACCTTCGTCTACGAGCCGCGGCGCGAGGAGAGCGGCGTGCCGGCGTGGCCGACCGCCCTCCTCGCCGAGCGCTGGGAGGCCCTCGAGGATCTGTGGAGGGAACTGGTCGACGCCGAGCGGGAGCTTCGTCTTCCGCTCACCCGGCATCCCGACCCGGGTGTCGCCCGGGCGGTCTACGACTGGGCCGCGGGGGCAGAGTTCGAGGACCTGCCGGATCGCTCGATGGCGCCGGGGGACTTCGTGCGGGTCACGCGCCAGCTGGTCGATCTGATACGCCAACTGCGAGACGCCGTGCCAGAGATCGCCGATGTGGCCAGCGAGGCGCTGCGCAGCATCGATAGGGGGGTCGTCGCCGCTCAGGGCGTCGCCTGATGGGCTGGGTCGTGGCTATAAACCCGGCCGCCGGCCCCAAGCCCGTCTCGAGGGAGCGGGTGGCTCGGGCGCTGGCCGAGGCGGGTGTGGAAGCCGACATCGAGGTCCCTCCCGACTTGGCGAGCATGCGGGCGGTGCTGGTGGCCGCGGCCAACTCCGACCGGCTGGCGATAGTGGGTGGCGACGGGACCGTCAGCCTGGCTGTCGACACGCTGGTGGGTACGGGGAGCGAGCGACTCCCGATCCTCGGCGTATTGCCATCGGGGACCGGGTGCGACCTGCTCCGAACGTTCGGAATCCCCCAGGTGCTGGAGGAAGCCGCTCATCATCTTCGTGGTGATTCGGTCTATGAGGTCGATGTCGGCGAGTTGAAGGGGTCGTGGGGGACACGACGCTTCGTCAATGTCGGCGAGGCAGGGATCGGGGCGGCCGCCGTGGAGGTCGCCAACCGACTGCCCCGGCGTCTGGGGGCCAATCGATACATCGTGTCGTTCGGGGTGCGGCTTCCGGGGTTTCCGGCGACCGACATCCGGCTCGAGACCGACCGGCGCACCATCGAGGGCCGGGCACTGGCGGTCATCTTCGCCAACGCCCAGTTCTTCGCCGGAGGGTGGAACATCGCCCCCAAGGCGATGCTCGTCGACGGCAAGTTCGACGTGCAGGTGATCGACGTCAAGAAGACCGCCGCTCCGAAGCTCATCCCCAAGGTGATGCGGGGCCTGCACCTGGGAGAGAAGGGAGTGACCCGGACCAGCTCCTCGTGGTTCCGGCTCGAGACCGCCGATCCGTGGCCGATCGAGGCGGACGGTGACCCCATCGGGAATACTCCGGTCGAAGGACGTGTTCTCCCCGCAGCTATCCGTTTGAAGATCTGAATGAAGCAAGTCGTTTGAAGATCTGAACACGAGGAACTAGAGCGGCGGTGGCGTCCTATACTCGCCGCCGCCCGGATCCCAGGGGGCAGAAGAAGGACATGACTACCGAAGAGCTCGACGAGTTCGACGAGCAGGAACCCGAAGAAGATTTCGACGACGTCGACATCGATCTGGCCGATGATGTCGACCTCGAAGAGGACATCGACGAGGACGTCGACGTAGATGTCGATGTCGACGTGGATCTAGACGAGGAACTGGACGAGGTCGTCGACGACGACGCGATCGAACCCGCCTTCGAAGACGACTTCGACGAAGACGAGGAAGAGGACGAAGAAGACGACGAGGAGGCGCTGGACGAACTCGAGGCGGAGGAGCTCGAGCTCCTCGACGAGGAGGTAGAAGACGCGTTGCTCGTCGATGAGGTCGCCGAGCTGCGTGCCATCCGTCGCGAAGAGCTGACGCTCAACGTCGACGCCCAGGAGCAGCGTCCCGACGAGTTCGTCTGCCAGTCCTGCTTCCTGGTGAAGCGGAGCAGCCAGCTCGCCAATCGCCGGAAGCTGATCTGCCTCGATTGTGCCTCATGAGGCCGTAACCGTCGTCGTCCCGACGTACAACGAGCGGGAGAACCTTCCTCATATCGCGGCCGCCATCCTGCTGCAGGGCTTCTCGCTGCTGGTGGTGGACGACAACTCACCCGACGGTACGGGAGAGATCGCCGATTCGCTGGCCCGGGAAGCCCCGAGGCTCAGTGTCATCCATCGGATCGCCAAAGAAGGCCTCGGGCGGGCCTACGCCGCCGGGTTCGATCACGCCCTCGAGCAGGGAGCACGGATCGTGATCGAGATGGACGCCGACTTCTCCCACAACCCGATGGATCTGCCTCGCCTGGTCGAGGCTATCGACGCCGGCGCCGATCTGGCTATCGGCTCCCGCTACGTGCCCGGCGGGTCGACCCCGGACTGGCCCCTCCATCGCCGGCTGATCTCCCAGGCTGGGAATTGGTACGCCCGCACGATGCTGGGGCTGCCGATCCGAGATGCCACCGCCGGGTTTCGGGCCTACCGGGCCGAAGCTCTGAGGGCTCTTCCGTATCGCACCGCCCGGGCCTCGGGTTACGGGTTCCAGGTCGAGATGGCCTGGCGTGCCTACCAGGCCGGATTCGACATCCGGGAGGTCCCGATCGTCTTCCGCGACCGGGAGCAGGGGAAGTCGAAGATGGGGCTCGGGATCGTCCTGGAGGCGATGTGGCTCGTGACCAAATGGGGCATCGCCCGGAGGTTCGGGTCGGTCTCCTGACGCCGGTACGCTTCCCACGTCTCATGCAGATCGTCGCCCGCCCCGCCGAAATCGTCGACGTCCCGCTTCTCGTAGGGCTCTACCGGCGCCTGGAAGCCGAGATGAAGGCGCTCCACCCGATGTGGCCGATCGCCGACGGCTTGCCGGAGCCGGTCGAGGCGGCGTTCAAGCAGGCGATCGAAAGCGACGACGCCGAGGTCCTCGTCGGGGAGATCGAAGGCGTCCCCTTCGGCTTTCTCTACGCCCGGGTCGAGCAGTTGCTGCCCCAATCACCCGATCCACGGGTCGGCTCGATCCGTCTCATCTACACCGAAGACGAAGCCCGCGAGGTGGGTGTCGCCGAGGCCCTCCGCGACCAGGTCATGGAGATGTTTCGCGCCCGAGGGATCACGAAGTTCGACGCCCACGTCCTTCCCGGGCATCGCCTGGCCAAGAACTTCTTCGAAGCGGGTGGCTTCTCCGCCCGCTCCATCGTCATGCACCACGACGACAACCCTCCGGAGAGGCGGAGCCGTGACCCGCGACCACGCTGAGCGCCCTGTCCCCGGTGTCGGGGTAGCGGTCGTCTCCGATGGTCGCCTCCTCCTCGTCAAGCGAGGACGGGAACCTGGCAAGGGTCTGTGGGCGGTGCCCGGCGGCAAGGTGGAGTTGGGAGAGACTCTGACGGAAGCAGGGCGGAGGGAAGTCCGAGAGGAGACGGGTCTCGACGTGGAAGTGGGGGAGGTGGTGTGGGCGGGCGAGAGCATCGGGCCGGGCCCGACTCCTGCCTGGCACTACGTCCTCGTCGATTTCCTGGGCCGTCCGGCGGGCGGCGATCTGTCTCCCCAGGACGATGCCGCCGAGGTCGGGTGGTTCACCGCCCAGGAAGCCAGGGGCCTGCCGCTGACACCCACGATGCCGGCCCTCATCGACCGGCTGGAACGCCTCGGCGTGATCTGACTGCCACGACCGCCATGGCCGACCCCGCTACCGTCCCGAACGTGACCGACGACCCGACCGTCCAACTCCTCCAGGAACTCATCCGCAACAGGTGCGTCAACGACGGGACGCCCGAGTCGGGGCACGAGGAACGCTCGGTGCGGACTCTGGCGGACTATCTGGGAGCGGAAGGGGAGGTGTTCGAGCCGTCGCCCGGCCGCCAATCCGTCGTGTATCGAGTCCCGGGATCCGACCGCGGCGCGCCGACACTGGTCCTACTGCCCCACCTGGACGTCGTGCCGGTCACCCTGGACGGATGGTCCGTCGATCCTTTCGCCGCCGAGATCGCCGACGGGTTCGTCTGGGGCCGGGGAGCCGTCGACATGCTCAACATCACGGCGGCGATGGCCACAGTCTTCCGTCCGTACCTGACCGGAGAGAAGACGATGCCCGGCGACCTCGTGTTCGCCGCCGTTGCCGACGAAGAAAACGCCGGCAAGCTCGGCGCCGAGTACCTGACGGAGAACCACTGGGACGTGGTGAAAGGTGATTACCTGCTGACCGAGGTCGCTTATCCGTCGCTGTCGACGCCCAAAGGAGACGTCTACCCCGTGTCGGTGGGGGAGAAGGGGCCTTTCTGGACCGGACTCACCACGCGGGGGACGCCCGGACATGGTTCGGCCCCTTACGGCAGCCGGAACGCCCTCCGGCCGATGGTCGAGGCCCTGCACGGCGTGTTCTCGACCCCGATGCCCGTGTCGATCAGCGAGGAATGGAAGGAGTTCGTGACGAGTCTCGACCTCGACCCGGATCTCGCCGATGCGCTGGTGGATCCCGATCGGGTCGACGATGCGATCGACCGCCTAGCGGTGGACGACCCCGCTTTCGCCCGTTACGTGCACGCCGCCACCCACCTGACGATCTCGCCGAACATCCTCGAGGGCGGGGCGAAGGTCAACGTCGTCCCCGACGAGGCCCGCGCCGAACTCGACATGCGCGGCCTTCCCGGCATGGATCGGCGCTTCGTGGACGAGCACCTGCGGAAGGCGATGGGTGCCGCCGCCGACCAGGTCGAGATCGTCCCGATCGACGATTTCCCGCCCACCAGCTCGGAGCGGGGCAACCCGCTATGGGAGGCGATAGGTGACGCCATCGAGCATCACACCGGCTCGAGAAGGGTGGTGCCCGCAGTCATGACGGTGGCGACCGACGCCCGGTTCTTCCGTCGCCGGGGAACCGTCGCATACGGGGTCGGCCTCTATGACGGGCGGGTCCAGTTCGGGGAGTTCCTCAGCCTCTTCCACGGGAACGACGAGCGAGTGACGGTCGAATCGGTGATCCGGACCACGCGGCTGCTCGAGACCGTCCTGGAACGCTTCGCAGCCCGCACGTCATGAGCGCGGGGGTCGTCGTCGATCTCGACGGAGTCGTCTATCGCGGTTCGACGGCGATCTCCGGGGCGGCGGAGGCACTCACGGCGCTCGACGCAGCCGGCTTCGACCTCCACTTCGTCACGAACAACTCCGCCCGAACTCCCGAAGTGGTCGCTGAGCGAATCACCACCGTCGTGGGCTACCAGGCGCGGGCCGACCAGATCGTGACGTCTTCCATCGTGGCGGCGAGCATGATCGAGGAGGGCCCGGTGCTCATGATGGGGGAGAGCGGTCTCGAAGCGGCCATCCTGGGAGCGGGCTTCGAGATCACGGAAGACCCCCGGGAGGCGCGGACAGTGGTGGTGGGTCTCGACCGGAAGCTGAGTTACGAGCGGGCGGCGCGCGCCGCCGACGCGGCTCGGGCCGGCGCCCGCTTGATCGTCACCAATCGAGACTCGACCTTCCCGATCGAGAACGGAGGCTTGCAGCCCGGAGCCGGAGCCTGCGCAGCCCTGGTGGAGACGGCAGCGGGAGTCGTGGGGGAGACCGCCGGCAAGCCCACTGAAGCGATGCGGCGGTGGGTCGAACGACGGATCCCCGAGGGGACGATATGGATCGTCGGCGACAGGGCAGACACAGACATCGCGTTGGCCGTCGGCGAGAGGTGGCGTTCGATCCTCGTGCTGACCGGAGTCACGTCCGATCCCGAGACAGCCGACCCGGCACCGGACTTCGTCGCCGCCAACCTGAAGGCGGCCGCAGACATCATCCTGGCCGCCGAACCTGAGGGATAATGCCTCCCATGGAGGTGACACCGGAAGAGCGGCAGCGGCTGGAAGAGGCCCTCGCCGAACTCGAAAGCCTGGATCCGGCTGAGCTGCCCGCCCCGGCAGCCCGACTGGCGGATCTGTTGAGCCGGATGCTCGATCCGGGCGAGGAGGAGATCTGAGCCGTCTCCGCTTGGACGCCGAGCTGGTGCGGCGCGGCCTGGCGCCCTCCCGGGCCGAGGCGAAGCGACTGGTCGAGGAGCGCGCCGTCGCCGTGAGAGGCGTCCCCACCCCCAAACCGACCACGCTCGTCGCTCCCGACACTCCGATCGAGCTGGTGGGAGAGCCGAGTCGCTACGTGAGCCGCGGCGCCATCAAGCTGGAAGGAGCGTTGGACGATTTCGGCATCGAGGTGAGGGGCCGTCGTGCGCTCGACGCCGGCGCCTCCACCGGCGGCTTCACCCAGGTTCTGCTCGAGCGGGGTGCGGCCGAAGTCGTCGCCCTCGACGTCGGCTACGGTCAGCTCGATCAGCGACTCCGGGACGATGATCGCGTCGTGGTGATGGAACGCACCAATCTCCGCTATGTCACTCCCGAAGACACGGGCGGGCGGTTCTCGCTCTTAGTGGCCGATCTGTCGTTCATATCGCTCTGCACGGTCGCATCGGCTCTCGCCGGGCTGGTCGAAGCCGACGCCGATCTCGTCCTCCTGGTGAAGCCTCAGTTCGAGGCGGGAAAGGGCGAGGTCGGCAGCGGAGGGATCGTGAGGGACGACCGGGTCAGGCGGCGTGCGATCGAGAAGGTACTCGCCTGCCTCGCCGACGAAGGGCTGTCCCCGATCGGAATCACCCCGTCTCGTATCCCGGGCGCCGGCGGGAACCGGGAAGTCTTCGTTTGGTGCCGGCCCGGAGCGGAACCGGTCGACCTCGAGGTGCCGGCGTGAAGCTCGGTCTGGTGGTCCACGAAGGTCGGGGTGACGTCATCGATTTCGCCCGGCGTTTCGTCGATGCGGCGGAGCGCGCCGGGCTCGTGGCTGTGGCCGATCCCGAGGTGGCGCAGATGGTCGATTCCGAGCGCCTGGCCCCGGGCACTCCCGACGTGGTCGTAGCGGTGGGCGGCGACGGCACGATGCTCCAGGCAGTGCAGGTCGCCCTCGCCCACGACGCTCCCGTCTTCGGGTTCAATCTCGGCACGATCGGATTCCTCACCGAAGTCGAACCCGAAGAACTGGAGGGTGCCGTGGAGGCTCTGGCCGCGGAGAGATTCGAGGTCGTTCCGCGTATGGGGATCCAGGCGACGCTCAACGGTGCCACAGCGCAAGGCCTCAACGACGTGGTGGTGGAGAAGGTGGACACGCTGCGGCTCATCCACCTCGAGGTCGACATCGACGGCACCCGCTTCATGACCTATCGGGCGGACGGGCTCATCGTCGCCACCCCGACCGGTTCCACCGCCTATTCGTTCTCCGCCGGCGGCCCGCTCGTGGACCATTCGATCGAGTCGATCCTGCTCACCCCCGTAGCCCCCCACTCGCTGTTCGGGCGGACCGTCGTCCTGTCACCGGACTCGCACATCGAGATCCGGGTGACGAGAGACCGCCCCGCCCGCGTGAGTGTCGACAAGGAGCCCCTCGGACCGGCACAATCGGACGACGTGGTCGTCATCACACGTGCCCCCAATCCGGTGCGGTTCCTTCGGTTCCGTCCTCGCTCGTTCCCCCGTACTCTCACCGAGAAGTTCGGCCTGGGATGAAGGGATGATCGACGAGCTCGTCGTTCGCAACCTCGGTGTCATATCGACCGCCCGCCTGGAGCCCGGACCGGGGCTGACCGTCATCACCGGTGAAACCGGAACCGGCAAGACCCTCCTCCTCGGGGCCCTGCGGCTCCTTCTAGGAGGGGAGGCGAGGTCGGACCTGGTGGGTCCGTTCGGAGACGAGGCGGTCGTCGACGGACGGTTCTTCGACGCCGACGGCAACGAGATCGGCGCCTCCCGTCGTCTCCCGCGGGACGGGCGGAGCAAGGCGTATCTCGACGGGTCGGTGGCGTCTGCCCGCGCCCTGGAGGAACGGGTGGCGGGAATGGTCGACATCGTGGGCCAACACGACCAGCTGTCGCTCACCCGCCCCTCCGAAGCCCGGCAACTGGTGGATCGGCTCCTCGACGAGGAAGGGCGCGCAGCCCTCGATGCCTACCGGCGAGCGTGGGAATCGCTCTCCGATGCCCGCAGTGCCCGCGAAAAACTGGGTGGCGATCGCGCCGCCCTCGCCCGCGAGCTGGACTTGGTCACGTTCCAAGCCGACGAAATCGCCCGTTCCGGGTTCCAGCCCGGTGACGACGTGGAGCTCACCCGTCTTTCCGATCGCCTTCGCCACGCCGATGAGATCGCGGGCCTGCTCGACGAGGCAATGACGCGCCTCGACGCCTCACGCGAGGAGGCGGGGGCTGCGGTGACGGCCCTGCGGAAAGCTGCCCGACTGGACCCGACATTGGAGGAGCTGGCCGAGTCGCTCGCCGGTACGGCAGCCGCCCTCGACGACCATGCCCACGACGCGCGCGTCTACGCCGACTCGATGGAGCTCGACCCCGATGAGCTGGCTTCCGTGGAGAGCCGGCTGACACTCCTCGGCGAGTTGCGCCGCAAGTACGGCAACACGCTGGAGGAGATCCTGGCGTTCGGCGCCCGAGCGGAACGGCGCAAAGGGGAACTCGAGTCGCTGATCGGCCGCGCCGAGCGCATCGACGACGAGGTGCGGGTGGCCGAAGAGGAGGTGACCGTCGCTGGGGGCCGCCTCAGAGATGCGAGGCGACGGGCGGCGGCAAAGCTGGCCGAGGTGGCGAGAGAGCATCTCACCGACCTCGGCTTCAGCGACCCCCTGGTCGAGGTGTCGGTGGAGCCCACCGAAGCGGGACCGAGCGGCGCCGACGCGGTGACGCTCCTCTTCGCCTCCGACTCGAGGCTGAGCCCGGGGCCCGTGGCGTCGGTCGCCTCGGGAGGCGAGCTGAGCCGACTGGTGCTGTCCTTGCGACTGGCAGGGGGTCGAGGCCGGAGCGAGACGCTGGTGTTCGACGAGATAGATGCCGGAATCGGCGGGGCGACTGCCCTCGCCCTCGGCCGCAAGCTGGCGGCGTTGGCCAGTGAACGCCAGGTGCTGTGCGTCACCCATCTCCCGCAGGTGGCGGCGTTCGCCGACCGCCACTATGTCGTGCGCCGCGACGGCAACACCGCTACCGCCGAAAGGGTCGAAGGCGAAGAGAGGGTGGCCGAGCTGTCGCGGATGCTGGCCGGGCTTCCCGAGTCCGAACGCGGTCGGGAAGCGGCAGAAGAGCTGCTGGAGATGGCCTCGTCCGGCTGACGGGGGACCGGCCGGTCGGAATATCGCCGCGGCGCTACTCTGCGGGTATGGGATGGAGCCACATCCGGGTCGAACACTCCAGCCCCCGACTGACGATCACCCTCGATCGTCCTGACAAACGCAATGCGCTGAGCCTGGAGTTGATGACCGAGACGGTGAAGGCACTCAGGGAAGTGCCGGACGACGTGCGGGTGGTGGTCCTCGCGGCCGACGGACCGGCATTCTCCGCCGGGCACGACCTCGCCGAGATGATCGGCCGGGAGGCGAGCTTCTATCAGGAGCTGTTCGCCGTCTGCACCGAGATGATGACCACCATCCAACAGATCCCCCAGCCGGTCATCGCCCGGGTGCACGGCGTGGCCACTGCCGCGGGCTGCCAGCTCGTTGCTTCGTGCGACCTGGCGGTCGCCTCCACCGAAGCGTGGTTCGCCACCCCCGGCGTCAGGATCGGGCTGTTCTGCACCACTCCGGCGGTGCCGCTGGTGCGGGCGATCGGCCGAAAGCGGGCGATGGAGATGTTGCTCACCGCCAGGCCGGTGGACGCCGCCACCGCCCTCGAGTGGGGGCTGGTCAACCGGGTCGTGCCGCCCGAAGACCTCGACCCGGCCATCGACGAGTACGTCGAGACCATCAGCTCGTACAGCGCCCACGTCATCGCCTTGGGCAAGGAGACCTTCTACCGCCAAGCGGGCCGACCCATCGACGAGGCCTACGCCATTGCCCAGCCCGTGATGGCCGACAACGCCGGCGCTCCCCACGCCCAGGAGGGCATGTCGGCGTTCCTCGAGAAACGCCAGCCCATCTGGCCCGACTGACACCTCTCCGGAGGCAGATGAGATGGACCGCGTCGACGTCACCCAGCTGACCCCGCTCCTCTTCCTGGAGCGATCAGCCCAGGTGTTCCCCGACAAGGTGGCGATCTCCTACGGGGAACGAACCGTCACCCATGCCGAAATGGCTGAAGAGACCCAGGCCGTCGCCGCCGGGCTGGCGGCGCTGGGCGTCGACGAGGGGGACAGGGTCGCCTACCTGCTGCCCAACATCCCTGAGATGCTCATCGGCCACTTCGCCGTGCCGCTGCTCAGGGGGATGCTGGTGGCGATCAACATCCGACTGTCGCCCGAGGAGATCAGCTACATCCTCCAGCACTCCGGATCGAAAGTGCTGGTGGTCGACACGGTGCTGCTCGAGCCACTGGTCGACGTCTTGTCGGAGTGCCCGGAGCTGCGGATGGTCGTCCAGGTCGCCGATGCCGCCCCTGCACTGCCGCTCTCATCCCCTTCGATGACGTACCAAGAGTTGGTGCAGAACGGCACCGGCGGATGGCGGGAGTGGCGGGTCGACGACGAGCTGCGCCCGATCTCGATCAACTACACATCGGGCACCACAGGGCGCCCCAAGGGTGTCCAGTACAGCCATCGAGGTGCCCATCTCAACTCTCTGGCCGAGCTGGTGCACGCCCGGGTCGGCCCGGACTCGGTCTATCTCTGGACGCTTCCCATGTTCCACTGCAACGGCTGGTGCTTCACCTGGGCCGTCACCGCCGTTGGCGCTCGCCACGTGTGCCTCCGATCCGTCGACTTCGACGAGATCTGGCGGCTGATCGACACCGAAGGTGTGACGCACTTCAACGGAGCTCCTCCCGTCCTCGCCGGCGTCGCCTATCACGAGAAGGCGAAGCAGCTTCCGGAGGGGTTCACGATCACCACTGCGGCCGCCCCGCCCAACCCGACCACCCTGGCGCGGCTCGAGGAACTGGGAGCACACATCGTCCACGTGTACGGGCTCACCGAGACGTACGGGCCATACACGGTGTGTGAATGGCAGCCGGATTGGAAGTCCCTCGAAAGCGACGAGCGGGCCTCGATGCTCAAGCGCCAAGGCGTCGCCTACCTCGGAGCAGACCCGATCCGTGTCGTGGACGAGGACATGAACGACGTGCCCAAGGACGCCGAGACGCTGGGTGAGGTCGTGATGCGGGGCAACAACGTGATGCTCGGCTACTACAACGACCCCGAAGCCACCGAAAAGGCGTTCCGCGGCGGCTGGTTCCACTCCGGGGACCTCGCCGTGTGGCACCCCGACGGCTATATCGAACTGCGGGATCGGTCGAAGGACATCATCATCTCCGGCGGGGAGAACATCTCCACGATCGAGGTCGAGCAGGCGATTCTCTCCCACCCGGCCGCCCTGGAAGCGGCGGTGGTTGCCATCCCGGACGAGGAGTGGGGGGAGCGACCCAAGGCGTTCGTCGTGCTCAGGCCGGGATCGGAGGCATCGGAGGGGGACATCATCGCGCACGTTCGGGATCGGCTCGCCCATTACAAGGCGCCTGACGCGGTCGAGTTCGTCGACGAGTTGCCCAAGACCTCGACGGGCAAGATCCAGAAGTTCGTGCTCCGGGAGAAGGAGTGGGCCAGCCACGACCGGCGCATCAACTGACGGGAGAGGAACGCCCCTAGAGTCCGGGGAATGGCTATCACCACCCTCGTCTCCGGCGTGCCCGGCAAGCTGGCTACGGCCGTCGCCAGAGGCCTGCGCCAGGCGCCCGATATCGAACTCGTCGCCGTCCACAACCCCTCGCGTGCCGGCGAGTGGGAGGGGGTCCCCTACGTCGACGAAGCGGTCGAGGTCGACGTGATCGTCGAGGCCGCGCCGACCGGTCCGGTCATGGACAACCTGGCACGGTGGCGCCGAACCGGGGCGGCGGTCGTGGTCGGAACCTCCGGCTTCACCCGGGAACGCATCGACGAGGTCCGGCGGCTCTGGGAAGGCGCCGAGAAGGCGTGCCTGATCGTGCCCAACTTCTCCATCGGCGCCGTGCTGATGATGCGGTTCGCCGAGCTGGCGGCGCCTCATTTCGCCACAGTCGAGATCGTCGAACGTCACAGCGAGCGGAAACCCGACGCCCCCTCCGGCACCGCCCTGCAGACGGCGGCCCGGGTCGCCGCCGCCGGCGGGCGCTCGCAGCCCAAGTCGGAGGAGTTGGTCGCCGGTGCGCTCGGAGGAGATGTGGAAGGAGTCCACGTCCACTCGCTGCGCCTGGCCGGGCTCCTCTCGCACCAAGAGGTGGCGTTCACCAACTCAGGAGAGCAATTCTCGATCGTCCACCAGTCCACCTCCTACGACTCGTTTGCAGCGGGAGCTGTGGCTGCGGTGCGGGCCGTGGTCGACATGCAAGGTGTGGCGGTGGGGCTCGACGACGTGCTGGGGCTGAAATGAAGATACGGGGCTAATGGTTCCCGCGTGCTACCGTGGGCTCCCGTCATGAACGGGCTTCCTTTCAGCGAGCCAGCCTCCCCGGTTTCAGAATCGGCCGCTGCCCCCTCGCAAGCAAAGTACGTATTCGTCACCGGCGGTGTTGTCTCTAGCCTCGGCAAGGGCATCACCGCCGCTTCTTTGGGAAGGCTCCTCAAAGCCCGTGGCTTGAGGGTCGTCAACCAGAAGCTCGACCCCTACATCAACGTGGATCCGGGAACGATGAACCCGCTGCAGCACGGCGAGGTGTTCGTCACGGACGACGGGGGAGAGACCGATCTCGACCTGGGCCACTACGAGCGGTTCACAGGCGAGAACCTGAAGCGGCACTCCAACGTGACCGCAGGATCGGTCTATCTGTCGGTGATCCAAAAGGAACGCCGCGGCGACTACCTCGGCGACACGGTCCAGGTCATCCCGCACATCACCAATGAAATCAAAGAGCGGATCCATCGGGTCGGCCGCGACTCCGACGTGGATGTCGTGATCACCGAGGTGGGCGGGACGGTCGGCGACATCGAGTCGCTTCCTTTCCTCGAGGCGATCCGCCAGTTCGGCAACGAGGTCGGACGAGCAAACGTCCTGTTCGCTCACGTCACGCTGGTTCCCTACCTGCACACGTCCGAGGAGCACAAGACAAAGCCAACGCAGCACTCGGTCGCCGAGTTGCGGAGCCACGGCATCCACCCGGACGTGATAATCGTCCGGTCCGACCGTCCGATCGACGACGGGGTACGGCGCAAGATCAGCCTGTTCTGTGACGTCGAGGAGCGGGCAGTCATCCCGGCACCCGATGCCCCCGACATCTATCAGGTGCCGCTCCTCCTCCACGCCGCCGGCCTCGACGACGTGGTGTGCGACCGGCTCGGCCTGGTCACGGGGCCTGCCCGTCTCGAGACATGGGCGCAGATGGTGGAGCGGGCACTGTCGGCCACCGAACCGGTCACCGTCGGGATCGTCGGCAAGTACGTCGCCCTCCCCGACGCCTACCTGTCCGTGGTGGAGGCCCTTCGCCATGGCGCCGCCGCCCACGGGGTGGCGCTCGACCTGCGTTGGATCGACTCGGAGGACATCACCGGCCTTCTCGCCGACAGCTACCTGTCCGATCTCGACGCCATCGTCGTGCCCGGCGGGTTCGGCCACCGCGGCGTGGAAGGCAAGATCGAAGCGATCCGTTACGCCCGTGAGCACGAGGTGCCGTTCTTGGGCCTGTGCCTCGGGCTCCAGTGCGCCGTGATCGAGTTCAGTCGCTCGGTCCTGGGCCACGCCGACGCCAACAGCACGGAGTTCGATGCGTCGACGTCCCACCCGGTGATCGACCTCATGGCCAGCCAGCACGACGTCGAGGACCTCGGAGGCACGATGCGCCTGGGCCTCTACGCCGCCAAGCTCGCCGAGGGGTCGAAGGTGCGGGCCCTCTACGGCAAGGAGCTCATCTACGAGCGCCACCGCCACCGGTGGGAGGTCAACAACCGGTATCGCAAGGAGCTGGAGGGGGCGGGCATGAGGCTCTCCGGTTTGTCGCCCGACGACAACCTCGTCGAGTTCATCGAGTTGATCGACCATCCGTTTTTCATCGCCACCCAGGCGCATCCGGAGTTCCGGAGCCGGCCCGACAACCCGCATCCCCTGTTCGCCGGGCTCATCGAGGCAGGGCTTGCCCGGCGCCGCCAGCGAGAGACGGTCGACGAGACGGTGGAGCGCATTTGAGCTCGGAGGAGCAGTTCGAAGTCGTCTCCACCCGCACCCTCGGAGAAGGCGTCTTCCTGCGTCTCGAGGAGGTGATCCTGCGCTCGTCGACCGGCGAGGAGGTCAAACGGGACGTCGTTCGCCACCCGGGGGGCGTCGCCATCCTCCCCATCGACGGCGACGATGTGTGGCTCATCCGCCAGCACCGGGTCGCCTTGGGGCGGGAGATAGACGAGATCCCCGCCGGGAAGCTCGACCAGGACGGCGAGGAAGTGGCGGACGCCGCCCGCCGGGAGCTCCTGGAAGAGCTCGGGGCGACGCCTCGCAAGCTAGAGCACCTCGCCACCATGGCGCCGTCTCCCGGGTACACCGACGAGATCATCGAGATCTACGTGGCGGAAGGGCTGGACTTCACCGAGCGTTCTCCGCAGGGCGCCGAAGAACACGGGGCGACGTTCTTCGCACTTCCAATCGCCGAGGCTCTGGATAGGATCAGCCGCGGCGAGCTCACGGATGCGAAGACCTTGATCGCCTTGCTCGAGTGGAACAGGAGAAGGGCTTGATCGTCGGGGTGCCTAGAGAAATCAAGACGGCCGAGCTCCGTGTGGCCCTGACGCCCGTCGGCGTCAGGGAATTGGTGGACCGGGGCCACACCGTCGTCATCGAGAAGGAAGCCGGTGTGGGCTCCAGCATCTCCGACGCCGAATACGAGTCGCAGGGTGCCCGCATCGTGCCCACCGCCGAGGACGTGTTCGCCGAGGCAGACCTGATCCTCAAGGTGAAGGAGCCCCAGATGTCCGAGGTCGGCCTGTTCCGGCCGGGACAGGTGCTGTTCACGTACCTCCACCTCGCCGCCCATCCCGATCTGGCGAAGGCGCTGCGTAGCCGGGGGATCGTCGGCATCGCCTACGAAACCGTCCAGCTGCCCGACGGAAGCCTGCCGCTCCTCGCCCCGATGTCGGAGATCGCCGGGCGGATGGCCACCCAGGTGGGCGCTTACTTCCTCGAGGCGGCACAAGGCGGCCGGGGCATCCTCCTCGGCGGCGTGGCGGGCGTACGTCCCGCCAAAGTCGTCGTCTTGGGGGCGGGGATGGCCGGAACCAACGCCACCTTGATCGCGGCCGGTATGCAAGCCGAAGTGGCAGTGCTCGACGTGGCGGTGGACAAGCTGCGCCGCATCGACTCACACAACGGAGGCCGGGTCGTGACCCTGTCGTCCAACCGTCTCAACCTCGAAGACCAGGTCACCACCGCCGACCTGGTCGTCGGCACCGTCCTCGTCCCGGGAGCATCGGCACCCAAGCTCGTCACAGAGGACATGGTTCGCGCCATGAAGAAGGGGGCGGTGCTCGTCGACGTGGCCATCGACCAAGGGGGCTGCTTCGAGACCAGCCACGAGACCACCCACGAGGATCCGGTCTTCGAGAAGCACGGGGTGATCCACTACGCCGTCGGGAACATCCCGGGCGCCGTGCCCCACACGTCGACGTACGCGTTGACCAACGCCACCCTGCGTTACATCTTGGCACTCGCCGATCAGGGACCCCGGCAGGCGATGGCGAGCCACCCCGAGCTGGTGCACGGCTTCAACATCGTCGGAGACGATGTCTGCCATCCGGCGGTGGCCGAGAGCCTCGGCGTGACCTACGTGCCGCCAGAGGACGCTCTCAGCCGAAACTAAACGGAATCTTCCCGAGGATCGGCGGGACAACCGGCTATCATGTGAGCGATCCCGGGAAAAGCCGCTACCCAGTTGTCTAGTCACGCCTACCTGCGTGGACCCGGGACTGCCACCTACCCGAGCTCGACCATGAACACCCTCGACATCGAAGCAATCCGACAGGATCTGGAGAAGGCACGCGACCGGCTGGTCGATCAACTCGACGAGCTCGGTGCAACGCCCACCGGTGACCTGCGATCCGACGTCGACTACGGCGACAGCTTCGCCGACGCCGGGGCCGTGACGGCCGAGCGCACAGAGCGCCTCGGTCTGGTCGACACGCTCGTGGGTCAGCTCCGTGAGGTCGAGAAGGCTCTGGAGCGGATCGAGCAGGGCACCTACGGCATCTGTGCGAACTGCGGCAAGGAGATCCCCGCCGCACGCCTGGAGGCCCGACCCGAGTCGACGTTGTGCGTCGACTGCAAGTCACGCCTCGGCTGAAGCCGATGCCGGGGGCGTGGTCGCATCTCGCGGCGCGGTTCTTCGACTTCGTCACCGCCCCCGGGTTGCTCCCTCACGAGGTCACTCAGGTGGAGGAATGGCTCGCCGGGCGTCCGCTCGCCTTGCGAGCGTTCTTCGGACAGCCCCGGGCGGACCAGCGTCATGGGTTCGAAGCAGCCAAGAGCGTGGCAGAAGCGGCGCCTGGGCGGCTGGATCTCGTGCGGGCGGCACTCCTGCACGATGTCGGCAAGCGCCATTCCGACCTCGGTGCGATCGGACGCGTTCTCGCCACCTTGGCGATCCGTTTCCGGCTCCCGCTCACGCCTCGCTGGCGTCTCTATCGGGACCACGGACGCCTGGCTGCGGCCGAACTGGGCGACGAGGAGCCCGTCGTGATCGAGTTCGCCCGTCATCACCAGATCGGAAGGCCCCCTACCATCTCGACCGCCGACTGGGAGATCCTGACTTCAGCCGACCGGGCCCGCGTCCACGTCGGCAGCCGAGATCGTTGATTGGGCCGATGCCATCGACCAGCATGACCGCCGATGCCTACACGCGAGCGCCGCTTTGCCTTCTGAGACCATGACTTATCACGTTTCCACTGCGGTCTTCGAAGGCCCCCTCGACCTGCTGCTCCAGTTGATCACGCGCCACCAGGTGGACGTCACCGCGGTGCGGTTGTCCGACATCGTCTCCGAGTATCTGGCGTACCTCGAGGAGATGCGCCGTCTCGACCTGGACGTGACCTCCGAGTTCCTGCTCATCGCCGCCACCCTCATCCAGCTCAAGGCACATGCCCTGCTCCCCGCCGACGCCGAACTCGACCTCGACGAGGAACTGGCGCTCATGGAGGAGCGGGACCGCCTCCTGGCCCGCCTCCTCACCTGTGTCACGTTCAAGGACGTGGCGGTGGTGATTCGCCACCGGATGCAGGAGGCGAATCGGTTCGTCCCCCGGATCAGCGGCATCGACCAGGACATCGCCGTACCGGCGCCGGAGGTGGTGATCCCCACCGACGCCGTGGGGTTGGCGCGGATCGCGGCGTCCATCCTCGCCGCTCCCAAGGACGAACCCGACCTCGACCACCTCGACTTCGACCTGCCCTCCGTGCAGGCGGCCATCGACGAGCTGCGCGTCCGCATCAGCGAAGAGGTGACTGCTGGCTTCGACTCCCTCGTCGCTCACTGTCGCCGACCGGTGGAGGTGGCCGCCTACTTCCTCGCTCTCCTCGAATTGGCCCGGTGGGGATTCGTCGAGGTGAGCCAGGAAGACTGGATGTCCGAGATCGTGGTGCGCCACACCGGCCGAGGTGCGGACGATCTGACCTCCGAATGGGCGGCCCCATGAGTCCTCTCGCCGCTCTCGAGGCGATCCTGTTCGTCACCGAAGCTCCAGTTCCCGTCAGCGAACTGGCAGAGGTGCTCGAGGTGACGCCGGACGAGGTCGAGCGCTTGATCGAAGAGTTGAACGCCAACCTCGAGGCTCGCGATTCGGGCCTGGTGGCCCGGTCGACCGCCGGGGGATGGCGCCTGTACTCGCGTCCCGAGGCCTATCCCTACCTGGAGCGTTTCTCGTCCTCGGCGACGGCCCGCCGCCTCTCGACGGCGGCCTTGGAGGTTCTGGCCGTGGTCGCCTACAGACAGCCGGTGTCGCGGGCGCAGATCGCCGAGATCCGCGGCGTCGACTCAGACTCGGCGGTGCGGAGCCTGCTTCGGCTGGGGCTCATCGAAGAGGCCGGCCGCCTGTCCCTACCCGGCAACCCCGCCGTGTACCGGACGACGCCGCTGTTCCTCGAGAAGCTGGGGATCGGCTCACTGGCCGAACTGCCGCCGCTGGCCGATCACGTCCCGCCCGCCGAAGTGGTGGGCGCGCTGGAGGAGACGTTCCGGCCGGGGGTGGCCGAGGGCGCGTGAGCGCCGATGGCCGAGAAACCGAAGCTGCAGAAGGCGATCGCGCAGAGCGGGCTCATGTCCCGGCGCGCTGCCGAGGAGCTGATCGCCCAGGGACGGGTCACGATCGACGGCCGACGGGCCCGTATCGGCGAGCGGGTCGATCCCGCGACGGAGCAGGTGGCCATCGACGGGAAGCCGATTCCGATTCGACCCGATCTGGTCACGTACCTCCTCTACAAGCCGGTCGGGGTCATTTCGACCGCGGACGATCCCCAGGGGAGGCGCACCGTCGTGGATCTGGTCCCGGCCGAGCCGCGCGTGTACCCGGTGGGTCGCCTGGACGCCGACTCGGAGGGGCTGATCCTCCTCACCAACGACGGTCACCTGGCCAACCTGGTGACACATCCTCGCTATGGGATCGAGAAGACCTATCTCGTCCTCGTCGAAGGCCGGCCCGGGAGATGGGTCGACCAGTTGGAGGAGGGCCTCGAACTCGACGACGGCCCAGCAGCCGCCCGGCGAGCCCGGGTCGTCGACACACTCAAAGGCCAGACGATGCTCGAGATCGTGATGGGCGAGGGCCGCAAACGCGAGATCCGACGCATGTGCGCCGCTCTCGGCCACGACGTGGTCCGGCTCGTTCGCACGGCGATCGGCCCGATCTCCGATCGCCGGCTCAAGCCCGGCACGTGGCGGCGGCTCGAGCCGGACGAGGTGGCGGCCTTGTATGCCGCCGGCTCGGTTTGAGACGTCCGAAAAGGCAGGTAGCTTCCATTCTGTGCTCGCTGTAGAACCCCTCGGCAGACCGGTAGCCGCCCGCGTGGCGGTTCCGGGGTCGAAGTCCCTCACCAATCGGGCGTTGGTGGCGGCGGCTCTCGCCCGCACCGGAGTCAGCCGCCTCTACCGGCCGCTGGAGGCCGACGACACTGAGGCCATGCGGGAAGCGCTACGGGCGCTCGGCGTGCTCATCGACGACAACGACGACCCGTGGTTGGTGCTGGGGACCGGGGGAGAGCTCGAGGCGAACGACGTCCGCATCGACGTGCGAGCGTCGGGCACGACAGCGCGCTTCATCACCGCGGTGGCCGCGCTGGCGAAAGGGAGGGTGGTGGTGGACGGAGTCCCGCGCATGCGGGAGCGCCCGATCGGTCCTCTCGTGGAAGCGATCCGGTCCCTCGGGGGCGAAGCCTCGGACAGCGGCGGTTTCCCGCCTGTCGAGGTGAACGGCTCGGGGGTGCTCAGAGGGGGCGAGATCTTCGTCGACTCGTCCCAGTCGTCGCAGTTCGCCTCGGCCCTGTTGCTCGTGGCCCCGCTGGCCGAATCTCAGACCACGATCGACATCGGCGAGAACCCCGTCTCGCGGCCCTACCTGGACGGCACCGTGGAGATCATGCGGCGGTTCGGCGCAGAGGTGGAGGTGGACGGGAACCGGTTCGTGGTGCAGCCGACGGGCTACGAGAAAGCTCACGTCGACATCGAGCCCGACGCCTCTGCTGCCGTGTATCCGGCGGTGGCAGCGGCGATAACCGGGGGAGTGGTCGAGATCCCGGGTATTCCGGCATCGTCGACGCAGCCCGACCTCGCCGTCCTGGACGTCTTGGGCGTGATGGGGGCCAAGGTGATCCGGCGAGACGACATGGTCCGGATCGAGGGACCGAATGGGGCTCTCGCCGCGGTAGACATCGACATGTCGACCGCTCCCGATGGGGCCATGGCCGTGGCGGTGGCGGCCCTGTTTGCCGACGGACCCTCGCGCATCCACGGGCTGTCGACGCTCCGCCTGAAGGAGACGGACCGCCTGGCGGCCCTGGAGACGGAACTGCGCCGGCTGGGGGCCCGGGCGGAGGTGCAGGGCGACACGCTCGTGGTCACCCCCGGGGACCTCCACGGGGCAGAGATCGCCACCTACGGCGACCATCGGATGGCGATGGCGTTCGCCCTCGTCGGTTTGGTCGTCGACGGGGTGAGCATCTCCGACCCCGGCGTCGTGCAGAAGACCTGGCCGGAATACTTCCAGATGCTGGAGGGGCTGTGAGCCTGATCGTGGCAGTGGACGGGCCGGGGGGTGCCGGCAAATCGACCGTCAGCCGTCTGCTGGCGCAGCGACTCGGGTCGGCCCACCTCGATACCGGTGCCTTCTACCGGGCGGCGACGTTGGCGGTGCTCGAAGCAGGTGTCGACCCGGAGGACGAGGGGGCCGTGGTGAGCGTCATCGACGGCCGCGTCATCGACCAGGTCGAGGGAAGGACGCTGCTCGATGGTCGCGATGTGTCGAAGGAGATCCGCTCCGACGAAGTCACGGGTGCGGTGTCGGTGGTGTCGGCCCATCCCGAGGTGCGCAAGCGTCTAGTGGAGGCACAGCGGCGCTGGGTGGAGCGAGCGGGCAACCGGGCAGTGGTGGAGGGACGCGACATCGGCACAGTGGTGTTCCCCAATGCCGACCTCAAGGTGTTCCTGGACGCCGATCCGGCGGTGCGGGCCGCCCGGCGCTCGGGCGAGATCGGCTCGGCGGTGGGGGACGTGAAGGCGGCTCTCGACCGGCGCGATCGCCTCGACTCCACCCGGGCGACCTCACCGCTCCGCCCGGCTGACGACGCCATCGTCATCGACACGACCCACCTCACGATCGACCAGGTCGTGGACCGCATATCGAGTTTCTTGTGACTGGAACGGGGCGGAAAAACACCCCCGGGTGACGCATAGAACGGGTCGCGCGGCCTTTCCCGGTTCGGGGGTCCGGTCCCTACCATGACCTCGATGGTCCAACGCGTGCTCCTGGCCGAACCCCGCGGCTTCTGTGCCGGCGTGGAGATGGCGATCAAGGCTCTCACCTGGATGGTGAGGATCTTCGAGCCGCCCGTCTACTGCTATCACGAGATCGTCCACAACGAGTGGGTCGTCAAAGCATTCGAGCGGGTCGGGGTCGTCTTCGTGGACGACATCTCCCAGGTGCCCGAAGGCGCCCCCGTGATGCTGTCAGCCCACGGGTCGGCTCCCGAGGTCGTGGCCGGCGCCGAGGAGCGCGCCGGGGTGGTGATCGACGCGGTCTGTCCGCTGGTCACGAAGGTCCACCATGAGGTCAAGCGAATGGCCTCGAAAGGCTACGACATCATCTACGTCGGCCACCAGGGCCACGACGAGGCCGTTGGCACCGTTGCCGAGGCGCCCGAGGCCATCACCCTGGTGGAGCCGGAATGGGGCCTCGACGGCTTCCGTCCTTCCGACCCGGACCGGGTCGCCCTCGTAGCCCAGACCACCCTGGGAATGCACGAGTGGGCTTCGGTGCTGGAGGAAGCCCAGCGACGCTTTCCGAGTCTCCAGACAGCCCGCCGCTCCGACCTCTGCTACGCCACCACCAACCGTCAGGAGGCGGTGGCGCAACTCGCCAGCCAGTGCGACGTCATCCTCGTCGTCGGCTCCGAGAACTCGTCCAATACCCAGGCCCTAGTCCGCTACTCACGGGAGCACGGGACGCCCGCTCACCGGATCGACTCGGCGGCCGACATCGACCCGGCCTGGCTCGAAGGCGCCGAGGTAGTCGGGCTCACCGCCGGTGCTTCAGCCCCCGACTATCTCGTCCAGGATGTCATCGACCGGATCGATCCGGCACAAGGCTTCGAGTTGTGGCGGGTGACCGAAGAAGGCGAGTACTTCCCCCTGCCCCCGCAGCT
>Ga0207873_1001148_pt1 | contig 26756 bp, 19 predicted proteins | sample BGWIniCompost_FD_187373 | JGI IMG/M metagenome (GOLD analysis project Ga0207873, IMG submission 187373) | Cellulose adapted compost microbial communities from Newby Island Compost Facility, Milpitas, CA, USA - BGW Initial Compost (SPAdes)... ...
TAATGCTTACGGTGAAGAGAAAGATGAAACTTATGATATTCCTGATGAAAGTTACCGCCCTGATAAAATAACTGACAGCGGTATAAAAGATAAAATAATTCAGGAAGCACTTCAGAAAGTTTCAAAAGCTTACAGGGAAGTAGTTATTCTTCGTGACATACAGGATCTTTCTTATGAAGAAATTTCTGAAATAACAGGTTTAAACATTGGAACAGTTAAATCAAGAATTAACAGAGGCAGGGCACAATTACAGGAGATGTTAAAAGATATTTATAAGGAATAGGTTATGGAACTCAATGAAAATGATTTCAAATATAAAGATGTAATTAAAACCCTCAAGAGTCTTCCGCAGGTAAAAGTACCTTCGAATTTTGAAGCAGACCTGATGAGAAGAATTAACTCAGAAAGATTTGAGGAAAAACAAAGCTTCTGGGAAAAAATATTTCTTCCTTCAAGATTAATTCCTTCCGCAGGTCTCGCTGTAGCAGCAGTTCTCCTTCTTTTTGTAATTAATCTTAATAGCGATGAAACCGAAAATCCTCTGTTAATGGAACCAAAAGTTCGCAAAGATATAATTGAAGCGAAAAAGTTATCAGATATCCCACTGTCAGTTGAAGAGAAATCTGAACAGAAACCACAATCTGAACAAAACAGAATGGGATATGGCAGCGAATCTTCAGGGAGAGAAAGAACTCAAAGAAGTCAAAATAATGGATTCACAACAGCCGGTTTTTCTATAGAAAAAGAGGGATTAAACTTCAGGCAAATGAATCTTTCCGAAGAGGAAAAAAAGCAATTAAATGAATTAAGAAAACACTTCCGGAAACTCCTTGAGCAAAGAGGAAATAACTGAATTTCCGCTTTTTTTAGCATTGGAATTATTCCGCCACATACTTATATTTAAGGCTACATTTTTGAACATTTAAACAAGGTTGATAATTAAATGAAAAAAGGAATTCATCCGGAGTACAGGCCTGTAGTTTTTCAAGATGCATCAGCAGATTTTTCAATACTTACCCGCTCAACAATAAAATCTAATGAAACAATCAAGTGGGAAGACGGAAATACATATCCTTTAGTCAGACTTGAAATTTCATCTGCTTCTCATCCATTCTTTACAGGTAAACAGAAACTTGTGGATACTGCCGGTAGAGTTGAAAAATTCAAAAAGAAATATTCTAAAAAATAAATTCTGTTTACATCAGTTTAGTAGCCAGGTAATTTTCCTGGCTTTTTTATTTTAAATAAGAACAAATCTTTTTATGTTGTTTAAGAAAAATTAATTGTTCAATTTTTTATATTCTATTTAATTGAAAATTTATGAAGCATAAAATCAAACTTATTGTAATTATTGTTGTAGTTATTGTTGCAGTTGTACTTCTTGCATTACCTAAACTTGATTCCTCAGAAAATCAAAATGTACAAAGTAATACTAATGCGCCCCTCCCGGTAAAGGCTTATATTATTAAACCCCAAACTCTTGCAAACAATGTTCTAACTTCCGGAACTATTTTGGCAAATGAAGAAGTTGAGTTAAAGAGTGAAGAATCAGGAAAGATTACAAACATATATTTTAAAGAAGGCAGTAGAGTTAAAAAAGGTGATCTTCTTGTAAAAATTAATGATGCCGAACTTCAGGCACAGCTTGAAAAAGCAAAATATAACTTAAAACTCCTTGAAGACAGAGAGTACAGGCAGAGAGTTCTGCTTGAAAGAGAAGCAATAAGCAAGGAAGATTATGAGGTCTCCTTAAATGAACTTAATGTTGTTAAAGCTGATATTGAACTTATTAAAGCTCAGATTGAAAAGACTGAAATAAGAGCTCCGTTTGATGGTATAATAGGTTTAAGAAATGTAAGTGAAGGCAGCTTTGTAAATACAAATACCATTATAGCAACATTACAGAATATAAATCCTGTTAAAATAGATTTTGCAATCCCTGAAAAGTATGCCGGTATTGTTAAGACAGGTGATCTTGTAAGATTTAAAATTGTAGGAAGAGATGAAATATATACCGCTAAAGTATATGCTATTGAGCCTAAAATCGATCCTCTTACAAGGACTCTAAAGTTAAGAGCAGTCTATTCAAATCCGGCCGGAAATATTCTTCCCGGTTCGTTTGCCGATGTTGAATTAATTCTGGAAAAAATAGATAATGCAATAATGGTACCCACACACTCAATAGTTCCTGAATTAAAAAGTCAAAAAGTTTTTTTATATAAGAACGGACAGGCTGTTTCACAGAATGTTGAAATAGGAACAAGAACAGATCAGAGAGTACAGATAGTAAGTGGTTTAAAAGAAAATGATACACTGATTACTTCAGGCATTCTTCAGATTCGCCCCGGAATGCCTGTGGTCATATCTGAATTTGATTAAAAAATATATTATAGCGGGGTATAAAAAAATAAAAAGCTAAACTGTCTAAATAAAAGGAGCGGCTTTATGAGATGTTCTTTACTTATTTCAGTTCTTTTTTTTCTGTTTATATCAAATCATGCATTAGGTCAGGACAAAAATTTTTCTGGCATTAAAGTGTTGAAAGACGGGAATCAATCAGCCTATCAAACTATTCCCTCAGAAAATAAATTGAATCCTGAATCTCCTCTTAAAAGTTTTACTTCAGGTAATTCACCAGAATATGTATTTGGAGGAAATGTTATATGGGCTTTCCAGGATCCAGTTGCAATTGCTAATACAGCAGAATTAAACGGTGACGGAAGTCTCGCTTTTAATGCCTGGACATTAAACAACATGCGCGCATCTCTTTATAATGATCAAAGCGCTACTCCACTTTGGGAAAATCCAACAGTTCCTTATGATCCTGTTGTTGATATTTCAGATAATGAACAGGTTGTTGCATTTACTTCAGGTACAGGCTTGCATATAAGAGGTACCAACAATGTTGAGCATTTTCAATATACATTACCTGATTCACTTTATGCGGTTAATGTTGCAGTCTCAAGAGATGGTGAAAATGTTATATTCCTTGCAGCATCTCAGGGTAATGCAACAACTTCAACTGCATTTTGCGTTAATTTAAATGGCAGTCCGACTATTACCTGGACATTCAATGCCCCAACATCTGAAATTACAAACTGGTCAGGAGTATCCTTCTCTCCTTCAGGTAATAAAGTAGTTTTAACAGGAAGACATCATTTATATGTTCTTAATGTAAACGATGGCTCATTAATTTGGGATGGTTTTGTTGATAATACCGAAGCAGATGCTGTATTAAGCGGTGATGGTGAAGTATTGGTTACAGCTACAAATAGTGGATTTGTTCAGACACGACTTTTCAACTCTTCAACGAATGAATATGATATGCTTTGGCAGTACAGGGTTCCATCAGGTGCTTTTACTAACTGGGCATCTTCTGTAAATATTTCTGCAGATGGTTCAACAATTATAGCAGGTTCATTATTATTTATAAGCGGTTCAGAATATGATGGCAGTATTATCTGCTTTGATACTTTCGGCGAGGGAGTACCCAGATGGGTATATACCGGTGCCGGTGATCTTGTAGATGATATTGCTATATCAGATGATGGTAAAGTTGCTGCAGCAGTTACCTGGGGAGATCTTAATCATACAAAACCAGACTTGTATGTATTTGATGTAGCCACCGGATCGCTTGCTTTTGATTTAGTTACACCAGGTTCCTTTTTTACCGTTGATATAAGTAATGATGGCAAACGTGTTTTTGCAGGAGGTAAAGGAGTACATGCACGTGAGTTCGGTAATGGAGGGAGAATTTATCTTGTTGAAGTTGACCTGGGAGGCGGATTTGTAAGAGGTAATGTTAGTCTTGAAGGAACCATTGATTACAGTGGTGTTAAAGTTTATATACCCGGCACTGAAAGAGCAGCAGTAACTGATTCAGCAGGTGATTATATAATTAGTAATATTCCTGCCGGAAGTTATACAGTTAAAGCTGAAAAACCCGGTTATAATTTCGGAGAACTTGCAAATGTTACCGTAACTGAAGGTGATACAACAACAGGGGTTAATTTTAATCTTAATACTTTTTCTCAACAGCCTCCTGATTTAACAGCTTCAACTCATTTGCTGAGAGTGATTAATCTCGACTGGGCTCCACCCACTGAGAAAATGAGAAGAAAAAATGAAATCGCAAAAATGATTGGTAATGATTTCATAAGAGATAATACACTTACGCAATCTGTGCTTAATCCTTCAGATAAAATGTTTGAGGAAGGCTTTATTTCTGGATCAGATAGTATTGCAATTTACAGAAGCGTTGTTTCCGGCGGACCTTATACAAGGATAGCAGCAGTTTCTTCATCAGTTGATAGTTATACAGATTCAAATGTTGTTCCCTTAAAAAATTATTACTATGTAATAACTGTTTTTAATGATCTTGGAGAAAGTTTTTATTCCAATGAAGCATTGGGTAAAGTAAGTGATACACTTTTAACTTTTTCTATTAATGTTCCTAAAGCTTCGGTTCCCGTAATAGATGGTGTAATTTCTCCGGGTGAATGGGATGATGCTTTTAAAGTTGATATTACTGATGTATTAGGTTATGGCAGTGGAACCCCTAAACCCCAGGGTTCTGTATTTATGTATTTAAAGTATGATGATGTTAATGATATGCTTTATATAGCAGGTGAAGATTTTCTGAATCCAACATTAGATAATAATGAAGGTTTTGGTCTTTACATTGATGATAATAACAATGACGCATTTGAAAGCAATCCTCCGTTTGTCCAGGAAGGAAACTTCTGGGCATACTGGCATCCCGGTGGTCCGGATCTCCGTTTCAGAAACCTTGTAACTTTTGAAGTTATAACGATTGAGAATGCAGAAGTTGCTTTTAGTGATGGAGCAGGGTATGTACAGGGTGAAGTTGCTATACCCTTAAGTTTTGACGAGAGCTATCATGTTCAGGTTTATGGACCTGAAAAAACTATCGGATTAGGAATGTTCCTAAGCGCAATCCGTCCTGATCTGACTGCTTCATTTAATGGATGGTGGCCGCAAACAATGAATTCACTCTTTACTCCTTTATACTTTGGTGATGTTAGAATTGATGTTTCACTTGATTCTCCGCCTCAGGCTCCATCAGATATATCTGTTGAAAGAGAAGATAATAATCTTCGCTTAACATGGACGGATCCTGCTGCTGGCTTAAGTAATGATCCCCTTCCTGTTTCACCAGTTGTAGAAGTTTATAAGAATGGAGAATTATGGCAGGTAGTAAATGCAGGTACTGAAACATTGCTTGATGAGGAAGTTTATTGTGATGGCTGGTATGAATACCAATTAAGAGCTTTTATTGTATCAGGTGATGATACATTATATGGTCCAACCAGTGCACCTGTTGGAGCTTTTGCCTGTGATGAGCCTGTTCTTACTTCCATTAATTATGATGACGGCCTGTGGGATGGATTTTATGTAGTTGATTTTACCTGGGATGATAATAAATTCGCCGTTCGCTTTACACCCGAATCCTATCCAGCAGTTGTAAGACGTGTTGAAACACTGGTAAATAGTAATGATGATTTCGACTTTACAATTAATTCAGATAATGGTGGTATACCCGGAGATACTCTCGCCGGTCCATACACCGTTGCTTCTACAGATGCAGCAACAGTAAGTACAGTTATTAAAAATATTCCCGGTCTTGATCCTCCTGAAATACGTGAAGGTGATTTTTGGGTTTTAGTTAATTGGCACATGGATTCTCCCGGTGCACCCGGAATCGGTGTGGATGCCAATCCGCCGAATAATAATCGGGGTATGTACTATACACAAACTCTTGGCTGGCAGCTTTTCAACTATGGTAATATTATGATTACTGCTTATGTATCTGATACTCCTGTTGATGTGAATGAAGGATCGTCTCAGGAATTACCATTGACATTTGATCTTAAACAGAATTATCCTAATCCATTTAATCCTACAACAGTGATTAATTACCAGATTCCTTCCCCTGAATTTGTGACACTTGAAATTTATAATGCTTTAGGTCAACAGGTTAGAACACTTGTTAATCAAATGCAGCCAGCAGGTTATTATACTGTTGAATGGGATGGGAAAAATGCATCGGGAAATAATGTTTCAAGTGGTATGTATCTTTATAAAATAAAAGCAGGTAATTTTGTTAGTGTAAGAAAAATGATGTTAGTGAGATAATTTTTTTTGAGAGGCTGACTCCCTGAGGGTTAGCCTCTCTACAATTTTTAATGCCTTTTCATAAGTGTATGTATGATTATCTTTGCATAGTTAAAATAAAAATTTAGGCAAATGAGTTTATCTTCTTTAAGTATACGACGCCCTGTACTTGCAATTGTAATGTCGATTGCTATAGTTGTATTTGGAATTCTTGGTTATACATTCTTAGGTGTAAGAGAATATCCTTCTGTTGATCCTCCCATTATTACAGTCTCTACAATATATACAGGTGCAAATGCAGATGTAATTGAATCACAAATTACAGAACCTCTTGAAGAATCAATTAATGGTATTGCAGGTATCAGAACACTCTCTTCAGTAAGCAGGGATGGCAGGAGCACTATTACTGTTGAGTTTAATATTGATGTTGATATGGAAGCTGCTGCCAATGATGTAAGAGACAGAGTTTCCCGAGCAATGCGAAACCTTCCGCCTGATGTTGAAAATCCTATTGTATCCAAAGCTGATGCTGATGCGTTTCCTATAGTTTTTCTTGGTGTTCAGAGTGATACCAGGAATCTTCTTGAGCTTACAGAAATTGCAAACAACGTTTTTAAAGAAAGATTTCAAACTATACCTGGTGTAAGTGAGGTAAGAATATGGGGTGAAAAAAAATATTCAATGAGGATATGGATGGATCCCGCTAAACTTGCAGCTTACCAGCTTACTCCAATTGATATTCAGAATGCACTCAACCGTGAAAATGTTGAACTCCCTTCTGGTATTGTGGAAGGAAATACAACAGAACTTTCAATCAGAACTATAGGAAGATTAACCGATGTTGAAGAATTTAATAACCTGATAGTTAAAGAAACTGCTGGCAGTATTGTAAGAGTAAGAGATATTGGTTATGCCGAACTGGGGGCAGAGAATGAAAGAACTATTCTCAAAAGTGACGGCATTCCTATGGTTGGTGTAGTGCTGGTTGCACAGGCAGGCGCTAACAATATTGCTATAACTGATGAGTTTTATAAAAGATTAGAACAAATTAAAAAAACTCTCCCGGAAGATATTAAAACAGGAATCGGATTCGATGTTACAACTTATATAAAAGCCTCTATTAATGAGGTTCTTGAAACTATTATCCTTGCATTCGGGTTAGTTGTATTAATTATTTTCCTTTTCCTTAGAGATTGGCGAACGACTGTAATTCCTGTAATTGCAATTCCTATCTCACTTATAGGTTCATTCTTTATAATGTACATTGCCGATTTTTCTATCAACGTTCTTACGTTGCTTGGAATTGTTCTCGCAATAGGTTTAGTTGTTGATGATGCAATTGTTGTACTTGAGAATATCTATAAAAAAATTGAAGATAAAATGCATCCCTATGAAGCAGGAAGAAAAGGCGCTGCTGAAATCTTTTTTGCCGTTATATCTACAACAGTTGCACTTGCTTCGGTTTTTCTCCCGGTAATATTCCTTTCTGGCCTAACAGGAAGATTATTCAGAGAATTTGGAATTGTTATAGCAGGTTCGGTTATTATTTCTTCCTTTGTTGCACTTACATTAACTCCTATGTTAAGTACCCGCATTCTTAAAAGAAGAGAAACTCATAACTGGTTTTACAATAAAACAGAACCATTCTTTGTAAAACTTAACAATGTTTATAAAGAACATTTAAGCTGGTTTATGCAGCACAGATGGATTGCATTTGTTGTTATAGGTGGTGCGGCAATTTTAATTTATGTATTAGGTTCATCTTTGCCTTCGGAGCTTGCTCCTCTTGAAGACAGAAGCAGATTAAATATAATGGCAACTGCCCCCGAAGGCTCTACCTTTGACTACATGGACATGTTTGTTGATAATCTTGTTCAATACTTAAAAGATTCAATACCTGAAAATGAAGCAGTAATATCTGTTACTTCTCCAGGTTTTGGTGCTTCAGGTTCAATTAATTCTGCTTTCATAAATCTTATTCTTAAAGATCCTTCTGAGAGAGAAAGAACGCAGGATCAAATTGCTAACCAGATATCCGGTGAACTTATAAAATTTACCGGGGCAAGAACTTTTGTTGTTCAGCCGCAGACTATTGGAGGTGGCAGGGGCGGACTTCCTGTTCAGTATGTTATTCAGGCTCCTAATTTTCAAAAGCTTGAGGAATATCTTCCAAAATTTGTTGAAGAAGCAAGGAAAAACCCTACATTCTCAGTTATTGATGTTAATTTAAAATTCAATAAACCTGAATTAAAACTTACCATTGACAGGCAAAGAGCAAGAGATATGGGTATTTCTACAATTGATATTGCTCAGACTATTCAGGCTGCATTCAGTGGTCAGAGGTTTGGTTATTTTATAATGAATGGTAAACAATATCAGGTTATTGGTCAGTTATCAAGGGAGAAGAGGGATGACCCAATTGATTTAAAATCTATTTATGTTAAAAATAACCGTAATGAATTAATTCAGCTTGATAATGTAATTCATCTTGAAGAAGAGAGTGCACCTCCTCAATTATACAGGTTCAACAGGTATGTTTCAGCTACTGTATCAGCAGGGTTGGCTCCCGGTAAAACTATTGGTGATGGTATTGCAGTAATGAATGAAATTGCAGACAAGGTTTTGGATGAAACTTTCTCAACAGCTTTAAGCGGTGCATCAAAAGATTTTGAAGAAAGCTCTTCAAGTTTAGTTTTTGCATTTATTCTTGCTCTTGGTTTAATATATCTTGTACTTGCTGCACAGTTTGAAAGCTTCAGAGATCCGTTTATTATTCTTTTTACTGTGCCCCTTGCACTCGCAGGAGCTTTGTTAACACTTTGGTATTTTAATCAGACATTAAATATTTTCAGCCAGATTGGTATAATTATGTTAATTGGTCTGGTTACAAAAAACGGAATCCTGATTGTAGAATTTGCAAATCAAAGGAAAGCAGCGGGACAGGAAAAACTTGAAGCGATTCAGCATGCTGCGGTTGCCCGTCTTCGTCCTATATTAATGACAAGTCTTTCAACTGTACTTGGAATTTTACCAATTGCACTTGCTATTGGTGCCGGCTCCGAAAGCCGTGTATCTATGGGTATTGCTGTAATCGGCGGATTAATATTTTCTACATTCTTAACATTATTTATCATTCCTGCTATTTATGCTTATTTTTCAAGGAAAATAGCGACAGTTTCTAATATAACAGAAGGTGAGTTTGTTCCAAGAAGCGAAGAGGAGGAAGTTGTTGTTAGTTAATTTCATTAATTATTTTGAAAAGTCCGGATTAAATTTACAGGTATGAATCTCAAAATATTTTTGTTCTTTTTATTTCTTTGTCCATTCAATTTTCCACAGGAGCTATTGACTCCGGAAGAAGCTATAAAAATAGCATTGAGCAACAACTACTCAATTAATGTTGCAAGAAATGAAGCAGAGATAGCTGATAACAATGCAAATATTGGTAATGCAGGTTTTCTTCCTTTTCTTGATGCAAATGGCTCTTACTCCAAAAGTATAAACAACACAAGACAGGAATTCTTCGACGGCAGAAATGTTGAAAGGGATGGCGCCGAATCTTCCAATCTTTCTTTAGGTGTTTCTTTAAACTGGACTATCTTCGATGGTTTGAGAATGTTTGCCTCCTTAGACCGTTTAAAAGCGTTAAGAGAAACAGGTGAATTAAATTTCAGGCTTGAAGTTGAAAATAATATTTCCGAAATAATTTCAACTTATTATAATATTGTAAGATTGGAAGAAGTACTTGAGGTTATAAGAACAAATATTCAGATATCTGAAGAAAGAGTAAAAATTGCACAGGCTGAACTTGAAGTCGGTACAGGTTCAAGATTCGATTTGCGCCAGGCTCAGGTAGATCTTAATGATGATAAATCTTCATTACTCAGAGAAGAACTTAATCTTATGCAGGCTAAAACTTTATTAAATACTTTAATGGGAGTTGATGTTAAAACTGAATTTTCTGTTGTTGATACAATTATATTCAGGGAAGATATTGTTTATGAAGATATTCTTTTAACTGCAAAGGAAAAAAATGTACAGCTTAAATTAGCTGAAGAGAATCGGATTATCTCTGAGCTTGATATTAATCTTGCACGTTCGGAAATATTTCCTTCAATAACTTTAAATGCGGGCTATAACTTTACAGAATCGGAATCCGAAGCAGGTCTTCTCCAGGTAAACAGAAATTATGGTTTTAATTATGGTGTTACTGCATCATTAAATCTTTTTAACGGGTTGAATACACGACGCGAGATTGAAAATGCTGAGGTAAGATTAAAGAACAGTGAATTAATTTATAATGAAGCTTTACAAGCTGTTGACGCAGCCATTATAAATGTATTTAATAAATATGAAAACAGTAAACAAATAGTTGAACTTGAAAAACAAAATCTTGCTGCTGCAGAAGAAAATCTTGATATTGCACTTGAAAGATTAAAGCTGGGAAATATTACCCCTCTTGAATTCAGGGAAACACAGATAGATCTGTTTAATGCCAAAAGCAGGTTAGTAGCTGCACAGTATGAAGCTAAATCTGCTGAAACAGAGCTGCTCAGGTTAAGCGGTCAACTTGTTGCAGACCTCTGAAATTTCACTTCGGGAATCTTACTTCAAAAAATGTTAAATTTATAATTAAAATTAACATTAAAACTTATGCAGCTCTGTATCTTTGAAGATTCCAAAACTACCAATTTCTATCCTTTAACTTATTCCAGACCTGTTTATGATCTTCTTTGCGGTTGCACTACTTTAAAAGAAAAAATCTTCAGAGCATTTCCTTCATTAAAACATTCTGTGCATTGCAGAAAGTATTTGCAGAATGTTTATGAAGAATCCAACTCCGGTTTACTTGTAAATTCTTTTGAAGATAATGAATGCCTCTTTATTAATGGCAGAATAATCGCTGATGTAAAGCTGTTAAAGATTTTTTCCAGAAAGAAAAAAGAAAATATAGTTTATGTAACTAATGATACTGTTGTTGCTGCATACCTCTCAGGAACAAAGCTGCAATCGTTTAAACAAAATTTAAACGATTCTGTTGACATTTCTTTATTTAATGATATACCTGTAGAAGAAATTGATATCCCCCTTTTAAATTATACCTGGGATTTAATAAACTTAAATGGACAGGAACTCTTAAATGATTATAAATTCTTTTCTGAAAAAAGAAAGAAAAAAAATCAAAAGAGAATTTCAGGTAAGGTTTATGATGGAGTTCATTTAATAAATAAAAAAGAAATTATTATCGAAAAAGGTGCAGTTGTAAAACCGGGAGTTGTAGTTGATGCATCAAATGGTCCGGTTTATATTGATAAAAATGTTGAAGTATTTCCGAATGCTGTAATTGAAGGACCGGTTTATATTGGTGAGAATTCTAAAATTAAAAGTGGTGCTGTTGTTTATGATAATACAACAATAGGCAAAGTTTGTAAAATAGGTGGAGAAGTTGAAGCATCTGTTATTATGCCTTTTACAAATAAACAGCATGCAGGATTTTTAGGACATTCATATCTCGGCAGTTGGGTAAATCTTGGTGCAGATACAAACAACAGCGATCTTAAAAACAATTACAGTTCTGTTAAAGTTTCACTTAACGGAAAAACTATTGATACCGGGTTGCAGTTTCTGGGTTTGATAATGGGAGATCATTCCAAATCAGCAATAAATACTATGTTTAATACAGGAACGATTGCCGGATTTTCCTGTAATATTTTTGGTGCAGGTTTCCCAAAAAAAAATATACCTTCATTCTCATGGGGAGGCAATGAAAATCCCAAAGTTTATGATGTTGAAAAAGCTATGGATACTGCAAAAATTGTTATGGCAAGGAGAGGTTTGGAATTTAATGATGAAATGAAAAAACTTTTTAAATATATTTTTGAACTCACAGATAAAGAGAGAAGAGGGCAGAATATTTAATGACCCAGTTTGAAGAACATAAGATAAAAGATTTGTATGAAGGTGTAAGAGGATTAGCTGTTAAAATCTTAAACAGGGTTGAAAGAACTGACAGCTATCTCGATAGGCTTATTGATCATGAAATGAAAAACTCTGAACTGAGTGGTCCCGATAAAGCACTTCTTTTTGAAATTGTTCATGGTGTAATGAGATGGCAGGGAAGACTTGACTGGGTTTTGAATGGTTTTTATAAAGGTCAATTCTCAAAAGCAATTCCTAATTTAAAAAATGGTTTGCGTGTTGCACTGTATCAGATTCTCTTTTTAGACAGAGTACCCGACTATGCTGCAGTTAATGAAGCTGTTGAATTTGTTAAAAAGCTGCAAGGACAGAAACCAGCAGACCTTACTAATGCTATCTTAAGAAATATAGTACGAAGCAAAAACGGAATCAGGTATCCTGATCCTGAAGAAGATCTTGTGGGATATTTAAGTGCATATTACTCCCACCCTTCATGGATGGTTAAAAGATATGTGAGACGTTTTGGTAGAGAGGAAACAGAAAAACTGCTTGCTGCAAATAATGAAAAACCTTTTCTTACATTAAAAATTAATTCTTTAAAAACACGTCCTGATGAATTTAAATCCTTAATGGAATCTGTTAACCTGAAATATATTCCCGGCAAATATCTTAATGAATTTTTTAAACTTCAGAACTTAACAAACATTACAGCATGGGAATATTATGGGAAAGGTTATTTTAATGTTCAGGATGAAAGCGCAGGACTTGCCTGCCGCCTGCTCGATTTAAAACCTGGCTTAAGAATTCTTGATATGTTTGCTGCACCCGGTGGTAAGACTGCATACATCGCAAGCCTTATGAACGATACCGGAGAAATAACTGCAATAGACAGGTTTGAAAGCCGGTTAAATATTCTACAAAAGAATATTGAAAGACTTGGATTTAAATCTGTTAAAACTTTTTCTAAAGATTCTCTCGAACTTTCCCCTGAACAAATTGGATTGTTCGATAGAGTACTTGCAGATGTTCCTTGTTCCGGTACCGGAACTCTTTCCAAAAAACCCGATATTAAATGGAAGAGAGAATTAATTGATATCAGCAGGCTGAATGAATATCAATTAAAGTATATAAAAAAAGCCGCATCGCTTGTTAGACCGGAAGGATATCTGGTTTACAGCACCTGCTCTATTGAACCGGAAGAAAATTTTGGTATAGTTGAAAAGTTTCTTAACGAAAACCCTGATTACCAATTGATAAGTGCAAAAGGTTCCTTCCCCGATGAACTTATAGATGAGAATGGATGTATTCAAACATATCCTCACAGGCATCAGATGGATGGGGCTTTTGCAGCAAAAATTCAGAGAATAAAATAATTTTCAATCAAAAAATATTAAAAGGAAAATGACTTTAGATCAATTTGCAGAAGAACTACACCAGGCTAGAGAAAAAACAGGAATAACTCTTCAGCAAATGGCACTGAAGACAAGAATTGATATTAAATTTCTTGAAGCTATTGATAAAGGAGATTTCAGCTTCCTGCCTGAGCCTTATGTTAAAGCTTTTCTTAAAGATTATGCTAAGATGGTAGGATTAGATGAAAATAAAGTTCTTCAAAAATATGAAGCTGCAAAAAAAGGTATAGAGCCTGAAGAGCCTTCAGCAGTATCCTCAGCAACTGAAGAAGTTAAACCTCAGGGAGAAAAAAGAATTCATACTTATGATGCTACACCGCCAAAACCAGCCGAGCATTCAGGTTCCGATGCTACAAAAAGAATTTTTCTGAACGGGCTGGTTATACTTGGTGCTATTCTTCTTATATATTTTTTATACCGGTTGTTTTTTGAAAGTTCAAATGAAATTGTAGTTACAGAAAAACCAATTGAAGAAATTATTGAAGACCAGCAGAGGTTTGAGGAACCTCCTCAGCAGGTTACTAATACTGCATCAGATAGTCTCTCATTAACTCTTTTATCAAGCGATACCTCCTGGGTGCAGATTGTTTTTGATGATATTACTCAGGAAGAATTCACTCTTTTCCCCAACTCTCAAAAAACAATTCGTGCCGGAAATAATTTCAAAATTACTCTTGGAAACTCAGGTGCGATTAGTTTCAGGCTCAACAATCAGTCAATAAATTATTCAGGAAGAAAAGGTGCTGTTGCTTATGTTCAGATAAATAAAGATGGATTAACTTATTTGCCAAAATCTCCGGCTATTAAGTAGAATGAAAAAAGATATTCAAAAGAGAATAGAAGAGCTAAGAGAAAAAATTCATGAGCATGATTATAAATATTATGTTCTTTACGAGCCTGTAATAAGTGACCAGGAGTATGATGCTCTTGTAAAAGAACTTGAAAAACTTGAAGAAGAAAATCCTGATTTAATAACTCCCGACTCACCAACACAGCGTGTAGGAAAAGACCTTACAAAAGTATTCAAACCTGTTCAGCATATTGTGCCGATGCTAAGTCTTGCCAATACTTATAATTCAGATGAGTTGTATGATTTTGACAGGCGCGTAAGAGATGGATTACCAAAAGGTGAAAAAGTTGAATATGTTGTTGAATATAAAATTGATGGTGCGTCAGTCAGTTTAAGATATACTAACGGTTTGTTACAAACAGCCGCAACAAGAGGCGATGGTTTTATCGGTGAAGAAGTAACCAACAATATTAAAACAATCAGGTCGGTTCCGCTTAAAATTAAAAAGCATTCCTCCATTCCTTATTCTTTAAATGATTTTGAGGTACGCGGCGAAATCTTTATGAAGGTTGATGATTTCTTTAAACTGAATAAAGAAAGGGAAGAAAAAGGAGAAAAGCTTTTTGCTAATCCAAGAAATTTTGCCGCAGGAACTTTAAAGATGCAGGACCCTAAAATTGTTGCATCGAGAAGGCTGAATATTTTTGTTTATAATCTTATAAGTCTTGAAGAAAATTTTGAATCACATTATGAAAACCTGAAGATACTCCGGAAGCTTGGTTTTAATGTTAACAAAGAATTTAAACTTTGTAAAAACATAGAAGAAGTTCTTCAGTATTGTGCCGAACTGGAATCAAAAAGAAATTCTCTTGAATACGAAGTAGATGGTGCAGTTGTAAAAGTAAACTCTTTAAGACATCAGAAAATACTTGGCAATATTGCCAAATCCCCGCGCTGGGCAGTTGCATTCAAATTCAAAGCTAAACAGGCTATTACAAAATTAAACCGTATTTCATGGAATGTCGGAAGAATCGGAACTATAACTCCAGTAGCAGAACTTGAACCTGTTTTTCTTTCAGGCTCAACAATAAGCAGGGCAACTCTTCATAACATAGATGAGATAAGAAGAAAAGATATAAGAGAAGGTGATAAAGTTGTTATTGAAAAGGGAGGAGATGTAATACCAAAAGTTGTTTCTGTAGTTTTGAGTGAAAGACCAAAAAATAGCAAACCTCCGGTTCCCCCGGATAAATGCCCTGTCTGCGGTTCTGTTATCTTTAAACCTGAAAATGAAGTAGCATATTATTGTGAAAATACTGAATGCCCTGCACAGGTACGCGGAAGACTTGAGCATTTTGCTGCCCGCGGAGCAATGGATATTGAGGGTCTTGGTGAAGCTTTAATAGACCTTTTTGTAAAAATGGGATTTCTTCATACTTATGCTGATATTTATGATTTGAAAAATCACCGCGAAGAATTAATTAATATTGAACGGCTTGGTGAAAAGAGTGTTGATAATCTTTTAAATGCAATTGAAAAAAGTAAGAACCAGCCTTTTTCAAAAGTTCTTTTTGCTTTGGGTATCAGGTATGTGGGAACAGGAGCCGCAAAAAAACTTGCTGATTATTTCCTGTCTATAGATAAACTTATGAATGCTTCCGAGGAGGAAATAAATGCTGTTCATGAAATAGGACCAAGCATAAGCAAAAGTATAAGAAAATTCTTTTCTGATAAGCATAATATTGATATTATTAATAGGCTCAAAAAGCACGGGTTAAATCTTCAGACAGAAAAAAAGGAAATAAAAAAGAATTTCTTTACTGATAAAACTTTTGTAATTACAGGTACTTTAGAAAATTTTTCAAGAGAGGAAGCGGGAGATTTAATTGTTTCTTACGGGGGTAAGGTAACATCAAGTGTAAGCAGTAAAACAGATTTTCTTCTTGTTGGTGAAAACCCTGGTTCTAAACTGGCAAAGGCAAAAAAAATAAATATTAGTATTTTAACAGAGAAAGATTTTCTTAAGGAAATTGATAAACTCAAGTAATGCTCGATTTCTTAAAAAATAAAATAGCTGAAAAAGTAATTGATAAGCAGCTTAAAACTCATAAGTTTGAACCTCATACTTTTACAGGATTTTTTAACAAAGCTTATACTTTTTTTGTAGCAATGCCAGAAGATGACCGTGATTTTAGTTATTCTCTTTCTGTTTTAAATTTTCTTGCTGTTAATAACAAAAGTGCTATGGTGATGACTAAAGATTTTAAAGTTAGTCTTCTGCCGCAGAAATTCAGAGGAAGAGCAATTGAATATTCTGAAAAAGATGTTAATAAATGGAATCTTCCCTCTAAAAGATTAGTCGATAAATTAAGCGAAATGCAATTTAATGTTTCTATTGACCTTAACAGGAAAGAGAGTTTGTTTTACAGCTATTCATCCAATCTTGTTCAGTCACCAATGAAAATAGGTTTTGCAAAGGAGGATTCCGATAAATTTTATAATCTTCAGATTATAAATCATGAAGAAAACCCTGAGATTTCTTACCAAAATTTCTTAAATTGCCTTAAAATGTTTTCAGGACTACCTTAATGAATTATGAAATAAAAAAAGAAGATGACATTACAATTTTCAAGCTGAATGAAAAAAGGCTTGATACTAATATTTCGGGGTTGGTTAAAGGTGAATTTACATTGCTTCTTAAAGTAGAAGGAGCAAATAAACTTATTATTGATTTAAGTGAAGTTGAATCGTGTGATTCATCAGGGTTAAGTGCAATTCTTGTTGCTAACAGAATACTCAATTCAACAGGAGGTACAATGAGAATTGCGGCACCAAGTGAAAAAGTTTCTTCTCTTATAAGAATAACCCAGCTTGATCGTGTACTCACAGTATGCGATACAGTTGATGAAGCTTTTAATGAATTAAAAAACGAAAAAGGTTAGTTCTTTTTGAAAGGCAATCCTGCCGATTATATTATCATAATTGCTTACCTTGTTGGCGTTGCTGCTTTTGGTATATGGAGCGGCGGCAAACAAAAATCAGTTAAAGATTATTTTTTAGGTGCTAAAACCGTAAAGTGGTGGGCAGTTTGTTTCTCAATTGTTGCTGCCGAAACAAGTACACTTACTTTTATTTCAATACCGGGTCTTGCATATCTTACCAACTTAAACTTTTTACAGGTAACATTCGGATATCTTTTAGGAAGAGTTGTAGTTGCATTTTTATTTCTTCCTGCCTATGCAAAAGGGGATTTAAAAACCGCATATTCATTTCTCGAAAACAGGTTTGGTGCAAAAACCAGAACATTTGCTTCAATTGTTTTTTTGTTTACAAGAACTGCTGCAGATGGTGTAAGACTTTTCGCAACAGCAATTCCTTTGAAGTTAATGTTAGGAATTGAATATCCTCCGGCGATTTTAATTATTGCGCTTGTTTCTCTTATTTATACTTATACCGGCGGCTTAAAAGGAATTATATGGGTTGATGTAATACAAATGTTTGTTTACTTAGGCGGAGCAATTATAGCTTCAATTTATCTTCTTAATATTCTGCCTGAAGGATGGATGGCTTCTGTTTCTCCGGATAAATTTCAAATATTTAATTTAGGATTTACCGGGGGTGTAGGAGAATTTTTTAGTCAACCTTATACTCTTATCGGCGGAATAATTGGCGGTATGTTTCTATCAATGGCTTCTCATGGCACAGACCAATTAATTGTGCAGAGACTTCTGGCAACTCCGGACCTGAAAAGCAGCCAGAAAGCAATTATAGGAAGCGGTATTGTAGTAGTAATTCAATTTGCAATTTTCTTGATTCTCGGAGTAATGTTATATGCATATTACGGAATAATTGATATTCGTTCAGATGAAATCTTTCCTAAATTTATTATTGAAGTTCTTCCCCCCGGCTTTACAGGATTAATTATTGCAGGATTATTTGCTGCAGCAATGTCAACACTTGCAGGCTCAATGAGTTCACTCTCCTCATCAACAATGATTGATATTTATATTCCATTCTTCGGGAAAGATATGAATGATGAAAAACAGCTTAGAATATCAAGAATTTTTACTTTAATGTGGGCAGGGCTGCTGATAGTTTCAGCAATTCTTTTTATGGAATCTCCGCAGGCTGTAGTTGAACTTGCATTAAGCATCGCTTCATTTACTTATGGAGGATTGCTTGGTACATTTCTTTTAGGTCTACTTAATAAAAAAGCTACCCAGGAAGATGCCCTTGCAGGATTTACGGCAGGAATTTTTGTAATGATTTCTGTTATAACTTTAAATCTTGCAGCCTGGACATGGTTTACATTAATTGGTGTAACTGCAACTCTTTTAATCGGCAGCTTATTAAGTGCTTTATCTCAAAGAGAAAGAATTTAATTTTCCTGATTATATAAAGTCAGAATTACTTTTAAATTCAGTTATAATCAAAAACCAAAAGTAATTTTATGCTTGCTGAAGAAAACAAAAACCCGTTCTCAGGTCCTGAAACTACTGCGTTAGTTCAATATTACCGCGGTGAAGTAAACAGAATGAACACCTGGCGGAAGAGGCTGGATGTTACTACTAACTGGGCAATTTTAACTTCAGCAGGTTTTCTTTCATTTGTATTTGGTAATAAAGATATAACACACTTTGTTCTTGTAATCGCCACTATAATTGTAACCTGCTTTCTTTATATAGAAGCAAGGCGTTACAAGTATTATGATTTATGGAGATGGAGAATTGCAATCTTAAATGAAAATTATTTTGCAAGAATTATTTATCCTGATAAAAAGCCTCTTATTCCTGATTGGAGAAAACAACTTGCCGACGACCTTCAGCATTCACAATTTAAAATGACTTTCTGGGAAGCTTTCGGAAGACGCTTCAGAAGAAATTATGCATGGCTATATGTTGTGCTTGCTCTCTGCTGGTTTACTAAAGTATTAATTCACCCTGTGCCAGCAGAAAACTTTAACGAGCTGGTTGAACGGGCATCCGTTTATCATCTTATCCCGGGGTGGGTGGTTATTACTGCCGGTGTTATTTTTAATGGTGCACTATTTATTATTGCAATTGCAACTATGAGGAAAAGAGCAGAAGCTATAACGATTGACCCTGCAGAAAGAGGGAAAATAAAACTTCCTAATATTTAATCCACTAAAAACCATTATTCTTAAATTTGATTATTTCCAATAATGCCTATAGTTTACACTTGTTTTTATCTTATTAAAGCTGATTTTTAAATTTTTATTCATAACAAAGAGATAAAAAATTGGCAAAAGAATTTAGTTTCAGAAAAAGTTTAAGAATAAAAATATTATTAGGATTAATAACTGTTGCTGCAATAGCATTTATGTTTCCTAAAGGAGAATCTATTGAATCGGAAATTGCAGTTGGTTCTATCTGGATTCATGATGACCTTATTGCTCCATTCAGTTTCCCCATAATTAAAGATGAAGCAGTATACAGGGAAGAATTAAAGAGAGCAGAGAATTCTGTGTTTCCTGTTTATCTTAATGACAGAAGAAGCTCAGGATTGATTACAGATTCTCTTAATTCCTATAATATGTTTATCATAAGAATTATAGATGAAATTATTAATTACGATACATTGTCGGTTGTTAACCCGACTTTTTTAGGATCAGAATCTTTCAATGAGTTTGTAAGAATAAGAAGACGTGAAATAAATCTGTTACAGGGAAGAGAATCAAATCTTAAAGCATTGTTCAGCCGTGTTCAGAATATTTTAGGAAATATTGCTGCCAGAGGAATTTTGAGTGAAGTACCGCGCAGAGACAGTATTGCAGTAAGGGAAGGCAACATTGACAGGATTGAGGCGGCAAGTGAATTCTATACTCTTGATCAGGCTCGGGATGAAGTAGTTAAAGAAATAAACAGAACTGTCTTTACAGAAAATATTAAAAAAGCACTGCGCGAATATGCTCTTCATTTTGTTTTTCCTAATATAGTTTACAGTGCAGAACAGACTGAAGAAGAAATTGAACAGGCGAAGAATAATGTTTCAATGTATACAGGAATTGTTAATGAAAATGAGAGAATAATTGCCAAGCATGACAGAGTTACAAGAGAAGCAAAATTAAAAATAGATTCATACAAAATTGCCAAGGGTGAGACTATAGGGGATGAAGGTTATCTTATACAAATTGCAGGAAATTTTCTGCATATAGCTTCTTTAATTACGCTTCTTGTACTTTATCTTTTTCTTTTCAGGAAGAAAATATTTTATGATAATAAAAAGATTCTTCTTATAGCAATTCATTTTATATTTATTTCACTTGTAACATATCTCATAAATCAGATAACAGTAAAAGCACCAATACAATATTTCATATTTATACCCGCTGCATCTATGCTCCTTACAATTGTATTTGATTCAAGAGTTGGCTTTTATTCAACTGTAATTATGGTTTTAATTGTTGGTGCGCTAAGGGGTAACGATTATTCATTTTCAGTTACAAATCTTTTTGCAGGCGCACTTGCAGTTTATACAGTTAGAGATATAAAAAACCGTTCACAGATATTCAGATCTTTTCTTTTTATTCTTTCAGGTTATGTAATCACAGTTCTTGGTTTCAGCTTTGAGAGATTTGCCCCCTGGGAAAATATTTTAATTGAACTTGCATTTGCGGGAAGTAATGCATTAATAAGTCCTGTTTTAACTTATGGCTTGCTGATCTTTTTTGAAAGATTATTTGGAATTACAACAGATCTTACTTTGCTTGAATTATCAAATTTTGATAAACCGCTTCTCAAAGAGCTTTCAAGAAAAGCTCCGGGAACTTTTAATCATTCAATGACATTGGGAACTTTAGGTGAAGCTGCTGCAGAAAAAATTAATGCAAATCCACTGCTTACAAGAGTAGGGGCATATTATCACGATATTGGTAAAACAATAATGCCTCAGAATTTTGTTGAAAACCAGCTTAACAACAGGAATATTCATGAAGATCTCACGCCTGAGCAAAGCGTTAAATTAATTGTTGAACATGTAAATGAAGGAATTAATTTAGCAAGGGAACATAATCTCCCTCAGGAAATTATTGATTTCATCCCGATGCACCATGGAACAATGACAATGACTTTCTTTTATGAAAAAGCAAAAAAACTTTATGGGGAAGAGAAGGTTAACATTGCTGATTACAGATATCCTGGTCCAAAACCAAATTCAAAAGAAACTGCAATTATTATGCTTGCAGATGGCTGTGAATCTGCAGTAAGATCTATAGAGGACCCTGATGCTGCAAAAGTTGAAAATGTTATTGATAATATTTTTAAATCAAGAATAGCTGACGGACAATTAAACGAATCTCCTATCACTTTTAATGATATAAAAAAAATTAAGGAAGCTTTTATAAGTATTTTGCTTGGTCAACATCATAAAAGAATAAAATATCCTAAACAGGATGAGATAGAAAAGGGAGCTGATACTGAAAAAGAAGAGAAATGAAAAGCTTCGTTAAAGAATACCTGAATGTATTGCGCCTTGAAAAAAGTTTATCGGATAATACAATATTTTCATACGGGAATGATCTCAATTCACTGCTAAGTTTTCTTGAATCAAAAAAAATTAGTGACTTTTCACAGGTCGATCATAAAACATTAAATAATTTTTTTGTAAAACTTCAGGAATTAGGTTTAAGCAAAACATCGGCTGCAAGATATTATTCATCTGTAAAAGGATTTTTCACATATCTTTTCAGAAGCAGCTATATTGAAAATAACCCTGTTGAAAAAGTTTCTCCGCCAAAATTATCCAAAACACTTCCTTCAGTTTTATCATTTGAAGAGATAGAAAAAATTCTGGATAAACCCGATATAAACAATAAACTTGGTTTAAGAGATAAAAGTATTCTTGAAGTGCTTTATGCATGCGGATTAAGAGTTTCTGAATTAATCGAGTTAAAAATTTCAAATCTTTTTTTTGATGAAGAAATAATAAGAGTGTTTGGCAAAGGTTCAAAAGAAAGACTCGTTCCAATCGGCAGCAGCGCTATTGAATGGACAAAAAAATATCTCACTAACAGCAGACCTTTACTTGAGAAAAAAATGAAAAGTGAAGGTATTGTTTTTCTAAATAACAGGGGTACTAAATTGTCGAGAATGGGAGTATGGAAAATTGTTGAACGGTATGTTAAGGAAGCAGGTATAAAAAAAGATGTTCACCCGCATACATTCAGACACTCATTTGCAACACATCTTCTTGAAGGGGGTGCCGACCTTAGAGCAGTTCAGGAGATGCTTGGTCATGCAGATATTTCAACAACACAAATCTACACTCATATCGACCGTGATTACATCAAGCAGGTTCACAGAGATTTTCACCCCAGAGGCTGAATGGAAAATATTTCTGTAATTATCATAACCAAAAATGAGGAAAAGAATATTGAAGCCTGCCTTAAATCTGTTGATTGGGCAGATGAAATAATTTTAGTTGATTCTGAAAGTGAAGACAAAACTGTTGAAATAGCCGGAAACTTTACAGATAAAATTTTCATAAAAAAATGGGAGGGATTCGTTCCACAGAAAAGATATGCTTTGAGTTTAACAAAGAATGAATGGGTTTTAAGTATCGATGCCGATGAGCAGGTTACTCCTGAATTAAAAGAAGAGATTCTAAAAATTAACCCTGATGTTTACGATGGTTATCTTATCAGAAGAAAAAATTTCTTGTTTGGTAAAGAGATAACAACCTGCGGCTGGAATAAAGATTACCAGATGCGATTATTCAGAAAATCAAAAACTACATTGCCTGATAAACTGGTGCATGAAGGTTTTATAGTTAGCGGTGGAAAAGGGATTTTAAATAATGTAATAATTCATAACACATATTCATCTCTTCATAATTATCTTAAAAAAGTAAACAATTATACATCACTTAAAGCAGAAGAGGTTTATAAATCTAAAGGGAAGGTAACAGCATTTACAATATTTAGCCATGCTTTTTCTGCATTCTTCAGGTATTTTATCTCTTTAAAAGGATATAAAGATGGGATACATGGTTTGATAATTTCTTTTGTAAATTCTCTCAGTACAATGCTTACTTATGTAAAAATATGGGAGAAGAAGAGAGGTTTATAAATTATAAACTAAACTGCATATTATACAATTTACTGTAGAGCCCTCCTTTTTTAATCAGTTCTGTATGTGTTCCGGTTTCAACAATCTCACCTTCATTAAGAACAATAATTTTATCTGCATTCTGTACAGTGCTTAACCTGTGTGCAATTACTATTGAAGTTCTCCCTTTCATTAATCTTTCGATTGCCTGCTGAACAAGAATTTCCGATTCTGTATCGAGGGATGATGTTGCTTCATCAAGAATTAAGATAGGAGGATTTTTAAGAAGTGCTCTTGCTATTGAGAGACGCTGTCTTTCTCCGCCCGAAAGTTTAACACCTCTGTCACCGATTAAAGTATCATATCCGTTTTCAAGCTCGGAAATAAAATTATGTGCATTTGCTGCACTTGCTGCTTCAATTATTTTATCCATTGAGGGATTTATAATTCCATAAGCAATATTATTTTTTATTGTATCATTAAAAAGGATAGTCTCCTGAGTAACTATTCCTATAAGGTCACGAAGGGATTTTATTTTAATTTTTCTTACATCAATATCATCAACCATTACCGAGCCTGATTCCACATCATAAAATCTTGGTATAAGGTCAACAAGACTGGATTTACCAGAACCACTGGGACCAACAATTGCAAGTACTTCTCCTTTTTGAATTTCCAGATTAATATTGCTTAAAATCCGGTCACTCTTTTCATATTTAAAATTTACATTATTAAATACAATACTCTTCTCGAATGATTTTAACTCAACAGCATCAGGTGCATCAAATATTTTTGGTTCTGTATCGAGAACATTAAAGACACGTTCTGCAGCTGCTCTTCCCTCCTGAACCTGGTTAACAGCTTGTCCAAGTAATTTTAATGATGGCATCATCTGGAAGAAAATACCAAGGTAAACAAAAAATGCCCCGGGCGTCATATCACTTTCGCCGGTAATTATCTGGCTTCCGATGAAGTAAAGAATAATTGTAACAGCAAAAACCCCGATTACTTCTGTAATTGGTGAGGCGAGACCTCTTCTTCTTACTAAACTAATTATAAGATTGAAATAACTTCTTTCACTCTCTTTGAATCTGTTTACTTCATATTCTTCCATACCAAATGCTTTTACAATACGCATTGCACCGAATGTCTCATCGAGTATCGAAGTTGTATTTGCAATTCTCTCCTGCGAGCGGATGCTTCTTCTTCTTAATGATTGACCTATTCTTGCAAGAATAAAAGCAATAACAGGCAGCATTAAAAAGATAAGTATTGTTAACTGCCAGTTGAAAATAAAAAGCACAATAGTATAAATTATTATTGACGGAGGATCTCTGAAAAGGCTGTTAATAACAGCTATCATAGAATCACGTATAATCTGAACATCATTAATAATTCTTGAAATTAATATTCCTTTCTTCTCTTCAGTAAAATAGCCAAGTGATAGTTTGTGGAAGTGCCGGTATAGTTCGAGACGAATATCTCTAATTACACCCTGGTCAACTGTGGACATAAAATATGTCTGCAGGTACTGAAATAGATTTTTAAGAAAAAAGATGACTATGATTAAAATGCAAAGGTAAAGAAGCAGGTCAAGCTTTTCATATTCAGCAGCAAATTTATTTAACTGGTAAGTAAGAAATTCTCTGATATCAAAAATACTTATCTCTTTGCCCTGCTCAATAACCGGCTGTTCAGGATTAAACAGCAGATCGATAAATGGCATTATTAATCCGATTGAAAGAAGATTAAACACCACAAACAGCAGCATGCACAGATTTGCTGTAAGAAGAGGTTTTATGTAAGGTTTAAGATATTTAAAAAATCTCCAGAATACTTTCATCAGCATTTAGTAATTTTGTGCCGTAAAAATAGCTACTTATTATTTAAGATGTTTGGCTAAATCCCGTTCATAAATTAAAATCTAAAGAACATTATTTTTAATGATTTCAACAAGATATGAAATACGAATCCCTTTTTATTTCCTGATTCTTCTCTCAGTAAGTTTTGTGCTTTCTATTTTTGCGATGCAGCTTTTCGGGGCAGCCTTAGTAATCCTCTGGTTATTTGAAAAAAACAGTGAGAAAAAAAAAGCAATCGACAGCTTTATAATTGCAGTACTTATTTATGGTTTAATAAGAATTATATCAATTATATTTTCTGAATATCCTGATGAAAGTATATCAGCGCTTTACAGGGAAGCACTATTTTTTTTAAGCATCTTCCCGATAGGATTTTACCTTAAATCTTTTGATGACCAAAAGAAAAAAATAATAATTTATTCATTTATTGCCGGTGCCGTAATTAATTCTTTAATTGGAATAATACAATTCAATCTTGGTTTGGTAAGCAGAGCAGAATCTCTTTCATCAGGTTACATGGTTTTTTCAATTTACCTTCTCTCTGCATTAGGTATTGTATCATCATTATTTCTTTTAAATAAAGAAGATAAAAAAATAAATTGGCTGCTTGTTTCCGGAAACGCAATTATTTTATCAGGAATAGTAGCTTCACTTGGAAGAGCTAATCTTGCTATTGCTCTTCTAATTTTATTTTCTTCACTTCTTCTTAAACTTATTGATATTAAAAGTACAACTCTTATAATTATTTTAGCAGCAATTGTATCTTTCATTTCATTTCAAAATAACAGTGGAGAGGTAACTCAAAGAATTGAATCTCCTGCAAGTCTTTCTGACAGAGATATAATATTTAAAGGTGCAGTTGAACTTGCATGGGAACATCCTGTTTTAGGATTTGGGCCCAGGACATTTAAAGAAATATTTCCCTTCAGAGAAGAGTTTGCAGATAAAGGAATAAGCGGCTGGCACAATCATATTTTCCAGGTATATTTTGAAAGCGGCTTAATCGGTCTGGCAGCTTATTTGTATATCTTTGTTATTATTTTTAAAACAGGCCTTAGGGCTGTTAAAACATTGAATGATGAGAAGAAAAAAATTGTAAAAGGAATTTTACTTTCTGTTTCTGCACTGTTTCTTGCATCATTTTTTTCATCGGTAATTGATACACCTGTTCTTTCAATAGTATTTGTTTTTATTGTCTCTATTAAGAATTCGGAAATATATCCTAAGCAGTCAGGGGTATAACCTTTAATAAAGTAATAAAAATGAATTTTGTATTTTTGTTGGTAATAAAAGGAGTTTGTAATGAAAGAGAATGATAATGGCAATGTTCACCAGTTGGTTGAAACCATGTCAACAACTATTAATAAGAAGGTTAAAGAAACAGCTATCATTCTTGCAGCCGGACATGGTAAAAGAATTAAATCACAGAAATCCAAAATGCTGCATAAAATCTGGGGGGTACCGACTGTTGAACGTGTTTACAATACATGCCGTGAAGCCATAAGTGACGTTAACATTGTTGTTGTTGTTGGTATTAAAGCAAAAGATGTTATAAATGTTATTGGTAAAAGAG
>Ga0207873_1001149_pt1 | contig 26747 bp, 26 predicted proteins | sample BGWIniCompost_FD_187373 | JGI IMG/M metagenome (GOLD analysis project Ga0207873, IMG submission 187373) | Cellulose adapted compost microbial communities from Newby Island Compost Facility, Milpitas, CA, USA - BGW Initial Compost (SPAdes)... ...
ATCTACTCCAAGAAACAGACCGGACGCCACCCCACGTGGGAGGAGATCCGGGAGAAGCTGAAATAGACGCGCCGCCCGCGCGCGGCACCGAGGTTCGATGCGTCCAAGGATCCGTCGTATCGCGATCAACACCGGGGGCGGCGACGCCCCCGGCCTCAACGCGGTCATCCGCGCCGCCGTCCTCTCCGCCCTCAACCAGGGGTGGGAGGTCTACGGCATCCGCAAGGGCTACGATGGGCTGCTCGGCGACGAGGGCGTCGTGCGGCTCGACCGGAACTCGGTCCGCGGCATCACGCACCTCGGCGGCACGATCCTCGGCACGACGAACCGGGGCAACCCCTTCGAGTTCCCGATGCACCAGCCGGACGGCTCGGTCATCGTCGTCGACCGCTCCGACGAGGTCATCGATGCGTTCCAGCGCCTCGGGCTCGACGCCCTCATCGCCATCGGCGGCGACGGGTCGCTCCGCATCGCCAACGAGTTCGCCAAGAAGGGACTCCCCGTCGTCGGCGTCCCGAAGACCATCGACAACGACCTCGCGGCGACCCAGGTCACCTTCGGCTTCGAGACCGCCGTCCAGACGGCGAGCGACGCGATCGACAAGCTCCACTCCACCGCCGAGAGCCACGAGCGCGTCATGGTCGTCGAGGTCATGGGGCGCCACACCGGCTGGATCGCGCTCCACTCCGGGGTCAGCGCCACGGCCGACGTGATCCTGATCCCCGAGATTCCCTACGACCTGGACAAGGTCTGCAAGAAGATCGAGGAGCGTTACGCGCCGGGCGGACCGCGCTACGCGATCGTCGTCGCGGCGGAGGGCGCCGCTCCACTGGGCGGCGAGCAGGTCTACGTGGAGCCCGCCGCGCCCGGGCGAGCCGCGCGCCTCGGCGGGATCGCCGAGCGCCTCGCCCGCCAGATCGCCGAGCGGACAGGGCGCGAGACCCGCTCCCTCGTCCTCGGGCACCTCCAGCGCGGCGGCTCGCCCACGGCCTACGACCGCCTCATCGCCCTCCGCTTCGGCGCCGCCGCCGTCCGTTGCGTCGCCGAGGGCCGCTTCGGCACCATGGTCGCCCTCGACCCGCCCGACATCCACGCGGTCCCCCTCGAGGAGGCCGTGCGCGAGATCAAGCGCGTTCCCGTCGATTCGGACACGATCCGGACCGCCCGCGACCTGGGGATCTCCTTCGGCGATTGACGCGATCGGGATGGATCGGCCGGCGGAGTCCTCCAGTCCGTCGATCACGCGGCGGGACCGCGCTGGCGGTCCCATCGCCCTCGCGGTCCGATCGCCCTTGCGGCCCCATCGCGCTCCCGGCCCCATCGCGCTCCCGGCCCCATCGCGCTCTCGGCCTCACCGTGCTCGCGGCTCCATCGCCCTCTCGGCCTCACCGCACGGTCGCCCTACCGCAGCACCACGCTCTCGCCATGCGCGGGTACGAAGGCACGCCAACCGAGCTCCCGTTCGATCCGGTCGCGCAACGCCGCCGCGGCCGGGGGCTCGCCGTGCGTGACGTACGTCGCGAGCGGCGGGCGCTCGAAGCCTCGTAGCCAGTCCATGATCTCGTCCGCGTCCGCATGGGCGGAGAGCCCGTGGATCGCGACGACCTCGGCGCGCACCGGAACGTCCTCGCCGTGAATGCGGATCGTGTCCGCGCCGTCGAGCATCTTCGCGCCGCGCGTCCCCGCGGCCTGGTGCCCGACGAAGAGGATCGTGTTCTCCGGACCGGGCGCAAAACGAGAGAGGTGGAAGAGGACGCGTCCCCCCGTCGCCATCCCGCTCGCCGAGATGACGATCATCGGCTCGTCGATCCAGTTGATCGCCTTCGATTCCTCGACGCTGTTCGCGAAACGCACCTGCGAGTGCAATGCGACGCAGTCGCCCTCGGTCAGCCGGTGCGTCTCGGGGTGGGCGAGGAGGATCCGCGTGGCATCCTGGGCCATGGGGCTGTCGACGAAGATCGGGAGTCGCGGGATCTCGCCCCGGGCCCGGAGTGCGGCCAGGTGGTAGAGGACGGTCTGCGTGCGCCCCACCGCGAAAGCCGGGATCACGATCGAGCCGCCGCGCGCGACGGTCCGGTTCACGACCTCGGCCAGGACCTCTTGCGGGTCCGTGGGGTCGTGCTTGCGATCGCCGTACGTCGACTCCACGACCAGGTAGTCGGCCTCCGGGATCCGGGTCGGCGGGTCCAGGATAGGGTCCCGCGGGCGGCCGAGGTCGCCGCTGAAGACGACCGTCGCGTCGCCCGCCGTGAGCACCACGCTGGCGGCACCCGGGATGTGACCCGCCCGGTGGAATCGCACGGCGAGGTCGCCGCCCAGCCCGACGTCTCTATCGAACGACGTCGGTGAGAACCGCTCCAGCGCGCGGACGGCATCCTCCCGGGTGAAGAGGGGGAGCGCCGGCCGGTGCTTCGTGTACCCGTGCCGATTTGCCCGGTCCGCCGTCTCTTCCTCGATCTGCCCGGCATCCACGAGCAGGATCTCGCACAGGTCCGCCGTCGCGGCCGTGCAGCGGACCGGACCCCGGAACCCATCCCGGACAAGGACCGGGAGATAACCGCTATGGTCCAGGTGCGCGTGCGTCAGGACTACGGCTTCCAGCTCCGCGGGCGGCACCGGGAACGGCTCGCGGTTGCGCAGCCGCAGCTCCTTGAGGCCCTGGAAGAGTCCGCAGTCGACCAGGAACCGGCGTGTGCCGAATTCGAGTAGGTAACGCGAGCCGGTCACCGTGCCGGCGGCGCCGAGGAATGTCAATTTCACGCGATCGCTCCTGTTGATTGCGTATTTCCGCACGCCCGGTCCGGACGGTGCCTCGCCCCTCGCCCCGACCGCCGGATTTCTTGAATTTCTCTCGCCCCAACCCTAACTTCCGGTGCCTCCCCCCACGCGATCCCAGAAGGAGTCAGCCCAATGAAGGCAGTGTCGCGTTACACGACGGCTTCCCTCCTGGCCCTCGGTTGGTTGATCCCCGCATCCGCCAGGGCGCAGGCCGCAGCCGCACAGGAACCCGTTTCGTCCTTCGAGCTCAGCGTCGCCAACATCATGCGCGGCCCCGAGCATGTCGGCGAGCCGCCCACTGCCATTCGCTGGACCGACGACGGCCGCTGGATCTACTTCCTCTGGAAGCCGGGCGGCCGCCCGTGGCACGAGGAGCGAGCGCTCTATCGCGTCCCGGCCCGGGGCGGCGCGCCGGAGCGCCTCTCCGACGAGGCGGCCGACTCCGTCGGCCCGCTCCTCGCGCAGGGCGAGATCTCCCCGGACGGGCGCTGGCGCGTCGTCACGTACGACGGCGACCTCTTCCTGATCGACCGTCGCTCGCTCAACGTCCGGCGCCTCACCGACACCCGCGAGCGAGAGTCGAGCCCCGTCTTCTCCGGCGACGGCCGCAGCGTCTTCTTCGTCCAGGGCGACAACCTCTTCCGCCTCGACCTCTCCGACGGCACGCTCCGACAGCTCACCGACGTCCGCAAGGGCCAGCCGCGCCGGGAGCGCGAGCCCGAAGGCCAGCGTGCCTTCCTCGAGGCCCAGCAGCGCGAGCTGTTCGAGCACATCGCCCGCGAGGCCGAGGCGCGCGAGCGGCGGGAGGCGCGTCAGAAGGCCCGCGAATCGGCTCGCCCCAAGCCGATCCACATCGCCTCCGACGAGAACGTCATGGGGATCGCCGTCGAGCCCGCCGGCCGCTACGCCATCCTCCGCGTCGGCAAGCCGGCCCGGGACGCGCGGCAGACCCTCGTCCCCGACTGGGTGACCCCGTCCGGGTACACCGAGCCGCTCAACGTTCGCGCGAAAGTCGGCGACGTCCAGAGCGAGGCACGCCTCGCCCTCGTCACCCTCGCCACCGGCGATGCGGTCTGGCTCGACCTGATCCCCGCCGAGGTCCGGGCCGACTCGACCCGCAAGTACCGCGACAAGCTCGCCGCGGTCAACTTCCTGGGCTGGAACCGCGACGGCAGCCGCGGGCTGATCGTCGCCGTCAGCTACGACCACAAGGACCGCTGGATCTACGTCCTCGACGCCGCGACCGGCGCCCTCACCCTCGTCGACTCCGACCACGACGACGCCTGGATCGGCGGCCCGTGCGGCACCGGCTGCATCGGCTGGGTCCCCGACGGCCGGACGATCTGGTTCACCAGCGAGCGCGACGGCTACAACCACCTCTACACCGTCCGCGCCGACGGGTCGGGGCTCCGCCAGCTCACCCGCGGCGAGTGGGAGGTCACGAGCGTCGACGTCTCGCCGGACGAGAAGCGGTTCATCCTCCACACGACCGAAGGCTCGCCCTTCGAGCAGCACGTCTACCACATGAACTTCGACGGCTCCGGCCGCGTGCGCATCACGACCGAGCCCGGTCAGCACCAGGCGACGCCCGCGCCCGACGCGTCGCGCCTGGCCGTCGTCCACTCCTACTCCAACCGGCCGCCCGAGCTGTTCATCATGGACAACAAGCCGGGCGCACGGATGCGACGCATCACGACGTCGCCGACCGAGGAGTGGCGCTCGTTCCCCTGGATCGATCCCGAGATCATCCGCTTCCCGGCCCGCGACGGAGCCATGGTCCCGGCGCGGATCTATCGCCCCCGCGACCTGGGCGCCCGCCCCAACGGCGCCGCGGTCATCTTCGTCCACGGAGCCGGCTACCTGCACAACGTGCACAAGGGGTGGTCGACCTACTACCGCGAGTACATGTTCCACCACCTCCTCGCGGCCAGGGGCTACACCGTCCTCGACATCGACTACCGCGGCTCCGCCGGCTACGGCCGTGACTGGCGCACCGCCATCTACCGCCACATGGGCGGCAAGGACCTGACCGATCAGATCGATGGCGCGCGCTGGCTCGTCGAGAACGAGGGCATCGAGAGCTTCGAGCGGATCGGCATTTACGGGGGCTCCTACGGCGGATTCATCACGCTCATGGCCCTCTTCACCGCACCCGAGAGCTTCGGCGCCGGCGCCGCGCTCCGCGCCGTCACCGACTGGGCGCACTACAACCACTGGTACACGAGCCGAATCCTGAACCTCCCCCAGGACGACGAAGAGGCCTACCGCCGGTCCTCGCCGATCTACTTCGCAGAAGGGCTCGAGGACCCGCTCCTCATCGCCCACGGCATGGTCGACACCAACGTCCACTTCTCCGACGTGGTGCGCCTGGCTCAGCGGCTGATCGAGCTGGGCAAGACCGACTGGGAGATGGCCGTCTATCCCGTCGAAGACCACGGTTTCGTCGAGCCCAGCTCCTGGACCGACGAATACCGTCGCATTCTGGAACTCTTCGAACGCCATATCGGTGGTCGACGTACCCTTTCATCGGAGTTGCCATGAACGTCGTGCGGAAGCTCCGCCGCGTCACCGCGCCGCTCGCCTTCGCCGGACTCGCTGCGTGCGGCGCCGGTGGCGCCGAGGCGCCGATCCACATCGGCCTGGCTGGCCCGGTCAACCAGCCGAACGGCCGCTCGATGCATCTCGCCGCCCAGATGGCGGTCGATGAGATCAACCTCGAGGGCGGGATCAATGGCCGTCCCCTGGCCCTCGTCGTCAAGGACGACGAAGCGAACCAGGAGAAAGCCGTCGCCGTGGCGACGGAGCTGAAGGACGACCCCCGCGTCGTCGCCGTCGTCGGGCACATCAACTCCTTCGCCACCCGCGCCGCCGCGCGCATCTACAACGACGAACAACGAGGCGTGGTCGAGCTCTCTCCGGCTTCGAGCGCGCCGGAGATCTCCGAGGCCGGGGATTGGACGTTCCGGGTCTGCCCGACGGATCTCCAGCATGCGCCGGCCCTAGCGGATTGGGTTTACAACCGCCTCGGCCGCTCCCGCGCGGCCGTGCTGTACACCAACGACGCCTACGGCCGGGGCATCGTCGATGTCTTCGCCCAGGCGTTCGAGCGCGCCGGCGGAACGGTCGTCGCCCGCGACCCGTTCCTCCCCCAGATCGTCGACTCGATCGGCGTGGATCCCTTCCTCGAGCGCGCGATCCGCAACCGGATGGACGCTCTCATCATCGCGGGGCAGGCGGAGCCGGCGCTCTCGATCATCCGGGCGGCACGCCGCCTCGGTTACCGTGGGCCCATCCTGGGCGCCGACGGCCTGACCAACCTGCGCGAGGCAGGCTCGATCGCCGAAGGCGTCTACGTGACCTCCGCCTTCCTCCCCGATCGGCCGACCGAGGAGGCGCGCCGCTTCGTGGACGCTTACGTGCAGCGCTACGGCGAGCTCCCCGACCACCGCGGTGCCATGACGTACGACGCGATCCGCCTCCTGGCCCAGGTGCTCCGTGAGATCGATGCCTCGAGCGCTCTCGGCACCCAGCCTTCCATGCGCGAGACCGTCACCGTGCGTCGCGCGATCCGCGACTACCTCGCCGGCGTCGGAACCCGGCACCCCGCGTTCGAAGGGGTGTCCGGAACGATCCGGTTCGACGAGAAGGGAGACGTCGTGGGCAAGGACGTGGCCGTCGGGATCATCCGCAACGGCCAGATCGTGACCGCGAGTTCGTGACGGGCGCTCCGGGAGGTTCGCCCCGGACGGAAGGTCCCGGAAGATGCGAGAGGGCGGCGCCGGCAAAGCCGGCGCCGCCCTCTCCTTTCGCCACCTTCGCGATCCCGGCCGCATGGAGCCGGTCGCGCTCGAGGCCGGATGCTCAGCCCCTCAGCACCTTGCTCGCGTACCCGTTCTCGGGGTTGCGGCCCTGCCGAAGCAGCCGATCCACAGTCCCCGGCCCACGGTTGTACGCGGTTAGCGCCAACCGCACGTTGCCGTCGTACTTGTCGATGAGGTACCTCAGGTACTTGAAGCCGACCCGAAGGTTCGTGCGGGTGTCGAACAGGTCGGCCCGCGTCGTGCCCGGCGCGATCCAGCGGGCCGTCGACGGCAGGACCTGCGTGTAGCCCACCGCCCCGGCGTGGGAAACCACCGTCCGGCGGAAGCTGGACTCCGCGCGAACCAGCCCGAACGCCACACGCGGCTCGATGCCGAATTCCTGCGCCGCCGCCGCGATCTCCCGCGCAAGCGACCGAGGAATGCCATACTGCCGCGCGAATCGGTCGGCCACCGGCTCCAGCGCACGCTCCATGGCCTTGGCCCGCCAAGCCGACGCTATCGCACCCTCCGACGCCTTCGCAGCCGCGACCCGCGACGCCAACAACTCACCCGCCGACGAGACCCCGTCGATCGCTTCCGCCGACGCCGACTCGCCCTGCACCAGCATCGCCGCGCCCGGCACGACCAACGCCACGCCCAGCCCCACCGCGATCACCTGCTGCCGCACCCGGGCGACGCGTCTGCGAAGTTCCGGAACCCACCGCCGCCCGACCTCCACACACCGTTCGCCGATTTCCGTATTGAACCACTCCACCGACGACATCACCCGCCGCCGGACCTCTCGGACGACACGCTTCATCGCGCTAATCCCCTCCTTGTCGAGCTGTCACTTCCGGTAGCCCGCGTCGCGCACGGACCGGAGCGCGCACGGCCGGCGGCCGCACGAACCCCACACCCCGGTGCTACCCGCCGGGGCAGGAAGGGATCCCGTTTCTAGTCGGCTAAGTTGTGTTGTGACAATAAGTTGGATCGGTGAGGCGCATCGCGGGGAGCGGGACCGGTCCAGGCTCGGCGCCGCCCCCCCGCTACGGTCAGGAGCCCAGGGAGACCTCCGTCACGACACCCGACTGGAGCACCACGTTCCGGTTCACGGTGTGCGTGCGACCCTCGTCCGTCGCCGTGAGCGAGATCTCCCGGCTTGCGGGGCGAGTGATCACGAATCGAGCGCTCCCGTTCGGCGGCACCGTTCCCAGCAGCCGTACACCGGTCCCGTCGTCGTACGAGACGATCATCGGGTGAGGCATCGGGTTGGCGACCTGCACGGCGTAGGCCGGGCCGGGCTCGCTCTCCACGCCGACGCCGCGCGCACACGCCCCCATCGACGCGATCACGGCGCCGAGGAGGAGCGCGCGAATGGCTTGCTTGCTCCGCATTCTCCCTCTCTCCTGTGTGGGTGGGACATGCGACCGCGATGCGCCAAAGCTGTGTGCCGGACGAGGCAATGGGCAAGGGAGTCGGCCGTCGGGTGCCCGGCCCGCGACCGACTCACGCCCCGTGGCGCGCGTGCCGAACACCCTGGATGGAACAACGGCCGAGCCGACTGCCGCGGGTGCCTCGACCGGCCCGCCCCTTGCAACCCCTCCCCGGCACGACGGCCACGTGCGCCGTCCTCTCGAAGACCGGAGCCGAGGAGATCGTCGCATGATTCGCAGTCTCAAGGCCACTGCCGTTCTCGTGCTCGCGCTGGGCGCGTGCCGCAGCGTCGAGGTCCAGAGCGGACCGCCGACCGGAGCCCAACCCGCGCCGCCGCCCACGGCGGACGCGATCCCGGCCGGCACGTTGATTCGTGCCGAGTTGAACCAGCCGATCGGGACCGAGCGGAACCGCGTGGGCGATCGATTCACCGCCACCGTGACGACCCCGCTCGTGGCTCAGAACGGTCGGACCGTCGTCCCTCAGGGTGCGCTCATCCACGGCGTCATCACCGGCCTCGACGACTCCGACCATCTCGGCGACCAGGCCGCGATCCGCGTCGACTTCGAACGCATCTCCTTCCAGGGGCGCAGCTACCCCTTCGATGCCGAGGTCGTCGACACCGATGTCGAGACCCGGCGCGATGCCGACGCGGCGGTCACCGGCGCCGTGACCGGCGCCATCGCGGGCGCCGCACTCGGCGCCGTCATCGGCGGCGAGCTCCGCGACATCCTCATCGGCGGCGCGCTGGGCGCCGGTGCGGGCACGATCATCTCGCTCGGCATCGGCGACGTCGAGGCCGAGCTTCCCGAGGGCACCGACCTCGTTCTTCGGACCACCCGGCCCATCTCCCTCAGGCGGTAAGCCGATGCCTGGACCTTACGACCCGTACCGCAAGCCCGAGGACGTGGGCGCCGAGTCGCCCGCGTCCGGTTCCGCCAAGGAGCAGAGCATCGCCGGCGCCCGCGGCGGCCCGCGCCAGGCCAAGCAACGTGGCAAGGGCAAGCAGCCGGCCCAGACATCCGGCCGCCGGTCCGCCCGACACCACCACCGGCCGACCGCGCGCAAGAGCTTCGCGCCCCGCGAGGACCCGAACCTCCAGGGGACGGGGAGCCCGAGCCCGGAATCGCTCCGGCACCGCTCTTCGCTCCAGGGCATAGATGCGCACGGAGGCGCGCCGCCTCCCTGAGGCGGCGCGCCTCCGCCCAGCCGATGGATGGAAAGCGCGATGGCTCGAGGGCTAGCGCCGCAGCAGCCAGTCGGCCAGCCAGAGGCCGACCACCACGTCGTAGACGAAGTGGGCAAGCATCGAAGGGATCAGACTCCCGGTCGCGAGATACGGGATCGTCAACACGAGGCCGAGCAACCCCGCACGTAGGATCCCCACCCGGCTCTGGTACGCGTGGACCACGCCGAATACGGTGGCGGAGAGAATGACGGCAAACCACGTCCGCCCCGCCGCCTCCTCCAGCGCGCCGATGAGGAACCCGCGGAAGACCAGCTCCTCGCAGATGCCCGCGGAGAGCGAGAGCGCCACGAAGAACACCCTCTCCAGCCCCGTTCGCGGAAGCAGGGCCTCCAGCACCGCCGTTTCCCGCAAACCCAACCCCCGCCACACCGCCGCGAGCACCATCGCCGCACCCAGGGCGCCCGCCGTCCAGGCGACGACCTCCCGCGTCCCAAGGGGCCGCAGTCCCAACCCATCCAGACCGAACCCGCTCCACACCCCCGCACCGAGCGCGAGCAGCCCCAGGAACCAGAGGCTCACGAGCGACGAGAGGTAGATCGGGACCCGTGGCAGCTCCGCCCCCTCGAGTTCGACCAGGTTCGCCTGCGCCACCGCGAACGGCGGGAGTATGGCCAGCAGCACCACCAGGTACGCCCGCGCCGGCCAGGCCAGTTCTCCGCTCGCCAGCCAGACCACGGCGCCAGCCGCGACGGCCGCCAATAATACCTGCGCCCTCACGCCCATGCTCGCCGCCCCGCGCCCCGACCCCACGGCCTCGGCCAAACGACCATCCCACCCCTCCTCAGACATCGCCCGAAAAGACAACGGGCGGAACGAGGGATCCCCTCACTCCGCCCGCATGACCGCCAAACCTGGGGTGCGTCAGTTCAGCGACACGATCCGCCGCACGAACGGGACGTTCGCCAGACGCGCCGCCTGAGCGCCGTCCAGCTCCGCGACCAGCGTTGACCCGTTCGGCGCGACCTCGATGATCTGCGCCGAAGCGCCCGCACCCTCGACCTCCTGGAGCACGCGGTACGCCCGCATCGTCGAAGCCGTCGTGTGACGGCCCCCGCGAACCTCGATACGAACGCGCATCGGCACCACCGTGCTCGTGCCGTTCAAACCGAGCTTCTCCTTGGCTTCTCGCCGCCGCGGACGGTCGAACCGGCGGATCGGCAGATGCCCACCCTCCTCGTGACTCCGCATGGCTCGTTCTCCTTTATTCGCAGAGAGCGCAATACGCGCTCGCCTGTTCGTCTGTTCCTCGCCGGCTCGCCGCTCCCGGCGACCCGGCGGCTCCACCCGTGACGAGTGGAGCCTGGTAAGATAAGAAGTTCTTTTCCACGCGCAAGAGTCTTCGTGGGGCGGGAGCGTGGGCGGGTACGGCCGGCCCTCGCATGGCCGGCTCGCGGGGCACGCCGGTGCCGATCAGGCCGGTACCGGCACTCAGGTCGCTTCCGCTACGCCGACCCCAGAATTCGCGCCAACTTCGGCGCCACGCCCACGACCGTGAGCCCCAGCACGAACCCGGCAACGGCGTCCGTCGCGTAGTGGAACCCGCCGTAAACGGCGCCGACGGCCAGGCCGGTCGAGAGGAGAGCGAGCCATGGCGCGAGTCGCGGAAGGTACCGGACGGCCAGCGCCGTCTGCGCGAACGCGACGCCGACGTGCGACGACGGAAACGCAGCGCCCTGACTCGAACCGGCCTCGAGCACCGCGTGGGTGAGCTGGTACAGCGGCCCCGCGGCGATCGCGCCGCCCGGGGCGGGGAAGAGGTACCGCGGCCCCTGGACGGGTAAGTAGATGAAGAAGAGGTAGTGCGCGAAGAAGACGAGCATCACGCCGAACACCACCTGGCGGAACGCCTCCCGGCGCCCCTGGAGGTAGAGGATCAGCGGCGGCCCGTAGATCAGGAAGTAGTACGACAGGTAGGCGCCGTGGAGCGCCTCGGAGAGGGGGAGCCACGGCGCGGCGGCCGCCAGCTCCCGGCTCGGCTGTCCGCCGAAGATCCGCTCCTCGACGCCGAGGATGAGCGTGTCGAAGTAGTGCCCGTCCCAGACGGCCAGGTTGAGCGGCACCAGCTCCGCGTAGAGCAGGGGAATGAGCGCGAGCGGGTACCAGTCGGCTGCGGCCGACGCCGCCCGCGGCCAGCGTCGGCTCAGCCCCGCGCGCACCCGATCGAAGGGCGGCACACCGAGCGCGAGCCCCGCGGCGACCAGGTGGGCGACGAGAAGGAGTGGCCAGACCGCGGTGCGATGCGGAAACGCGACCGCGGCGACCGAGACCAGCATGTAGAGTGCGAAGAGGCGGTCCATGGCCCGTCGGGCGTCTGGCCCGCCTCCCCGTGCCGGACCGGCGCCGGCAGCGTCACTCACAGCGACTTCTCGTAGATGCGATACGTCTTGTAGACGCGGGCTCCCATCCGTTCGAGCCCCCGGCGCATGTCCCAATTGTCCTCCAGGATCCACGAGCACTCGGCCTGCTTGAATCCCGCCGCGACGCCCTCCCGGAAGATGTGCAGGTAGAGCATCGCATCGATCCCCTTCTTGCGGTATCCGGGCTTCAATCCGAGGGTGAGGACCCGCAGGGTGTCGATCTTCCGCTGGTACCAGAGCAGCTTGAAGATGCCGAACGGGAAGAGCCGGCCGTTCACATGCTTGAGCGCTTGGTTGAAGTCGGGGAGTGCGAGCGCGAACCCGACGGGCTCGCCGTCGACCTCCGCGATCGCGCAAAGTCGCGGGTTGACCACCGGCCTGAGCTGCCTGGCCAGATGGTCGAACTCCGCGTCGGTCATCGGCACGAACCCCCAGTTGCGCTCCCAGGCGCTGTTGTAGATTTCCTTGATCCTCGCGACCTCGCCCGCAAAGTCCTTCAGGTTCAGCGTGCGCAGCTCGACCCGCTCCGCCTGCCGCAGGCGTTCGACCCCCCGTACCAGGCGCTCGGGCGGCCGCTGGTCGTCGAGCCAGTACGCCAGGAGGTCCTTCGCCTTCACGTACCCCGCGCCCTCGACGAGCTTCGGGTAATAGGGCGGGGTGTGCGCCGTCATGATGACCGGCGGTTTGTCGAAGCCGTCGACCAGCAAGCCGAGCCCCGACTCCTCGTTCGTCGAGAAGCTCTCCGGCCCGTAGACGCGTTCCATCCCGCGCTCGCGCAGCCATGCTTCCGCGGTCTCGAGGAGCGCTCCGGCGACGTCGGCATCGTCGATGCACTCGAAGAAGCCGAAGAACCCGGTCCTCTCCTCGTGGAACTCGTTGTGCCGGTGGTTGACGATCGCGGCGACGCGCCCGACGACCTCGTTGCCGCGCCAGGCGAGGAAGTATTCGACGTCGGCGTGCTGGTGGAACGGATGCCGACGCCGGTCGAGGACCGTCTTGAGGTCGCTCAACAGCGGCGGGACCCAGACCGGGTCGTTCGCGTAGATCCGCCAGGGAAGACGTATGAAACGGCTCAGATCCGCCCGGTCGCCGACCGGGCGGACCGTGACCGCAGCGCTGCGCAACGGGGTAGGCACGTTCAGATCACCGCCATGGTCCGGCCGACGCGCGAGAGCGCATCGAGGGCGAAGTCGATGTGATCGTCCGTGTGCGTGGCCATGAGCGAGATGCGCAGCCGGCAGGAGTTCTCCGGGACGGCCGGCGGCGTCACGGGGTTCGTGAACACGCCGGCGTCGAAGAGCTCTTTCCAGAAGATGAACGTCTCCTCGAGGTCGCCGATCAGGATCGGCACGATCGGCGTCTCGCTCGGGCCGATGTCGTAGCCCAGGCTACGCAGCCCTTCCTGCATGCGGCGCGTGTTCCTCCAGAGCTGCTCGCGCCGCTCCGGCTCGCGCTCGATCACGTCCAGCGCAGCCAGGACCGTCGCCACCGAGGCGGGCGGCATGCTCGCGCTGAAGATCAGCGAGCGTGCGTGGTGCTTCAGGTAGTGGATCACCGGCTCCGGCCCGGCGACCACCCCGCCGATCGACGCCAGCGATTTCGAGAACGTCGCCGTGATCAACGAGACGTGGTCGTCCAGCCCGAAGTGCTCGGCCGTCCCAGCACCGGTCTCGCCGAGGACGCCAAGGGCGTGAGCGTCGTCGACCACCAGCTCCGCGCCGTAGAACTCCGCGAGCGAGACGAGCGCCGGGAGATCGACGATGTTGCCCTCCATCGAGAAAATGCCGTCGGTGATGATCATCTTCCCGGCGTCCGGCGGCGCCTTGGCCAGCATCCGCTCCAACGCGGCGAAGTCGCCGTGCGGGTAGCGCTGGACCTCGGCGTAGGACAACCGCGCGCCATCCACGATGCACGCGTGGTCGAGCTTGTCCATGAAGATGATGTCGCCGCGACCCGCCAGCGTGGACACCACCCCGAGATTCGTCTGGTAGCCCGTACTGAAGACGAGCGCGGCTTCCTTCTTCAGAAACCGCGCGAGACGTTCCTCGAGCTCCTCGTGCAGGTCGAGCGTACCGTTCAGGAACCTGCTCCCGGTGCACCCGCTCCCGTACTTCTTGAGCGCCTCCGCCGCCTTCTCCAGCACGTACGGATGGTGCGTGAGCCCGAGATAATTGTTCGAGCCCATCATCACCTTCCGCTCGCCACGGATCACCACATCCGTGTCGTACGAGGCTTCGATCGGAACGAAATAGGGGTAGTAGCCCGACGCCTGGATCTCGCGGGCCCGGGTGAAACGTGCGCACTTATCGAAAAGGCTCATTGCCGCTCCACTGCTCCGAAATCTCTATAACCACCCGTTTTCCCGGTACCAGGCAGCGGTCTGCATCAACCCGTCCGGCAAGGTGATCTCTGTCACGAATCCGAAGTCGCGACGCAGCGATTCGGTTTCACAGGTCCAGCCCGGCGCGAGGAGCTCGCGTGCCTTGTCCCGGTTGAAGATCGTCGCGCGACCACGCAGACCCGCGCCCCACTCGCTGAGTGCCGCGGCCACCCGTACGGCGGTCTGCGGCACGCGCACCGGCCTCACACTGCGGCCGACGGCCCGACCGAAGTAGTCGGCTACCTCGGTCCACGTATAGACGCGCGGCTCGGCCACATGATAAACGCCCGTCTCGACGGCGCCACCCGCCACGCGAACCAGTGCCTCCGCCAGATCCTGCACGTGGATGAGCTGGACCGGCCGCTCGGGCCCGGCGGGAATCGGAAGGATGCCACGGGCCGCGTAGCGGAAGAAACGCAGCATCTCGCGGTCCCTCGGGCCGTAGACGGCCGGCGCCCGCAGCGCGATCCCGCCGATCTCGGCACCGGCTTCCAAACAGGCGCGCTCGCCTTCCAGCTTCGTCCGACCGTACGCGGTCAGAGGCCGGGGAGATTCACCAGCGTGAACCGGACGACCGTCCACGCTCGGGCCGGCCGCCGCGAGCGAGCTCAGGTACACGAAACGGCGAGGCCGGGACGGCGCGGCGAGCACCGCGTCCACCAGTGCGCGCGTGCCCGCCGCATTCACGCGGAAGAGCTCAGCCTCCGTCCGCGCGTACGTCAGGGCCGCAAGGTGAAAGACGACTTCGACGCCGTCCACGCCACGCTCCAACGACCGACGGTCGTCGAGCGAGCCCGGCACGAGTTCGGCGCCGAATTTACGTAGCAGCGAGACGTCGCTCGTCTCGCGAACAAGCGCGCGGATCCGCGCGCCCCGGGATGCGAGTGCCTCGACCAGATGGGAGCCGACGAACCCCGTGGCTCCCGTGACAAAGACCGGCGTCCCCGATTTCACTTCCGCAGTATTCTAAGGTGTGAACCACCTCGAAAAAAGGCAATCCTGGACATGGACCGCGAAGCTAGGCGCCCCTTTCCGCCCGTGCAAGCGCCGCCTCCACCACGTCCAGGGCGTGGTCGAGTTGGGGCTCCGTGATGACGAGCGGCGGCACGAACGCGAGCACGTTGGCCTCCGGCCCCTCGAAGAGGAGGATGATGCCGGCGCGGAGCGCTTCCTCCACGACCTGGGAGGCGAGCCGTGTGGCCGGACGACGACTCTCGCGGTCCTCGACCAGCTCGACTCCCTGGAGCAACCCGACCCCGCGCACGTCGCCGACGGATTGGAACCGGTCGCGCCACGCCTCGAGCCGATCCCTCAGGCGCGCGCCCAGCCCGGCGGCGCGCTCGACGAGCCCCCGCCTTTCGATCTCCTCGATCTGCGCGAGCGCCGCCGCGCACGAGATCGGATTGCCCAGGAACGTGCTCGTGTGGATCGCCTCCCCCGTCGACGGGGGCCATGCCTCCATCACGGCCGGAGACCCGATCGCCGCGCTGAGCGGGAGCATCCCTGTGAGGGCCTTGCCGATGGTCATGATGTCGGGGACCACACCCTCGTGCTCGCAGGCGAACCAGCGTCCGGTCCGGCCGAGGCCCGTATATATCTCGTCGAAGACGAGAACGATCCCGTGCTCGTCGCACAGCTCGCGGAGCCCCGCCAGGAACCCGGGAGGCGGAACGACGATCCCGCCACGCCCCTGGATCGGCTCGACTACGATGGCGCCGATCGGTGTGCCCGTCGCCTCCGCGCCCTGGATCAGCCGGCGCACTTCCGAGAGCGCGCCGTCCAGCGGGTCGCTCGGGCCCGGCCACCGGTACGGATGCGGATACGGCGCGAAGACCACGCCCGCGAAGAGCTGGTCGCGGAACGGTTCCCTGAATTCCGCCCGCCACGTCGTCGCGAGGGAGCCGTAGGTCAGCCCGTGATAGGCGCCGCGGAACGCGATGATCCCCGGCCGGCCCGTGTGCATGACCGCCGTCTTGAGCGCCGCTTCCACCGCTTCGCTCCCCGAGCTCCCAAGAATGCACACGCCCAGCGGGTCCGGCGCCAAAGCCGCCAGGCGCTCGAGCAGCCGCACCTTGATCTCCGCCGGGTAGACGTCGCCCATGGCGTGCGCGAGCGTCGAGGCCTGTCGGGCCACCGCCGCGGCTACCCGGGGGTTCGCATGCCCGGTCGCCGCGACGCCGAACCCCGACGAGAGGTCGACGTACACGTTGCCGTCCGCGTCGCGCACGTTCGCTCCCCGGGCCTCCGCCCAGAAGATCGGCGGCTCACCCTCCAGCCGCGTGATGTTCCGCGACTCGACCCGTCCCAACCGCTTCGCCAGGGCTTTCGATGCCGGCCCCGGCACCTCCGTCACGATTCGCGGCAACGCGCTCCCGAACTCTTCGCTCATCGGATCCCCACTCCCTTCGCACCGGACGAACGCGATCCCGGCAGCCTCCCGACCGGTCCCGGGCCGCGCCCGCCGGCCGCGTCAGCGGTCGGCCCGCTGGTTCGCCCCTTGCACCACTCGGCGCCATGACGCGAACCCAACCCACACCCGTCCAGGAGATTATGGCCCGCTTCGATCGGATGCGCTACGACTACCGCGGCCCCGAGTACGACGCCCGCTACGGCCGCTACGAGGCCGCCTTCGCCCGCCGCTACGCCACCCAACGTCGGGAGCTCGAGCGCGCCCAGCGACTCGGCCGCTACCCCTTCGATCGGCGGCACCCCGGTCGGCGCCTCCCCTACGACGACGAGTACCTCTTCGAGGACGTCGAGTACACCCGGCGCTACGTGCCCCCGGCGCTACGCCGCAGCCGTCGCATGTACTGAGGAGGGGAACGAAATGACGCCCAAGCAGATGGAAGGCGACAACCTCCAGCGGCGGAGGAGAGCGCGGGAGGCCAGGAAACGCGGGCGCCTCCCCAGCGAGGAGGGGGTAACGACCGGCGCCTCCAAGCAGCGGCACCACCTGCGCGCCGGCGAGGATCACGTCGACAAGATCCTCACGATCCGGAAGGGGAAGCAGGAGGTGATCCGGGAGAACACGCCGGAGGTCAGGCCGCGGAGCAGACCCGTCGGCGAGTGAGCCGACGCCCGAGCTAGCGTCGTCGCGCGAGGAGCATGAGGATCGCCCCGGCGGCCACGCCCAGGAGCGCCGCGCCGCCGAGCAGCAGCGCGCGATCCAGCCTGTACGATGCGTCTGGAGCGATCGGCGCGAGCCGGCCGGCGTCCCACTCCTGCTCGATCGTCGCGTCCGGCTCGGCCCAGGTCCGGTCTTCGGCCTCGCGTCCCTCAACGGCCTGCCCGGGCGCGGCCGGTTCGGCTGCGGGCCGCTCCTCCGCGGGGCCCTCCGCAGCACCTCGCTCCTGCGCGGGCCTCTCGGCCGCCGGCACGTCGACCTCCAGCCCGCAGTCGGGACACGTGGCCTGGCCCGCGTCGCGCCTCGAGCGGTTGGTGTAGACGAGGCCCGCGCCGCAGGCCGGGCACGTCGACCCGGTGGGTCGGCCTCGGAGGGCATCGTAGAGCGCGCGCCTCGACAGGCCCAGCCGGTTTGCGATCTCGCCGACGGAGATGTCGGTCTCCCAGTACAGGCGATTGACTTCCGCCGCGAGCCGCTCGTCTATCACGTGTGCCTCCGGTGCTCGGGGTCGACATCTGCAAGATAAGACAGCCGCTGCCCGGTCACCAGTGAAACCACGGCGCCGTGGCGAGCGTAGACTCATGGCGCGTGATCGTCGCCTCCCAACCTACCGAGATCCGACCATGTGGGCGGTCGTCGCGGCAGCTCTGATCCTACAAGCACAGGCCGACGTCAAGACACCGCGGGACCCGGGCCCGGACTCCACGGCCGCCGCGGCGCCGTCGCCTCGACCGCGGCCCGACTCCGCGACACTGGCCACGGCTTACCTGGACCCCGCCGCCCGGGTCATGGTCGAGCGGGCGCGACTCTGGCGCGACAGCGTCGATCGCGCGATCAAGAGCTACGAAGCCATCGTGCGCGAGCACATCTCGGCCGGGCTCCGCGCCTTCCGCCGCGACCGCGTCCTCTACCGCCGCGAGGCAGCCGCACGGATCCGGTGGCATCACATGTCGACGCCGGTCATCGAGGCGCTCGGGGCCCGCGAGGTCGTTCCCATCGTCGCCGCCGATCCCCACGTCCCCGACGACCTGGACGCCTATCTCCCGCACCTGGTCTACGACCCCCGCGACGATCGGATGATGAGCCTCGGCGACGGCGACTTCATCATCCACCCCCTCGCCGAGGGGAGCGAGTGGGACTATCGCTTCGCGTCTGGCGACACCACCGTGATCCGGCTCCCGGACGGTCGGTCGATCCGGATTCTCGAGCTCCGGCTGATCCCGCGCCGGGCGGACCCCCGTCTGCTCCGCGGCGCGCTCCGGCTCGACGCCGAGACCCACGCGGTTGTTCAGGCCTACTTCCGGCTCGCCCGGACCTTCGATCTGGAACGGGACGCCGCGCTCGTCGACGACGACGCAGCCGAGGATGTCGAGGAAGTGCCGGGAGTCTTCAAGCCGATCCAGATCGAGGTCCAGTACATCGCGATCGAGTACGGCCTCTGGGAGATGCGCTGGTGGCTGCCCCGGCTGATCGCCTTCGAGGGCGAGGTCCGCGTGGGCCCGCTGCTCAACATGCCCGTCCGGTTCGAGCGCACGTACAGCGGCTACCGCGTCGATGCCGACACGACCGCCCTGCCGGCGCCGAATCCGGACCTCGCGGGCGCACCGCGCCCATGTCGCGGCCGCGGCTGCGTGTGTCGGGGCGGGCGCTGCCAGCGCGTGCGGGTCGTCGTGCCGGACGACACGGCTTCGCTCCTCGCGAGTGATCTGTTGCCGCACTCGATTTTCAAGGAGGGCGAGGTGCTCGCGGGAAGGGAGGAGCTGGAGGAGATCCGCTCGGTCCTGGACGGCCTCCCCGACGCGCCCCGCACCGTCGAGGGGGAGCGGCCGCGTCTGTACTTGGGCCTCGACCGGCCGGGGCTCGTGCGTTACAACCGGGTGGAGGGGCTCTCCGTCGGCGCACGCGTCGAGGCCTCGCTCGGGGCGTACGACGCCGACCTGACCGCGAGGATCGGCGTGGCCGACCTCGACCCCGGCGTGGAGCTCGGAGTCGGGCGCCAAGTCCTCGGCCAACAGCTCCGCCTGTCCGCGTACCGCCGCCTCGCCGCGGTCGAGCCCGACGCGAGGCCGTTCGGGCTCGGCAACTCGCTCCACGCGCTCGTCGGCGCCCGTGATGATGGCGATTACTACCGCGCCTACGGCGTCGAACTGACGGGCCGGCGTCTGGCGGGAAGCATGCTGCGCGTCGACTGGAGGCTGTACGCGGAGCGCCAATCGCCGGTGTCCGCAAACACCGACTTCAGTCTGCTCGGCCTCATCGACGATGACGTCCGGTTCCGCGACGACTTCGCCGCCGACGGGGCCGATCTGTTCGGCGGGCGTCTCTCCCTGCGCCTCGCCCGGGGCCTCGACCCCACCGGGTTCCGCTGGAGCACCGGACTGACGGTCGATGCTGCGACCGGCAGCTTCCGATACGTCCGGCCGTCGCTGGGCGCGCGCGTCGACTTCCCGTTCTTCGGGCCCCTGGTCGCGTCCGTCGAGGGCGCGGTCGGCACATCCTTCGGTTCGCTCCCCGCCCAGGCGCGCTGGTTCGTGGGCGGCACCGCGACCGTCCGTGGGTACGACCCTTTGACCCTGGCCGGGACGAGGTTCGCCCGCGGACGGGCGGAAGTCGCAACGGCGTTCCCTGGCGCGCGCCTCGCCCTCTTCACCGACGTCGGCTGGGCGGGCGACGACGCGTTCTTCGAGCCTGACCAGGGGATCCACTCCGCAGGGTTGGGCGCCAGCTTCCTCGACGGGCTGATCCGGATCGACCTGGCGCGGGCGCTCCGCGAACCCGTCGGCTGGAAGCTCCACCTGTACCTCGACGCCGCTCTCTGACGCGGGGCCGCGCACCCGCCCGCGGGGCACGCGCGTTGCACGCGTCTGCGGCCATGAGGCCTCATCGTCAGGTCACGCGGGTTCTCGCACTCTCCGGCGTGATGGTGGCCACGCTCCTCGCGTGCGGACCCGACGGCCAGCCCGAGTTGATTCGTGCCGCCGAGGAACAGGCCCTCGAGGAGGAGACGGCGCACGAGCCGGCCGCCGCGCCGGAGATGCGTAACAGTGAGCCGCCCGAGATCTACTACGACCTGACCCGCTTCGAATGGTATCGACGTGGCCAGCCGCTCCTCGTCGGCGGCCGGCCGTTCCAGCCCGCGGGTCGGCCCGAGCCGACCGGGGCGCGAGAGTTCGCCGAGCTCGGTCGCTACGAGGGCGTGACCTATTACGTCGTTGCCGGCTCCCAGGCCCCGCACGACGTCGTCTACGTCCCCGTCTCGCCCGGGTACTGGCAGCCTTTCGTCCACGTCGGGGCCGGGGCTCCGGTCGATGGCCAGAGCGCGGACGGAGCCTCGGATTGATGGACCGCGCCATTCATGTCCGGCCGTGGTCGCTCTTCGGGCGCGGTCGCCCGTGGGCCCCGGTCGGTCACCCGGCGCGCCCGGTCGCTGGCGCGGGTCGCTCGCACCACACGATCGCCCGATCGCGGTGGTGGCCCTTGCCCGGCCGCCGTCGGTCGTGGCGTCGGGCAGCGTTTCGCCGTATCATGACGGACATGAAGCTCTACACACGTAAAGGCGACAAGGGAGAGACATCCCTCTTCGGCGGCGGCCGCGTCCCGAAATCCTCGCCCCGGGTCCATGCGTACGGCGAGGTCGACGAGCTGAACGCGGTCATCGGCTGGGCGGCGAGCGTGAACGAGGACCCCGTCATCCGTGAGCGCCTCGTTTCGATCCAGCCGGACCTGTTCGCGATCGGCTCGCACCTGGCCACGCCCCCGGCGAGTCCCGGCCAGCGGTCGCCTGCGCTCCCCGCGCTCCCGCACGAGCGGGTTCCCGTCTTCGAGAAGTGGATCGACGAGGCGATGGCCGAAGCGCCGCCGCTCCGCGCCTTCATCCTCCCCGGGGGCGCGCCGGGGTCCGCGGCGCTGCACGTGGCACGCACCGTCTGCCGCCGTGCGGAGCGACGCGTGGTCGAGCTCGCGGAGGCCGAATCGATCGATCCCGGGATCGTGGTCTACCTGAACCGCCTCTCCGACCTGCTCTTCGCGTTCGCACGCCTCGCCAACCTCCGGGCGGGCGTGGAGGACGTGGTCTGGACGCCGCGCGAATCGTGATCACGACCGGTCGCGCCGCGGCGATGATGAGCCGCGCCCTCTCCACGGCCGTCCTGGCCGGAATCCCCGAGCGGGGCGTCCGTTCGATCGAGGCCGCGCTCGCCGCCGCCCTGGCCGTGCGCGTCGCGAAGCTGGACGACGACCATGACCCCGCCTACCTGCACCCGGGGCGCACGGTCCTGATCCTCCTCGAGGACGTCGGCGTTACCGACGCTGCGGTCCTTTCCGCGGCCGCGCTCGCCGAGACGCTCCAGCCCGAGCTGGCAGCGCCCACACCCGTCGATCCGGCGCTCGACCCGGCGAGTCTCGAGATCCTCGAGGAGGTGCCGATTCCCGCCCGAGACGGGGAGCAGCTCCTGGAACGTCTCGTCGTCGCGTCGAAGGAAGCGCGCCTGGTGGCGCTCGCAGAACGCCTCGACCACGCCCGTCACCTCCACCTGACGGATCGGTCGCGTTGGGCATCGATCCACGCCGAGACGTGCGAAGCCTACCTACCTGTCGCGGTTCGCACGGACCCGACGCTCGCGAGACGGTTCAGGCGCTGGTGCGACGTCTTCGAAGAACGGTTCCTCCACCAGCGGAGCGAGCAACGCTCCGGCTCCTGATCCGAGGCGCGGCGGAGCGCGATCCAAGGCGCGGCCCACTGCGATCCCAGGCGCGGCCGACCCGCCGCACCCCCTTGCGACCAGTGCAGGGCGATTGCACTTTCCTTCCGCTCTTGCACAATCGCGAGCCACGACGATTCCGGCGGGAGGCTACGAAGCAATGCCGTATGTGATTACCGAGCCCTGCATCGGCACCAAGGACGCGAGCTGCGTCGAGGTGTGCCCGGTGGACTGCATCTACGAGGGCGAGGATCAGTACTACATCCACCCCGACGAGTGCATCGACTGCGGCGCGTGCGAGCCCGAGTGCCCGGTCACCGCGATCTTCCCGGACACCGATGTGCCGCCGGAGTGGAGCGACTATATCGCGAAGAACCGCGAATTCTTCGAATAGAGCGGCGTTCGCAACACGACGGCGCCGGGTCCCGACCGGGACCCGGCGCCGAGCGGCCTTCGGGCGTTGACCTTCTCCGGCGGCGACGTGGCGGCCGGGATCTTCACCACCCGTCCTCACCTGCATCGATCAGGACCGGAAGCGCAGCCGCGACATCAAGACGGATCTCGGATTCGGCGTCTGGCGGATCCGGCCCGCGACGTGCCCACCGGATTGCGGAAGTGGCGTATGTGTCCCGTTTCGGGACACATACGCCACACTCCCCTGGACGCTGCGCGGTCTAGAGTCCCGCGGCGCGGATCGCGTCGAGTGAGCGCCGAAGCGGTTGGTTCTCCCCTGCGGGAACCTCCCTGGACGTGTTCACTTTGTCCGGGCGCTGCCGCGCGATTAGCACGCTCACGGCCACGGCGACGACCGCCAGCAGGCTGACGCTCAAGGCGCGAATAGGGCCTCCCGCGTTGAGGTTCGGAACGCCGGACCCGGAGGAACGGCGCGAACGGAGTCAAGCACGTTCCGTGCCTTCCTCGCGAGGCACGAGGAATGGGGAGTACGAAACATTTCGTACTCAACAAGATAACGTCGCACGAGACCGGCGTCTGACACAAGGGCGCGCGGTTTTCACCACCATCATCGGTCATGACGAGCTGGGTGAGCCCCGGAGTTACCCCGCTGACGCTCGAACGCGCACTTGCACGCCTCGAGTCCGTCTTCCTCGGCTCGACCGGGCCGGAGGCGCTCCTGGCCAGGCGAGATGCAGGCTGGGCTGGAGAGGAGGACAAGCAACTCGCCCGCGAGCTGATCGACGGGATCATCGCGGCGCAGGACGAAGACGGTAGCTGGCGCGGCGCCCTGGTCACGACGGCGGAATCGTTGCTGCTGCTGGGGGAGCTGGTCGGGCGTCGAGCGCCCAAGCGGGTCGAGCAGGCGGCCCGACGGGGGGTGCAGTGGCTGCGACGACTGCGTGGCGGTCCCGGGCGGTTCGGGGCCGGCTGCACGCCGGAGCAGCACCGCCTCGGATTCTGCCACCACTGGCTGGCTGGGTTCTTTCGACCGGAACCGCCACTGGCGCCCGGGGAAGAGCTCGTCCTGTCGAACGGAAGCAGGTACCCGACCGGCCCGGCGGCGCAGCTCGCGGCGTCGTGCCTCGCCCTCCGCGCGTGCCTGCGCTGGGGCGACCACGGCCCGGATTCGTGGCTGCACCTGGACGGGTTGCGCCGGCTGCTGGAGTACGAGGCGAGCGGAGACGGGTCGTTGGTGCCGCTCGAGGCGTTCCCTGCGATCCTGATGGCCCTGGTCGAGGCGCACACCCTGGCCGAGGCGCGGGGCTTGACCGCGCACATGCTCGCGCGGCTCGTACAGACCCAGCGGGCGGACGGGAGCTGGCCCGAGCTGGACGCCATCGAGATCCTCGAGGTGCTGCTCGCCGCCGTCGAAGCGGGCTTCGGCACGCCGGCGATCGACGCGGCGATCCGCCGAGGCGCCGGGCTCCTCGCCGTTACCCAGCGTGAGAACGGGATGTGGGAGCGGGAAACGGCCCCGCGCCGGGCACTGACCGGGTGGCGAGTCCTGCGCCACGCGCTCAGCAGCGAGGCCGCCGGGACTCGCGGCGGGTCGGCCGCCCGGCAACGCCGGTCACGGGCACAGCGGCCGAAGTCGCAGGACGCCTCCTGAGCCGCGGGCGCTTACGCCGTGCCTCACCACGCTGACGCGGGGCCGGCCCGGGCCCGCGCAGGGCCCGCCCGACGCTCGCGTCTGAGCAGCCTCGCCGCGCTCGTGCCTGGCCGCCCCGCGGTGACGCCTATGCCGCGTCGCAGTCGCGCCTGAGCCGCGCCGCCCTCACGCCCGCTCCAGCACCATCGCGAAGCCCATCGCGCCCGCGGCGCAGACGGTGATCAGCCCGAGACCCAGGCCGCGGCGCTTCATCTCGTTCAACAGCGTGATCGTGAGGCGCCCGCCCGTCGCGCCGAACGGGTGGCCGATCGCGATGCTGCCGCCCATGACGTTGATGCGGTCCTCGTCGATCAGGCCCACCTTCTGGCTCCGGCCCAGCTCCCGGCGCGCGAATTCGTCCGAGTCGAGCGCCTGGAAGTTCGACAGGACCTGGGCCGCGAACGCCTCGTGGATCTCCCAGAGCTCGATGTCCTTCATTGTGACGCCGGCCCGATCGAGGGCGATCGGCGCCGCGTAGGCCGGGCCCTGGAGGAGCTGCGCGCTCGGCGAGAGCGCCGCGAACGCATAGCTGCGGATGTAGCCGAGCGGCTCGTACCCGAGAGCCTTCGCCTTCTCCTCGCTCATGAGCAGCACGGCCGAAGCCCCGTCGGTGAGCGGCGAGGAGTTCCCGGCGGTGACGGTGCCGTAGCGCCGGTCGAAGACCGGGGGCAGCGTCGCGAGCTTCTCGAGACTCGTGTCCGTCCGGATCCCGTTGTCCCGATCGACCACCTCGTCGTAGTTCGGCGGGATGTATACCGGCACGATCTCCTTCAGGAGCCGGCCGTCCGCCGTCCCCTCGGCGGCGAGCCGGTGCGAACGCAGCGCCCAGCGGTCCTGCGCCTCACGGGTGATCCCGTTCTCCTTCGCCATCCGCTCGGCGCTCTCGCCCATGGTCTCGCCGGTGGACGGCTCGGCGATCGCCGGCGTCGTCGGCACCAATTCCTTCGGCCGCATTCCCGCGAACGCCTTGACCCGCTGCCCCATCGTCTTCGCCCGCGATGCAGCGACCAGCCGGTCACGCAACGGCCGGGAGACCAGCAGCGGCACGTCCGTCAACGATTCCGCGCCTCCCGCGATCACGACGTCCGCGTAGCCGCGGGCGATGGAATCCGCGGCCGATGTGATCGCCTGGTTGGCCGACGCGCACGCGCGCGAGACGGTGTACGCCGGCGCGCGGGGCGGGAGCCCGGCGCCGAGCTGGACTTCGCGCGCGATGTTCGGCGCCAGGACGGAATGGACGACCGTTCCGTAGACCACCTCGTCGACCTCGGCGGGATCCAGCTCGGTACGGGCGATGAGCTCGCGCACCGCCGCGATCCCCAGGTCGATCGCCGTCATGTGCTTGAACGCGGTGCCCGCCTTGACGAAGGGGGTGCGGCATCCGTCGATGATCGCGACCCGGCGGCCGATCCAGCCGTTGCCCATGCTCGTCTCCTCCGTTGTCGAACAGTGTTCGGTGAGGAAGGTGAAGTACACCGCTCCGCCGCGCAAGCTCCTGGCCCACGGATCCGGAGGGTGGGCACGCAACCGCGGGCCGGGCGCCTGGCCCGGCTCTTGACCCTGCTCTCGCGGCGGGAGGTGCCATGGAGTTCCGGAGGGCGGAAACTGCAGACACGCCGGCTCTCGCCGCGTTCTGGACGCGGGCGTTCCCCGGCCGGCGCACGGTGGCCGACCGGATCCGCCAGCTCGAGACGGGGATTCCGTACGGCGGGATCGAGACCGCGGTCCTGGCGGAAGAGCACGGCCGGATCATCGGCGCGTTTCGCGCCTACCGCATGTCCGAGCACCTCGGCGGGACGACGGTGCCCATGCTGGGGCTCGCCGCGGTGGCGACGGCGCCGAATGCGCGCCGCCGGGGGGTCGGCCGCGCGCTGTGCCGCGAGGCGATCCGCCTCGGCCGCGAGCGCGGCGACGTGGTCAGCGTGCTCTACCCGGCCAGGCCGGCGTTCTACCGGGCGCTGGGGTGGGGACTTGTCGGCGAGCTGCACGCCTACCGATTCGCGCCGGGCTCGCTTCCCGACCACGAGGAGGCCGCGTGCGTTCGGCCGGCGGAGGCCTCCGACCGGCGCGGGATCGAGGAGTGCTACGCGCGGGTCGCCGCCCGGTGGAACGGCCCGATCGAGCGAGGGCAGGGCGCCTGGCAGTTCCACCTGAACGCGGCGGGCGCCCGTGTCTTCGTGTACGCAGAGCGCGAGGTGCGCGGCTACGCCCTCGTGCGGTTCCGCCCGGGTCGCGAAGCGGGCGCCGGCGAGCTCCGGGTACGCGAGCTGGTTGCCGATGACGCATCGGTGCGGCGCGGGCTGCTCGGTTGGATCGCGGCTCAACGCGATCGGTTCGCCACCGTGCGGTACGACGCCCGCCCCGACGAACATCTGGACCTCCTGCTGCGCGAGCCGCGATCGGCCTGGGCCGGTCCCGTGCGCCCGCTCTGGTTCCCGACGGCGCGGCGGATCCGCGGTCCCATGCTCCGGGTCCTGGACGTCCCCGCCGCCCTGGCGGCGCGACGTCACTGGGGCCCCGAGCGCGGGATCGCCCTCGCCCTCGAGATCCAGGTGCACGACGAAGAGGTGCCGGAGAACCGTGGACCCTGGGAGGTCGTGATCGAGGAGACCGGCGCGTACGTGCACCCGCGTCGCACCGCGATGGGCTATGACGCCCGCCTCGAGCTGGACGCCTCGACCTTTGCGCAGATCTACGCCGGAGAGCTCGCGCCGACGACGGCCGCACGCCTCGGCCTCGCCCGCATCGACGGCGCAGCCGATGCCCTCGACCGGGTCTTCGCACCCGTCTCCCCGTTCTGGCTGCTCGATGAGTTCTGAGG
>Ga0207873_1001151_pt1 | contig 26730 bp, 22 predicted proteins | sample BGWIniCompost_FD_187373 | JGI IMG/M metagenome (GOLD analysis project Ga0207873, IMG submission 187373) | Cellulose adapted compost microbial communities from Newby Island Compost Facility, Milpitas, CA, USA - BGW Initial Compost (SPAdes)... ...
GATGATGAGCTCGATGGCGCGCCGCTCGTCCTCCGAGCCGGAGAGCCGGTGCAGCGTCGAGAAGTCCTCGATCAGCTTCCAGGGCACGTCGAGCGAGATACTGTCAAGGACTTCGCGTTCGAACTCTGGATCACTCCACTGGACAATCGCCGAGAGATCGGCCACCTTTCGTTACCCTCCCTGTAATCCATCGGTTGCTCGGCTTCCCCGAGCCGGCCTTGGGCCTGGGTTCCGATACGCTCTCGCCCCTGACAGCAGTGGCGGGCAGGTATTCGTCTGTGTCATCGTCAGCGGAGCGAGGGACGACACGAAAAGAGCGATCACCTAGACGGTGATGACCACCTTCCCGAAGCTCGCGCGGGACTCCGCGCGGCGGTGTGCGTCGGCGATCCGCTCCAGCGGGAAGACGCTGTCGATGATCGGGGTGATCTCTCCCGCGAACAGTAGGCGCATGACCTGGATGAAGTCGTCCCAGTTGCCCATCGGCGCGCCGATGATGCGCCGGTGACGCTGGTAGACCTCCCGAATGTCGAACTGCGGTTGGTTCCCGGCGGTGGCGCCGCAGCAGACGAGCCGACCGCCGCGGGCCAGGCTGCGGATGCTCTCGCGCCAGGTGGCGCCGAGCGGATCAACCACGATATCGACCCCTCTGCCGCCGGTCTGATCCAGGATCCATTCCGAGATCGGTCCGGCGCTCGGGTCGAAGGTCGCGGCCGCGCCGTGCTCCTCGGCGAGGCGTCGCTTCTCGGGCAGGCTGGCAGTGGCATACACGGTCGCACCCGCTCGCCGCGCGATCCGCAGGGCCGCAGAGCCGACACCGCCGCCCACGCCGAGGATGAGGACCGACTCGCCCGCGCGCAGTTGACCGGCGGTGATGAGCATGCGCCACGCGGTCGTGTAGGCGATCGGCATGGCCGCCGCATCGGTGAAGGAGACATGATCCGGGAGCGGCAGCAGGTTGTGCGCCTGTACCACCGCATACTCCGCCATTGCCCCATCGGTGTGCTCGCCGAAGATGCGGTACTCCAGGCACTGGGTCTGTTCGCCGGCGCGGCAGTAATCGCAGGTGCCGCAGTAGATGCTCGGGTAGAGCACCACCCGCTGACCGACGTGGACGTTGGTGACCCCAGGTCCGAGCGCCGCGACCTCCCCGGCGCAGTCGCTGCCGCTGATGATGGGGAAGTCCGGCTCCGTCCAGGGGAAGATCGGGACCGGCGGCCCGCTTCGGGCCCACAGATCGAGCCGGTTGATTGAGGTCGCGCGGACCCGTATCAGGGCCTCTCCTGGGCCCGGCTCCGGGCGGGGTATTTCTTCGTAGGAGAGGACCTCCGGCCCACCGTGCCGGTGGATCACCGCTGCATGCATCGTCGGTGGCAGTTCACTCACGAATCTCATCCCTCCGTGCGTCGTGCCGGCGTGCCTCGACCGGCTGCCCATCGTACCGCCGCACGCTCCTGATCACCAGCCCGTATCACGACCGCGGCGTGGTAAGGGGCGGGCTTGAGTCTTGACGAAACTTTCCGCCGTGACGCTAAAAGGAGGCATTGATCTTGCTGTTCGCAATGCAGTACGAATTGCACCCCTTCGTCCCCCTCACTCGTCTCGCACCCCGCATCCCAGCACATTGCGCCGGTTGAGGGTGGTTGGCAGTCGGAGGGGAGGGCAACGCGTGCAACCAGGATGGGATCGGGTTGGGATTCGGTGGGGAGGACTATGACGTCGAGCATTCTTGCGCGTGGGCGCCGCTGGTGGTGGATCGTGCTGGTTGGTGCCCTTGCTGCCGCTGCGTTGGCCTACCTCGTCAGCGCGGCAATGACGCCGATCTATCAGGCACAGCTCACCCTACTAATTGAGGAGAGTCAGGGTACCGGGGCAGGCGACTACAACGACATCCTGGCTGCCGAGCGCCGTACCCGTACCTTCAGCCGCCTCGTGGCACAGCGCCCTGTGCTCGAGGAGACGATCCGCCGCCTGTCGCTCCGGATGACTCCTGAGGAGCTGATGGCGGTGATCGAGGTGACCCCGATCCGCGACACGCAACTCGTGACGCTGGCGGTGTCGGACCCGAGCCCCGCGCGGGCGGCGGCGATCGCCAACACGGTTGCCGAGGTCTTCATCGAACAGACGCAGCAGCGGCAGGCTGAGATAGCCGGGCCGGGCGCCGATCAGGTGCAGCAGAACATCGAGGCGATCCAGCGCCAGATCGACGAGGCCAATGCGCGTATCGCCGAGCTGCAGGCACAGCCAAACGCGGGTGATCCGGCGGTGCAGGAGGAGATCCGGAACCTGCAAGCGCAGCTCGCGCAGTTCACCGAGACCCACAGCGCCCTGATCGAGGCGCAGCAGCGCATCCTCGCCTCGGCTGCGGCGAGTGGCCCGCGGATTCGCGTGACCGCCGACGCGATCCCGCCCGATGCGCCGATTCGCCCGCGCACCACACTGAACACGGCGCTCGGTGGGGTACTCGGCACGCTCCTCGGTCTGGGCGTAGTGCTGGTCCTCGTCTACCTCGACGATACGGTCAAGGACGCCGAGGATGTGCGGCGCCTGACCGGCCGCCCGGCGCTCGGCTGGATTCCCCGGTTCCGCGGGCCGAGCGGCATCGCGCTGGTGACCGCGCCGCGCTCGCCTGTCTCTGAGGGGTACCGGAGCCTGCGCACGAACTTGCAGTTCGCGACCCTGGGGCAGGAGGTACGCTCGATCCTCGTGACCAGTGCCCGCCCTGGGGACGGCAAGACCACCACGGTGGTCAACCTCGGTGCCGTGCTCGCGCAGGGCGGCCAGCAAGTCATCGTTGTCGACGCGGACCTGCGCCGCCCGCGCCTCCACGCAGCGCTCGGGAACGTGCCCAACCGCTTCGGGCTGACGAACCTGCTCCTGGCCGACGACGAGGTCGATCTGGCAGCGCTGCTCCAGGAAACCGATGTGCCGGGGCTCCGGGTTCTGACGACGGGGCCGCTGCCGCCGAACCCGACCGACGTGCTCGACTCGCCGCGGATGCATGAACTCATCGCCGGGTTGGAGCGGATGGCGGACATGGTGCTGGTGGACGCCCCACCGGTGCCGGTGAGCGATGCGCTGGTACTGGCCGGGCTGGTGGACCGCGTGCTTCTGGTCGCCTACAGCGGCCGTACCCGTTCGGCAGAGCTGGCGCGGGCGGTCGAGGAGCTGACGCGAGCGGGTACGCCGCTCTTGGGCGTCCTGCTCAACCGGGCTGAGGCCGGTGCCGGTGGGTACGACCTCTATTACGCGGAGTACTACAGCGCCGAGCCGGACACTGGCGACCAAGACGGCAGCGGCCCCGGCGCGTCGACGCGGCTGTCGCAGCGGCTAGGTACTCTGGTGTCGGGGCGTGCCGTCGACGCCACGCAGCGTGGCAACCAGTGATCGTGGCGTGGCCGCTGGTGGTTCGAGGGAACGCGACAGATGACGATGCGGCGATCCGATGTCCTGCGTGAGCAACGGGGCGACGACCTGAGGGATACCGCGCTCCGCGAGGGTGCCCGTCGACGGCGCCGACGGGCGCGGCGCCGAACCTGGGTGGCGCGTCCGGCGACGCTGGTAGCCGTGGTCTGCCTCCTCGTGCTGGTGCTCTGGATGGGGCTGCGGGTCAATCAGGCTCGCGCCGCGTACGCGGGTGTCACCGAGGAGGTGGCGACGCTGCAGGCGCTGGCCGACGACGACCTCGTTGCGCTCTCCTCGCGGGATCTCGCCCCAATCATCTTCAGCCTCGACGAACTGGGGCGAGATGTCTCACGGCTGCAGCGCGCGGTGACGCTGCCGCCCGGCGTCCACCAGATCGCGGAGCATCTCCCCTGGATCGGTGCGCGCTACCGTGCCGGCCACGACATGCTGAAGGTGGCGGCGCTGCTGTCCGAGGCGGGCGAGACGACGGCTCAGGTAGGCCGGGAGATGCTGGTGGCGATGGAGGCGACCGGGGTGAGCGCCGACGGTAGTCGACCGTCGGGGACCTGGCTCGATATTCTCGGCCGGCATCAGGCCGAACTGGAGCGAGTCGCGGCACAGGTGGACGAGGCGCAGCGCATCCGGGCTCAACTCGACGAGGAGGCGCTGCCCGCACCAGCGCGCAAGCGTCTCCCGGCGCTCGACCGAGCCCTCGCACGGGTGGGCGACTTCGGCGATCTGATGGGCCCTGACCTCCCGGCGCTCCAGGCGGCCCTGGGTGGCAATGGGCCGGTCCGCTACCTTGTGCTCTTCCAGAACCCGGCGGAGCTACGCCCGAGCGGGGGCTTCCCCGGCACGATGGGATTGGTCACCCTTGAGCGGGGGCAGCTTCGGGACTACCAGATCTTCAGTTCCCACGAACTGACCCAGGACTACATGCGGCAGCGGCAGGAACGCCGGCCCCAACCCTGGCCGATCGAGCAGTACTTCCCGCAGGACGGTTTCCTCCTCCATGACGCGACGTGGTGGGCGGACTTCCCGCGCGGCGCGGCCGTGACGATGGAGATGTATGCCGAAACCGACTGGCCCCCGATCGACGGTATTATCGCGCTCCAGCCTGCTGTCGTGAGCGACCTGCTGCGGATCACCGGGCCGATCACGCTCTCGGTCGACGGCGAGGATCGCGAAATCACGGCCGACAACGTCTACGCGGAGATCGAGCGACAGCGCCGAATGCGGCGGGCAGGCAACCTCGACGCGACACACCACAAGGAGCTGATCGCCCTGATCGGCGAGGCGCTGATCGAGCGCATGAAGACGGGGGACAGGCAGATGCTGGCACGGATGGCCGCGTCGTTGCTCCCGGCAGCCGAACACCGCGACCTGCAGTTCTACGCGTCAGACCCGGCGGTGCAGGCGATGGCGGACCGCCAGGGCTGGACCGGTCGCCTCATCCCCGAAGAGGGCGTGCCGACCCTGGCGGTGAACTTCGCGAACATGGCGATCAACAAGGCGAGCCTGGCGATGCAGCCTCGGCTGACGCTCACGCTGGAGGGTCCGGAGAATGGCCAGCGGCGGGCGACGCTCGATGTCGAACTCGAGCACCTCGGTTCCGACGACGAAGATCCGCTCTACGGCGGGTTCCAGCGCTGGTGGACTGAGGTGCTGCTGCCGGAGGGCAGCGCATGGATCGCAAGCGATCCATCTGCGCTGCCCGATCCGGAGGCGTTGAACGGCGGGAGCTACCAGATCGACCTCTTCCCCGGGCAGACCGGGCGCGTCCATGTGGAGTTCACTATGCCGGACGCGCCCTCACTGCTGCTCCGGCGCCAGCCGGGCGTCCGCACGGCCGAGGTGACGGTCGTCGATGCCCGGTGCCAGCAATCGCGCGAGGTCTCACTCACGAACGACGTCAAGGTCGATCTCGCGTCGCTCTGCCGGTAGGCCGGCTTACTGGTAGTTCCAGGTCGATACCTTCAACGTGCCGCTCGGCAGGTCGATTGTCTGGGCGCTCTTGTTCTCGAAAAGCACCGTGATGGTGTCCTTGCTGCTGACCACCGCGCTCAGGTAGACCCCGTCGCGGATCGCCGAGAAGCCGGCCAGCGCCATGTCACCCTTCATCGCTCCGGGAACAGCGACGGTCGTCGTGACTGTCGCTCCCGGCGCCAGCGCCGGCGGGTCGTACTCCACGGTGCCGACGTAGTTCCCCCAGAGCCGGCCGCCGTTCTCTCCGACGACCAGCCCGCCACGCACCGACATCATCGCTGGCTGGTTTTGTGTACCGATCCAGACGACGCGCTTGGTCGGTCCGCTCAGGTTCTCGACGGGTGGATTGTTCAGGTACCCGTTCATGATCGGGTTCACCAGCGTGAGGTTCACGTTGGTGTTGTCGGCGGGCAGGCGGATGGCGTAGGGGGCGACCTGATTGCCGACCATGTGGACGCCATCGGCCACGATGTAGCTCGTCATGCCCGGGACGATCTCCAGGGCCGGGCCGGTCGCGCCAGTCTTGGCCTCGGAGTAGACGCTGCTCAGGTAGAGGTTGCTGACCCCGTTGACGAGCAAGGCAGCGCCGCTGGCACCGTTGGTCGTCGGCTCGACCTGGCTCGCGACGATCGACACCTTGGTTACCTGCGTCTGCCCATCGCCGATCACGACCTGGTGCTCGATGTTCCCATAGATCTGCGAGCCGATGATCTTGCTTTCCTGCACACGCCGCACGAGTCGCAGGCCGATTCGGTTGTTCTTCACCGTGAGGTCGGACATGAGCATCGAGTACGCATGATCCTCGTTCCCGATACCGATGCCCGGATCGCCGAGGCAGTTCTGAATCAGCAGGTGCTCGAACCGCGCCCGGATGCCGCCGTACTGGCGGATCCAGATCCCGTAGCCGGCCGTCCCGGCCCCGTCGATGCCGATGTTGGCAATGGTGAAGCCCTCCATACCGCTTGGCAGCACCGTTCCGTCACCAAGGGTGAGCACCGCCTTGGTACCGGGGACGGCTCGCAACGTGGTCAGGGTGGGCGAGGCACCAATGATCGTGATTGGCCGTGTGATGGTGATGCCGGAGGTGAGGTACGTCCCGGGTGGGAGCATCAGCACCTGGTTTGCCTGCGTGGCGGCGTCGATCGCGCCCTGCAGAGCGACGGTGTCGTCGGTGACGCCGTCGCCCACGGCGGCGAACTGCGCCTTCACGTCGATGATGCCGTTGCCTACGCTGGCCGATTGGGCCAGTCGGGCCGTGGCATGAGAGTCGGCCGCTGTTCCAAAAAGCGTCAGCACGAGTCCCAGGATGCACGCGATGCTGACCACGGCGCGGCGGTCGCCGAACCGCATGATGAGACGACGAGCGCTAGGCGTGAGCGCACGCCGCCCCGCCGCGCGAGTGTCTTCGTCCATGGCTTGTCCCTGCCTGTCCCACAACCCGGTCATCGGGTTGCCTTGCCACGACCACGGGCGTGGCCGTGGCTGCTGCTCCACTGTTCGGAAGGGCGGGTACCCCGTCTCCGAGCGGCTGTCCCGAGCCGCTGTGTTCGCCGGTGGAGAACCCGCCACCACGCTCATTGTGGTAGTGACCGGGTGTCACCGGACAGATTCGTGCGTCCCGCCTTCCATGAGAGAATAATGTCCCGACGTGGTACTCGTGTCTAGGACCGGACTAGTACCTGCGTACTCATGTCTAGGGTAGCAGTACTAGAAGTGCGCAATTGGCAGGGTGTCCCGGGCAGGGGACAACAGCGGCGCGGCGAAGACCATCGCCGCGCCGTGGAGGGCTGAGGGTTAGGCGACGCCGTCCTGGCGGAGCACCGCGATCACGGTCTGCCAGAGGACCCGCAGGTCGACCCAGAGCGACCGGTTCTTGACGTACTCCAGGTCGAGTTCGAGCGTCTCGGTGAAGGTGAGCTCATCCCGTCCACTGACCTTGGCCGGCGAGGTCACGCCTGGCTTGATGCTCAGGATCGTCTCGGCGGCATCGCCGTAGTAGGGGATCATCTCCGGGATCTCCGGTCGTGGGCCAACCAGGCTCATGTCACCCTTCAGCACGTTCCAGAGGTTTGGGAGCTCATCGATGCTGGTGCGTCGCAGGAAGCGCCCGACGCGCGTCACCCGGGGGTCGTCCTTGGGGTGGAAGACGAGCGTGGGCAACTCTTCTGGCGAGTACTTGTAGGCATACAGCTCGGGAAAGCGCTCGCGCGCATCCACGTACATCCCTCGGAACTTGTAGAGAGTAAAGGGGACGCCGTGCTGGCCGACGCGGACCTGCCGGAAGATGGCCGGGCCAGGCGATTCCAGGCGGACCGCGATGGCCGCAGCGGCCATGATCGGGCTCGTGAGGACGAGCCCGACGGTCGCTCCGACGATGTCGATGCCCCGCTTCAGGGTTTCGTAGACCGGATGGCCGCCAGCCCACCACCGGACGCCTTCGCTCGTCTTCGGCGGTGCGGCTGCCATCCGGGCCTGTTCCCCCGGTTCGATGCTCCGGGTGTCACCGCGCATAGTGCGTCACCACCTTCCGTACGGCGGCGATCACGTCCTGGACATCCTGATCGGTCAGCTTGGCCGAAAGCGGCAGCGACACGGTCCGGCTGCCGATCTCCTCGGCGTTCGGGAAGTCGCCGGGCCGGTAGCCGTAGCGCTTCCGGTAATAGGCGTGCAGGTGGACTGGCGTGAAGTGGATGCCGCTTCCGATGTTCTCGGCGCGGAGCGCTTCGATGAATTGGGAGCGGTCGATGGTGAGCCGCTCGGGCCGGAGCAGGATCGTGTAGAGGTGCCCGGCATGCCGCTCCTCGGGTCGGGGCGGGGCGGGCGTCTCGACCGCCGGCAGATCGGCGAAGCCGACATCGTAAGCCTTCCAGTGGCGTCGCCGGATGGTGAGGTTGGCTTCGATGCGCCGGAGTTGATGGAGCCCGAGCGAGGACTGGAGGTCGGTCAGGTTGTACTTGTAACCCGGCTCGACCGCCTCATAGGGGGTGAAGCCGCTGGCCGAGTAGCGCTTCCAGGCGTCCTTGCTGATGCCGTGGAGGCGCAGGATGCGGAGCCGCTCGGCTGCCGCGTCGTCGTTCGTCGTGATCATCCCGCCCTCGGCGGTCGTCAGATTCTTGGTGGCGTAGAAGCTGAAGACGGTGAACTGGCTGATGCTGCCGATCTTCTTGCCGCGCCAGGCCGCCTCAACCGCGTGAGCCGCGTCCTCGATGACGGTCAGGCCGTGGCGATCGGCGATGTCGCTTATCGCGTCCATGTCGCAGGGGCGCCCGGCCATGTGCACCGGCATGATCGCCCGTGTCCGTGGCGTGATGGCGGCTTCGATCCGGGCCGGGTCGATGTTCTGCGTCTCCCGATCGACGTCGACGAAGACCGGGCGCGCACCCACGTGCTCGACCACGTTGGCGGTCGCGGCGAAGGTCAGGGGCGTGGTGATGACCTCATCGCCCGGGCCGACACCGCTGGCGATCAGCGCCAGGTGGAGCCCCGCCGTGCAGGACCCGACCGAGATGCCGTGCTTGGCGCGGACGTACTGGGCGAACTCCTCCTCGAAGCGGAGGCTCTTAGGGCCGAACCCGATCCAGCCCGAGCGCAGGGTATCCACAACCTCCTGGATCTCTTCCTCGCCGATCAGCGGCGCGCCGAACACCAGGAACTGGCTTCGAACCGGCTGACCGCCCTCCACGGCGGGTAGGGATTCTCGTGTTACGGTCATGGTCGACCTCCGTCCTCTCACGTGCCGCTGTGGTGCGGCGGTGCCAGGGGGCCCGGATCTCCGGGCGCGCGAGCGTCAATGAACTCGCCTCGATACGCCTGCTGTGGGTTCCGTCCTCTCTAGCGGCTCGGTGAGCCTGCCTGCGTCGGCCCGCGCCCACCCGCTCGGCGCGGCGCGACCCGCGTGGGGCTCCGGAGCCGCCTCGACCGCCTGGCGCAGGACGGTCTCGAAGGCCCGCGATTGCCGCTGGCGCGATACGTGAGCGGCGACATATCGCTGGCCGTTTTCCCCGAGCTGCCGCGCCAGCGCGGGACGGGCGCGCAGCGCTCGGATGGCCTCCGCCAGTGCGGCCGGATCTTCGGGCGGGACACAGAGTCCGGCGCAGGCGTGCTCGACGACATCGGCCGTCTCGCCCTCGGCGGCGACGATCGCCGGGCGCCCCGCCGCCATGACGTCGAAGACCTTCGACGACAGCGCGAAGTCGCGCAGCCAGTCGGATCGCCGGAGCGTGACCAGGCAGGCGTCGGCCCGCCGGTACAGCGCGGGGAGCAGCCTGCGGGGCACGGGGTCGAGGAACGTGATGTTGGCCAGCCCCCGCTCCCGAGCCTTGGCCACGAGGCGCGGTTTCTCCCCACCGTCGCCGACCAGGAGGAGATGCACGTCCGGCTCGTCGGCCAGGAGCTCGGCGGTGTCAAGGACGGTGTCGAGCGCGTGCGGCAGGCCGTGCGTGCCCGCGTACATCACCACGAACGCGTCCGGGGCAATGCTCTCCAGGCCGGGGATGGTCTCACCCTCCGGTATCGGTTCCTGGAAGAGCTCTACATCCGCGCCGTAGTAGATGAGGTGTAGCCGCTCGGGTGGAATTCCCCGCTCCCGCAGGGCGGCTTCGATGCCGCGGGTGAACGGGACCACCTGCGCCGCGTGGTTCAGTGCGAAGGACGCCAGCGCCCGGGTCACGCGGATGGCGATCGGGTTGCGCATGACGCCGTAGGCCACGGCCTGCTCTGGGATCAAGTCGCCTGCGTTCAGCACGTAGGGCACGCCCCACCAGCGGCCGAGGATGGCGGCGGTGACGCACAGGAAGAGCGGGTGCATGTCGACCACGATGACGTCGGGCCGCCAGGGCAGCCGTGTCGCGGCGGGCAGTGCGCTCAGTGCGAACGACAGGTGGCTCAGGGAGCGGCGCAGGAACCCCCGGTTCGGCGCGGCGTAGAGCCAGGACCGTACCACCGGGATGCCTTCCATCTCCTCCCGCATGAGGACGCGACCACGGTACCCGGCCGGGATCTCCCCGCTTGGGTAGTTCGGGAAGGTCGTCAGGACCGCGACCGCATGGCCCATCTGCTGCAGATCCCTGGCGGTCTCCAGGATCCGGGTCTGCGGCGGGCCGATCTCCGGCGGGAAGAAGTGAGTCAGGAACAGGACTCGCACACTCGTCCCCCTCGCAGTGTTCCGTCACGCCTCGCCCAGGACGATCGACCGGACGCTGGCGCCGATGCGCTCCAGATCGTCCTCCGTCAACGCCGGGTGGACCGGCAGCGACAGGACCGACTCCGCGAGCCGCTCGCTCACCGGCAGGCTGGTCGCCCCGTGCTCCGGGGCGAAGACCGGCTGCCGGTGCAGTGGGCGCGGGTAGTGGACGGCCGACTGAATCCCGCGCGCCGCGAGCGCCGCTTGCAGGTCGTCGCGGGTGATCCCGGCCGCTGCAGCGTCGATCTGGATCGTGTACTGGTGGTAGGAATGCTCGACGCCCGGCAGGCTGGTAGGCGTCGTGATGCCCGGCAGGCCGGCGAGCAGCGCATCGAGCCGCCGGGCGTTGGCGCGCCGCTGCTCCAGCCAGCCCGGCAGTTGGTCGAGCTGCACTAAGCCGATCGCCGCCTGCACGTCGGTCAGGCGGTAGTTCAGGCCCAGCAGCGTGTGCTCGTACTTCCGCTCCTGGCCGTGGCTCCGGAGCAGGCGGAGGCGTTCCGCGAGGGCGTCGTCGTTGGTCGTGATCATGCCGCCCTCGCCGGTCGTCATGTTCTTAGTCGGGTAGAACGAGTAGCAGACCATGTCGGCGAAGCTGCCGACGTCTCGCCCGTTGACACTGGTCCCGTGGGCCTGGGCGGCGTCCCAGACGATGCGCAGGCCATGCTCGCGCGCCAGCCGCTGGATGCCGTCCACATCGCAGGCGCCGCCGTAGAGGTGGACCGGCGCGATGGCGCGGGTCCGCGGCGTCAGGCGGCGCGCCGCATCTTCGAGATCGAGCGTGGCGGTGGCCGGATCGACATCGCAGAAGATCGGGCGCCCGCCGGCGAACACCACCGTGCTGGCGGTGGCGATGAAGGTGAAGGCCGGGACCAGCACCTCATCTCCCGGCTCCAGGAGCGCCAGCCAGGCGAGATGCAGCGCCGCCGTGCCGGAGCTGACCGCCACGGCGTGGCGTGCTCCCACCATCGCCGCGAAGCGCTCTTCCAACTCGCGGGTGACCTTTCCCTGCCGCACGTTGCCCGAGCGCAGCACGGCCACAGCGGCATCGATCTCTCCCGAGTCGAACCGTACCTGGGCGATCGGGATGACCTTCTCCTCCTGCGGGCTCTGCTTAGTTACCACCGACCGGGCTCCCTTCACGGATGCGTTCAATCACCGCCATGAGCTGCAGCGACTCGGACACGCCGTTCATGGGCGTGCGGTCGCTCCGCAGCGCCTCCAGGAAGTGGCCGAGTTCGCGCTCGAACAGGTTCACGGGCGGGAACTGCTGCGTGTTGTTGCCGAGGTTGAAGACCCCGCGCGGCTCTTTGCAGTAGACGATGGTGGGCAGGTAGTGCAGGATGCTGGTGAAGAGCGAGCCGTTGTCGCCCTGGATCTCGACGTAGTTCATGTAAGACGGCGTCACCAGGTCGCTCTCGCAGACCACCTCCACGTCCCCGACCCGGAGCCGGGCAAGCACGTAGTCCTCGGCGTTGACCCGCACTCGCTCCGAGCCGATCTGCCGCTCCGGGAGGAGCGTGGAGCGCCGGAGCAGGTCGACCTCATCGGGGCACCCGAGGAGCCACTGGATCAGGTCGAGGTTGTGGACCATCATCTCCAGGGTCGCGCCGCCGCCTGACTCGGTCGTGTGCTTCCAGGCGCGGTGGCTGCCTCGCCCGCCCAGGCGGAAGATCGCGAAGTAGGGCCGGCCGATGATCCCGTCTTCGAGGACCTGCTTGGCAAACTGGAACGCGGGGTGGAAGCGGTACAGATAGCCGACCATGACGAGGCGGCCCGACTCGCGCTGCGCGGCTGCGATCGCTTCGGCCTCCTCGTACGTCCGGCACAGCGGCTTCTCACAGAAGACGTGCTTGCCGCGCTCCAGCGCGGCCAGGACCACGCTCGCGTGGGCGGCGGTCGGCACGCAGACGTCGATTGCGTCGAGCTCCGGGTCGTCGAGCAGATCATCTGGTGAGCCGCGCCATGCGACGCGCTGTGCCTCGGCCAGCCGCTGGGCGGCTGCCGGGTCCTGGTCGGCCACCACGACGGTCGCGCCGAGTTTCCGGTAGGCATCGACATGCCGCTCGGCGATACGCCCACAGCCGATGACCCCGACCCTTGCGGTGGCCTGGCCGTTCTGTGCCGCCGTGGTGGCGTGCGTCTCAAGCGTCATGCACTTCCCTTCCCCTCCATCGATACGAACCCGCGTTAGTGGGCCGGTGCAGCCGGTGGTCCCCCGTCGAGCTCGCGCACATACATCCAGCCGGTTCCTTCCGGCCCGCGCGTCGCGCGGACCGGCCGCCAGCCGAGCCGCTCGTAGAGCCGGCGTGCCGCCGTGTTCTCATCGCGTACCCCGAGCTTGATGACCCGGACACCCCGGCGGGCCATCTCCCCGGTGAAGGCGCGCACCAATAGCTCGCCGATCCCCTGGCGCTGATGCGCCGGATCCACGCCGATCGTCATCAGACTGGCCGGGGGCAGCACGCCCGTGCTGTTGCGGGTGATCGGCGCGGTACGGCGCGCGCCGCGGGTGAGTCCGGCAACCCGCTGCAGCCGCGATAGGAGCGCCAGGGCGAGTTGTGGTTCGCGAAGGACGCGGGCCGCGAGTGCCGGCGCCGCCCATACCAGCCGGCGCCGGAGGAAAACGCGCCAGTGGCGCGTGACGTCCTCGCTGCCGCACACGAAGCCGACGACCGCGCCGGTCGGGCGGTGGAGGCAGACGAATCCGCAACCCTGTGGGTAGTCGAGGAACGCTCGGAAGTAGTGCCGGAGCACCCGCTCGCCGAGGCTCGCGAGGAAGGAGTCCTGGAAGCTCGCGATGTGGACGCGCGCGACATCGCCCACGACGCTGGGAGCGAGCGGCGCAATCATGTACAGCCCAGAGTCGACCCCGGACGTCTCGGCGCGTTCATCCGCCGGGCGTGAACGTGGCTGGCTCAGTCGGGACGCCGCTGCCATCGCCGTCACCCCTCTAGCAACCATGACCGCGCCCGGTTCTCGTGGCGGAGTCGCTCCGGCAGGGGCATCACCCGGCCCGGCACCCCGATCACCAGGCTCCACGGCGGGACGTCCTTGGTCACGACGGCGCCCGCCGCGACCATCGACCCGTAGCCGACCCGCACGCCCGGCAGCACCACCGCGCGGGCACCGATGGTGACGCTGTCCTCGATGATCGGCCCCGTCGGTTCGTACTCATGACGCAAGCGCAGCGGGTAGCGGTCGTTCGTGAAGACCGCGCCCGGCCCGACGAAGACGTAGTTGCCGATCGACGTGTGGGTCGGGATGTAGACCTGACTCTCGAGCTTGACATAGCTGCCAATCTCGACGTGACCATCGATGGTGGTCCCGGTGCCGACGGTCACATGGTCGCCGATGGTCGTGTGCTCGCGGATCAGGACGTGGTGGCCGCAGCGGAAGTGCGAACCGATGATGACGTCCCCGTAGATGACCGCGAAGCTGCGCACGATGCCGTCGTCGCCGATGATCGTGGGCGCGCAGCCCGGCCGGTAGGGGACGCTCACCTCGGCGTTCGGGTCGATGATCGTCCCGTCTCCGATCCGCATCTCCAGCACCTGTGCCACGGTGTGTCTCCCTTCATGTGGGTGCGGCCGCACCCGGTAATCGCTGGCTAGTCACCTGGCAGCGCGCCCGACTCCGCGCGCTCCACTCCGGCCGGGCCGGATCGCGGCTCGTCCGGCGCCAACTGCGCGAAGACGCCGACGTACCCGGGCTCTAGAACCTCCCAGTGGTGGCGCTCCAGGAAGGCGCGCCGGCCGTTCGCAGAAAACCGGGCGGCGAGAGACCGGTCGCGGGCCAGCCGCGTGATCGCGGCGGCGATATCGGCCGGGTCGCGCGGGTCGACGACCAGGCCATACTCCCCGTCGCGAACGAAGCGGCTCATGTTCGGCAGGTTGGAGCAGATGACCGGGAGGCCCCAGGCCATGTACTCGAACAGCTTGACCGGGTGCGTGACGTACTCGGTGTACGGCGTGGGGTGGTAGAGGAGCGAACCGCAGTCGGCCTCCGCCAGGTAGCGGCGTACCTCCTCGGGGCCGACACGCCCCACCAGCCGCACGCTATCCTGGACGCCGAGCGCGGCGATGGCTTCCCGGCACTCCCGCACGAACGGCTCGTCGTCCACCAGACCCAGGAAAGTGGCCCGCACAGGGATCCCGGCGTCCCGCAGCAGCGCGACCGCCTGGATCGTCTCGACCACCGCCACTCGCCGCCGGGTGAAGCCCGTGTAGAGCAGGTGGAACGGCCGGTCGGCGGGCCGCTCCTCGCGGGGGGGCAGCTCGGCCGGTGCGAACGTGAGCCGTGGGTAGTTGGTCAGCAGGCTCGCCGGGCGGCCAAACCGCTGGAAGCGCTCCAGGCATCCACGGTCCACTGCGAAGGCGTGGTCGACGAACAGGCGGATGAGCAGCGCTTCGAGCAGCCAGAAGACGGCGTAGATCAGGCGCGTCGCGACCGGCCCGCGCCGGCTGTTGACCGCGATGGCGAGCGGGTAGTGCTCGCGCGCGTCGTACACCAGCCGCGCACGAGTTAGCAGCTTGACGATGGCGCCGACCAGCAGGCTCTGCAGCTCCATGGCCTGGTAGACATCGGCGCGCTCCCGGAGCGCCAGTCGGAGCAGCCGCGGAAGCGCCTGCAGCTTCTCCCGGCGCGTCCCCCAGCCCATCCGCATCAGGGGCACGACGCGGATCCCCAGCGGGTTGGTGGTCGGGTCCGCCGGGTCCTCGCTCGCCAGGCACGGTGCGATGATGGTGACGGCGTGCCCGGCCCGCTTGAGGCTGGCCGCCTCTTTCCCGTAGAGCGGCTGGCTGAACGCTGAGCGTCCGACCGTCAGGACACAGACCCGCACTCAGTCCCCCATTTCCAGAGCCCCGCCGGGCGGTGCCTCGACGACCGGGCGAGGCGTCGCCGGGCGAGCGGCAGGCGTCTGGAGCCGGCGCCACTCCAGATAGCCCAGCCAGGCCGCGGCCCAGACGTTCAACTCGGGTCGTCCGAAGTTCATGTTGACCATGCTGTGGATCCCCCAGGCGAGCCACAGCCCGAGCACTGCCAGACCCAGTGGATCGCGCCGCCGGACCGCAGCCCAGCCCTGCCGGACCAGGTAGCCGGCCAGGAGGCCGACCGTCCCCAGGCCTAGTAGACCCAGCTTCCAGAACATGAAGGCGATGAAGTTGTGGACGTAGGGCTTGACCGCGAAGTAGTAGCTCGCCGAGGTGAAGAGGAGCGCCTCCTCGAAGTCGCCTCGGGCACCCCAGCCAGCGCCGAGCGGCCCGCCGTAGGCGAAGGCGGTCGCCACCTCCGCCCAGCGGTACCGCAGGGAGGTGTCGAGGACCGCGAACCGCTCCACGGATGCGGCGAGGTAGGCCATGGGTGCGTCCCCGAGCAGCCCGCTCCCGACCAGCCCGGCGAGTGCCGCCACCACCGCCGCACCGACCAGGACCATCCTGCGGCGCGTGCGAGGCAGCCAGCGCCAGGCGACGACCACGCTGTAGGCCGCGACCACGGCTACGATGACGTACCACGCCCGGGCAACCGACAGCAGCATCCGGAAGAGCAGCACTGGGAGCGAGGCCATGAGGAGCAGCCCCATCCATCGGGGCAGCGGTACCAGCAAGAGGAGCGTCATCGCCGCGAGCAAGGCGTAGAAGTAGTCGATGCTCGAAAAGTCGGCGGACATCAGTCGGATCAGCGTCTCGCGGCTACGGAACCACGCGGCGATGTCGAGCAGCGCGGAGGCGGTGCCGAGTAGCACCATGCCCACCAACAGCCGGAGCCAAGCGTGTTCGGTCCGGAAGGCAAACGCGAAGGCCGGGAACAGCGCCAGCGGGACCAGGCGGACAGCCCAGGAGAGGCTCACGTAGACGTCGTGACCCGCGAAGGCGGAGAGCAGCAGCCCCCAGGCAACCAGCACGCCCGTTAGCAGCCAGACCCCGAGCGCCACCGCGGCGAGTCGCTCGATCGGATCCTGTCCATCGCCCCGGCGCGAGCCGCCCTCCAGGAGGAGCGCGATGCCGGACACCGCGAACGAAATGACCAGGAGGGCGTACAGGAGCACGTCGGCGCGCGACTGCAGGCTCCGTACTGCCAGCCCCGAGAGCAACAGGGCGACCAGGCACAGCAGCACGCATCGCTGCGCCGGCGTTCCGTCGATGCGGTACGCCATGGCCCGCGCCACGCCGCTCATGGCCCCACTACCTTCAAGCGCCGCAGCCGCGGCCATACCAGAAGTGCGTAGAGCACCCCGACCAGTGAGATCGCGATGGCTTCCCCGACGAAGCTGGTGCCTGCAAAAAACCGTCCAGTGGCGAGGAGGCCCAGGCACCCGATCACCCCCCAGATCATCGCCAGGGGTGACGGAACCGTGCGGGACACCGCCGCGAGCACCCCGCAGTAGGTGGCGACGCCCGCCAGCGTCGCGATGGCTGCGCCCTCGATGCCCGCGGCCGGAACCAGGAGATAGACCCCAACGACCATGACCGCGGCGCCGAGCCCCGCTGCCCAAACGAAGACGCCGGTCCGCGCCTCGAACTCACGGCGCTTCCCGCAGAGCTGGCTCAGACCGAAGAGAAACGCCGTGCCCAGCCCGAAGAGCACCAGGTGCCCCGACGCGACGTACTCACTGCGGATGTTCAGCAGCGCCAGGGCGCCCGGGATGACCAGCCCAATCGCGGTAACCAGCGGCAGGAAAACCGCGACATAGGTCCCGCCGAGCGCACGCGCCCAGGCATTGGCCCCTGCCGGGTCGGTCCCATGGAGCTGGAACAGGCGCGGATTGAGGACGGCGAAGACGAGGTTGTACATCCCCCGGCCGAACTGCAGGCCGATGCTCATCCAGAACGTGTAGATGCCCAGATCGCGGAGGGACACCAGGCCGGCCAGGAGGTAGCGGTCGCCCGATTGGAGCAGCGTGACGATCAGCCCCGACAGCGCGAGCGGGAGACCATAGCCCACGCTACGCCGGAGCAGCACGCGCGTGCTCTCCTGCGATCCCGCTGCGAGCACCGTGGTCCTGGCGAGCCGGCCCAAGCGCCGGTACTGCCAGGCGAGCACCGGCAAGTAGCTGACGGCCATCACCATCAGCGCGGTCCCGGCTGGATCGCTCGCCCGTGGGAGCAGCGCAAGCAGGAGGAGCACTTCGATCACCGCGAGGAGCATGGCGCTCGTGGTGTACCGGCGTTGATCGAACACCCCTCGCAGCGTGCTCTGGAAGAGGGTATAGAGCGCGTTGCCGCAGAGGACGCCGACCGTCCAGGCGAGGTACGGCCAGCGGAACCGCTCGCCCCAGAGCGTGCCGAGCGCCAACGCCAGCGCGGCCGCCACCAGCCCGGTGAGGGCCACGGTGCCCCAGATCAGCCCCAGGTATCGCGGAAGGCGGGCGCCGTCCTCCGGCAAGAAACGGATCACGGCGTTCTGCAACCAGCCGGTCGCCAGCGCGGCCGCGTAGGTCTGCGACAACCAGAAGAGCGTGAAGACGCCCATGGCCGCAGCCGGCACGTAGCGGCCCAGGATCAGGCTGACGCCGAAGCCGCGCAGCAGCTCGCTGGCGATCCCCGGAGCCAGACGCGCCGCGTCCGCCACGAGCACTCGCTGGAACGGGCGCTGCACGCGTGCCGCGGCGCTCGTCTCGGTCTCCATCGACCCGCGTACCTTTCCCCGCGCCCGCCGCGCGGAACCGCCCCACCGGGCCCGAGGTCCCGGCGCGTGGCCGGGACCAAGGCCCGCCAGAGTGCGATGCCGCGGGCGCGACCGGCGCGACTACGCGATGGCTTCTTCCCGAGCCCGTGCCGGTCGCCAGGTGATGCGGGGAACGATCCGGTCCATCACGACCCGGTCGCGGTACCGCTGGATCACCCGCAGCATCGACTCAACAAGCTCCTCCGAGAGGTAGTGCGGCTTCAGGCCGAGGTCGATGAGCTTGGTGTGCTTCGCGTTGTAGTAGTGTTCCTCCTGTTCGACGCGCGGGTCGGGGATCGGACGGATCTCCGTTCGGAGGCCCAGCTCAGTTCCGGCCTTCGCCACCACCTCGGCCAACTGCATCACCGTGAACTGCTCGGTGAACTGGTTGAAGACCCGATACTCGCCCTCCGCCGGGGGGTTGTTGGCGGTCAATTCCACGCACTGCAGCGTGTCCTTGATATTGAGGAAGCCGCGCGTCTGGCCGCCCTTGCCGTAGACGGTGAGCGGGTGGCCGATCACGGCCTGGACGCAGAAGCGGTTCAGGGCCGTGCCGAAGCACTCGTCATAATCGAAGCGCGTGATCAGCCGTTCGTCCTGAACGGTCTCCTCGGTCTCAATGCCGTACACGACGCCCTGGTTGAGGTCGGTGCAGCGCAGCCCCCAGGCGCGGCAGGCGAACTGGATGTTGTGGCTGTCGTGAACCTTGGAGAGGTGATAGAAGGAGCCGGGCTGCTTCGGGAACGGCAGGATGTCGGAGCGCCCGTTGTGGTGGATCTCGATGAAGCCTTCCTCAATATCGATGTTGGGCGTGCCGTACTCGCCCATGGTTCCCAGCTTGATCAGGTGGCAGTCGGGCGCGTGATCGCGCAGTGCGAAGAGCAGGTTGAGCGTGCCCACAACGTTGTTGGTCTGGGTGAAGACAGCGTGGGCGCGGTCCATCATCGAGTAGGGGGCACTAGGTTGCTCGGCATAGTGAATCACCGCATCAGGAGCGAAGTCCCGGATGACCGGCTCAAGGAAGCTGTAGTCCGTGATATCCCCGATGAAGACCTGAAGCTCGCGCCCGCTCACCTCATGCCAGGCGCGGACGCGCTCCTGGAGCGGACGGATCGGCGTGAGGCTGTCCGTCCCCAGCTCCACGTGGTAGTGGCGGCGGAGGAAGTTGTCGACAATGCCGACCTCGTGGCCGCGCGCCGAGAAACGCAGGGCCGTCGGCCAGCCCAGATATCCATCGCCGCCAAGCACGAGAATTCGCACAGTCCTTCCCCTTCCTAGATTCCCCGCCGTGGTCTTTCCGAGCCCAGAGCCGATGCTCCGGACTTCGGTGTCCCCCGGCGCCCCGCTGGCTCTCAGGCGCTCCCACGGCGTTACGACCCGATCTGTCGCCGTTCCGGCGGTCCATAGGTGGCGCGCCCTCGCGTCGGGGCCGCAGCCCGTAGCCGCGACTCTCACCAGTGGCTGGCTTGCCACCATCACCAGCCCGGTGGAGTCAGGCCTTATGTGGAAGCGGGCATGCGCGTCTCCTACGGCCGTCCTTGGGGCAATCCCAAGAACCAGCGGTATAGCTTGCAAGTCGCGTTCCAGACGGTCTGAATAAAGAGTTTGTGCGAGGGAATCTATCTAGGAAATATTGGTTACCTCCGGACTAGCCAATAGGTGCTACCGCGCATTAGGAAAACCGGGTGGGTGGCGGAGTCCTGTCGCGGATGTCAACCCGCCCGGAACATGTGAGGACTAGGGAGATCGACCGCTCGCTGAGTGCCGGGGTATCTGGTGGCCGGCTTGGTAGTTAAGTATGAGAAATTGACCTGTCCTAACTTGATCGCGCCGGGTTCTCTTCTCAGATGCTTGAAGGTGGATCTGGAGGTGAATCCGAGAACCGCTACCGAGCCACGTCACAATTGAGTGGGCAGGGAGGAACGGGCTACGCCGTGGGTTCGGGTGCTGCCTGCCGCCCATTAAGTGCACTCGTGGGTGGCGATGGAGCTGATGCGGCACAGCCAGTTCAGTCTCACCATGGAGGTCTACACCCACGTGGCCCCGGACCTCGCACGCGAGGCGATGGAAGAGGTCGAGCGCGCACTTCGCGCATAGCAACGCCCGTCCGATCATAGGACAACCTCATAGGGGTCAGGATAGGGGTCAGGCGAGCGAAAACCGCCCCGATTCGAACACCGGGGCGGTTCTGTTTTCCGCGTCAGGATAAGGATTTCTTGGGGTGAGCCCGCTGGGATTCGAACCCAGGACCCACGGATTAAAAGTCCGCTGCTCTACCGCTGAGCTACGGGCCCCCGCGAGGACTCTCCTTACTAATTCTACCGCATTCGGTCGACTCGAGGCCGCCGCTGCGTTGGACCGGCAGGGCGTGGCGGGCCGTCGGGGTGGATGCCGTATGCTAGGAACGCGCGGCAGGGTCTGCGCGGGCGGCGACAGTGAGAGGAGCCGATGGTGGCGCTGGATGAGGCGACGGCGTACCGCCTGGTAATGGAGGCGATCGAACGAGTCGGGGGGACGCGGCGGATCCACGGCAACCCGCGGCACCCGTTCTCGTTCGACGCGACGCGCGAGGTCGAGGTTGAAGGCTACACCGTGCTGATCCGGTACGGTGAGATCTCCAGCCCGGCGGTGGCGGAGGTCGAGGGCTACGTATTCGAGATCCTCGCCGATGAGGTGGTGAAGCTCTTCGGGCCGTGAGGCGCGGGGAACGGAGCAGGTCGGTGGTACGGGTGGGGAGGACCGGGGGTCTTCTAGGCCGCGCGGTGCTCGGCGCGGGAGCGGCCGGCGCGGTCGCGGTGGCCGGGTGGTGGCGAGGAGCGCTCACGGCTGACGGCACTGCGGCAGCGGTGGCGGTCGGGACACCGGTGTTTGCCGTAGGGGGCGGGCGCTGGGCTGCGGTGCTGGTCGGGTTCTTCACGCTGTCGAGTGCGCTGTCCCAGGTGGGACGGGAGCGCAAGGCTGCGATGGCGGCCGTGGCGAGCAAGGGATCCCGGCGGGACGCGGGACAGGTGCTCGCGAACGGCGGGGTGGCGGCGGGCGCCGCGGTCGTGGCAGGGATCACCGGGAAACCGGAGGCGGCCTTCCCTGCATTCCTCGGCGCGATGGCGGCCGCGACGAGTGATACCTGGGCGACCGAGATCGGATTGCTGAGTCGGCGGCCTCCGCGGTCGATCGTGACGTGGCGCCAGGTGCGGCCGGGGCTGTCGGGCGGAGTCACCCCACTGGGCCTCGCGGCGGCAGCCGCGGGTGGCGCGACGATCGGGCTGATCGGCTCGCTCGGCAGACCACGGCGGGAGCTGGTTGCGCTGGGGACGCTCGCGGGTCTGGCGGGATCGCTGGCGGACAGCGTCGCCGGCGCTACGGTGCAGGGAGTCTACCGGTGCCCGCGCTGCGGCGAGGAGACTGAGCGGCGGGTCCACTCCTGCGGCACGCCGACGATCCCGGCGCGCGGTGTGGCCTGGATCGACAACGATGTGGTGAATCTTATCGGGGCCGCGGTGGGGGCGATAACGGCGCTGGTGTTGGCGAGACGCCGGCCCGGCCGCCGGGGATGACGGTCCACGCCCCGGCGGCACGGGACGGGCTGACCTAGCGGCGCTAGCCGAGAGCGAGAAGCGCCTCACGCGGGTCCGTGCGGCGGCCGAGGAAGATCGGGGTATCGACCTTCGTGTAGACCCGCACTTCGGCCGCGCGGAGCCGCTGGACCATGGCGACAAGCTGCGCCGGGTCGTCGTCCTCGAGCGCGACGACGAACTCCTGATCGGCGATGCCGAACGAGCTTACGGTGTTGGTCAGGATCGTCGGGAACTCCCGGCCTAGTTCTCCGTGGACCAGCATCAGCTCACGGCGCTTCTCGAACGGCAGCAGGTACCACTCCGGCGTCTTGGTGAAGGGGTAGACGCTGAGATACTTCTTCGGCGGCACGCCCTTGAGGAAGGCCGGTCCATGCTCGGGGTCGTACTGGGATGCTGTCGCCAGGCCCAGGTAGGCGTGACGCATCTCCAGGTGCTGCCCGAGCGGCGTGCGGTTGAGGTCGACGGCCAGTGCCTGCAGCGCGTCGACATCGTCCGCAATGGTCCACAGGATGAGGTCCACGTCCGCGCTGAAGCCCACGGTGGAGTAGGCCGCGCGGAGCGTGACGGTATCGCGGTGCGCATCGAGCGTGCGCAGGAAGGCTTCGCGCCCTTCCTTGCGCTCGGAGTCGGCCAGCGTGCGCCACTCCGGCCGCGCCTTGTACAGCCAGAAGACCGTGAAACGGGTCGAACCGCTCATCAGTGTGGGTACTCCTCTCCTGCACCCAGGTGGGCCAGCGCCCACCATCCGGCCGGATTGTAGCACCGACGGCAGGGGCAGGTCTTATGTCTCGCCGTCCGGGCCGACCACGATGATCGCCATCCGGTCGGGCAGGAGATAGCGGGCGGCCGCGTCGCGGATCTGCTCACGCGTCAGCGCGTTGAGCCGGGCCGGCAGTTGCTCGACGTAATCGAGCTCGAAGCCGTAGAAGGCGATGTCGAGCATGATCGAGGCGATGGCGCCGCTGCTCTCAAGGCTGAGGGGAAGGCTGCCGATGAGGTAGCTCTTGGCGTCGGCCAGCTCCTCTTCCTCTACGAGTTCACCGCGGAGACGCTCGACCTCCGCGATGATGCTCTCCACGGCGCGCTCGACGTTGACCGGGTTGACGCCCGCGTATGCCGCCCAGAGTCCACGTCCCAGGCTCGCCTCCAGGGTGCTGTAGACGTAATAGGCCATCCCCTGGCGTTCCCGGACACGGGCGCCGAGGCGTCCCATGAGCCCGAGCCGACCGAGGATGACGTTGGCGACGCGGAGCGCGTGGTAGTCGGGATCAGTCCAAGCCAGGGCCGGGAGGCCGATTGCGATGTCCGCCTGGCTCTTGCCGGCGATCTGCTCCTCGCGTCGCACGCGGGAGGGTGGTGCGTCGACCGGCGGGATCTCGGGAGCTGGCACGGAGTCTCCTGATTCCCAGCCCTCGAAGGCACGGGCGACGTGCTCCCAGGCGGCCTCGACGGGCACGCCACCGGCCACCGCCAGGATGGCGTGTCCCGGCCGGTAGAGGCGGCGGTGGAAGTCCGCCAGCAGGTCGCGACTCATGCCGGTGAGCGTCTCCTCCGTGCCGATCGCCCGGTGGTGGTACGGATGCCCCTCCGGGTAGAGCGTGGCGCGCAGGGTGTAGGCTGCCTGGGCACGGGTGTCGTTGAGCATCTGCCGAAGCGCGGTCAGCGACTGCTCCCGCAGCCGTTCGATCTCCTCCTCCGGGAAGGTGGGCTCGAGCACGACCTCCGCCAGCAGTTCGGCCAGCCGCCCGACGTCCTCTTTGAGGCACGTCGCCCGGATGTCGACGTAGTCGCGCCCGGGGCTGACCGACAGCGCGGCGCCCAGGCTGTCGAGCTCCTCGTTCAACTCGGCGAACGTGCGGCGCGCGGTGCCGCGCGGGAGCATCTGCGCGGTGAAGCGTGCCAGGCCCGGCGTCTCGCCGTCGGCGATGGCACCGGCCGGAAGGCGCAGCTCGAGCACCGCCGCGTCGCTGGTCGGATCGTGGTGCCCGAGCAGGCGGAGCCCACTGGCCAACGTCCGCTCCTGCACGTCGAGCTTCGGCGTGGGGAGGGAGTCGGGGCGGCTGCCCGGTGCATCCGAGAAGAAGTGTGGCCGCACCGGCAGCGGGCCGATATCAGCGGCGGGGGTCGCCGGAGCGGGGGCGGTCGGCTCGAGCCAGCCCACCGTCGCCTTGTCGGGAGTGACATAGGCGCGGGCGACCCGGAGCACGTCGTCCGGAGTCACCGCTGCCAGGCGGTCCAGGAAGGTGTCGGGGTCGACTCCGGGTGCCACCGTGTGGAGCGAGCCGAGCCAGTACGCCTGGCTGCTGACGCTCTCCCCGGCGTAGGCGAATTGGGCGCGGAGCTGCTTGATGGCGCGGGCAAGCTCGTCTTCGGGCACTGGTTCCTCGCGCAGCCGGGCCAGCTCCTCCTGGACGATCGCCTCGACGCGCGCAGGCTCGGTGCTCGGCACGAGCGTGGCCGACACGCTGAAGAGATAAGGGTCGATGGTGAGGGAAAAGGACGATCCTGCCGCGCTGCACAGGCCGCTGGCGACGAGAGCGCGGTAGAGCCGCGAGCTGCGCCCCATGCCGCCACCGCCGCCGTAGCCCATCGCCTTGCCGCCGGAGAGGACGGTGTCGAGCACCACCATCGGCAGGGCGTCGGGGTCCTCGGCACGCGGGGCGTGGAAGGCCATCAACAACGTCGCCGTCGGCGCCGGACGCCGCACGACAACGCGGCGCTCTCCATTCTGCGGCGGCTCCACGGTGCGCACCGGCGGCGGCTCCGGGCCGGATGGGATCGCGCCGAAGCGCTGCTCGATCTCGGCCAGGATCGCCTGGGCGTCGACGTCACCCACGACCACCACGGTCGCGTTGTTCGGCGTGTAGTAGGTGCGGTAGTGTCGATACAGGTCGTCCCGCGTGATCTGGCGAAGGTCGGAGGTGAACCCGATGACTCCCTGGCCATAGGGATGCGCGCGGAAGGCCGCCGCGACCACTTCTTCGCGGAGGTGGAAGGTCGGCTGGTTCTCGTTCCCCTCTCGCTCGGAGAGGATCACCGTGCGCTCGCTCTCGACTTCGCTCGGGTCGAAGACGGCGTTCTGCATCCGATCCGACTCGATGTCGGCGCCGAGGAGGATCTGTGGCGCGGGCAGGGTTTCGTAGTACGCGGTGTAGTCGATCCAGGTGAAGCCGTTCAGCGTGCCGCCGTGCTTATTCACCTCGCGGAAGATCTCACCCGGCTGGTAGGTCGGCGTCCCCTTGAAGACCATGTGCTCGACCCAGTGGGAGATGCCCGTGATGCCGGGGACCTCGTTTCGGCCGCCGACACGGTACCAGACCCAGAACGAAGCCACCGGCGCACGGTGGACCTCGCGGATGAGGACCGTGAGTCCGTTGTCAAGTGTCGCCTTCAATGTCTGCGCGACGTCCGCCATGTCCCCTCCCACCGGCTAAGCCCTGTCCAAGTCCGCGACGGTCATGTCGCCTCCGCAGCCTGTGCGCCTCCGTTATACCACCGCGTCTATTCGCGCTGGTCCGACGCAGGTTACAGGAAAGCGCGGAGCCGCACGGCGTTGCGGGCGTGCTGGACGGGGCGATCTGGTCCGCCGCGGATGTGGGCGTGCTCGAGAGCATCTCTATCGAGTCGGGCCGTGGGCACGGGTCGTAGATCAGCCGCAGCCAGGTGCTCGACTCTCCTCGCGCCGTTCACCCGCTCGATCTACTGGCCTTCGTCCGCCAGGTGGCCCGTGCCCGGTGTCTCACCCTGGCCCTGGAAGTTGGCTGCACGTGACTTCAGGAAGTTGCTGTCGGCTCCGCTCTCGTAGATGTGCTCGATGTGCTGCCAGGCGCTCTGAGGAATAGCTTCCGCCACCTCCTTTGCGGAGCGGAATGTTCGATTCGGTAGGTGGTCGGCCAACACCTGACGAACGGTGGGGGCCATGCGGAAGTGCTCCATAAGCGCCTCGCGCGACCACGCGTGGGACCAGTTCAACTGGCCGAGTTCGCGCTCGATAATATCCCTCGCGCTATGTGGCACGGCAGGCTCCTTTCGTGGTACGTAGGGACCAGGCGATGACGAATCGCACCTCGCGTGCCGTTCCCTGTGGGGTCGCGCGTTGGGGTAAGCTGGACCCGGCGAGGAGGGGACCATGCTCGAACTAGAGATCACCCAGATGCCCGGCCTTGTGCTCCAGGTCGGAGAGGTGGAGACTCAGTTCGGTTCGGTCTGGGTCGCGGCCGGTCCTCGCGGGCTCCGCGTGGTGACCGTCCCGGGCCGGTCGCGCGAGGAGTGCCTGCGAGAGGCTTTGCGTAACGGCCGGGACGCCACCGTGATTGAGGGTGGACCGCTGGCGGAGCAGGCTCGGAAAGAGTTGACCGCCTACTTCGAAGGCCGGCTGCAGCGCTTTACAGTACCGCTCGACCCGGTGGGCACGAACTTTCAGCGGCGGGTCTGGGCGGCGGTGGCGGCGATCCCCTACGGCGAGACGGCAACGTACCGGCAGATCGCCGAGCGCATCGGTCAGCCGCGTGCGGTCCGCGCGGTCGGCGCGGCGAACGGAGCGAATCCGCTGGCCATCATCATCCCCTGCCATCGCGTCGTCGGCAGCGACGGGTCGCTTACGGGCTACGGCGGTGGACTCGCGGTGAAGCGGGCGCTCCTGGACCTTGAGGCACGCTGCCGCGGTGCGCTGCCGTGACATCCGGTGTGGGGCGTCCCAGTATCCCGACCTTCCAATAACGTAACTTTGTCATCGTGAGCGGGGCCGGCCGGGCGCCAGGCGCGGCTTGGCTGAGGATGACATCGTCACACGACCGATCGCCGCGGCCGAGAGACAGCGCAGGCGATGCGGCAGGGAACGATGTGGCCGCGCCGGTTCCGGCGCGGCCACGGGTGCTCCATCGATCGGTGCCTGTGTGCGCGTCAGTCCTGAGTCAC
>Ga0207873_1001155_pt1 | contig 26706 bp, 21 predicted proteins | sample BGWIniCompost_FD_187373 | JGI IMG/M metagenome (GOLD analysis project Ga0207873, IMG submission 187373) | Cellulose adapted compost microbial communities from Newby Island Compost Facility, Milpitas, CA, USA - BGW Initial Compost (SPAdes)... ...
TTCTTTACTGCTCCGTACGGCCGCATCCAGCATCGTGGCTCCCCGTCAGGGCACGCGGCACGGGCACACGGCATGCACCGCGCCGCGCCGGCTGGTGGCGAGCCGAACACCTCCCACACGGGCGCGTATGCACCGCCTTTTGACCCGCCCCAGCGCGGCCGCGCGCGTCGCCAGTCTCGCCATGCTCGGCGCACTGTGCCTCACCTCACCCGTCGCGGCGCAGGACGCGGCCGGCCACGCCGCCGCGCAACAGGTCCGGAACGGCGAAGCGCTCTACCGCGCCGCGTGCGCGGCGTGCCACGGCGTGGACGGCACAGGGACGACGCAGGCGCTCGTCGGGTTCGACGTGCCACTGCCCGACTTCACCGATTGCAGCTTCGCATCCCGCGAGCCGGACGCGGACTGGATCGCCGTCGCGCACCAGGGCGGGCCGGTCCGCGGGTTCAGCCGGCTGATGCCCGCGTTCGGCGATGCGCTCACGGTGGACGAGCTCCAGGCCGTAACGGACTACATCCGCACGTTCTGCGGCGACGACGACTGGCCGCGCGGCGAGCTCAACCTGCCGCGAGCGCAGGTCACCGAGAAGGCGTACCCGGAGGACGAGCTCGTCTTCACGACCGTATTTTCCGTCGAGGGCGCGGGCGCGTGGACGAACGAGTTCGTCTATGAGAAGCGGTTCGGCGCGCGCAACCAGTGGGAGATCGCCGTGCCGTTCGGCGTGCGCGAGCGCGACACGGGCGAGTGGACGGGCGGCATGGGAGACATCGCGGTCGGCGTCAAGCGCGCGCTGTTCCACAGCCTCGCCCGCGGCACGATCTTCAGCGCCGCGGCCGAGGTCATCCTGCCCACCGGTGACGAGGACGACGGCTTCGGCGCCGGCACCGCGATCTTCGAGCCCTTCGTCGCGCTGGGTCAGATCCTGCCAGCAGACGCGTTCGTCCAGCTCCAGGCCGGCGCGGAGTTCCCGTTCGACCGGGATCGCGCGGAGGACGAGGGCTTCTGGCGCACGGTCATCGGGAAGACGTGGACCGAGGGGCGGTGGGGCCGCGCGTGGTCGCCCATGGTCGAGCTGCTCGGCTCGCGTCAATTCTCCGGCGGACCGGGCGTGCAGTGGGACGTGCTGCCGCAGGTGCAGGTCACGCTGAACAGGCGGCAGCACGTCATGGCCAACATCGGCGTCCGCGTGCCGGTGAACCAGAGGGCCACGCGCCAGACCGAGCTGTGGATTTACCTGCTCTGGGACTGGTTCGACGGCGGCTTGTTCGAGGGGTGGTGACGACGATGCGAACGCACGCCTCGAGGCTCGTTCCATTCTTCGTCGCGCTGCTCCTGCTCACCGGCGCGCCGCGCGCGGCGCGTCTCGCGCTCGAGGCCGCAGGCATCGCGGACCCGCCCGTCTTCCTCACCGGCGGCCAGTGCATGGCGTGCCACAACCAGCTCGTCACGCCGGCAGGCGAGGACATCTCGATCGGAGTGGACTGGCGCGCGTCCATCATGGCGAACTCGTCGCGCGACCCGTACTGGCAGGCGGGCGTGCGGCGCGAGGTCATGGATCATCCGGAATCCTCGGAGCTGATCCAGGACGAGTGCTCGCGCTGCCACATGCCCATGTCCAACGAGCTGGAGCGCCGGAGCGGCGGGCACGGGCGCATCTTCGACCACCTGCCGGTGAGCCAGCCGGAGACGCGGCTCGACTCGCTCGCCGCGGACGGCGTCTCGTGCTCCCTGTGCCACCAGATCACGGCGGAGAACTTCGGCACGCCCGAGAGCTTCACCGGCGGGTTCGTGGTGGACACCGCGACGGCGGGCGAGCACGGCCGCATCTTCGGCCCGTTCGAGATCGACACCGGCCGCACCACGATCATGCGCTCGGCCACCGGCTTCCGGCCGACCGAGGGCGTGCACATCCAGGCCTCCGAGCACTGCGCGACGTGCCACGTGTTGTACACACACGCGCTCGGGCCGGGCGGAGAGGTCATCGCGCGGCTGCCGGAGCAGACGCCTTACCAGGAATGGCTGAACAGCGCGTACCGCGGCGTGCAGACCTGCCAGGACTGCCACATGCCGCCGGTCGCGGACAGCACCGCGATCACGGCTGTGCTCGGCCAGCCGCGGCCCGACGTCTCGCGCCACACGTTCGTCGGCGGCAACTTCTTCATGCTCCGCATGCTGAACCGCTACCGCGACGAGCTGGGCGTTCAGGCGCTCCCGCAGGAGCTGGACGCACTGACCCGCGCGACTGAGGAGTTCCTGCGCACGCGGACCGCGCGCGTCACCGTGGAGCGGGCGGAAGTCCTCGGCGGGCAGCTCGACGCCGTCGTCGCCATCGAAAACCTCACCGGCCACAAGCTTCCGACCGCGTACCCCTCGCGGCGCGCGTGGCTGCACGTCACCGTGTACGACCGTGACGGCAACCAGGTCTTCGAGTCCGGCGCGCTGCGGCCCGACGGCTCCATCGCCGGCAACGCCAACGACGATGACCCGGCACACTACGAGCTGCACCACGATGTCATCGATTCGGCCGACCAGGTGCAGATCTACGAGTCGATCATGGTGAGCCCCGACGGCGCGGTCACCACGGGGCTGCTCACCGGCGTGCGCTACGTCAAGGACAACCGGCTGCTGCCCCACGGCTTCGACAAGGCCCGCGCCCACGAGGACATCGCCGTCTACGGCGGCGCCGCTCATGATGCGGACTTCCAGGCCGGCGTCGACCGCGTCCGCTACCGCGTGGACCTCGCCGGCGCACAGGGGCCGTTCCGCGTCGAGGCAAAGCTCTGGTACCAGCCCATCTCCTTCCGCTGGGCCAACAACCTGCGGCCGTACGAGGCGTTCGAGACGCAGCGCTTCGTCCGCTACTACGATTCGATGGCGGACGTGTCCGCGATCGTGCTGGCGGAGGCTTCCGCACTCGCGAGATAGGGGCCCGCCAGGCCGGTTATGCCGAGCCGGACGCCCCGGCACGCTTCTTCCCGCCGCTCCGCCGCGAGCGACGATCTCCGCCGATGCGCCGCCGAATCGAGGCTTCTCGGCACCATGCAGCTCCTCGACTTCCGCCATTACCCGCTGTGGCTGAACCTCGTCGTGCTCGCGGCGACCGCGGCCGCGGTGTGGCTCACGGGCACGCGCCTGACCCGCCGGGTCGAGGCCATTGCGCAGCGCACCGGCGTGGGGCGCGCGTTCGCAGGACTCGTGGTGCTCGGCGGCGTCGTGTCGCTGCCCGAGCTGAGCACGGCGACGAGCGCGGCATTCGTCGGGAACGCCCGCTTCGCCGTGAACACGCTGTTCGGCGGGGTCGCGGCCACGATGGTCGTGATCGCGGTCATTGACGCGGTGGTGCGCGAGCGGCCGCTTTCCACGGACATCACGCATCCCGTCGTGCTGCTCCAGGGCACGCTGTCCGTGCTGTTCCTCGTCGTGGCAGCGGCAGGGCTCGTGGTGGGCGACGTCGCGGTCCTCGGCGCCGGCGCGTGGACCTATGCGCTGCTCGGTCTCTACCTGCTCTTCGCCAATCTCGTGAGGCACTACGAATGGCACCGCGCGTGGATCCCGGAGGAAGATGTGAGGCGGCGAGGCACGCGCGCCGCGAAGCCGGAGGCGGCATCCCAGGCCGGCGGACCGGAGGGTGAAGCGGAGCGGGAGTCGGAACGCTCACCGCGAGGCGGGGCGCGCCACCAGGGCCCCCTCGCCCGGCTCATCCTCGTCACGACCGCCGTGGCGATCGCGACCGCGGCCGCGGGGGTGCTGCTGAGCCGCGTGGGCGATGCCGTCGCGGAGCAGGCGGGGCTCGGCGCGAGCTTCGCGGGGCTGTTGCTGGGCGGCATCGCGACGTCGCTGCCGGAGGCCAGCACGATCTACGCGGCCGTCCGCATCCGCCGGTTCGAGCTGGTGTTCTCCGACGCGTACGGCTCGAACCTGTTCTCGACGATGGCGATCTTCGTCGCGGACTTTGCCTACCCGGGCGGCCCGATCCTGAACGAGGTCGGGCAGTTCGCGCTGTTCGCCGTCCTGCTCGGCGCCGCCGTCAGCGCCATCTTCCTCGCTGGTTGCCTGGAGCGCCGCAACCGCGCTGTCCTGGGGATGGGCGTGGATTCTCTCCTGGTGCTCGCCGCCTACGCCGGCGGGCTGGTCCTGCTGTACCATCTGCGTTGAGTGGGCCGGCGGGTGTGGCGGCGCCGTGGGCCCGCGCGCTACGGCTCGTGGCCGTGGGCGCGGGAGGGGACCGCGCCCGGCGGCTGGCGCGCGGACGCTGGTCCGGCTAGATACAGGCCCGGCGCGGGCGGAAGCCCGCACCCACTGGGGGGTATCACGGAAAGAGGGTGGACGGGCCGGCGGGGGCCGCCGGTTCCGGGAATGCGAGACTGAACGGAGCGAGATGAGCGGAGCGCGCAGGAGGACGGTCGTCGTCGACGTCGGCGGCGTGAAGGTGGGCGGGACGCACCCCGTCGTGGTGCAGTCGATGACGAACACGGACACGGCGGACGCGGCGGCGACCGCCGCCCAGGTCAAGGAGCTGGTGGCGGCGGGCAGCGAGCTGGTTCGCGTCACGGTGAACCACGACGAGGCGGCGCAGGCGGTGCCAGAGATCGTGCAGCGGTTGCGCGACGACGGCGTGACCGTCCCGATCATCGGCGACTTCCACTACAACGGCCACCTCCTGCTCACGAAGTACCCGGCGTGCGCGGCGGCTCTGGACAAGTACCGGATCAACCCGGGGAACGTCGGCGCGAAACATCGCGACGAGAACTTCCGCACGATCATCCAGGTCGCGATCGACAACGGGAAGCCGGTCCGCATCGGCGTGAACTGGGGCTCGCTGGACCAGCGTCTCCTGACCGAGCTGATGGATGAGAATGCGAAGCGGCCGGAGCCGCTCGACGCCAAGTCGGTCATGATGGAGGCGATGGTGGAGAGCGCGCTCCGTTCGGCTGCGCTGGCGGAGGAGGTCGGGCTGCCGCACGACCGGATCGTGTTGTCGGCGAAGGTGTCGGGGGTGCAGGACCTGGTCACGGTCTACCGGATGCTCGCCGCGCGCTGCGACTACCCGCTGCACCTGGGGCTGACCGAGGCGGGGATGGGGATGAAGGGGATCGTGGCGACGACGGCGGGGCTCTCGATCCTGCTGCAGGAAGGGATCGGCGACACGATCCGCGTCTCGCTCACGCCGCGGCCCGGCGGCGACCGCGCGGAAGAGGTGCGGGTGGCGCAGCAGATCCTCCAGTCGCTGGAGATCCGCAGCTTCATGCCGCAGGTCACCTCGTGCCCGGGCTGCGGCCGGACGACCAGCACGTTCTTCCAGCAGATGGCCGAGCAGATCCAGGGCTACATCCGCGAGCGCATGCCCGAATGGCGCGTGCGCTACCCGGGCGTGGAGGAGCTGCGCGTCGCGGTCATGGGCTGTGTGGTCAACGGCCCGGGCGAGTCGAAGCACGCGCACATCGGCATCTCGCTGCCCGGCACGTTCGAGGAGCCCAAGGCGCCGGTCTACATCGACGGCCAGCTCCACACCACGCTCAGGGGCGAAGGGCTGGTGGAGGAGTTCCTGAGGCTGCTGGACGGGTATGTGGAGGCGAAGTACGGGGCAACGGATTGAACTGCGGGCGGGGGCGGGGGCGTCACCTCCCCGCCGCCCCGCCACCCGGGCGAGGGCGGGGGAAAAGCGGGAGAAAAGCGGGCGGGGGCGTTCGCGGCGGAACTGTCACTTGCCGCGAATACCCCCGCCCGCAGTTGCACCCGACGTTCCCCCGCCCTCGCCCGGGCGGAAGGGCCGGGGTCGGGTGGCCGTCCCCGCCCCCGCCCGCAGTTCCAAGAGACCGCCCTACTTCATCTCCTTCAACTCGAACGTGATCGGCTGGCCACCCGGCTCTTGCTTGACCACGATGTGCGGCGCGGCCTTGGTCACGTACACCTTCATCGAGCCCTCCGCACCGGTGGCCTCGAGCTCGTAGACCTCGAACTCGCCCGCCGCCACCGTGACCTTGCTCTCGCCCACGACCTTGATCTGCAGGTTCGCCAGCGTGCCGCTGCGCGCGCTCACCACGGGCAGCGTGAACGAGGCACCGGGCGCCAGGTCGAGGACCATGATGGCGTAGTCGTCCATGCCGGGCAGCAGCATACCGGGCACGGCGTCGACCGACACGTCCCGCGGGCCGGCGCCGGGTAGCGAGGCCGTGCCGACGACCTTGCCACCCTCGACGCGCAGGTCGACCGAGATCGTGTTCGGCCCCATCTGCTGCTCGAGCTTCGAGAACAGCGGGCGCAGGTTGGCGGCCTCGAACGCCACCTCCTGCCGCATGCCACCCATCATGCTGTTCATCTCGCTGACCGAGCGGACCGCCTGCACGCCGTTGATCTCCTCGCGCGTCGTCGTCATGGTCACGGACGCGACGGCGTTGCCCTGGAACATGATGTCGTAGACGCGCGTGCCGGCCTCGATCGCAGAGCCGTCGAGCGCGATGTCCGAGCCGCGCACCTCGAGCGCCGAGCGGTCGAGCGCGTTGCCGTCCGTATCGAGCAGGCGGACCGGGCCGTAGCCGGACACCTTGTCCAGGATCTGCGTCGCGTCACCCACGACGACGACCACCGCGCGGTCCGGCCGGATGTGCGCCTGCGCCGCCCTGCGCACGTCCGCGGCGGTGATCGCCGCGACCTTGTCGCGGTACTTGGCGACGTGGTCGTTCGGCAGGCCGAGCAGCCTCGCGTTTGCGACCTGACCCGCGACCTGCTGCGGCGTCTCGATCTGGAGCGGGAACGAGCCCGTCATGAAGTCCTTCGCCGTCGTGAGGTCGGCGTCGGGGATGTCTCCGGCGCGCAGCTTCTCGATCAGCCGGAAGAACTCGGCCAGCGCGCTGTCCGCCACCTCGTTGCGTACCTCGGCCCAGGCCTGGAAGTACCCGGGCTCGAGCCGCTGCGCGAAGCTCGCGTACGCGCCGTACGTGTAGCCCTTCTCCTGGCGCAGCGTCTGGAAGAACCAGCCGGTCGTGCCGCCGCCCAGGATCTGGCGTGCCACGTCCAGCGCGACCCAGTCCTGGTGCGTCGCCGGGGGCAGCAGGTGGCCGATCCGGATCACGGCCTGCACCGCGCCGGGCTTGTGCACGAACACGACCTCGCGCGCGCTGCGCTCCGCAGGCGCGGGCAGGCTCGCCTTGGCCGGCGCCGCACCCTGCCAGTTGCCGAAGTGGCGCTCGAGCCGCTGCACGATGTCGTCCGGCCGCACGTCGCCGGCCACGACGAACAGCGCGTTGCCGGGCCGGAAGTGCGTCGCGTGGTACGCGACCAGGTCGTCCCGCGTGATCGCGCGCACCGACTCCGGCGACGGCATCGCGCCGTAGGGGTGGTCGCCGTAGATCTCGCGGAAGAACTGCCGCTCGGCCAGGTACTGCGGCTGCCCGAGGTTGGCCTGGAGTGCCGAGAGCGTGCGCTGGCGCTCGGTCTCCAGCTCGGATTCGGGGAACGTCGGGTTACGGACGATGTCGCTCATGAGCACGAGCGCCGTGTCCAGGAACGCCGTCAGCACGCTCGTGCTCACGCTGATCCCGTCATCGCCCGCGCTCGCGCTCAGGCTGCCGCCCACGAAATCGATGCTCTCCGCGATCTCATCTGCGCTGCGCGTCTTCGTGCCCTTGTCCAGCAGCGACGCGGTGAACGACGCGACGCCGGCCTTGCCCGCCGGGTCGTGCTTCGCCCCGCTCCGCAGCCGCAGGTTCACCGAGACGACGGGCTGCTCGTGGTTCTCGACGATGATGACCTGCGCGCCGTTCTTCAGCGTCCGCTCGTGGAACGCGGGGAACTCGACCGGCCGCAGAGGTGCGGGCGCCGGCGGCGGCTCCTTCCGCTGTGCCGCCGCGGGCGCGGTGCCCAGGCCGAGCGCGAGCGCGACGAACGCCGCGCCGCCGAGAATGGTCCTGATCCTCGTCATCGTGTCCTCCTCACTTTGCGCCCGCCGCGGACCCGGACGCCGCCTCGTCCGTCCCGGACGCGCGCTGCGGCGGGACCACCGTCAGGACCGTGCGGTTTGCCTCGGTGAGATACTTGCGCGCGACCGCGCGGATGTCGTCGACGGTCACGGCCATGTAGCGGTCGAGGTCGCGGTTGATCTCGGCCGGGTCGCCGTGGTAGCGGCGGAAGTGGTGCAGCGACTGCGTCTTCGCGAAGACCGTCTGCCGCCCCATGATCTGGTTGGCGTGGAGCTGGTTCTTCGCCTTCTGGAGCTCGCGCTCGGTCACACCCTGGTCCTTCAGCTTCTGGATCTCCTCTGCGATCAGCGCCTCCAGCCGGTCCGTGCCCACGCCCTGGTTCGGCAGCGCGTAGAACACGAACGAGCCCGGCCCCAGGCGGCTGTTCAGGCCAGAGATGACCTGGAGCGCGGCCCGCTCCTCCTTGACCAGCCGGCGGTGCAGCCGGCTCGACTCGCCCTCGCTGAAGATGGACGACAACAGTTGCAGCGCGTACGTGTCCGCGTGGTCGTGCGGCGGGATGTTGAAGCCCACCGCGATCAGCGGCAGCGTCGCGAGCTTGTCCTCCACCGTGACGCGGCGCTCGCCATCCGTGCGCGGCGTGGGCGTGGGCGGCGGAAGCGGGGGCATCTCCGGGCCGCGCGGGATGTCGCCGAAGTACTGCTCGACCAGCTTCCGGACCTCCTCCACCGTCACGTCGCCCGCGATCACGATCGTCGCGTTGTTCGGCACGTAGTAGCGCTCGTAGAAGGAGCGCACATCATCCGCCGTCGCCGCGTTCAGGTCTTCCATGCTGCCGATGACCGGGTGATCGTACGGCGGCCAGTCGTTGAGCAGCGTGTCCAGCGTCACGCCGATCGCTTCCGCGTACGGCGAGTTCTCGTACGAGCGACGCCGCTCCTCCTTCACCACCTCCCGCTCACGCGCGAAGTTCTCCGCGTTCACCCGGAGCTTCGCCATCCGCTCGCGGTGCGTCCACAGCGCGAGGTTCAGCCGGTTCGCGGGCAGGATCTCGAAGTAGTTGGTCCGGTCCGTGTTCGTCGTGCCGTTGAACGAGCCGCCCGCGGCCGGGATCATCCGCATCAGCTCGCCCGCCTCCATGTTCTCCGTCTCCTGGAAGAGCATGTGCTCGAACAGGTGGGCGAACCCCGAGCGGCCGGGCTCCTCGTGTGCACTCCCGACGTCGTACCACACGTTGACCGCGACGACGGGCGTCGAATGGTCCTCGTGCACGATCACACGCAGCCCGTTCGGCAACGTGAAATCAGCGAACTCGATCGGTGGCGCGGTTGTTTGTGCCACGGCCGGGCCCGCGGCCAGGCCCAGCACGAGACCAACCGCGATGACGGTTCGAAAGGTCATCCGGGGCTCCTTTCCGTTTTTTCGGACGTTCCGGGCTGAGAAAGGGTATGACAGCGATCGGTTCGGGTCAACTGCTATCGGTGTACAGAAGCAGCGGCGAACGCGGCTGCGGCCAGGTGAACTGCGTACACGCTGCCCCGGAACGCACGGCGGCCCGCCGCGCTGCCTCCTGCGCGGCGGGCCGCGATCTATACCTCCACGGGGCGCATCGCCCCGCCAGCGGGTCACCTCGTGGCGCCACCTTGCAGGAACTGCGCGAGGTCGCGCACGAACCGGTCGGGCCGCTCCCAGTGGGGAGCATGCCCCGTCTCCTGGTACACGATCAGCTTCGCGTCCGGGATGCCCGCCGCCAGCGCCTGCTGGGCCGCCCGTGGGAAGATCGCATCACGGTCACCCCAGACGATCAGCGTCGGCACACGGATGCGGTGCTGCTCGCCCCGGACGTCCACCGCGAGCAGGCCGGCGAGCACGTCGCGCCACACGCGCGCCGGCAACTTCGCGCTCTCCGCGACGATGCGGTCCAGGAACTCCGGCGCGAGCGGCTGGACCGCCGTGCTCGCCTGGAACTCGCGGATGAACTCGACCGGCACGGGATCCGCGAGCGGCTGCACGGCCTCCTCGTAGAATCCATGCAGCACTTCGGTCGCGTGGGTACCTGAGCCGACGAGCACGAGCCGGCTCACACGCTCGGGGTGTTGGAGCGCCAGCGCCTGCGCCGTGAAGCTGCCGGCGGAATGCCCGACGATGGTCGCCCTGCGGATGCCGAGCGCGTCGAGAAACGCGACGGCATCCGCCACGAAATCGTCCAGCCCGTAGCAGCATTCCGGCCGCTCCGAGTCGCCGTGCCCGCGCTGCGTCAGCGCGAGGCCCCGCACGCCGGCGGGCAGCCGGTCCAGCACCTGCGAGTACGAGAACCAGGAATCCGTGTAGCCGTGCAGGAACAGCACCGGCTCGCCGTCCGCCGGCCCCGCCTCGGCGTACTGGAGCCTCACGCCCGTCGCGAGCTGGATGCTGCCGATGCGCACATCCTCTCCGGCCGCCAGCGCAACCTGCGGCGGCTCCGGCGGCGGCGAGCGGTCGCCACGCAGCCCGGCCACGCCCAGGCCGACCGCGGCAAGCAGGCCGACGCCGGCAAGCGCGGTTGCAGCGTTCTTGGTTTGCATAGGGGATGATCCTCCCGTCGGTCGTTCGTCCAGGCAGCGGACCGGTGTGGCCCGCGGCTGCGCGGGGCGCCGGCTCGCACCGAGCTGTACGGCGCCGAGCATCCCCGCCCTCCGGGAGATGCGCAGGACGGTTGCGGCGCCGTTCGCCGCGTTGCCGGGCGGCGGACGGCGACCTCCTTGACGTTCGGTTTTTGTTCGTGTAGGATCACCGGCCCATGCCGCGATGGATCACCGAGGACGCGTACCGACCCGAGGAAAGGGGAGGGGTGCAATGACCATCAGCGAGACCTTCTTGCCCGAATTCGATCAGGAGATGGCGACGACGCGCCGCCTGCTCGAGCGCGTGCCGAGCGAGAAGGGGACCTGGAAGCCGCACGAGAAGTCGTTTTCGCTCGGCCACCTCGCGCAGCTCATCTCCCGGATGCCCGGCTGGATCACCCAGGCGATGCAGTCCACGCGGCTCGACCTCGGCGGCTTCGTGCCGTACACCTACGAGACGACCGAGACGCTGCTCGCCGATTTCGACCGCAACGTCCGCGAGGCGCGCGACGCGCTCGCCGCGGCAACAGACGCGGACTTCGAGGTGCCGTGGTCACTCACGCACGGCGACCGCGTCCTGTTCACCATGCCCCGGCGCGACATCGTGCGGCAGAACATCAACCACCTCGTGCACCATCGCGGCCAGCTGAGCGTGTACCTCCGGCTGCTCGACGTGCCGCTGCCGTCCATCTACGGCCCGACGGCGGACGAGAAGTGGGCGTGAGTCTCGCCGGGCGCCCGATCTCTCACCGTACGGGCAGCCAGTAGCTCACCTTCAGCGCCAGGAAGTGGTCGCCGCGCGCACCGAACGCGTCCGCCACGTCGCCGGGCCTCACACGCCCCGCTGCGCGCTCCGCAAACGCGTCCTGCTGCCACACCAGGTACGCCGTCGAGCCGGGCCGCCACTCCCAGCGCAGCACCAGGTTCGAGCGTAGCGAGCGCACGTTGAAGCCGAGGTCGTCGAGCGTGAACGTGGCGCCGTCCACGCTCACGGTGCGCGAGCCGTCCGCGTTCCGCACGATGGTGCCGGCTTCCGTGCCGTACTCGAGCAGGTCGCCCGAGCGCGCGGCCGCGAGCTCGCCGAAGCGGCGGAACCGGCCGCTCGAGGCGAACGGCTCCACGTACGTCTCCAGCGTCAGGTCCGGCGTGAACGCGTAGTTCAGCCGCACGCGCGCATAGGCCTCCGAGCGGTCGACGAACGCGAACACGTAGCGCCGGCCGAACGTCTCCGCGCGCCCGCCGTCCAGCGACGTCACGTACTGCCGCGAGTCGGTCCGGTCCGACCAGCCGGCGCTCACGGACAGCTCCCAGCGCGCGCCGGGGCGGAGCGAGAGCTCCGGCTCGATGGTGAGCGAGCTGCCGCCGTGCTCGTCCGTGCCGGCGCCGACCTCGATGTCCCAGCGCGTCCGCGCGCCGCTGCTGTTCGTGAAGTCGGCGTACACGGCGCTGGACCGCGGCCGCGCCATGAGCGGCCCGCCGCGCTGGCGCGGCGGCCTGGCCTCCGTACGTGAACGCTTGCTTCCGGGTTGCTGACCGGCCGCGGGCTAGCGCCCGGGCGAAGGTGATGTGCTCTCGCTCGGCGATGGCGACGGGCTCGCGCTGGGCGAGCGCAGGTCATCGGACTCGAGCACGCTTTCGCCCTCAACCAGGTCCGCCAGCGCCTCCAGCGCCTCGCGCCGCACGCGCCGCGACGGGTGCTCCCTGAGCAGCCGCTCGAGCCGCGGCAGCACCTGCTCGCGCGCGAAGTTGTCGACGATGGCCTCCAGCGCCTGCGCCGACACCGCCTCCGACGGATTGCGCTCCAGGATCTCGTCGAGCGCGGCCAGCGCCTCGGCCGTGCCCACGTTGCCGAGCGACTCCGTGGCCTGCCGCATCACCCGCTCGTCCGTCGACTCCATCACGATGCGGCGGAGCAGCGGCACGGCCTGCGCCGGCGGCAGCTCGGCCAGGCTCTCGGCCGCCTGCCTGCGTATGTTGGGGTCGGCATCGCGCAGCGCCAGCTCCAGGAGCCGCTCGGCCCCAAAGCTCGGGACGGACAGCTCTGTCAGCTGCTCCAGCGCCTCGCGCCGCACGTCGCTGGGATAGCCGCCGCGCATGACCTCCTCGAGCAGCGGCTGCGCCTGCGCCGCCGGGAAGTCCGCCGCCGTCTCCACCGCCTCCCGGACCACGTCCCGGTCGGTCGACTCCGCGATTACGCGCCGCAGCAGCGGCAGCGCCACGTCGGGCGGCAGCTCTGCCATCACCTCGACCGCTTTCCTGCGCATCTCGCGGTCCGGATCGCCGAGCGCGATCCCGAGGAGGATCCGGGCGAGCGCCGTGTCGCCGGCCTGCGCCAGGCCCTCCAGCGCTTCCCCGCGCACCCTGCGGCTCGTGGCGACCTCGCCGCGCGCGATCTCCGTCAGCACCGCGGTGGCGCGGCTGTCGTTCAGGGCTGCGAGCGCCTCGACCGCTTCCTCCCGGACGCTGCTCTGCCGATCCGACCCGGCGAGCGCCGTGAGCAGGGACACCGTCGCATCCGACGGATGGTACTCGAGCCCCTCGACCGCCTGCTCGCGCAGCCGCGGCTCCGCCGCGGTCTCGATCACGCGCACCAGGAACGCCGTCGCCGCGTCGCCGGGATGCACGGAGATCGCCTCCACCGCCGTTTCGCGCAGGTCGAGATCGACCTCCGACTCGTACACGCCCTCCAGCCAGGCCATGCTCTCCTCGCCCGCCGCCCGCCCCAGCCAGTAGACCACGCCGTCCAGCGCGATGCCGAGCGATGGCGCCCTCACGGCGAGCCGATCCGGCCGCTCGCCGTCCGCGCCCCGCACCATGCGCGCGAGCACGATGACGGACTGCGCCGCCTCGCCGGACGCGAGCTCGCGCGCCGCGCCCAGCCGCTCTGCGATGGCGCGTCCCCGCAGCTCGTCCGTGCTCCAGGGGCCGCTGTCCATCGAGACGAGCGAGCCCGGACGGGTGCGGCTGTCCACCGCGTACGCCACCCAGTAGACGGAGCTCGCGCCCGTGCGCGCGCGTTCGGCCGCCCACCGCATCCCATCCACCAGAGGCATAGCCGGCGCGCGCACCACGCCGCGGTCCTGCACGCCTACCTCGGGGACCTGCGCCTCGGGCCCGGCGGCCTCCTCCTGCTCGGGGCCGGCAGCGCCCAGCACCGGCGCGAACATCGCCGCGCTCAGCACCATCGCCAGCGCTGCCGCCGCGCGCGCCGCAGGGCGGGGCACCGACTCCGGCTCGCGCTCGAGCAGCCGGCGCACCCGGCTCATCAGCGGCGATCCACCCTCCGCCATCGCCACCGTGCCGGCCAGCAGCGGCTCGCCCGCGGGCGAGACCCAGCCGGCCACCTCCACGAGGCAGCGCGCCAGCGGCAGCCTCCCGCCGCCGTGCTGCACCGCCCAGCCGTCGGCGAGGTACTCCGCGGCCTCGCGCAGGCGCCGCCGCGCCACGCGCTGGAGCGGCTGGAAGAAGAACAGGCGCTCCAGCACCAGCGCGGCCAGTTGCCACGCCGGGTCGCGCCGCGCCAGGTGCGCCAGCTCGTGCGCCAGCGCCGCGCGCTGCTCCTCAGGCCCCAGCTCCGTCACGAACCGCTCGGGCACGCAGATCTCCCGCCGCCCCAGTACCAGCGGCGACGCGATCGCCGGCGACGCCGTGAGACGCACCGGCACCCACACGCCCGCGCTGCGCCGCAGCTCCGCCAGCATCCTCGCCGCAGCCTCGTCGCCCACCACGCGCCGGCCCCGGAGCGCGCGGAGCAGGAGCACGTGCCGGAGACCCAGGCGGGCGAGGAGCAGCAGCGCGACGACGGCCCAGCCACCCGCCAGCATCCCCGCCAGCGGCACGGGCACGGAACCCGCCTCCGCCGCGGTGGGCGCGCCGGGTCCCGAGTCTCCACCCGTCCCGGCCAGGCCGCCCGCGAGCGCTGCATCGCCCGCCGACCCCGCCGCGGTCCGCTCTTCCCGGCCCTGATCAGCTGCCGTCGGCGCGGACTCCTCGGCCTCGGCGGTCGCGTCCGCCAGTGACTCGGTCTCCGCATCCCCGCCGCCCCGCTCCACCTCCAGCACGATCGGATCGGGCGGCGCTGCGGGCACGTCGCGCCGCACCTCCACGGACAGCGCGATCTTCACTCCAGGCCACATCGGAAGCAGCGTGGAAAGCGACGCCGTCACCACCGCACCCACCAGCGCCGCCTTCCACAGCGTCTCCCGCCACGCTTCAGTCCGCGCCACCCACCGCTCCAGCACCGCCGCGCCGCCCAGCAGCACCGTGCTGTGGACCAGGTACGTTGCCAGCAGGGCGACCGCCGTGACCGCCATGTCCGTGCTCATGCGCCGCCCTCCCGCCGAAGCTCGGCTTCCTTGCGCTCGATCATCTCGCGGACGCGCGCCAGGTCCTCCGCATCCACGTCGCTCTCCGCCAGCAGGTGACTCACCAGGTCCGCGATGTCACCCGCGAACAACCGGTCCGCCACTTCCGTCAGCTCGCCCAGCACGCTCCGCTTCACCCTCGACACTTCCACCGCCGGCACGTACACGTACTGCCGCCCCTCCACCCGATGCGTGACCACCCCCTTCTTCTCCATCCGGCTCAGCAGCGTGGCCACCGTCGTGTGCGCCAGCTCGCGCTCCGGGCGCAGCGCCTCGCGCACTTCCGCCACGGTCGCTTCGCCTCGCTCCCACAGCACCTTCAGGATCTCGATCTGAAGGCCTGTGAGCCCGTAGTCGGTCACGTTCCCCTCCTGAGTTGCGGTTCCCGGCGCGTCTCGCCCGTCTCGCCCTTCCCGAACCAGCGCGCGGCCCGGGCGGCGCGCCTCTCCCGCACCAGCGAGACGCACTCCTTCCGGCGCCACCTCGCACGCCCTTCCCGCACCAGCGTTGGACGGGCCCGCCGCCGCCTTCGTTTGCGCCGGCTTCTTCTACGGGCGTAGTATTACACGTGTAGATACGGCTGTCAAGAGTGTTGTTGGAAACCCCTGCGATACCGGGCGATCGCGTCCTCGAACGGCCCTCGCCCCCGCCTTGCCCGACCCTGCGCGGCCTTGCCCGCGTTCTTCCGCCCGCCCCATGTTGCATACGTCTACGGATACAAGGAACGGCCGCACGCCCGGCCGATCGCGGCGGCCATCACTCGGCCTCACCCAATCCGCCCGGAGGAGATCGCATGCGCACCGTCCGCGCACGCTTCACCCTCGCCCTCGCCCTCACCCTGGCCCAGGCGCCAACGGCGGCAGATGTCGCCGCGCAGCAACTGAAGCCCCGCTTCTCGATCGACGACGTCGTCTCCTACGCCTTCCCCTACGACCTCGTCTCCGCGCGCAAGGCGGATCGCATCGCGTGGATCGAGTTCGAGCGCGGCATGCGCAACGTCTACACCGCCGCGGCGCCGGACTTCGAGCCGGTGCGGCTGACCTCGTTCACCGAGGACGACGGCGTGGACCTCTCGGGGCTCCAGATCTCGGACGACGGCGCCGTCGTCGCGTTCATCCGCGGCCACACGCCGAACCGGGACGGCTGGGTCGCGAACCCGTCCAGCGACCCGCGCGGCGCGGAGCGGGCGGTCTGGGCCGTGAGCACGAGCGGCGGCAGGCCGTGGCGCGTGGTGGAGGCGACGAGCTTCGAGCTCTCGCCCGACGGGAAGTGGGTGCTGTATGTGCGGGACGGACAGATCTACCGCGCGCCCGTCAACCCGGGGCTCGCGGCGTCACAGGACCTGGACGCCGCACCGCCGCTGTTCCGCGCGTACGGCACGAACGGCAGCCCGACGTGGTCGCCGGACGGGCGCAAGATCGCGTTCGTGAGCGACCGCGGCGACCACTCCTACATCGGCGTGTACGACCTCGACAACCCGCGCGTCACGTACATGGCGCCGAGCGTGGACCGCGATGCGAACCCCACGTGGTCGCCCGACGGCAAGAGCATCGCGTTCCAGCGGCGGCCCGGCCTGACCTTCGGTGAGATGGCGGCGCGCGATCGGCAGGGCGGCGGCTTCTTCGGGCAGCAGCGCCGCGCCGCGGACGGAGCGTTGCCCGGCATGTTCGAGGGGCGCTTCCGCGGGGGCCACACGCTCGAGCTGTGGGTTGCGGATGCGGAGACGGGCGTGGGCAGGCGGGTCTGGCACAACCAGCCCGGCGACACGGCCTTCACCACCCTCGCCGGGCTACGCTGGGCGGGCGACCACGTGATCTTCCAGGCGGAGCCCGGGAACTGGCGGCACTGGTACAGCATCTCGCTGAAGGACCCGAAGCCGGAGCCGATCGAGCTCACGCCGGGCGAAGGCGAGGTGGAGTACGTGGGGCTGTCGGCGGATGGGCGCTACCTGTACTACGCCGCGAACATGGGCGACATCGACCGCCGCGACATCTGGCGCGTCGAGACCTCCGGCGGCCGCCCGCGCCAGCTCACGAAGGGGGATGACATCGAAACCTACCCCGCGCCGCTCGCCTCGGGCCGCCACGTCGCCGTGCTGCACGCAACGGCGAAGCAGCCGCTCTCGGTCGCGCTCGTGCCCGCGGACGGCGGCCGCGCGCGCGTGATCACGAAGCTGCCGGCGACGTTCCCGCTGGCGCAGCAGGTCGTGCCCACCAACGTCACGCTCACCGCGGAGGACGGCGTCCAGTTCAACAACCAGCTCTTCCTGCCGCCGGATCTCAGGCGCGGCGAGCGGCGGCCGGCGCTGATCTTCATCCACGGTGGCCCGCGCCGGCAGATGCTGCTCGGCTACCACTACATGTATTTCTACCACATGGCCTATGCGATCAACCAGTACTTCGCGAACAAGGGCTATGTGGTGCTCTCGGTGAACTACCGCAGCGGCATCGGCTACGGGAAGCAGTTCCGCATGGCGCCGAACGTGGGGCGGAACGGCATGTCGGAGTACCAGGACATCCTCGCGGCAGGGAAGTACCTCGCCAGCCGGCCGGACGTGGATCCGGCGCGCATTGGCGTGTGGGGACTCTCCTACGGCGGGATCCTCACCGCGCAGGCGCTCGCGCGGAACTCGGACCTGTTCGCCGCGGGCGTGGACATCGCCGGCGTGCACATGTGGGGCGACCCGGCGGACACGTCCGCGGTGACGTACAAGTCATCGTCGGCGCCGCTCGTGGCGAACTGGCGCTCGCCGGTGCTGCTCGTGCACGGGGACGATGACCGCAACGTTTCGTTCTCGCAGACCGTGGGGCTGGTCCAGCTCCTGCGCGCGCACGATGTGCCGTTCGAGCTGATCGTGTACCCGGATGAGGTGCACGACTTCCTGATCCACGAGCGCTGGATGAAGACGTTCAAGGCGGCGGATGACTTCTTCGACCGCACGCTGATCCGGAAGGAGGCGGTGCGGGCGGTGGAGGCGGCAGGACAGAGATAAGCGTTGCGCGGTACGTGCGCCGGGCCGGCTAGGCCCTCCGCGGCTGGAGGACAGCCGGCCCGGCGTGTGCGGCGCTGTGGGGACGGCGGGATCGGCGGGCTCACAGGCGGGCCTCAGCCGCGGCGCTGAACGAGCCTCGGCTCCATCACAGCACTGGCTTCGCGACCATCGCCCAGACCGTCGAGAGCAGCAGGGCGATGTTGAGGCCGACAAGCGTTCCGAGCCGGCGCCGCAGCGCTTCGAGCCGCGCTTCCTCCGTTCCGGCTGCGGAAAGCCGCCCGATCTCCAGCCCCGTGCGCCGGGTCAGCGTGCCGATCCCGATCGAGCAGAAGACGCCCGCGAGTCCCCACAGCACCCAGAAGGGCGGCCGCCCGCCGATCAGCCCCATCATCGCCAGGCCGCTCGCCAGCGTGGTGAGCGCCGCCGGCATCATCAGCGCCTGTCCGAAGAACCGTTGCTCGCGCGCGAGCGCCTGTGCGACAGGGCCGCCATGCACGCGGGCCATCCGCCTCGTCACCACGGTCAGCGTGATCACGCCGCCCACCCAGACGATGGCTGCAGCGACGTGCACGAACTTCAGCAGGCTGTACGCCGTCATGTCTCGGTCCTCCGCGCTCCAGCGGTCCCGGCCGGGCACGCCGCCGGGCCGCGTGTTACATTGCCGCCGGCCGTGCGGGTTGGGACCGCAGATCGGGCCGGCGGGTAATTTATACAAGCTGTATAAACAGACTGTCAATACAGGGGATCAAAGAGGCGGATGAGACCGAGGGAAACGCAGCCGGATCGCGCCAACCCGGCGGATGCCGACACCCGGACCCGCATCCTCGAGGCGGCCCGCGAGCTCGCGATCGAGGCCGGCTTCCGGCGCTTCTCCATCGGCAAGGTCGCCGAGCGCGCGGGCGTCTCCCGGATGACGGTCTACTACCAGTTCGGCACGCGCGACGAGCTGCTCCAGGCGCTCTTCGACCACATGGCCGCCCGGGGCCGGCTCGACCGCTTGCCCGAGGTCTTCAGTCAACCCGAGCCGCTCGACGCGCTCGAGCAGTTCATCGACGTCTTCTGCGGCTTCTGGGCGACGGACCCGGCCGGCATGCGCCGCATGCGCGCATGGGCGAGGGTGGAGGGGGGAGGGGAGGACGCGCGTGAACGGGACCGGTGGCGCAGGCAGGCGCTGGACACGCTCGTGAGGCGCATCCGCGAACGGCGCGGCGTGCCTGCGGAGGAGGACATGGACGACGTCGTCGCCCTCCTCTACGCGCTGACCAGCTTCGAGAGCTACGAGTACCTGGCCGAGGGCGGGCGCAGCGCCGCGGAGGTCGCAGCGCTGATGAAGCGCGCGGCGCGCGCGATCATTGGCGTGGGCGGCTGAGCTGTTGCGCGCACTGCGCCGCCGAACCGCTCCCGATCAAGCGCTGCTGGCCGGCTTCCGCAACAGCGCGATCTCGAACAACCTTCCGAGCGCGGCGGGCTCCCGCTGCACGATCTCCAGACCCGTGCCCTCCACGAGCGGCCCGAGCTGGCGGGTGATCTCGGTGGCGACGACGCGGGTCACGAGGTTCGCCGCGCGCCGCAGGATCGAGGGCCGGCGCCCCTCCGCGGCGAACTTGTCCAGGATGACGGCGCGGCCGCCCGGCTTCAGCACGCGGGCTGCCTCCTGGATCACGCGGCGGCCATCTGGCGCGACCGCCACGATCAGGTGCAGGATCACCGCATCGAAGAATGCGTCCGGGTAGTCGAGCGCCTGGGCATCTCCCACGCGCGCCTCGACCTCGCGGCCCAACGCGGCCGCGCGCCGGCGCGTGCGCTCCACCATCGCAGGCGTGATGTCCACCGCGTGCAGCTCCACGCCTCGCGGGATGTACGGCAGGTCGGCGCCCGTGCCGCAGCCGGAGATCAGCACGCGCTCCCCCGGCCGCAGATCGAGCAGCGCGATGGAGCGCCGGCGCGGGCCCGAGAAGCGCACCACCGCGTCGTACAGCGGCGCGATGAGCGAGTACCGGATCCGGTTCCAGCGGTTGGTGTCGAAGATCACGGCTTCGGCTCCTCACGCCCCGTGCGGGGCGGTCCCGCCCTCATGCCCGCGTCCGGCGGCGGCCCAGCGCCTTGCGGTTCGCCTCCAGCTCCGCTTCGAGACTGCTGCACACCAGCTCGCACAGCTCGAAGATCGTCGGGTCGGTGATCCGGTAGTAGACGTTCAGGCCCTCCTTGCGGCGGCCCACCATGTGGTGCCGGAACAGGAGGTTGAGGTGCTTGGAGACGTTCGCCTGGCTGGCGCCCGTCTCCTCGACCAGCTCGGACACGGTTCTCTCTCCGCCCCGGAGCGCGTCGAGGATCCGGAGCCGCATGGGCTCGGCGAGGACCTTGAACCGGCCCGCCACGAGCTCGAGGGCCTCGTCGCTGTAGCGGCGTCGCATGCTTCGCGTCTCCATCGCTGAATTCCAATATCGGAATATAATCACGCTAGCGTGCACGACCAACGGCGGCCGCCGCCTCGAAATAGGCGCGCATGTCGCGCCGGCCACGCGGCGGCGCGAGCACGTCGTTGGTGGACGCCGCCGCCACGAACCGCAGCAGCTCCGCGATCCGCGGGTTCAACGGCCGCACGGCCGCGGCCGCCGCGCCGAACGCCGCCGCGGGCACGCTCGTGAGCCGCGGCTCGCGGCCCAGCGCCTCGAACGCCAGCTCCACCGCGCGCCGGCGCGTGAGCACGTCGGGCCCGCCCGCGTCGATCACCGTCCCCGGCTCCGCATCGAGTGCCTCGACGCACAGCTCCGCGACGTCCCGCTCGTGGATCGGGTTCGTCCGCGCCTCGCCCGATCCGATCACGATGCCGCGCCCCTTGCGCGCCATGGCGAGGTACTCGAGGAAGACGTAGAAGAAGCCGGTCGGCCGCACCACGGCGTACGCGAGCCCCGAGCGCGCGAGCTGCTCCGCGAACGCTTCGTGCGCCGCGACGTACGCCGTGCGCGAGAGCGCCGGCGTGGAATAGACCGACACGTAGACGAACCGCCCGACGCCCTCGGCCCGCGCGGCCGCGAGCAGGTTCGCGTTGCCCGCCAGGTCGGTCGCACGAAACGGCGTCCGGTCCCGCAGGTCTCGCACGTCCAGCGAGCCGCCTGCGCACGAGATCACGGCATCCACGCCGCGGCAGGCGCCGGTGAGCGTCGCTGCGCGCCGGAGATCTGCCTGGACGACGTCGTCCGCCGCCAACCCCTGCGCGCGAAGGGCTTCCGGCCGTCGCGTCAGCGCGCGCACGGCAACGCCTCGGCTTCGAAGGACGTCCACGACTTCGCGGCCGAGCCGACCGCTCGCGCCCGCAACCAGAATCGTCGACATTGCGTCCTCCGCTCCATTCTTCGCCATCGCCGCAACCGGCGAGCGCGGCGGCGTCGATCGGCGATCCACCAGACCGGGCCGGCAAGCTACCCGAGGAAGGTCGTGGCCCTCGAGCTGGCGCGTCCCCGTGGCGACGGAGATCGGCCGCCGCAGCGCCGCCACACGCACCATCGCATCCTAGAGCGGCTCCATCAGCGTGTAAAGGAACGGTTCCGCGCGTTCGACGCTCTGTTCACCTGGCCGCAGCTTGACCGCGTGCCATGATATACTATATTACCATATAGTTTTGTAGTAGCCAGGTGTTCGCGCGCCTGGCGGCTGCGTCTTGCTCAGCAAACCCATGAAGCACGAGGATGGGTCGCATGACGATCACACCCAGCGTTACGCTGCCTCCCCTGGTTCAACCCGCGCGCATCGGCCAGCTCCTGGCCGAGGGCGCCGCGATCCGGCTGCTGGATGTGCGCACGCCCGCGGAGTTCGAGGCCGTCCACATCCGGGGCGCGTACAACGTCCCGCTGGACACCCTGGCCGAGCACCGCGAGGAGTTGCGGCTGCACGTCCGGGAGCCGATTGTGCTGGTCTGCCGGTCGGGCCAGCGGGCCCGACAGGCCGAGCAGGCGCTGCGGGAGATCGGGATGGAGAACCTGCACATCCTGGATGGCGGCATGAACGCGTGGGAGGCGGCAGAGCTGCCGGTGGAGCGGGGCAGGCAGCGGCTGTCGCTCGAGCGGCAGGTGCGGATCGCGGCCGGGGCGCTGGCGGCGACGGGCGGGATCCTGGCGCTGCTGGTCAACCCGCTGTTCGCGCTTCTGCCGGCGTTCGTCGGGAGCGGGCTGGTGCTTGCGGGCGTGACGAACTTCTGTCCGATGGCGGTGCTGCTTGGCAAGCTGCCGTACAACCGGGTCGCCTCGTGCGACGTGAACGCGATGGTCGCCGCGTTGAAGAACGGCGAAGCGGCGCCGGCGCTGGCGACCGCGCACGGGAGCGCCCGAGCCGCGCAGCGCGGGCCGGGCGGATTGGCCGGGCAGGGCGCCTGCTGCGGCTGAGGGACTGATGGGCCTGCTCGGGGTGCTGCTCGGGTTGCCGGTGGGGCTTACGCTCGGCCTGCTGGGCGGCGGAGGCTCGATCCTGGCGGTGCCGATCTTCGTCTATATGTTGGGGTTCGGTGCCCGGGAGGCGATCGCGATGAGCCTGGCCGTCGTGGGCGTGACGAGCCTGGTCGGCGCGACCCGCCACTGGCGCGCGGGGAACGTGAAGCTCCGCGTCGCGCTGACCTTCGGTGCGGTCGCCATGCTGGGGGCGTACCTCGGCGCGCGGCTGGCCGTGTTCTTCAGCCCCGCCGCGCAGCTCGCGCTGTTCGGGGGCGTGATGCTGGTCGCGGCGGTGTTCATGTTCCGGCGCCGCTCGCCGGCGTCCGGTGAGGAGGGCGACGACACACCCGCCGCGGCCGGGATGCGCCTCGGGCTCGTCGCGCTCCAGGGGTTCGCGGTCGGCGTGCTGACCGGCCTGGTCGGCGTGGGCGGTGGGTTCCTGATCGTCCCCGCGCTGGTGCTGCTCGGCCGGCTGCCGATGAAGCAAGCGGTGGGCACGTCGCTGGTGATCATCGCGTTGAATTCGGCCGCGGGCTTCTACGGCTACCTCGGTCAGGTCGAGGTGCAATGGGCGTTCGTGGGGTTGTTCACGGCCGTCACGGTGACGGGGATCCTGGTCGGGACGTCGCTCGTCCGGTTCGTCCCGCAGGAGGCGCTGCGGCGTGCGTTCGCGGTGTTCCTCGTTGTCATGGCCGGCTTCATCCTGTATCAGAACCGGGGCGTGATCCTTCCCACAGCAGATGAGGGCGCCGCGGTTCCTGGTGTGCAGAAGGAATGAGCGGGTGAGGGATCGCGTACCAGGTTACGAAGAGGGGTCGCATGTACCTGAAGAGGTTCTATGACGAGAAGCTCGCGCAGGCGAGCTACCTGGTCGGCTGCGCCGCCACGGGCGAGGCGCTGGTGGTGGACGCCAACCGGGACGTCCAGCAATACATCGACGAGGCGGCCGCGCAGGGCATGCGCATCACGCACGTGACCGAGACGCACATCCACGCGGACTACGTCTCGGGCAGCCGCGAGCTGGCCGCGCGCACGGGCGCGAAGCTCTACCTCTCGGATGAGGGCGGCGAGGATTGGAAGTACGCCTTCGCCGAAGAGGCCGGCGCCGTGCTGGTCAAGGACGGCGACAGCTTCATGGTCGGCAACATCCGCATCGAGGTGATGCACACGCCCGGCCACACGCCGGAGCACATCTCGTTCGTGGTCACGGACACCGCGGGCGCGGACCGGCCGATGGGCGTGTTCACGGGCGACTTCGTCTTCGTCGGCGATGTCGGCCGGCCCGACCTGCTGGAGAAGGCGGCCGGCGTGGCGGGCACGATGGTCGCCGGCGCGCGCGCCCTCTTCCACAGCCTGAAGCGGTTCAAGGAGATGCCGGACTACCTCCAGATCTGGCCGGGCCACGGCGCGGGCAGCGCGTGCGGCAAGGCGCTCGGCGCGGTGCCGCAGTCCACGCTGGGCTACGAGAAGCTGTTCAATTGGGCGTTCGCGATCGAGGACGAGGAGGAGTTCGTCCGGCAGGTGCTCGCGGGGCAGCCCGAGCCGCCGCGCTACTTCGCCCAGATGAAGCGCATCAACAAGGAGGGTCCGCGCATCCTCGGCGGCTTCAAGCGGCCGGAGCGGCTGCCCGGCGCGCGGATCACGGAGCTGATGGAGGCGGGCGCGCTCGTCGTCGACACACGCTCCGCGGTGGAGTTCGCTTGCGGCCATGTCCCCGGCACGATCGGCATCCCGCTCAACCGCAGCTTCAACACGTGGGCGGGATGGTTCGTCCCGTACGACCGGCCGTTCTACCTGATCGTGGACGAGCAGCGGCGCCCCGGCGCCATCGACGAGGCGGTGCGCGACCTCGCCATGATCGGGCTCGACGACGTCGCCGGCTACTTCGGCGCCGATGCGCTCGATGCCTGGACGGCCGCGGGGGGCGAGCTCCAGAAGACCGCCCAGATCACCGTGGACGAGCTGGCGCGCCGCATCGAGGCGGGCGACGTCGCCGTGGTGGACGTGCGCGGCCGCGCCGAGTGGGAGGACGGCCACATCCCCGGCGTCCCCAACATCCCGCTCGGCTACCTCACCGATCGGCTCGACGAGATCCCGCGCGACCGGCCGGTCGTCGTGCAGTGCCAGACCGGCGGCCGCTCCGCGATCGCGGCCGGCCTGCTCCAGGCCCACGGCATCGAGTCGGTGATCAACCTCGAGGGCGGGATCGTGGAGTGGCGGAAGCGCGGCAACCCCGTCGAGCGCGAGCAGGCAGCAGCGGCCTGACGCAGCGGGGCAGGCACAGTGTCCGGGCGCCTGCCCCTTCCGCTTTCTACGCGCCCGCCTCCGCGAGCCAGGCCTCCAGCCTCGCCCGCGGCAGCGCGCCCGTCTGCCGCGCCACCTCCTTGCCGTCCCGGAACAGGATCAGCGTCGGGATGCCGCGGATCCCGAACCGCTCCGAGACCGCCGGGCTCCGGTCCGTGTCCAGCTTGCCCACCAGCAGGGTCCCTGCACGCGCGTTCGCGACCTCATCCAGCACCGGCGCCATCATCTTGCACGGCGCGCACCAGTCCGCATAGAAGTCCACCAGCACCGGCACGGTTGCGCCCTCGACCACCCGGTCCAGGTGCTCGCCGGTCACCTTGATCGGCCGGTCCAGCAGCAGCGGCCGCCCGCACTCCCCGCACTTCGGCCGGTCCGCCAACCGGCTCATGTCCACGCGGTTCAGCGTGTCGCAGAACGGGCAGGGCACCGTCGCGACCCGCGCGGTCTGCGCATCGTGCATCTCGCTCCCTCCAGCGCTCCGGTCCAACCTGCGGGGCACGCGCCCCGCCTGCCATCGTCTACTACCCCGGAGGGCCAGGGCGAGGGCGAGGGCGGGGGCGGGGGAGGGGAATTTGAATTCGAACTCGAATTTGAATTCGCAATTCAAGGCAATTCGAAATTCTCAACTCCCCGTCCCCTCTCCCTCCCCGGGGCCGGGGCGAGGGCGGGGGCGGGGGTCGGCCCGGGCCCGTTCCCGAACAGCCGGGCGCGGGCACGCGTAGGCGTACGCGTACGCGTACGGGAAAAGCACGCCGCGAACGCCCCCGCCCGCAGTTCAGCAGTCCCTTGCCCTGGCCCCCACAGTACTGTAATGTTTAGCAATGAACGAAGGGAGCCGATAAAATGAAGGTCGAGATCTACTCCGACGTCGTCTGCCCCTGGTGCTACATCGGCGAGCGGCGGTTCGCCCGCGCGCTGGCGGCGTTCCCGCAGGCGGACCGCGTCGACATCGTCTATCGCTCCTACCAGCTCGATCCCGAGGCGCCGGCGCAGGCCGTGCCGCTGAAGCAGTACCTCGCCCGCAGGTTCGGCGCGGCGGTGGACGGCATGCTCGCGCGCGTGACGCAGACCGCGGCTGCGGAGGGGATCGTGATGGATTGGGATCGCGCGCTGTCGGTCAACACGCTGACCGCGCACCGGCTGTTGGGCCTGGCCGAGCGCGAGTACGGCGCGGCGGTGCAGCGCGCGCTGTTCGAGAAGCTGTTCGAGGCGCACTTCACGCGCGGCGTCGACGTCGCCGATCACGAGCAGCTCGCGGACCTCGCCGCGTCGGTGGGGATGGACCGCGCGCGTGTGCGCGCGTACCTCGCGTCGGACGAGGGGCTGGCGGAAACGCGAGAGGCGCTCGAGCATGCGCGCCGCATCGGCGTCCGCGCGGTGCCGACGTTCGTGTTCGACGGCGAGTTCGCCGTGGAGGGTGCACAGCCGGCGTCGGTCTTCCTCCAGGTGCTGGAGGAGGTCGCGTCGCGCAACGCTCCGGGTGAGGCAGGGGAAGCCGACGAGGCGTGCGCCGACGGCGCGTGCGCGGTGTGAGCATGGCGCTCGCGCTGTCCGTCCTCGATCTGGCGCCGGTGGGCTCGGGCTCGACCGCGTCGCAGGCCCTGCGCAACACCGTCGAGCTGGCGCGGCTCGCGGAGCGCCTGGGCTACACGCGCTTCTGGCTCGCGGAGCACCACGGCATGCCGAGCATCGCGAGCTCCTCGCCGGAGGTGCTGATCGCGCACGTGGCCGCGGCGACAGAGCGCATCCGCGTTGGCTCCGGCGGGATCATGCTACCGAACCACGCGCCGCTCCGCATCGCGGAGGCGTTCCACACGCTGGAGGCGCTGCATCCGGGCCGCATCGACCTGGGCATCGGCCGCGCGCCGGGGACGGACCCCGTCACCTCGAGCGCGCTGCGCCCCTTCGATCCGGAGCGGTTCCCGGAGCAGTTGATGGAGCTGCTCTCGCTCTCGCGGCAGGACTTTCCCGAGGACCACCCCTTCCACCGCGTGCGCGTGGTGCCGGCGGACGTGCGGCTGCCGCCGGTGTGGCTGCTCGGCTCGAGCGGCGCGAGCGCGCGGTTCGCCGGCTCGCTGGGGTTGGGCTACGGCTTCGCCA
>Ga0207873_1001157_pt1 | contig 26643 bp, 20 predicted proteins | sample BGWIniCompost_FD_187373 | JGI IMG/M metagenome (GOLD analysis project Ga0207873, IMG submission 187373) | Cellulose adapted compost microbial communities from Newby Island Compost Facility, Milpitas, CA, USA - BGW Initial Compost (SPAdes)... ...
AAGCATTTACTTCTTCAGTTTCAGGAAATGCCGTTACATTGAAATGGTCAACTGCAACAGAAATTAATAATCTGGGATTTAAAGTTTACAGGAATGATTCTGAAATTACATTTATTGAAGGGCATGGAACATCCGTTGAAAAACATAATTATTCTTATACTGATTCAAACCTGGAAGATGGTATTTACAATTACACTTTAAAACAAATTGATTTTGATGGTACTATAAATGTTTTGGGGTCAGTTACTGCAGTTGTAGATAATATTCCCGATGAGTTTATCCTTAATCAGAATTATCCTAATCCGTTTAATCCTTATACAATAATAAAATATAACTTACCTGAGCAGAGCAAGGTTAGATTAGAAATAGTTAATGTTCTTGGGGAGACAGTTGATGTTTTAACAAATGAGATTCAGGATAAAGGATCTCACACAAAATTATGGGATGCCGGAAATAATACTTCGGGAATTTATTTTGCAATACTTAAAGCAGAATCTGAGTCAGGAAAATCCTATTCAAAAACAATAAAGATGAGTTTAATCAGATAGCTTTTTTATATTTACAGCCGGTTCTTTTCTGAGCCGGCTGATTTTTGAACTAAAAAGTTTTTATCAACATGAAAAATAATCTTTTTATCCTTTTCGTTTTAATTCTTTTAATTCCTTCTTCTTCCTTTTCTGCTGATAAACAATATTACTTTGTTTTTCTCAATACAAATCCCAACAGAGAAAAGCTTAGTGAAGAAGAAACAATGAAACTGCAGGAAGGTCATTTAAATAATATAAACCGCCTTGCAAAAGAGGGTAAACTGATTACTGCTGGTCCTGTTAAAGGAGGCGGTGGAATTTTTATTCTTATAGCTTCTTCAATGGATGAAGCAAATGAATATCTCCAGACAGACCCTGCAATTAAAGCAAACAGGTTTAATCTTGAGGTTTACCCTATGAATATTGCAGAAGGAAATTTATGTAAAGTTGATTCCGATGACTTTGAAATGGTAAGTTATACATTAACAAGATACAAGGGTGATTTTGTTTCTAAAGACAAATCAAAATTACTCATACAGATTGAATTTGAAGATATAAACGAAGGAATTGCTGTTTTCAATTATGATCTTGAAAAGGGGAATATGGAAGAACTGAACGATTATTTCCTGGCTGATGAAAACATCTACACAAAAACATTATGGATAGGCAAGGGAAGTTTTTGCGAGTAAATTTTTCGGTTTGATCCATATAATATTCAAGTCTAATTAATATGGATTTAGATTGCATCTCCCTCTTAATAATTTAAATTATCATAATTATTAAAATCATTTAAAACCTATTTATGTCTTTTCTTCTCAGAGTTATACTTCCCGTAATTATAATTTTTCTTGTTGAATTTTATTTCATGAGAAAAATAATAAACGGGGTACACGAGTTTTTCCCAAACATTAGTCCCAAAAAAGTTAAAAGAACTGTAAGGGCTATATTAGTTTTTGCAAACATTTATCCTCTTTATATTCTAATTGCATGGCTGCTCTCATCCCAGACCAGAGTTGATCTCCCGGATGCAATGTGGTTTCACTACCTTATTGTTTATCCATTCTGGATCTTTATACTTATAATTATTCAAACAATTTTAATTCTTCTTTTAATAGATCTTTTAAGAATAATTTTTTATCCCTTCTACAGAAAACATAAAAATAAAGTAACCAGCTATGCACGTAAATTTACTTTTTTGCTAACCGGATTTTTTGTTTTGTATGTGCCTGGCAGAATTGTGTATGATTATTATGTGGTTTCAATAAGGATAAAAGAATATAATGTTCAGAACCTTCATCCCGATCTGCAGGGATTTAAAATTACTTTCATTTCCGATATACAGGCAGACAGATATACAGACAGAACCAGGCTTAACAGGTATATTCAGAAAGTTAATTCAACTGAACCGGATATTGTTTTAATTGCAGGAGATCTTATTACTTCTACTCCTAATTATATAAATCTTGCTGCTGAAATGGTTGGGAATATCAAAGCTAAATATGGTGTTTACTCCTGTCTTGGGGATCACGATCATTGGTCATACAGAAATGATCATCAGAGAAGTGTAAGGGAGATGACAAATGCACTCGCAAAATACGGCATAAGAATGATTAATAATGATAATCTTATACTTAAAGTTGATGATGCAGAAATGAAATTCAGTTTTATTACCAACACTTATGTGGCAAGATTATCCGGAGAACCTCTTGATTCATTACTAAACTCAGACGGTCATGATTTTAAAACACTTATTGTACATCAGCCCGGCGATTTTCTGATCGAAAAAGCAAGAAGGTATAATTATAATTTATTTCTTGCCGGTCATACACATGGCGGACAGGTAACTTTCATCTTTCCTTACCTTAAGATTTCACCCACTATGTTTGAAACACAATATATGAGGGGCGATTTTTATTTTGATGACATGCTAATGATTGTTACAAGAGGATTGGGGATGTCTCTTGTTCCTTTCAGATATAATTCAACTCCGGAAATTACAGTTATTATTTTGAATGATAAAAAAGAAATCACTTCTAACTAAATCTTCTTAAAGAAAAAATATTCTTGCTTTCACTTTATCATTTAAATTATTTTACAAGTAAGAATAATTTCCACCGGAGGTAAAAGTGAAAACATTTACGATTTTCGTTTTAGCAATAATTCTTACCGGAGATTTTTTCCCCCAGATTATAATAAAAGAAAATATTGATGCTGCTGAAAAAATTATTAATCTTAATTTTACTGATGCAGAAAAAGATTCGATGCTTGATAACCTTGCCGGTTTCTCAGAAAGTTATGAAAAAATAAGAGAGATAAAACTCGAAAATAGTATACCTCCTGCAATTATTTTTAACCCTATACCTGTGAATTTTAAATTTCCTCAGAAACAGGAAGAGATTGAATTCAGTGATTATTCTTATACAAAACTTCCGCAAGATATAAATGATCTTGCTTACTTTACAATCGGCGAGCTTGCCTGCTTAATAAAAACAAAACAGATAACATCAACAGAGCTGACAAAATTTTTTCTTGAAAGATTAAAGAAATATGATCCTGCACTCCATTGCGTTATAACATTAACAGAGGAAAGGGCATTAAAGCAGGCTGATCTTATGGATAAGGAGATTTCAGAAGGTAAATACAGGGGACTACTTCATGGAATCCCTTTCGGTGTTAAGGATCTGCTTTCAACAAAAGATTACAAAACCACATGGGGAGCAATGCCATTTAAAGATCAGTTTATTGAGAACGATGCATCAGTTATTACCAAACTTGAAGAAGCAGGTGCAGTGCTTTGTGCAAAATTAACCATGGGTGCTCTTGCCTGGGGAGATGTATGGTTCGGCGGGAAGACAAGAAATCCATGGGATACAACAAAAGGTTCTAGCGGATCATCAGCGGGTTCCGCTTCTACTGTTGCAGCAGGACTTTTACCCTTTGCAATCGGTACAGAAACCTGGGGATCAATAATTTCTCCATCGACAGTCTGCGGGACAACAGGGTTAAGACCAACTTACGGAAGAGTAAGCAGAACAGGTGCTATGGCTTTAAGCTGGTCAATGGATAAAATTGGTCCAATCTGCAGATCGGCAGAAGACCTTGCAATTGTTTTTAATGCAATTCAAGGAGAAGATGGAATTGACCAGACTCTATATGATGTCCCTTTCAATTACAAACCTGATATTGATTTAAAAAATCTGAAGGTCGGCTATTTAAAAAGTGATTTCGATTCATTATATGATTTTCATGTTAATGATTCTCTTACATTAGCCAGATTAAAGGAGCTTGGTGTTGATTTAATTCCCATTGAACTGCCTGATCTTCCTGTAAATGAACTCTCATTAATTTTAAGCACAGAAGCTTCTGCTGCATTTGATGAGTTAACCAGGAGCAACAGGGATGATTTGCTTGTAAGACAAATTAAAAATGCATGGCCGAATGAATTCCGTTCTTCCAGATTTATACCTGCAGTCGAATATATAAATGCAAACAGGATAAGATTTCTTCTTATTCAGGAGATAGAAAAATTAATGAACGAAGTTGATATTTATATTGCTCCCTCCTGGTATGGAAATAATCTTTTACTTACAAATCTAACTGGTCATCCTGCAGTTGTTTTGCCAAATGGTTTTTCAGAAGATGGAACTCCGACCAGCATTACCTTCACAGGCAAATTATTTAATGAAGGAATATTAATAGCATTTGCAAAATTATACCAGGATGCAACCGACTTTCATAAAAAGCATCCCCCTTTATTCAGGTAATTGTTAATTGAATTATAAAAAGTTAAGTTTTGATAAAAAAATTAAAATATGTTAGCAATCCTGCGAGCATCTATAGAGCATCTTGAAGCCATTACAGATATTTATAACCAGGCTGTACTAACAACAACCGCCACTTTTGATACAGAGCCAATTTCACTCGATGAACAAAGAATTTGGTTTGCAGAGCACAATGAAAAGTTCCCAATTTTTGTTGCACTTAAACATGGAAAGGTAGTAGGATGGGCTTCGTTGAGCAGATGGTCTGGCCGATGCGCATATTCCGATACGGCAGAAATTTCAATATATATTAAAGAAGGTTTCCGCGGTAAAGGAATCGGAACAAAATTATTAAAAAGAGTTCTTGATGAAGGAAAAAAAGGAGGCATTCACACTGTTCTCGCAAGAATTGCAGAAGGAAGTGATGCAAGCATCCGTCTGCATCAAAATGCAGGCTTTGAATATGTGGGAGTGATGAAAGAGGTAGGCAAAAAATTTGGTAAACTGCTTGATGTACATTTACTTCAATTAATCTTAAAATAAAATGAATAACTTCCCGTTTAATACAATTGAATTTCTTTCAAGACTAAAAAAGAATAACAACAGAGAATGGTTTGAGAAAAACAAAGATGAGTTCATAGAAAAAGTTTTTACTCCGGCGCAGGAGTTCGTTGTTGTGCTGGGAGAGTTGATGCGTTCTTTTGCGCCAGATATTGTTGCAATACCTAAAACCGATAAATCTATCTTCAGGCTTCACAGAGATGTACGGTTCAGTAAAGATAAATCGCCTTACAAAACAAATTTGGGTTTATACTTCTGGGAAGGGGATCGAAAGAAAATGGATTGTGCAGGTTTTTATTTTCACATTGAACCTGGCTATATGTTTCTTGGTTCTGGTCAATACCAGTTTTCAAATGAACTTCTTAAAAAATTCAGAAATGTTGTTTATGATTATGAGAAAGGGAAAGAACTTGATTCAATAATAAAGAAATCTGTGAAAAAAGGATTTAAAGTTGGAGGAAAAACTTATAAAAAAGTACCCAGAGGATTTGATCCTGAATATCCTTTTTCAGAGTATCTTTTGTATTCAGGCATATATCTTTATGAAGAGATTAATGATGTAAATATTTTTAAGAAGGAAGACATTGTTAAATATGCTTTGAAAAAATATAAATCAATGTTACCTATACACCGCTGGTTAGTTGATAATATATAACTTTTAAGACACACTTATTTATCATAAAAAGAAAATCAGAGATTCAATATGGATATTGAGAAAAGCAAAAAATTATTTGAAGAAGCAAAAAAGATAATACCAGGTGGAGTTAATTCACCTGTCAGAGCTTTTAAATCTGTTGGAGGCAACCCAGTCTTTATTAAGAAAGGTTCCGGTTCAAAAATTTTTGATGTTGATGGAAATGAATATATAGATTACATCGGAAGCTGGGGTCCTCATATTTTTGGTCACAATCCTCCCTTTATTAAAGAAGCATTACTTAACGCAATTGAAGACGGTACAAGTTTCGGCGCACCGACTGAACTTGAAGTAAAAATAGCAAAGCTTATAAATGAATTGGTTCCTTCAGTTGAAATGGTGAGAATGGTAAACAGCGGAACCGAAGCTACAATGAGTGCAATACGTGCGGCGAGAGGTTTTACAGGCAAAGATAAAATTATAAAGTTTGAAGGATGTTATCATGGTCATGCAGATTTCTTTTTAATTAAAGCCGGTTCGGGTGCATTAACACTGGGTGTTCCGACTAGTCCCGGTGTTACAAAAAATAATGCTGCCGATACACTTATAGCTGATTTCAATAATATTGATTCCGTAAAAAAATTAATTGCTGCAAACAAAAATGAAATAGCCGCAGTTATAATCGAAGCAATAGTTGGAAATATGGGTGTTGTTAAAGCAGAAGAAAATTTTATTAAAGAATTAAGAACAATCTGTAGTGAAGAAAATATTGTTTTAATTATTGATGAAGTAATGACAGGATTCAGAGTTGCAAAAGGCGGGGCACAGGAGCTTCTGAATGTAAAACCTGATTTAAGCACATTTGGCAAAATCATCGGAGGTGGTTTGCCTGTCGGTGCTTTCGGCGGAAGAAAGGATATAATGGAAATGATTGCTCCTGCCGGGCCTGTTTACCAGGCAGGTACTCTAAGCGGAAATCCTCTTGCAATGTCTGCCGGTTATGCTGTTTTAAATTATATAAAAAATAATCCTGGCTTATATAATCAGCTTGAAGAAAAATCAAAATATCTTGAAGATGAAATAAAAGAAAACCTGAAAAAGCTTAATAAGAAATTTACATTGAACAGGGTAGGGTCAATGTTTACACTTTTCTTTACTGAAGAGAATGTTACAGATTTTAACTCTGCAGTTAAATCCGATACAAATCTTTTTGGAAAATATTTTCATGAAATGCTTAAAAGAGGAATCTACCTCCCTCCTGCACAATTCGAAGCATTCTTCATTTCAACTGCACATGCAAAAGAAGACCTTGATAAAACAATTGCTGCAAATTATGAATCATTAAAAGCAATTTAAGTAAACAGAATACCCTTTGAGCTTAATATGGATTTCTTACGCATGTCTTTATTAATCAATCCATCATAATTAAAGGAGTGCGTATGAAATCTATTTATTTAGTTTTTCTGTTACTGTCTGCTGTTTTTCTCTTTAGCTGCGAAGAAAAAGGCTCTGATGGGAATTATGTTTTAGGTCCGGGAGGACCCGGCGGCGGAAATGTAACATTTAAAATAGGAATTGTGCAGGATGAGTTCGGGGCTAATTATTTTGGAGCTAATCCAAGCGCTGCAGTAAAAATAGCTTCAGTTATAATTATGCAAACAAACTTATCTGTAAATGAAACTCTGATAAACCCAAATCCAGATGAGATTTTTTCACCGCTTCAGGAAGGTAATTTCTATGGAATAACAGAAGTTCCCGCGCAGGCTCAGGCTGGTCAGCTATGGTCATTTCGTTTTAAGGGGACATTTGCACAGGGCGGGCAGTCATTTGATGTTACAACTAATTATACAGTTCAATAAAATAACTCACATATAAAAAAGAGGCTGCCAAACGACAGCCTCTTTTCATTTTAAAAAAACTTCTTTTATAAACCGAACATTGCTCCCAACATAAATTGTAATCCCCTGGTTTTAGCTGATTCATTCTGCTGAGGTTTATCGATAACATTTGTAAAACCTAATGAATATCTGATATCGAAAGTTAAATCCATAACAGGCATTACTGAGAATGCAACTCCGGCTCCAAAATCCACTCCGAAATCAATTGAAGAAACATTTTCATTATCCATATCTAATGATTGACCACCGCCTTCAAACTCCTGGGTAGCGGAAAGGTTAATTCCGATATTCGGTCCGAGAAAACCATAAGGTTTAACGACACCTAATGGAATTTTAGCTTTAACAAGTACAGGAATCTGTAAATAAGATGCTTTGTTTGTGAGAGTACCCTGAACCTGCATCTGTCCCTGGTTTGTATTTAAAATGAAAGGGCCTGATATTTCTTGACCTTTCTGAACATACATTGGTTCTACTGCAATAGCAACCGGGCCTGCAATTCCCAATTCAAGAGCAGCTCCAAACATAAATCCAAGCATTCCTCCTTCATCATATCCCTGTGGAAATTCAGGATCATTCGATACTGAAGCTAAATTAATTCCAAACTTTGGTCCTATTTTAAATTGGGCAAAGCTGCTGCTGCTAAAAATAATGAGCAGCATAATTGAGCCGAGTATAGTTTTTTTCATAAATTTTTTCTCCTATGGTTTAAGTTGTTAATTGATTATGGAATATAGTACCTGATGCCCGTAGTTATTGTAAAATAGAAAATTGTTCTGCTTGTTGAGGTTGATTGGAACCCAAAATAATCCGGAGTAGAAGAGCTTGTAAAAACAGGACCAAATTGAAGATCCGCAGGAATATATAAATTAGGGGCTACGGGAAAATTTGCACCGCCGCCAAACCTGATTCCGAAAAATGGTCCGCCTGAAACAAAAATGAGACTAAACCCTCCATCTGCATAAGGCCTGATATCAGATCCGGGAACATCAAAATAATATTTAAACATATTTCCCCATTCAATCGGAGTTCCTGACTGAGTATTTATATTAAACTCGGTTCCTACACTCATATTCCTGTTGAATAATACTTCCCCTGTTGGTCCAAAGTGAAAACCTGCAGAACCATCAGCAATAGAAAGCCCCATTCTTCCTCCAATTATCCAACTAACCTGGGAATGAGATTCAAAGCTGTATAAAAAAAAGAGAATAAAAAACAAAAGGGGAAATGATTGTAAAATTTTCTTCATTTGTAACCTCGGGAATTTTGTAAATGGAATTTTTCGCTCGCACAACATAATTATTGAAAATCCATTTGTCAAGAATTTAACATTTGATAAAGAGAATAATCATTACTGGTTAATAATATTATTTAGATATGCGAAATTTTTAATATAAATGGCTCTTTTATAAATGTGTACTGTATGAAAGATTTGAATAAAGGAAAAGATAAACTGCGGGAGGAAGAATTTTTTCATCTTACCTCCTGCAGTTGTTATTAAATATTAATTTATTTAAGCAGAATCATTTTCTTTACTGAATGATAATCGCCTGCCCTCATTTTGTAAATATATGTTCCGCTTGAAAGATTTGATGCGTCAACTGTTATGTTATATATTCCAGCCTTCTGAAATGTATTTACAACATCCATAACCTTCTCACCGAGCAAATTATAAATTGTTAATGATACGAATTCATCTTTCGGCAGATTATATTTTATAGTTGTTACAGGATTGAATGGATTAGGATAATTTTGTTCAAGACTAAAGACTTCGGGTGCTCCTATCTCAACAGCATGACTTAAATTATGATATTGGAATGAACCGTCAAAATCTACCTGCCTTAACCTGTAATAATATATTCCTGCGGTTAAGTTGTTATCAGTAAATGAGTAGGTCCTTAATTCAGTTGTAGTTCCTGAACCTTCAATAAATTTTATCTCCTGCCAGTTTCCCTTTTCAGATTTTCTTTCAACATAAAAACCATGATTGTTTTGCTCAGTTGATGTCTGCCAGTTAAGTGTAACACTATTATCATTAACAACAGCAGTGAATGCTGAAAGTTCAACGGGAATAACTGCATTTAAATTGCGCTGTATGTAACCAAGTGAACCGCAGGTATAAACTGCAGCAACTCCGTTTATATTTTCTTCTATAGCAACACTATATAAAGTGCTTGCAACTGTATTTTCAAAAAACCAGGTATTGCCTCCATCAGATGTAATATATGTTCTTCCGGTGCTTCCTACAACAATGCCATTTGATTCATTTCTGAATTTAATTTTGTAATTGGTTGTTCCCGTGTTTCCCACACTTACATCTGTCCAGTCTAATCCGCCGTTTACTGTTTTCTTCACATTACCGGAGGAGCCGCAAAGATATCCAACATTATCATTAACCATATAAATTGAATAAACAGTTGTTGTAAATCCGGGATTTTGCGGAGTAAAGGAAGCTCCTCCATCTGTAGTTTTAAGTACTGTGCCGCTTGAACCTACAACATATCCTGTTTGGCTGTTAAGGAAATATGAACCCCACAAATTTGCAGTAACTCCTGTTGTAAGCGGTGTCCAGCTTGAACCACCATCTGTTGTTTTATATCCCAAACCACTGCCGCCGAAAGTATAACCTGTATTTTCATCTAAAAAGAATATTGTTTCAAGATCTGTACTTGAAACTGCAGGCTGTGTTACAGCAAACCACGTTTCCCCTCCATCTGTTGTTTTATAAACAATATGATCTTCACCTGCAGCATAACCTGTTGTACTACTTACCATACTTAAGGCATTAAAATCATGTTCAGTTGAATCAATAAGAAGAGCATTGTTCCATGTTTCTCCCCCATCTGCAGAATATACAGCATGATCATATGTTACACCTGAGATACCCGGACCACCAACCACAATAACCCGGCCTGAAGAACTCTCAACCCAGATATCGTAAAATGTTCCTGCTTTTATCCAGGTTGTATGTGCAGTAACAGTGCTTGTTGCCGTATTTACTTCGTTAAACATTCCATTGCCGCCTCCTGAAATAAAATGATCATCATCTATAAAATCAGTTGAATAAAAATTTGTTGTCCATGGCTGTGTAGAAGACAGATAATCTATTCCAACCCAGGTAGTTCCCAAATCTGTTGAAGAATAAATCATATAAGGATCACCTGTTAAGTAGAATGCATTGTTTACATACTTCAATCCAAGGAAGTCGGAGGTTGATGGAAGCCCTGTATTTGCAACATTCCAGGTTACGCCTCCATCTGTAGTAACTGCGACTGCTGCATCTATTCCTGAAACCATTCCGGTTAATGAATCAATAAATTCAACCTCCCAGATTAACGAAGAACCTGCTGCAAATGTAGTTGTCCAGGTATTACCTCCATCAGTAGTTCTTAAAACATTTCCATTTTGTGAACCAAGAAAAATTACATTTTCATTATGTGCATAAATGCTGTAACCATTATCCGGAGGTGTGGTGGGCAAAGATGACCAGGTTAAACCCCCGTCTGTTGTTTTTATAACACCAACAGCAGTTAGCCCACATGCAAACCCGACATTTTGATCAAGGAAGAAGAGATCATAAATAAATGATGATGGTCCTGCAAATACCTGGTTCCATGTTAATCCGCCATCTGTTGTTCTTACAAGCGCCCCGCTTTCGCCGCAGGCAAGCCCTGTATTCATATCAAAGAAGTAACCATCAAAAAGATTATAAGCAAAATCGGTAGATGACATTCCTCCTACACCTTTATTTAAAAACCAGGTATTGCCTGCATCTGAAGTTTTAAGGAATGTTCCTGCATAACCTATAGCATACCAATTATTTGCATCCCAGGCTTTAACCCACCTCAACTGGTTACCCTGTGGAGAAGGATGAAGCCACTCCCAATCAGAATTATAAATTGGCTGCGCCTCATCAATTCCATTCCCTAAACTGATCTCTGAAAATTTGAATTAAAAAAGATTTGAGGTTCTGTTCTCTCCTGTCCCAAAATAAGTATAGACCCCAAAGTAAAAAAAAGAACCAGTGGAAGCATTTTCCATTTCATATGCTCCTCCTTCATTTTTTATTGGTAAGAATTGTTTAGAACTTAATAAAATAAAATCAAAAAGAACTTTAGCTATCGAAAAGATATTTAAATTTTTTTATGTGCCCTTTCTCACTTATGATTGGAAGTTTTAAAATACAATAATGATAAGAATGAAAGAAAAGTAATGCTGAATTTTTGATGGAAAGAAATTCTTTTGGATTGTTTACAAAAAAATTGCTGCCTCAAAGCATTGAGGCAGCTTTAGAATTAATTTGCTATTTCATCTTCCTGTTCTTCTGAAAGAACTTTAGCAATATCGGCGATACTATCATCCTCTTTAAGTCGTATTACTCTAACACCCTGTGTATTTCTTCCCATTACACGGATATCCTTCACACTTTGCCTTATTACCATTCCATGTGAAGAAATGATAACAAGCTCATCCGTATCGATTACTTCCATGAGTGCAATCATTTTACCGACTTTTTCTGTAGTCTTAACAGTAATAACACCTTTTCCGCCGCGGCGGGTAATACGGTAATCATTTATATCAGAGCGTTTGCCGTATCCTTTTTCCGTTACAACAAGTATGTTATCATTTCTTTTTATTACAAGAAGACCGACTACTTTATCACCTTTGCCCAGCCTGATGCCTCTTACACCGGTAGCAGTTCTTCCCATATCTCTTACATCTTTTTCATTAAACCTGATTGCAAAACCATTTCTTGTTCCCAATACAAGATCATTGTTTCCATCAGTCATTTTAACCTCTATTAATCTGTCCCCGGGGGCAAGATTAATAGCATTAATACCACCTTTACGTACATTACCATAAGCAGAAAGAACTGTCTTTTTAACAGTACCTTTTTCGGTAGCCATAACGAGGTATTTATCATCAGTAAATTCTCTAACTGCAACAAACGCAGTTATAACTTCTTCTTTTTCTTTCTGAAGAAGATTAAGAATAGATCTTCCTCTTGCTGCTCTTCCTGCTTCGGGAATTTCATGAACTTTAAGCCAGTAACATCTTCCCTTATCTGTAAAGAAAAGAATATACTGATGGGTTGAAGCAATGAACATGTGCTCAATGAAATCATCATCCTTTGTTCCCGCACCTGTTACACCTTTGCCACCCCTTCCCTGTTTTCTGTAGCCGCTGACAGGAAATCTTTTTATAAATCCCTGATGAGATATTGTAACAACAACATCTTCTTCTGCAATAATATCTTCGAGAGAAAATTCAGTATAATCATGAATTATTTCTGTTCTTCTCTCATCACCGTATTTCTTTTTGATTTCGAGAAGTTCATCTTTAATTATCTGATATCTTTGTTCCTCGCTTTTAAGAATTCCTTTTAGTCTCTCAATAAGTTTTATTGTTTCTTTATATTCATCCTCAATCTTCTTTCTTTCAAGACCTGTGAGTCTCTGAAGACGCATATCAAGAATTGCTTTAGCCTGCACCTCAGACAATTTGAATTTTTTCATCAAATTGTTTTTGGCAGTATCAACATCTCTTGATTTTTTAATTGTCTCAATTACTTCATCAATATTATCAAGAGCAATTATATATCCTTCGAGAATATGTGCTCTTCTCTCTGCTGCATCAAGGTCATATTTTGTTCTTCTTATCAGCACATCCATCCTGTGATTGAGGAAGTGCTGCATCATCTCCTTAAGGTTAAGAACCCTGGGAATGCCGTTAACCAGCGCAAGCATTATTACACCAAATGTATTCTGCATCTGTGTATGCTTGAAAAGCTGATTTAAAACAACGGCAGGCTGAGCATCCCTTTTCAGTTCAATTACCACACGCATTCCATCGCGGTCCGATTCATCTCTTACATTAGCAATGTCATCTATCTTTCCTGTTTTAACAAGCTCAGCAATTTTTTCTATAAGATTTGCTTTATTTACCTGGTAAGGTAATTCTGTAATGACAATATTTTCCCTGTTATTCTTTAAGGTTTCTATATTTGCTTTTGCACGTACTACTAACCTTCCTCTGCCTGTTTCATAAGCCGATCTGACTCCATCGTAGCCATAAATAATTCCGCCAGTCGGAAAATCAGGTGCGGTTACATATTTCATTAATTTTTTAATAGATATATCAGGGTCTTTAATTAAAGCAACGAGTCCATCAATAACTTCACTTAAATTATGAGGAGGAATGTTTGTTGCCATTCCCACGGCAATACCGCTTGAACCATTAACAAGCAGATTTGGAAGATAGGAAGGAAGAACAACCGGTTCCTGTAAAGAATCATCAAAGTTGGGTGTGAAATCGACGGTGTTTTTATCAAGATCGCGAAGCATCTCTTCTGCAATTCTTGCAAGGCGTGCTTCTGTATAACGCATTGCTGCAGGCGAATCGCCATCAACCGAGCCAAAATTTCCCTGCCCGTCAACAAGAGGATATCTTAATGAAAAATCCTGCACCATTCTTACCATAGTATCATAAACAGCAGAATCTCCATGCGGGTGATACTTACCAAGAACCTCTCCGACAATTCTGGCTGATTTTTTATATGGTTTGTTGTATGCAACTCCCAGCTCATGCATACCAAATAATACTCTGCGGTGAACAGGCTTTAAACCATCTCTTACATCGGGTAAGGCTCTTGCTACAATAACCGACATTGAATAATCTATGTAAGAGGATTTCATCTCCTCTTCCAAGGAAACCGGTATTACCTTTTCAAATATTGTTGCCATAAAAATCTGTTTTTGTTTTTTCTTTTCTGTTACTAATTAAATATCAAGATTTGCGTACTTAGCGTTCTTCTCAATAAATTCTCTTCTGGGCTCAACAGCATCACCCATTAATGTTTCAAAAATTTTATCTGCATTCGCTGCGCTTTCGAGAGTTACCTGAAGAACAGTTCTTGTTTCAGGATTCATTGTTGTTTCCCAAAGCTGTTCCGGATTCATCTCACCTAATCCTTTATAACGGGAAATTGTTACTCCTTTAGTTGAACCTTCTCCAACATCCTCAGTTTCTTCTGCTTTTCCATTCACTTTAAGTCTTTTAAGAATTTCATTTCTTTCATTATCATCGTAAGCATAATATTCTTCTTTACCTTTTTTAATTTTATAAAGAGGAGGCTGTGCAATATAAACCTTGCCTGTTGTTATAAGGTCTTTCATATGCCTGTAGAGGAATGTTAAAAGCAGGGTTCTGATATGACTTCCATCCACATCAGCATCTGTCATTAAAATCACTTTTCCATATCTTGCTTTTAGCGGGTCAAAGTCAGGACCAAAACCTGCGCCCAATGCAGAGATAATTGCTTTTATTTCTTCATTCTCTAAAATCTTATTAATCTTTGCTTTTTCAACATTAAGTATTTTTCCTTTAAGAGGAAGAATTGCCTGGAATCTTCTGTCCCTTCCCTGTTTTGCGGAACCACCTGCAGAGTCACCCTCAACAATATAAATTTCGCAATGTTCGGGATCGGTAATAGAACAATCTGCTAGTTTACCGGGAAGATTTAAACTATCGAGTGCATTTTTTCTTCTTGCAAGATCTCTTGCTTTTCTTGCAGCCTCTCTTGCTTCTGCCGCCCGCATACATTTTTCAATAATCTTTTTTCCAACTGACGGATTTTCTTCAAGATATTCTGCAAGCTTTTCTCCGACAAGAGTTTCAACAGCAGATTTTGTTTCACTGTTGCCAAGTTTGGTTTTGGTTTGTCCTTCAAACTGGGGCTCTGCAACTTTTACAGAAATAACAGCAGTAAGACCCTCCCTGAAATCATCTCCTGTTAAAGTGATTTTATTATCTTTTATAAGATTATTCTTATAAGCATAATTGTTTAATGTTCTTGTAAGAGCAGTTTTAAAGCCTACCAGATGAGTTCCGCCTTCGTGGGTATTGATATTATTTACATAAGAGAAAATATTTTCTGTATAACTATTGCTGTATTGAAAAGCTATTTCAATAGGGGTGTTATCTTTTTCTCCTTCAATATAAATTGTTTTGTGTAACGGTTCCCTGTTTTCATCGAGATACTTTACAAACTCAACAATGCCGCCTTTAAAATGATAGGTTACTTCCTCGCCGCCGTTTCTTTCATCTTTAATTTTTATGGTGATTGTTTTGTTAAGGTAAGCCAGCTCTCTCATTCTCTCGGCGAGAGTATCGAATTTGAAAGAGGTAACTTTAAATATTTCTTTATCAGGGAGGAAAGAAGTTCTTGTTCCGGTTTCATTCTTTTTGCATTTACCAATTTCTTTAACCGGTTTAACGGGAACACCTCTTCTATACTCCTGAAAATATATGCTTCCGTTTCTTCTTACTTCAACACGCATCCATTCAGAGAGTGCATTTACAACAGATACACCCACACCGTGCAAACCGCCGGAAACTTTATAAGTGTTTTTATCAAACTTACCTCCGGCATGCAGAACAGTCATTACAACTTCAAGAGCGGACCTTTTTTCTTCGGGATGTATATCAACAGGAATTCCTCTTCCGTTATCTTCTACTGTTATACTTTCATCTTTATGAATTGTTATTTCTATTCTGTCTGCATATCCAGCAAGTGCTTCATCGATTGAATTATCAACAACTTCATTTACAAGATGATGAAGCCCTCTTGAACTCACATCCCCTATATACATTGCGGGTCTCTTTCTTACAGCCTCAAGACCCTTAAGTACGTTTATATTTTTTGCATTGTATTCACTGTTAGCTACTGATTTTGCCATATAACTTCCACTCTTTTATTAATCACAATTTAGAGACGAATCTAACTGAGTTGATTCTCTCCTCTTTAAAATATTTGTTAATTTTTTCAATCATTGATGATTGATTAAAATTAAGTTCGCTCCGCAGAACAGAGCTTTCAACTTTAAGTAATAAAACTTTTCCATTAACTCCGGCAGGTTCAACAAGTTTTTTTAGTTCAGGGAAAATGTTAAAAAACTTTTCAGTTACTTCAGATTTTTTTAGTGAACTTCTTATTCCTGCTAATCCTGGATTACTATTCAATGCTTCTTTTATACTTACAAATTTGTCAGGCATATTTAACCTCGTCATTATGAAGCCTTATCACCTTATCTTTTTCATTTCTTTTCAGAAAAGAGAAATCTGCCAGGTCGGTTACAGTAATAAATGCCTGTCCTACTTTAGTCAGGTATTCGCTTATTTTTCCTGCTCTTTGTGCATCGAGTTCACCGAAGACATCATCAAGAAGGAAAACGGGTTCTGTTCCTGTAATTTCTTTCAGGTAAAAAAACTCAGCAAACCTTAAAGCAACCTGGAAAGTTTTATGCTGCCCCTGCGAGCCATAAGTCTTTAAATTTTTTTCATCTATAAAGAAAATAAAATCATCTCTGTGAGGACCAACTAAATTCAATCCTCTTATAATTTCTTCTTCTCTTTTATCAATAATCTGCCTGCTGAATTCTTCTTCGATATCTTCACCTTTATAGCTGTTTAGATAAGAATATTCAATAAATGGCTTTTCATCGCTGTTCATAATCTCTTCATAAGACCTGTTTATGTAACCGAGAAAATCTTCAACAAACTTTTTTCTTTGCCTTATTAAATAAGAACCTGTTTGAGAAAGAACCGATGACCAGGCATGCAGTTCATCCAGCAGCATTTTATTTTTTGTTTCTTTTAACTGATTTAAAAGAGAAGATCTCTGTTTTAAAATTCTATTGTAAACTAAAAGATTATTGAGATAGGTTTCGCTTGATTGTGAAATAACAGAGTCAACAAACTTTCTTCTATCGCCAGGCGAACCTTGTGTAATTGAATGATCGAGAGGAGATAAAAGTACAACAGGAAATTTCCCTATAATGTCGGCAGCTCTTGTCACCGGTTTTTCGTCTTTAAAATAATATCTTTTATTTTGATCCAGCGAGTAATACACCCTTGAATTATTTTCTGTTATACCGTAGAAGTTGCCCATTATTTCAAATTCGTTCTGATTAAAAGTAACGGCTTCGCTATCTTTTGAATTAAAACTTTTCGTGGTGCACAAATAAAAAATTGCTTCCAGAATTGTAGTTTTACCGAGGCCATTGCCTCCCACTATATAGTTTAATCCTTCTGAAAAATCTAAATAAATATTTTTATGTTTTCTGAAGTTTCTTAGCTGAATGGATTTTAATATCATTTTAATTATTTAAACGAACAGGCATAAGCAACAGCATCAGTTCTTCGTTTTCACTTATCTCTCCGGGTTCTATAATACACGCTTTTGTAGGAGAGTGAAGTTTAAAAATTGCCTCATCATCATTTATATGCGACAGGATATCATTAACATAAGAAGTATTAAAACCTATATCCATCGGCTCTCCGTTATATTCACAATACAAACTTTCTTTTGCATTAGAACCATGATCAATATCTTCTGCAGATACTTCAAGTTTGTTCTCTCTTAAAGAAAATTTAACCTGCTTTGAATTTGCAGTAGAAAAGAGCATCATTCTTTTAATTGTAGAAAGGAGTTCACTTGTTTTAACTTTTAAAATTTTATCATTCTCGAGAGGAATAACACTGTTGTATGCAGGATATTTTTCTCCAATCAGTCTTGTAATAAATTCCAGGTCGCCAAAATTAAATGCAGCATGTGTTTTGCTTATATAAATTTTAACATCTGTTTCGCCCAGAAGTTTTGCTAAAACTGAAATTGCTCTTTCCGGAATTATATACTGTTCCTCTTTGCTGAACTTGAGATTTTTATTAACATATTTTACAAGCCTGTGCCCGTCTGTAGCAACAAAACGAACTCCATCCTCGGAGAGTTCGAATAATGTTCCCGTCATAGCGGGACGCATATCCTCTTTGCTCATTGCAAATGAAGTCTGGTCTATTGCCTTTTTAAAATCATTTCCATTTAAAGTAATCTCTTTTTCTTTTGCTACAGATGGTATATCAGGAAAATCTTCCGGGGATGAATAACTTAAATTATATTTTCCGGTTTCGGTTGTAAGAGTAAGTTTTGAATTAGATTCTGTTTTAAAAGATAACTGTACATCTCCAAGATTTCTAACAACATCATAAAGTAATCTTGCAGGAACAACAATTTTAATATTTTTTTCAGAAGGAACATTAATAGAAGATATTAAAGCTATCTCAAGATCCGTTGCTGAAACGGTTAATAAACCATCTTTAAGCTCAAGTAAGAAATTTTCAAGTACCGGCATTGGTGTACGGGAGGGTACCGCAGGAATGACCTTTGAAAGATGCTTCTCAAGCAGCTTACTGTTGATTTTAAATTCCATCTGAAATCTCCTATTAAATCAAACAAAGATACGAAAATGTAGCCCCAATCTCAATGAAAATTGGAGGTATTAATTAAGGATAAACATATAAATTTTATGCTGTTAAGATAACAACATTCCTAAATTAATTTTAAGAAATATTTAAATAACTTTAGTATTATTATAACCAAGTTGATATGTTGGTAATTATAAAATATACTGATATTACGGAAGTCCGATGGTGTAAATATTAACAAGAAATAGTTGAATTAATTGTTGAAAACTTTTTCTGTTCAACAAAAAATTTTAAATAACTTTTTATCAACAAATTATATAACACATATCCACATTTAAAATAAAAAAAGCTCCGGCGAGGGAGCTTTGAATTTCATATAAAAAATTTTTAAGAAGAAACCATTTCTATTTGTGTCCGGAGAGAGTTTACAATGTCTCTCATGTTAGGATCTGTAGCAATTGCATTTTCAATTGCATTACATGCGTGAATAACAGTTGAATGATCTCTTCCTCCAAACTGAAGTCCGATAGATTTTAAAGAAGATTTTGTTAATTCTTTTGAAAGATACATTGCAAGCTGCCTGGCAAGAACAATCTCTTTTTTTCTGGATTTATCTCTAATTTTATTTTCAGCAATATTTAAATAAGAGCAGACAATCTTTGTAATATTCTCAACAGTTACATTTACTTTTCTGTCGGTAGCAATTTCTTTTACAATTTTTCTTGCAAGTTCAAAATCGATTTCAACTGAATTAAGAGATGCATTTGCCAGAAGTTTTATCAGGCATCCTTCAAGTTCTCTTATGTTGCTTGTAATATTACTTGCAATGTATTCAAGAATCTCGGAAGAGATTTCCATTCCATAGTCGATAGCTTTTCTTTTAAGAATAGCGATTCGTGTTTCAAGTTCCGGCGGCTGAATGTCTGCAGATAATCCCCATTGAAATCTTGAAATTAATCTGTCATCCAGTCCTTTTAATTCTTTTGGAGGTTTATCGCTTGAAAGAATAATTTGTTTCCCTGATTGATGCAGCGTATTAAAAATGTGAAAAAATAAATCCTGTGTTTTTTCTTTTCCAATAAGAAACTGGATATCATCTATAATAAGAACATCCATGCTTCTGTAAAGATTGGAAAATTCATTTACCCTGTTTGATTGAATTGCTTCGACAAAATCTACGGTAAATGTATCAGAAGAAAGATAAATAACTTTTTTATCAGAATTGGATTCAAGAATTCTGTTGCCTGCAGCCTGTATCAAATGAGTTTTACCTAAACCAACACCGCCATAAATAAAGAGAGGATTAAAAGAAGTTCCGCCGGGATTATCGCTTATTGCCATTGCAGCAGCTCTTGCAAGCTGGTTTCCCTCTCCTTTAATAAAATTCTCAAATGTATACCGCGGGTTAAGGTGCGAATCAAAATTTTTTTGTTTTACTTTTTCCTGAACTTTGGTAACGACTTCAGGTTTTGCTGAAGTTATTGGCGGATGGTTTACTTCTTCTTCATTAATAATGTAAGCTAACTTTGCATCCGGTCCTAATACCTGGTGAATAGTTTTTGTAATAAGAGTATTAAAATGTTCATCTATCCATTCCCAGAAAAACTGACTTGGAAGCTGCACCTTTAATGTTTTGTTCTCCAGTTCCAGCGGTTTAATAGGAAGGAACCAGGTATTATATGTCATTAAGGTTACATTATCTTTGAAGATTTTCAGGCATTCTTTCCAGACAAAATTTATTTCCGAAATAATCTGTTTATCAGTAGATTGAGAATTGATCATTTCAAATTATCCACAGTAAAAATCGTTCATAAATATTAAAAAAATTTTTAATTCTTTAAGAAAACTCACAACCTGCACAAGTTATCCACAACATATCAACATTACATCGAGGCAGATAAATGCTTATAATACAATGATTTATAAAATTCTTTTTGAAAATTACACACAAATTGTGAGTTTAATTTTTGATCGGGAGGACGATCTCATATTGTGGAACGTTTTCACAAATAAAAATTATCCACAAGATATTCACAGTTTTTATAGCGCCTCTCTCGACACAAAATTTATGAAGTAAAGTTTATCAGAGCAAATTAATTTTTAAATAAATTCAAAAAATTTTTGCCCCGCCTAAAATTTAGGCAGAGAAAGTAATATTTACTATCTTTGTAATCTAATTTTTCATGAAAAATAAAGTTAAGGCAAAGGAATGAAAAGAACATATCAACCAAGTAACCGCAAAAGAAAAAACAAGCATGGTTTCAGAGAAAGAATGAAAACCAAAAACGGAAGAAAGGTTCTTGCAAGAAGAAGAGCTAAAGGCAGAAAAAAATTAACTGTAAGTGATGAAAGATAGTTGCTTCTTTCCCGGCAATGGAAAGCAAAAAGCAACAGGGTCTTTCTTCTGATGAAAGAATAAAGAGTAAAAAAGATTTTGAAACACTTTACTCTTCCGGCAAAGTTGTAATATCCAGCGACAAAAAAATTAAAGCCATATATCTTATTGAAAATAATCCTGAATCAATAGTTAAAATTGCTGCTGCCGTTTCAAGAAAACTTGGTAAAGCAGTATGGCGGAACAGGATTAAAAGATTAATAAGAGAATCTTACAGATTAAATAAACAGGATTTGCTTTCTGTTGTTTCTTCTGAAGGCAAAAGTCTTAAAATAATTTTTTCAGCGTATAATTTAAATGAAAAGAAGAATAAAAAAATTAAGCTTAACGAAATTATGCCGGGTGTACTTGAGGTTATGAGTCATATAAAAAAAAATATATGAAGAGATTATTTATTTTTATCATAAAAGCATATCAGAAATTTATTTCTCCGGTATTACCGCCATCCTGCAGATTTTATCCTTCCTGTTCCCAATATGGCATTGAAGCCATTACAAAATACGGAGCAGTAAAAGGCAGTATAATGACTATCTGGAGAATTTTGAGATGTAATCCTTTCAGCAAAGGGGGTTATGATCCTGTACGTTAAAAACGGAATTTATTAATGGACAAACAAACAACTTTAGCTTTTATACTTATTGGTGCAATATTAATCCTGTGGCTTTATATTAATGCACCGACTCCTCCACCTCCCGGTCAGCAGACACAAACCGGCAAAGATACAATCGGTGTATTAAAAGATACTGTTCAAATCATTCCTGAAATTACCGAAAAGAAAGAAATAATTGAAAAAGAGGAGCCTTCAAAACTCGGGCGGTTTTTTGAATTAACCTCAGAAGAAGAAAGAATAATTACAATTGAAAATGAAGTAGCTGTTATTGAGTTATCAACAAAGGGAGCTGCATTCAGAAAATATTTTCTTAAAAAATTTAAAAACTGGTATTCAGCTCATGCAGATTCTTCAACCTACGAAACAATGGTGCAGTTGATAAATTATCCTGCGGGCGATGCATTCGATTTGGCTTTTGTTACTGCAGATGGAAAAGCAATTAATACCGGTGAATTAAATTTTTCTGTAAACAAAGAAGGATGGCATTATAATTTATCAGGCAATGACAGTCTTACTCTTGAATTTAGTGTTAAAGCAGGTGAAGGTGAAATAAAAAAGTTATATACTTTTTATGGAAATAAGTACAGTATTTTATCGGATATTCAATTAATAAAACTTAATAATATCATCAGCAATAATGCTTATGATGTTGTATGGGAAAGCGGAATCAGGTTTGTTGAAAATAATTCTGTAGATGAAGCAAACTTCTCCAATGCAAGTGTTTATTATGGAGATGAACAGGTAATTTTAGATGCTTCTGATATAGGTGAACAATTTGAAAAAGATTTTACGGGCAGAGTTGATTGGCTTGGTATAAGAAACAAATATTTCTCAGTTATCATTTCACCAGAGAATCCCTCCTCTGTTGAAGGGGCTTATATTACAGGACGCAGAGAAGCTATATCAAACAATGGAATTAAAGAATCTTACAGCGGAAGATTTATAATTCCTTTTAAAAATACTGATTTTGAATCGAGAGCATTTACAATTTATATAGGTCCTGTTGATTATGATATCTTAAAACAATATGGAAAAAACTTTGAGGCAATTGTTGATTTCGGAAGTTTCTTCGGTTTAAAATTTATTGTAAGACCAATTGCTGAATATATTCTTCTTCCTCTGTTTAATTTTCTTCATGGCTTTATTCCTAATTATGGTCTGGTAATAATTGTTTTCTCTATAATTATAAAGATTGTTGTACATCCTCTAACAAAGCAGAGTTATCAGTCGATGAAGAAGATGCAGCTTCTTCAGCCAAAGATTAATGAACTGAAAGAGAAATATAAAGATGATCCGCAGAAGATGAATAAAGAAACAATGAAGCTTTATTCAACTTATGGTGTTAATCCCGCAGGCGGATGTTTTCCTTTGCTTTTACAAATGCCCATCTTTATTGCTTTGTGGGGATTATTCCAGATCTCAATTGAACTTCGCCAGCAGCCTTTCGTTGGTTGGATAACAGATCTTTCAAGACCCGATGTAATTGTTAAGCTTCCTTTTAAACTTCCTATTTTCGGAATAGATCAGGTTGCCGGGTTAGCTTTACTCATGGGTATTACAACTTTTGTTCAGCAAAAAATGAGCATTAAAGATCCCAAGCAGAAGGCTCTTGTTTATATTATGCCTGTTATGCTCACTATTCTTTTTATGAGTTTCCCTTCAGGACTTAATCTTTACTACTTCATGTTTAATATTCTCTCAATCGGGCAGCAGTATTACATAAATCATAAACATGACGGAATGGTGCTGGAGCCGGTTAAAGATCCTAAAAAGAAAAAAGGATTTATGGCAAAACTTATGGAAGCTGCAGAACAAAATGCCAAAGTACAGCAGCAGCAGAGGAGAAAGAGGTAAGGTCTTTTAGTATAGCATTTAACTAAAGACCAAATTCATGCTATCTTTATAGTTAATCATTATTGACTCTAAAGTATGTTACCTGCTATTAAAATTATTTTTTTTACCCTTCTCTTCTTTCCTTTTTGTTTATGGGGGCAGAATGATTACGCTATCGAAATAAAATTCAGAGAAAATAATCTTCCCTTCGAATTAAAAGAAAGAGTACCAGAGAAAAAACCTGTTGTTGCACTGGCATTAAGCGGCGGCGGTTCAAGAGGTCTGGCGCAGATTGGTGTATTAAAAGCACTTGAAGAAGCAGGTATAAAAGTAGATTTAATTGTCGGCACAAGCATGGGCAGTATTGTCGGCGGACTTTATTCTGCCGGGTATTCTGTTGATCAGCTTGATTCAATAGCAACACATACTAATTGGGATGATCTGCTTGCGCCTGCTGCTGAAACCGACAGGAGAGAATTGTTTGTTGATCAGAAAATAACCGAAGATAAAGCAATTCTAACCCTAAGGCTCAATGGATTAACTCCGATTATTCCTACATCAATAAATACCGGGCATAAACTTTCAAATTATTTAAACCTTCTTACACTTCAGGCTCCTATTCATACAGATACAAGTTTTGATGATCTGAAGATTAATTTCAGAGCTGTTTGTACGAACCTTGTTACGGGAGAACCGGTTATTATTGACGGCGGTTCACTCAGCCAGGCAATGAGAGCAAGTTCAAGCGTGTCATTTTTCTTATCACCTGTTTTAAAGGATACTCTAATACTTGTTGATGGTGGCCTTGTTGCAAATATTCCCGTTAAAATTGCAAAAGATCTCGGAGCTGATATTGTTATTGCAGTAAACACCACAAGTGAACTTTATTCCAAAGAGGAGCTTGAACTTCCCTGGATCATTGCAGACCAGGTAATCAGCATTCCAATGAAACTTTTGAATGAAAACCAGTTATCATATGCAGATATTGTTTTATCTCCTGATATAAAAGAAAGATCAGCAACAGATTTTAATGATCTGCCTTCATTGATTAAAAGCGGATATATAAGTACCAAAGCAAAAATTAATGATATAAAGACAAAGATAAATTTATGGGAGCAGTCAAAAATTTCTTCTGCTTTTGAAGAACATTATTTAGCACATGTAAAAAATGATTCGGATGCAGAGCCATGGGAACTGCCTTATTTAAAACAATATGCTTCAAAAGATTCAGTCTCTGTTTTAGAAATAAGATATGATCTTTATAATCTTTATGAAGAAGGAAATTTTTCTAATATAAAAGCAAAAGTTTCTGAAAAAGATAATTATACCGAAGTAAGATTTATTCCTGAATATTTTCCTGAGATAAAAGATATTGAATGCTGGGGAATATCTGCAGTAAATAAAAATGTTATTGATTCAATTACGAATTTATATATCGGAAAAAGTTTCAGGGGAGAAGTTACATGTTCTTTAATTGTCGATATAATTAATCTATATCGGACAAAAGGTTATTCACTCGCAGCTTTGGAGGAATTAACCTTTGATGAACTAACCGGCAGAATATCTCTCACTTTTGATGAAGGAATTATTTCGCAGATAATTGTAGAAGGAAATGAAATTACAAATGAAAATGTAATTATAAGAGAATTTCCTGTTAAAGCAGGCGATTATTTTTTGTATCAGGAAATTGCCGAAGGATTAATTAATCTGAGAAGTACAAATCTTTTTGAAGATTTAATTCTTACAGTTGAAAAAGAAGATAAAAGAAATATTGTTAAACTAACTGTACAGGAAAGAACAGCAGGACTGCTTCGTCTTGGGTTCAGAGTTGATAATGAATATAATGCACAATTTAGTTTTGATATAAGAGATGAAAATCTTTTCGGCACTGCAACCGAACTTGGATTTCTTTTTTATGGCGGTGCAAGAAACCGCGGCTACATTCTGGAACACAGAGCTAACCGTGTGTTCGATACTTATTTCACATATAAACTCGATGCATTCTATCAGTTTGAAGATGTTTATACTTACACAAATCAGCCGACAACATCAGAAAGAAGATTTTCCCGGATAAGGAACGGGGAGTACAGGCAAATTAATTACGGTGTCTCTGCTTCGGTAGGCACACAGGTTGAGAAATTCGGCAACCTTATCTTTAAAGGAAAGTATCAGTTTGACGAGATTAAAAATTTAGTTAACTCACCTGTCGCATCATATAAAACAAAAATTGTAAGTCTGAAGATTAGCACTACGATTGATTCTCAGGACAGGTATCCATATCCAAAAACCGGAGTTTATTTTACAGGCTCTTATGAAACAGCGTCATCATTATTAGGCGGTGAGATTGGTTTTACAAATATCGGGTTTGATTATAAAAGTTATTTTACAATTAATGATGTGCATACATTATCTCCGAGAGTTATGATGGGATTCGGAGATAAAACATTGCCTCTGAGCCAGCAGTATTCACTCGGCGGGCAGAATTCATTTTTTGGAATGAGGGAGAATGAATTCAGGGGAAGACAAATATTTCTCAGTTCAATGGAATATATTGTACAACTCCCCTTTGATATTTTCTTTGATACATATATCAAAGTAAGATATGATCTCGGTTCAACATGGGAAGAACAGGAACAGATAAGATTTAAAGATTTAAGACATGGGATTGGCGGTTCATTGTCATTTGATACACCAATTGGTCCTGCTGATTTTTCAGTCGGCAGAAGTTTTCTTTTTACAAAAGATCTTCCGGATAATCCTATAAGCTGGGGTGATGTAGTATTTTATTTTTCGATAGGATATTTATACTAAGTTGACCCGTCATTGCGAGCGAGAGTAAACAAGCGAAGCAATCCCCCCTTAATTCTTCTACATCTCGTTTATCTTCAACAGGGATTGCTTCGTAATTTCATTCCTCGCAATGACATTTAAATCAACTTCATTCATATGGCTTCTATTATCAAACAAAAAACAATTTAACAATTAAACAATTAAACTCATCCAGCATCCAAAATCGAGTATCCAGCATCCAGTATCCAGCATCCAGTATCCAGCATCCAGTTTACTTCCCCTCTCTCTGGTATCTTTCTCCCATTTTCTGGTAAGCGTTCGCCTCTTCAACATATCCTTTATTCTTATAAAGCTTTGATATTGAAAAACAGAGTT
>Ga0207873_1001162_pt1 | contig 26565 bp, 21 predicted proteins | sample BGWIniCompost_FD_187373 | JGI IMG/M metagenome (GOLD analysis project Ga0207873, IMG submission 187373) | Cellulose adapted compost microbial communities from Newby Island Compost Facility, Milpitas, CA, USA - BGW Initial Compost (SPAdes)... ...
CGTCGCGCCAGCGACGCGCCGCCGCCGTCCAGCACCACGCCCCGGATGTCGGCCACGGCCTCCCGGCGGCTCACGCGGATGAAGTCGCCCAGGTGGCCGTAGTGGTATTCCTCCCGCGGGAGCCCGTTGGTCAGCCAGGTGTGGAGGTTCTTGGCCGCGACCTCCGATTGCTGGAACGCCGCCTGCGCCGTGTCCGGAAGCGGCGCGCCCACCGCCCGGCCCGGGTAGCTCACGGCGTCGCCCAGGACGAAGACCTCGGGGTGCCCCGGGAGCTGGAGCGTGCGCTCGACGCGCACGCCATGCTTGCCGTGCCGCTCCGCAGGGAGCGTCTCGAGGAGCGGATTCGGCCGAATCCCCGCCGCCCACGCGACGAGCGCCGCATCGAACCTCTCCTCGCCGCCGTTCGTGAAGCGTACGCCGCGCTCCTCGACCTCCAGCACGCGGACCGACGTCCGGACCTCGATCCCCTTCTCCTCCAGCTTCCGCCGCGTCATGCGACGCACCCCGTCGGACATCCCGCGCAGGATGTCGTCCAGCGCCTCGAGCACCACCACCCGCGGCCCCTCGCCGACCCGCCCCTCCTTCTCCAACACCTCGGCCAGGGCGAACGCCAGCTCGATCCCCACCACCCCGCCCCCCACCACGCACGCAGGCTGGTCGCCCCGCGCCCACTCCCGCACCAGGAGCGTCGTGCGCAGCCGCTCCGCATCGTCGAACGAGTAGAACGGGATCCCATGGGCCTCGGCGCCGGGTACGCCGTGGAACGCGGGGACCGAGCCGGGGGCGAGGACCAGGGCGTCGTAGTCGATCGCCTCGCCGCCCTCCAGCACGACCCGCCGCTCCGCGATGTCGATCCGCTCCACCCGCGCCTGGATCAGCTCCACCTCCGCGCTCGGGATCAGCGTGTCATAGTGCGGCGCCACCACGTCCCTCTCGAGCTCCCCCGCCAGATACTCGTAGAGGAGCGGCGTGAAGACGAAGCGGTCCCGCTTGTCGATCGCCGTGATGCGCGTGCCCTCCGGGATTTCCTCCACCAGTCGACGCAGCGTGTACAGCCCCCCGAATCCGAGTCCGACGAAGACGACGTGAGCCAATGGGCCCTCCTCCATGGCGGAGATCCGCGATTCCCAAGGGGCCCGAAGGGCAAGAGACGTTCCGGCGGCCCTGATCGTGCTGAGCTCGCCCGGCATGGACACGGAGGAGCTGATCGAGGCGCTCGAGAAGGGCGAGCGCGACGGCAAGACCGTCGAGTTCGACGGACTCAGGTTCTCGAGCCTGCGGCGCGTGCTCTGGCCCGGCGACCGCCTGACCAAGGGCGACGTCCTGCGGTACTACGCCCGGGTCGCCGACGCAATGCTCCGCTACCTCGAGGACCGTCCGCTCATGCTCAAGATCTACCACGACGGTGTGGACGGCAAGGCCGTCGTGCGGCAGCGCGTAGCCGGAAAGGTGCCGGACGGCGTCAGGACCGCAAGAGCCCCCAGGGCCGAAGGGAAGCCCGTCCTCCGCTACATCGGCTCCCGTGCGACGCTCCTCTACGCGGTGCAGATGAGCACTATCGAGTTCCACCCCTGGCATTCCCGAATTTTCGACCCCGGCAGGCCCGACTGGGTCGTCCTCGACCTGGACCCGAGTCCCGGCGCCGGGTTCCGCAAGGTCGTGAGCACCGCGCTCCGCATTCGCGAGAAGGTGGAAGAGCTCGGCCTCCCGTGCGGCGTCAAGACGTCGGGCTCGCGCGGGCTCCACGTCTACGTCCCCACCGGCGGGACCATCGACTACGACACCGCCGCCGCCTTCGCCCGGCACATCGCCGCCGCCGTGGCCGCCGACGATCCGCGGGTCGCCACGATCGAACGGACGGTCGACGAACGCGGCCCGCGGGTCTACATCGACCACCTCCAGAACGCCCGCGGCAAGACCGCCGTCGCGCCGTACTCGCTCCGCGCCCGCCCCCACGCGCCGGTCTCCATGCCGATCGCGTGGGACGAGGTCGACGAAGACCTCTCGCCCCGCCAGTTCACGATGAAAGACGTCCCCGACCGCCTCCAGCGGCTCGGGGACGTCTGGGAAGAGCTGTTCCGGCACCCGGATGTCGCGCGCGAGACCTTCGAGAAGGCCGTGTCGGAGGAGTAGCCCTCTCAGGCCGCCCGCTCGGCGCGCCGGTGCAACCGCCTCAGGTACGCGATCGCGTCCGCCGCCTGCCGCGTCGTCAGCCCCGCATCCAGCCGCGCGAACACGCGCTCGCGCACGTCCTCGCTCACCACCTCGGAAGACGCCAGCGCCCGCAGCTCGGAGATCTGGTCCTGCGTCGCCGGCGAATCGTCACGCTCCGCGGCCGAGCGCGTCGTCGGGAAGTTCAGGTTCGCCAGCGCCCGCCCGATCGCGGACGTCTCACAGTTCTCGATGAAGCTCGTCTTGTTGACGTAGCCGACGCCCTCGCGCTCATACGCCCAGCCCGTGGTCGGGTGCACGTCCTCCCGGTCCCGATAGACCGTCGCCTTGAAGATCACCATGTCCCCCTCCAGGCGGACCATTTCGGTCTGGATCGAGCCGTCGGGGTAGCGCTCGTAGAAAGCCCGGATCCGCTCGGCGACGTCGACGTAGTCCTTGAGGTTGAAGTTGTCTCTGGCCATGCCGCACCTGTGCTGCCGTAACGCGTTGTTGCATTGGGGTTTGGACCGTTCGGTGGTACCCTGCCCGCTACACATCTGTTCCCGAACAAACACCGAAATTCGCCGCCGGTACGTGTCTTGCGCGCCCCCGCGTGGCGGGTCGATCGAGGAGGCGCGATGGACGAGTACGTGCCGGTGTTGCGCACGCCCGAGCTGGGGCCGGGCGAGATGCGCGAGGTCGAGGCGCACGGCGAGACGCTGGTCCTGGTCAACGTCGGGCAGACGTATTACGCGCTCTCGGCGCACTGCCCGGGGGACGGCGTCAATTTGGCGCGCGAGGGGCGGCTGGAGGGCGATGTCCTGATCTGTCCGGGCGACGGTCGAACGTACGACGTGCGGAGCGGCGAGTGCGTACGGCCGGTGGGCGCCGAGGGGCTGGATCGGTACGCGCTGCGGGTCGAGGACAACGAGGTGCGGATCGGGCCGCCCCTGCGGCGCGGCGGCGCGGGGACCAAAGCGGCCTGAAGCGCGGCTGGCGGCCTGAAGCGCGGCTCGTCCCGGCTGGCGGGTAGAGCGGCCGGGCGGAACGGTGGTTACAGCGGCGGGCGAAGCCGCGGCTACAGCGGCCGGGCGGAGCGGAAGAGCGCGATCAGCTCGTCTTCGCCGAGGCCCTCGAAGCGACCGCGGGGGAGGAGCGCATGGCGGACCGGCCGTTCCGGGTCGTCCGCGCGATGGAAGTGGACGGCCACGATGGCGCCGGTGGTCATCGCCCCCGTCCCCACGACCGCCTCGCCGGCGATCCGGGCGATCCATTCGACGCCATCGTCAGTGAAACTCCTTTCGGGCGGCGGGACCGGCGCGGCCGGAGGGGCCGGGCGCGGGCTCGCGTCGGCCGGCCGGTCGGCCGTGGTCTTCCGGATCAGGTCGCGGACGGCATCCGTGATGGGCACCGGCCGCGGCTTCCGTGGCGGACGGCGCTCGATCATACGCGCGGTTCAGTCTCCCCGCCGAAGTAATCGACGAAGAGGGTCGGGTCCTCGTAGAGGCGCAGCCTGTGGAGGGTTGCGCCGCTCGGCAGCGCGTCGGCGATCCGCGGCCAGAGGTAGGCGAGGATGTTCTCGCTCGTGGGGACGAGGCGGCCGTAGGCGAATTCGTCGATGGCGTGGTTGATGTGCTGGTGGTCGAAAACCCTGTAGACCTGTTCGTCGAGGATGCGGTCGAGGGCGGCGAGGTCGACGGAGAATCCGGTCACGGGGTCGATCTCGCCACGGACCGTGACCTCGAGGGTGTAGGTGTGGCCGTGGCCGTAGGGGTTGGCGCACGCGCCGAAGACACGGCGGTTCTCCTCGTCGCTCCACTCGGGTCTGTGATATCGATGTGCGGCCGCGAAACGGACGGCGCGCGTGAGGTAGGCGATCTTCATGGTAGCATGTTAAGCGCGGGCGCGCGGACCGTCCAGGGAGGCGCGGGCGGGTGCGGGACCGGGGTGGCCGGGGATTTGCGGCGCTGTCGAGGGCAATGCCGTCCCATGCGGGAGGCGCCCCGGATGCCTCTGAAGCGAAGGGATTCGAACCGATGGAGTCTCGTCGCGACGACGTCGAAGCCTTCGCGAGCGTGGCCAGCCTGCTGCTGGAGCCGCGGGAGCCGGGTGAGCTCGCGGACCGCTTCCTGGCCCGGGTTCTCGGGCTGTTCCGAGGCGACGCCGCGATCTTCCACGTTCCTGGCGACGGGGGCGACAGGGTAAGCGCGGTCGGGCTGTCGGCGGCGGATGCGGCCCGACTGGCGGAAGAGATGGCGGGCGAAGTGGGGCCGTCTTGGGCCCCGGCGTTGGTCGCGCGGCCGCCATGGGCCCAGGTCCTGGTCGCGTGGGCGGGCACGGAGGCCGCCTCATCGCGCGCCATCCTCGCCCTCTTCTCCTCACGCCCCGATGTCTACGATGTCGAACGCGACGGCCGGCTGCTCGAGCACCTCGCCCGGCACGGGACCGCTGCAGTTCAACGCGCCCGGGAGGACTGGCGGCTGCGCGAGCTGGCGGAGCGGCACGCGGTCCAGGTGGAGCAGCTCGAGAGGATCCGGTCCGCGCTCGAGCGCCACAGCCGGGACCTCGAGGGGATCCTGGCGGCCCGGGGGCGTTTCTTCGCGCAGATGACGCACGAGCTGCGCACCCCGATCAATGCGATCATCGGCTACATCGACCTCATGGGCCAGGGCGTGCTCGGCAGGCTGACCGCGCGCCAGGCCGAGGTCCTCGGGCGTCTGTCCGCGAGCGCGGGCCAGCTCCTCGGCGTCGTGAACGACATCCTCGACCTCTCCAAGCTGGAGTTCGGGAAGATCACGACGGGGCGGCAGGACGTCGACGTGCGCACGCTGGTCCGCGAAGCGGTCGCCCTCGTCGAGCTGGAGGCGGCGCGGAAAGGGCTCGAGCTGCGCGTACACTGCCCCGATCCCGCGCCTCCGCTCCGCACGGACCCCGGCCGGCTGCGCCAGATCCTCCTCAACCTGCTCTCCAACGCCGTGAAGTTCACGGATGCCGGCCGGGTCACCGTTTCCGTTCGTCACATCCCCGTCGCGGCCGACGACGCGCCGGCGTGCCGCCCCGGCGCCGACGGATGGGTCGGGTTCGCCGTCGAAGACACCGGTCCGGGGATCCCGAGCGAGGAGCTGGAATCCATCTTCGGCGAATACATCCAGCTCGACGAGGCGCCGCGCGGCACCGGGCTCGGCCTGGCGATCTCCCGGCACCTGGCTCGGATCCTCGGCGGCGAGCTCGTCGCCGAGAGCATCGTCGGCGCACGCTCCACGTTCATCCTGTACTTGCCGTGCCCCGCGCCGGCCCCCGGCGCCCCGGTCGAAGCATCGGACCCGGCGCGGATCGCGGCCGAACTGTCGCCTTCGTCACACCCAGTGTGAGCATCATGGGACTCTACGACGACATCTCTCCCGAAGACCTTCGCATCGATCTGCGTCGATTCGCCGAATTGATCGTGAGACTCGACAACGAGGGACAGCTCCTCGACGCGACGCCGCGCCTGCTCAAGGTCCTCGGCGACCTGCGCGCCAAGATCTTCGCCTACGAGGTTCGCGTCACCGGCCGTCTCCTTCCCCGCGAAGAGGAGGAGACCTCCAAGGAGATCGAGGATGCGCGCCGAATCGTCGAGGAAGCGATCGAGCGCTTTCAGGAGGCCGAAAAGGAGTGGACGCGCCCGTGGGAACCCGGCGAGCCGATCGACTGACCGAACGCCGGGCCACCATCTTGCGCGTCCCTTTGGGACACGGTATCTAATCCCCGGGCGCCAGGCGACGGCGTCGCGCATCCGGACCGGAGCGATGATGCACGACGGGTCCATCCAACACGCCGCGCGGGACACGGCCAGGATCCTGATCGCGGAAGATCACCTCGACAGCCGTGAAGCCCTGCGCATACTCCTCGAGTCCGCCGGGTACGACGTCGCCGTCGTTGCCGATGGTCAGGCCGCGCTCGACCGTGCCCTCGTCGATCCGCCGGACCTGATCCTCCTCGACGTCATGATGCCCCACATGGACGGGCTCGAGGTGGCGCGAAGGCTCCGGTCGGCCGCGCCCACGCGGGCGGTCCCGATCATCGCCATCACGGCCATGCATGGCGCCCGCGAGCTGGCGCTCGCCGCCGGCGTCGACCACGTCATGGACAAACCCATCGACATCCACTCCCTCCTCGAGCTGGTTCGCGACCGACTCGCGTCGGAGGCTTCCCGATGAACGAATCCGGCTACTTCTCGTCGATGGTCGAGCCGAACGCCGCGCCCGAAGCGCAGGCGACTCTCCCGTGGCCCCCGCCACCGGGCGCGTCCGCCATCGATTCGTTCGTGCGGACCTGGACCGAGAGCCTGTTCCGGCCCGGCGAGTTCTTCAGCAAGATCCCCGAGACGGGCGATACCGGCGCGGCCGTACTCTACTACGGCATCATCGGGATGATCGCGGCGGTTTTCGGCCTCTTCTGGAACCTGGTCATTGCGGCCGCTGCCGCCAGCAACCCCGTCGTCGGGCAGGTGGCCGAAGCCCTCGATCTTCCGACCGGGGCCCTCGAGCCGATCGTCGTCTTCCTGTTCACGCCCGTGATCCTGGCGCTGCTGCTCGCGGTGGTCTTCGCCGTCATCCACGTCGGCCTCTTGATCTTCGGCGGCGCCCGCCGGGGCGCCGGCACGACCCTGCGCGTCCTCTGCTATGCGTACGGCCCCACCGTCTTCGCGGCGATTCCCTACATCGGCCCTCTAGTCGGCTACATCTGGATGGTGGTCCTGGCCATTGTCGGGCTCACCAGCGCGCACCGCACCGACGGATGGCGCGCCGCGCTGGCCGTGCTCCTGCCGCTCATCGGCCTCTTTGCTATCGTCATCTTCCTCGCGATGATCCTGGCCATCGCCGCGGTCGGGATGAGCTCATGATCACGCACGACCATCGAATCGATTGATGCGACCGCGCCGCGCTCGAGAGCGCGGCGCGTTTTTCTTGCGTCTGGTCGGCGGGGGGTCCGCCCGAACGTGCGCGCCTGGTCGCGCGCCTTGCAGGCGGCCGACATGGAACTGTGCCGATGCCGACCGCGTTCACGGCTGCGCCTCATCACGACGTGCTGGTGCTGATCGTCCAGACCGCCGTGCTGCTGTTCGTGGCACGCGCCCTGGGCGAGGTCGCGCAACGCCTCGGCCAGCCGGCGGTAGTGGGGGAGATCCTGTCCGGGATCCTCCTGGGGCCCTCGCTCGTGAGCTCTCTCGCGCCAGGGATCGGCGCGTGGATCCTCCCGCAAACCGAGGTGCAGGGATACCTCCTCGAGGTGATCGCGCTCCTCGGGGTGCTGTTCCTTCTCCTCGTCACCGGGCTCGAGACGGACCTCTCCCTGATCCGCCGGAGGGCGGGGGCCGCGGTCGGAGCGTCGCTCGGCGGGATCGTCGTCCCCTTCGGGACCGGCTTCCTGCTGGGGTGGTACCTCCCCGCCACGCTCCTCGCCGACCCGGACCAGCGGCTGGTTTTCGCGCTCTTCGTGGCAACCGCGATGTCGATCTCGGCGATCGCCGTGATCGGCAAGGTCCTCCTGGACATGGACCTCATGCGCCGCGACGTGGGTCAGACCATCATCGCCGCGGGGATGACCGACGACGCGATCGGCTGGATCCTCCTCTCCGTGGTCGTCGGACTCGCGGGAGGCGGGACCGTGACGGTGGGGAGCGTCGCCGGCGCCGTGGGGAAAGTCGTCGCCTTCATCCTGCTGAGTCTGACGCTCGGCAGGTGGATCGTGAAACGCGCCCTGGACTACGTGCAGGACGAGACGGTCAGCCGCGACGGCCTCCTCACCCTGGTGGTCGTGCTGACGTTCGCGTGGGGAGCGATCACGCAGGCGCTCGACCTCGAGGCCGTGCTCGGCGCCTTCTTCATGGGGATCCTGTTCGGCCAGATGAGGAGGCTGCCCAACGAGGTCGCGTACCGCCTGGAGAGCATGACCCACGGAATCTTCGCGCCGATCTTCTTCGCCGTCGCGGGGCTCAAGGTGGACTTCCGGAGTCTGCTCACGCCCGAATTGATCTCGATCACCGGCATCGTGATCGCCGTCGCCTGCATCGGCAAAGGCGTGGGCGTCTACGCCGGCGCTCGACTGAGCGGGCGCACGGACCACTGGACCGCCCTCAGCCTGGGTGCAGGGATGAACGCCCGGGGCGCGATGGAGATCATCGTCGCGACGGTCGGGCTCTCCCTCGGCATCCTGACGCAGGAGATGTACTCCATCATCGTGGTCATGGCGCTGGCCACGTCGCTCATGGCGCCGCCCACCCTGCGCTGGACGCTCCGTCGCGTCGTACCCGAGCGGCAGGAGCTGGAGCGCCTCGAGCGGGAGAGACTGGACGAGGCCAGCCCGATCGCCGGGATCCACCGGGTCCTGGTCCCGGTCCGTCGGCGGCCCGGAAAGGCCGAGCTCGGCCCGGTCAAGCAATTCGCCCTCGAACGGCTCGGCGCGGACGGCGCTCTGTCCATCACGCTCCTCAACGTGGCCCTCCCGGGACGGCAGGAGGAGGGCACGCAGTTCCTGGAGGAGGTGGATGTCGACTCCAGCGAGCCAGAGGTCACGCGCAAGGTCGTCGAGAGCACGGACCCCGCACGAGAGATCCTCGAGGAGGCGCAGAAGGACTACGACCTCCTGCTCGTCGGCGCACCCGAGGCCACCGACGTGGGCCGTGTGTTCCACCCGATCGTCGACGAGCTCGTCCGCATGGCGCCGTGTCCGACGCTGGTGGTCCGCGGCGAGCCGCCGAGCGACCGCTGGCCGCCCCGGCGCATCATCGTCCCCGCGGACGGAAGCCGGAGCGCCCGCGCCGCGGCCGAGATGGCCTTCGCGCTGACCAAAGGATCTCGCGAATCAGAGGTCTTGATCGTCAACGTCGTGCAGGAGGCGGGCACGTTCAGGCGCGTGGAGATCGGTGAACGCCTGATCGCCGCAGGCAGACGGCTGGTCGAAGACCTCGCAACCCTGGGACGGAGTCAGGGAGTGACGGTCAGAACGGAGGTACACACGGGCACGACCGTCGCGGATATCGTGATCGGCGCCGCCCGGGCCGGGTCTGTGGACCTGATCCTCCTCGGGACGGATGTGCAGGTGGGAGCCGGCCGACCGTTCCTCGGCCCTCACGTGGAGCAGATCTTCGCGGACGCGCCCTGCCCCGTGATGGTCATCAACGGTGCCTGACGAACCGGGCGGGCACGCTCACGAGGCCAGCCTCTGCTCCTCCACCGCACCTTCTTCCAACCCCTGGAGCGCCTTCAGGACGTCCTCACCGTAGAACATCCTGATGTACTTGGCCTGGACCGGAGTCACCTTCCGGACCGCCCAGACCAGCTCGACGTAATTGGGCTCGGTCGGCGTCGAGAGGGGAACCATCCCCGCTTCCTCGGGGAGACGGTTTCCTTTGCGGTTGTTGCACGGCGAGCACGCCGTCAGGACGTTGTCCCACGTGTTCTGGCCGCCGCGCGACAGCGGAACCACGTGGTCCCGGGTCAGGAACTCGCGCCCACGCAGCTCGGAACGCGGCCGGCCGCAGTACTGGCACGTGTAACGGTCGCGGGCGAAGAGGAACGTGTTGGTGACCTGACGGCGGAACTTGCGGGGAACGTGGACGTAGCGGACGAGGCGGATGACGAGTGGCGCCGGCAACTCCTCGCGCTCTGACCTGAAGACGCGCGACTCGTCCACCTCCAGGATCTCGGCCTTCCGGTCGAGAACCAGGCGGAGCGCGCGCCTGGTCGGCAGCATGGTGAGCGGCTCGAAGGAAGCGTTAAGCGCCAGACAACTCATCACGTCCTTTCGTCCTCCCCGGTTCCGGTCTGTCTCATCATACGCCGAGTTCCGGTCGTTTGTTCACCCGCGAGGTGTCCATTTCACAATACTTTACACCGGGAACACCGGATTTTGCAACGGTTTCGTTCACAGCAAGCTGACCGGATCGCGGTCGAGGGCGAGGCGGAGCGAGCCCTTGCCGGAGAGCGTCTCGCCGAACTCGTGGAGGCGGCGCAGGACGCTCCCGAGCGCGGAAGGGCTGTCGCTGCGGAGCAGGAAGTGCCAGCGCCAGCGGCCGCGGATCCGATCCACCGGGCAAGGTGCGGGCCCCATGATCTCGACGCCGGGCGCCATTCCCTCGGCTATGAAGGCGCGCGCGACCGCCGCGGCCTCGTCCGCCGCGCGCACCACTGCATCCTCGTCCGTCCCGCTCAGGATGACGTTGGCGAGGCGGCAGAAGGGCGGGTAGCGCGGGGCCTCCCGCTCCGCGAGCTCGCGCTCGGCGAAGGCGCGGTAATCGTGGGCGACGGCAGCCCGGATCGCGTAATGCCCCGGCAGCGCGGTCTGGATGATGACTTCGCCGCCGAGCTCGCCGCGTCCGGCGCGCCCGGCCACCTGGGTGAGGAGCTGGAACGTCCGCTCGCTGGCGCGGAAGTCCGGCAGGTTGATTCCGACGTCGGCGTTGACGACGCCGACGAGGGTGACGCGGGGGAAGTCGAGCCCCTTGGCGATCATCTGGGTCCCGAGCAGGATGTCGACCTCGCCTCGTTCGACGCGCCCCAGGATCTCGTGGTGCGCCCATTTGCCGGAGGTCGTGTCCACGTCCATGCGCGCGACGCGGGCGTAGGGGAACGTGTCGATCACGGCGCGCTCGACCTGCTCGGTGCCCACGCCGCGGAAGGAGAGGTCTCCGGAGCCGCAGTCGTCGCAGGTGACGGGGGGCGGCTCCTCGTGGAAGCAGTAGTGGCAGACCATGCGCCGCCGGCCGCGGTGGTACGTGAGCGATACGTTGCACTGCCGGCAGTGCCAGACGCGCCCGCAGTCGCGGCACTGGACGAAGGTCGCGTAGCCGCGGCGGTTGAGGAGCAGGATCGTCTGCTCGCGACGCTCGAGCCGCTCGCGGATCGCGGCGACGAGGGGCGGCGAGAGGATGCGGTCGATGGCCGGATGGCCCTTCGAGCCGGCGTCCGGGGCCGGGCCGGCGCCTGGCGCGCGGGCGTCGGGCCCGGCTCCTCGCAGGTCCACGATGCGCACGGGCGGGAGCGGCCGCCCTTCGACGCGCTCGGGGAGCTCGAGGAGCCGGTACTTGCCGCTCATCGCGTTGCGCCAGCTCTCGAGAGAAGGCGTCGCGCTGCCGAGCACGCAGACGGCCCCGGCGAGTCCGGCGCGCACGATGGCGACCTCCCGGGCGTGGTAGCGGGGCGCGTCGGACTGCTTGTACGTCGCCTCGTGCTCCTCGTCGACGATGATGGCACCGAGGTCGGCGACGGGGGCGAAGACCGCCGAGCGGGCGCCCACCGCGATCCTGCGCTCGCCGCTGCGGAGCGCGCGCCAGGCGTCGTAGCGCTCGCCGTCGGAGAGGGCTGAGTGGAGCACGGCGACGGTCTCGCCGAAGTGAGCCCGGAAACGAGCGACCGTCTGCGGCGTGAGGGAGATCTCCGGGACCAGCACGATCGCGCCCCGCCCCTGCCGCTCGACCACCTCCTCGAGCAGCTCGATGTAGACCTGCGTCTTCCCCGAGCCGGTCACGCCGCGAAGGAGGAAGGTGCCGCCCGCGGCGCCGCGGCCCGGCTCGGCGCCCCCAAACGGGCCATGTCGCCCGGCCTCGCCCGCGCCGCCGCCTGACCGGGCGTCCCGTGCGGCGCCCGGCCTGCCCCGCGTCGCCGCCACGAGCGCATCCACGGCTGCACGCTGGGCGGGCGTGAGCGTGAGCGGCGCCGGCTTCTCCGCCGGGATCTGCGCGAACGGATCGCGCTCGACCTCCTCCTCGACGATCGCCGCGAGCCCTTTGTCGACCAGCCCGCGGAGGACGGAGTCGGAGAAGCCGAGCTGTCCCGTCAGGTGCGCGGCCTCGGCGGCGCCGCCCATCGTCTCGACCAGCTCGTAGAGCTCCCTCTGGCGTTGGGCGCGGCGGAAGATCTCGTCGCGCCGGGCGAGGGACGGGATCTCCCGCGTGAGTCGCAGCACGCGGCGCGTCTTGACCGGCGGCGCCGGGCGCGCGGTGTCCGAGAGGACGGCGGGGAGCGCGGTCCGGAGCACAAGCCCGAGCGGGGCCACGTAGTAGTCCGCGACCCACCGGCAGAGCCGGAGCAGCTCCTCCGGAATCGCCGGCTCGGGGTCCAGCACGGCCGAGACCGGCCGGACCCGCACACCCTCCAGCACCTGCTCGGCGTGGCCGACGACCCAGCCGATCAGACGACGGCGGCCGAACGGAACCAGCACGCGGGCGCCGACGCGCGCCTCCCCTCGCTCGACCTCGTAGGTGAACGTCCGGGCGAGCGGCACCGGCAACGCGACATCGACCAGCATGGCTCAGAACACGAGACGGACGAAGTCGTAAGGCGGCCAGGGTCCGGTCACGTCCAGCACGAGCCCGGCCTGGGCGGCGCCCAGGTCCTCGGCCCGTTCGACGAATTCGATCCAGCCGTCCCGGCCCACCAGGAACGCGGCGCTGTAGATGCGCTCCTCGCGCGGCGGGAACGGCACGGCGGCGCGGGCGTGGCGCCTCAACTCGCCGTAGGTCTCCGCGGCGAGCCGCTCCAGCTCCTCCGCGTTCCAGCCTGCCGCTCCGGCGATGTGGACCCGGAGCTCCCAGTGCCCCTCGAGGAGGGCGAGCCCCTCCTCCAGCACGAGGTACTGGTCCTCCATGAACTTCAGGAGCGGGCGGCGGCCGCGGAAGACGACGCCCGGCGGCGCAGGGAGGATCGTGCTGCGTCGCATCACGTACTCGACCGCGCGCTGGTGCTCGAGCAGCTGCGGCGGGTCGAGGGTGGGCAGATGGAACGTCGTCGGCCGCACGAGCGCGACCAGATCACGATACGGCACGCGCTGGAGGTCCGGGCCGAGCCCCCGGGCGAGGTTCGCCACCCGCCGGCCCGTGCCCCGGACCAATCCCAGGAGATAGAAACCGGGGCCGCCGCGCTCGCGAGCCTCGTTCGACGTCAGCAGGCCGTGCGATGCGCGGTGGAGTCCCGCCGGTTCCATCTCAGTCGTCCAGGAGCGCGAAGACCTCGTGTTGGATCCGGGACGGCGTGACCTCCGGCCCGTGCTCGCCCATGTACACGTTGATCTCGGTACGCAGGCCGAGCTCCCCGGGCACGTAGATCCCTGGCTCGATCGAGAAACCCACGCCGGGGATCAGCGAGCGGACCTCGTGCGTCTCGAGGTTGTCCATGTTCGGGCCCATCCCGTGGGTGGAGCGGTCGATCGAGTGGCCGGTCCTGTGGATGAACCACCTGCCATACCCGTGCCGTTCGACGACGGCGCGGGTCACGTCGTCGACCTGGTAACCCTGCACGCGCTCGCCGCGCTCCCAGCGCTCGCGCAGGAACGCGATCGCCGCATCGCGGGCCTCGCAGACGACGGCGAACCGCTTCTGGACCTCCTCCGGGACCTGGGAGCCGAGGTACGCCATCCACGTCTGGTCCGCGTAGACGCTATCCTCCGTCTCCTTCGCCCAGAGGTCGATCATGACCACGTCGCCGCGACGGAACGTGGCGCCGCCGTCGACCGGGTGGTAGTGGGGATCGGCGGCGCTCACGCCGGTGGCCACGATCGAGTCCGCGCCGGCGCCGGCGCCGCGGGCGGCGAGCGCGTCGATCACCCAACGTCGCATCTGCGACTCCGTCACGGCCTCGCCCGCCTTCACCCGGGCGGCCAGGTGCGCGAACGCGTCCCGCGCGACCTCCGCCAGCGTCTCGGCCACGCGACGGTGCGACGCGAGCTGCTCCGGCGTCCACGCCGAGTAGAAGCGCGTGATCAGGTCGCCGGAGGAGACGACCTCCGGGCCGGCCTTGCGGACCAGCTCCACGACGCCGGCGGGGATCAGGTCGAGCGCCGGCACGGCGTCGCCGGGTGAGACCTCCATCGCGACCCGGCGGGCATTGCCGAGGAGCTCGGCCAGGACCTCGTCCAGCTCCCGCCACGCCACGTACCGGCGCTTCGCCCATGGCCAGAGCGCCCACGGGCCCTCCTCGATCCCGTGCATCACGGCCACGGGCTCGCCCGTCGCGGGGATCCACGCGAAGTACCGCCGCTTCTGCTCGCCGAAGCCGAGCATCCCCATGGCGACCTTGTTCCGTGCGTAAACATCGTAGAGCAGCCACCCGTCGAGCCCGGCCTCGCGCAGCGCGGACTGGATCTCGTCCAGCCGGCCGCGCAGCAGCTCGAACGTCGGCGCCTTCTCCTCCATCGCCACCGTCATCGTGATTCTCCTGATTCTCAAAGCCAACGTTTGCGCCACAGGTAGGCGAACAGAACGCCCGTGACCAGCACCATCCCGCCCAACACGATCCAGAAGCCGTTCGGATCGTGGAGCCACGGCATCCAGCGGAAGTTCATCCCGTAGATGCTCGCGATCAGCGTGGGCGGCAGCACCACAGTCGCGATTACCGAGAGCGCCTTGATGATCTCGTTCATCCGGTTGGACATCAAGGCGAGCTGGGCCTCGAGCGCGCCGGTCAGCATCTCCCGGTACGACTCGGCCGCGTCGAGCTGGCGGACCACGTGGTCGTGCACGTCCCGGAAGTAGATCTGCGTCTCGGGCCGCAGGTACGGCAGCGGCCGGTTCGCCAGCGCGGACACCGCCTCCCGCATCGGCGCCAGGTGGCGGCGCAGTGTGACGAGCGAGCGCTTGAGGTCGAAGATGTCGCTCATCTCGTTCTCGCCGCCGTCGAAGATGTGCCTCTCGACGGCGCCGATGAAGTCGTCGATACGGTCCAGGATCGGAAAGTACTGGTCGACCAGGGTGTCGACCAGCGCGTAGGCGAGGTAGTCGACGCCGCGGGCGAGGATGTCCGCGCCGGCCTCGATGCGCTCGACCACGCCGCGGACCGACCGGAACTCCCCGGCGTGCACGGAGACGAGGAAGTGCTCGCCGAGGAAGAGGTAGAGGTTGTGCGAGTCCAGGTCGTACGGCTCCGGCGACTCCCTCACGAAGTGCACGCCCCGCACGACGATGAAGACGTACCCGTCGTACTCCTCGACCTTGACGCGGCAGTCGGGCGAGCGCGTGTCCTCGATCGCGAGCGGGTGGAAGTGGAAGAGCTCGTCGAGGAGCGCCCAGGTTGCGTCGTCGCGGGAGTCGATGTCGACCCAGAGCCGACCGTCGCCGCTCGCGAAGGCCGCTTCGATCTCTTCCCGCGTCAGGTCGCGGCGGAGGGCGCCATCGGAGCCGAGGTGGTAGGAGAACCGACCCGAGAACGGCCGACTCACCGCGTCGGCTCCGCCCGCCCGTGCCACTTCGTCCCCTTGATCAACGAGAGGCCGAGGATGCGTTCGCGCAGGACGAGGTCGCGCACTTCGTCGCGGAAGGCGAGGGCCTGGCGCATGCCGCGCCAACCCCAGAGGCGCCAGGCGCGGAAGAGGACGGCGAGTCGTTCGCGCAGGGGGCCGAGGCTGAAGAGCGCGGCGAGGGTCCAGGGTTGGCGGGGCGACGCGGCGGAGTCCGACCAGTCCTCGACATAGAGGTCGACGACCCCGGCGTCGCGCAGGAGCTGCTTCCACTCCACGAGCAGGAGCGGCCGCACGCCGAGCGATTCGACGACTGCATCGCGGCGCTCGGGATTCGCGTCGCCGGTCCAGATGAGCTGGATCAGGACGACGCTGGCCATGGGCTTGGCGACGCGGACCAGCTCGCGCACGGCCGCCGCGGGATCGGGAGCGGAGCCGAGGCCGGCGTCGGCGATCACGACGTCGAAGACCTCGTCCTTGTAGGGCAGCTCGTCGAGGGACGCCTGCTCGAAGTGGAGCCGGTCCGCGAGGCGCGCCTCCCGGGCGCGGGCCGCGGCCACGGTGACGAGCTTCGGGTCCGGGTCGACGCCAGCGCCGGCCGCGCCCGTCGCCTGCGCCAGGTACACGGCGGATTCGCCCGGTCCACTCGGCACGAGGAGAAACTCCTGCTCGGGCCCCAGCTCGACCAGTCGGATCAGGTGGCGGTAAATGTCCAGACCGGCCAGCGAGAAGGCTCGCCGGTGACTGAGCCGGGCGAGTCCGACGGCGGAGAGTTGGTGCGGCAGACGATCTTCGGCTGCGCCCGTGCCGGAGCCGGCGGGCGCACCGGTGGCCTCGATGGGCTCCGGGGGGCGCGCCGCTTTCACATCCCTCGAGGGCATGACTGGGAAGTTAGGTGCGCCCGGGCGGGCCGGTCAATCCTTGACGGGGAGTCCGCCGAGCGCGCGCAGGACCTGGACGACCCCGGCGCCCAGGCGGGCGGGGACGTATCCGCCTTCGAGCACGGCGACGACGCGCCCCCTGGCGGTCGCGTGCGTCCGCTCGATGATGTGCCTGGTGATGGCGTGCAGGTCCGCGGGCTCGAGGCACAGGCCGCCGAGCGGATCGCCGGTGAGGCAGTCGAAGCCCGCGGAGATGAGGACGAGCTCGGGCGCGAAGCCCGCGAGCGCTGCATCCAGCGCCTCGTCCAGGGCGCGGCGGTACACCTCGGGCCCGGTGCCCGGCGGGAGCGGCACGTTCCGCGTGGTGCCCTTCCCCGCGCCGGCGCCGATCTCGTCCGCGCCGCCGGTGCCCGGCCAGTGCGGGCTCATGTGGAGGGAGATGAAGTAGACGCTCGGGTCCTCGTAGAAGATGTCCTGCGTGCCGTTCCCGTGGTGGACGTCCCAGTCGACGATCAGCACGCGCTCGACGCCGCGCTCGGCCTGCGCCCACCGCGCGGCGACGGCCACGTTGTTGAAGAGGCAGAACCCCATGGCCCGGTCCGGGGTGGCGTGGTGCCCCGGCGGGCGGCAGACGGCGAACGCGGTCCTCGTCTCGCCGTCGAGCACCAGCGATGTCGCGGTGATCGCGCACCCGGCCGCGGCCAGCGCCGCATCCCACGACGCGTCCGAGACGATCGTGTCGGGATCCAGCGCGACTTGCCGGCCGGACCGCGCCGCCTGGTCGACCGCCGCCCGAACCCGCTCTACGTGAGCTCCGGTGTGGACGCGGAGCAGCGCCTCGGGCGATGCCGGCTCCGCCTCCACCTGGCGCACCACGTTGAGCAGCGCCGGCGTGTCCATGTAGAGCGCGTTCACCACGGCCGGCAGGCGACCCTGGTGCTCCGGGTGCCCCCAACCGGTGTCGTGGCGCGCACAGTCGGGGTGCATCACCAGCGCCGTCGGCTCCGCCATGCGCGCCTCCACGTTCGACCCAGCCACGTCCTCCACTACGCCGGCGGCCGCTACGCCAGCGGACCGGCCGGCCCGGTCAGCAGCTCCGCGCCGCTCTCGGTGACCACCATGATGTCCTCGAGGCGAACGCCGAACTTGCCGTACTGGTAGATCCCGGGCTCGTTGCTGAACGTCATCCCCGGCTCGAGCACGACATCGCTCTTCCCGACCAGGTACGGCCACTCGTGACCCTCGAGGCCGATCCCGTGGCCGAGACGGTGCGTGAAGAACTGGTACCGGTCGCCGAAGCCGGCATCCGCCACGACCTTCCGCGCCACCGCATCCACTTCGCCGCACGTCCGGCCGGGCGCGGCGAACTCGAGGGCGCGCGCCTGCGTCTCGCGCACGACCTCGAAGACGGCCCGCACTTCGGACGAAGGCGTGCCGAACACCGTGGTCCGGGTGATGTCGGACTGGTAGCCGTGGACCGTCGTCCCCGCGTCGATCAGGACGACGTCGCCGGGCGCGAGCGGCGCGGGGTTGTCCGAGCCGTGCGGGTACGCCGACGATTCGCCGATCAGCCCGAGGACCCAGCTCCCGCCCCCGAAACCGAGGCGCTCGAACGCCGTCCGGATGAGCTGCGACAGCTCGCGCTGCGTCATCCCCTCGTACATCGATGCGAACGTCGCCTCGATCGCCTCGAGCGTGATCTCGTTGGCGAAGCGCATGATCTCGATCTCGTGCTGCGACTTGATCCCCCGGCAGCGATGGGTGATCGGATCGCCGCTCACGAGCTCGAGCGCGCCCGCGTCACGGGAGAGCCCGTGCGCGACGAAGTAGCGCGTGGATTCCTCGAGGGCGAGACGGCCGGTGGCGCGGCCCCAGTCCCGCATCGTACGGCCGATCAGGGCGAACGGGCTCTCGTCCTCCTCCCAAACGCGGATCTCGAAGCGGCCGCCCGTCGCCTTCTCCGCCCGCTGCCGCTCGAAGGCGGGGCAGATCACGACCGGCTCGCCCCGCGCGGGGAGGAGCATCCCGAAGGTCCGTTCGCTCCGGCCCCACCGGATGTCCGCGAAATAGGACAGCGATGCGCCCGGCTCGATGAAGAGTGCATCGATCCGCGCGCGGGCCATGAGCTCCTGTGCCCGCGCACGCCGGGCCGCCCGCTCCTCCTCGGTGATCGGAGGCGGCGCCTCATCCCTGCGCGAACGCAGCGCCGCGATCGGACCGGGCAGAGCCTCCTCCCCGGCGTCCGGGTTCGCTCCCGCGGCGCACGCGCTCGCGCCCAGGACCGTGATCGCTCCGGCGCCCAGGACGCCGGCCTGGATGAACTCACGTCGCATCATGTCTCGCCCTCGACTCTGCCTCGTCTACACCTGAGTTGGATCCAATCTATCACGATTCGGTCGCCGTGTCGAAGCCACGGCCCGTCGCGGTCCTGCGGCGCGCGACGTGCATCCGGTGTCCGACGCCGTACGAATGTCGTCCCAGGAGGATCGAAAATGAAGTCGCGGCTGGCCGTTGCTGGCGTTCTCGCTTTGCTCCTGACCCCACTCCCCCTAGAGGCCCAGCGCTGGTACGACGAGGAATACGACTGGTTCGCCGGGCGCCTCAAGATCAAGGCGCACCACATCTTCGACCGCTCGACCTTCGGCATCAGCAAGGGGCGGATCGAGACCCCGAAATCCGGATTCGGCGTCGGGCTTGAGTACGTCCTCGAGAACGGTTGGGGCTTCGGGCTCTCGGGCTACACTTCGGGACGGGTTTCCGAGTTCGATTCCGAGTCGGCCGTTGTCGTGGTGATCGCCGAAGCGAACTACTTCCTGCGCATGCGCGCGTTGCGTCTGGCCCCGTACCTCGGCGTGCACACCGGGCTCGGCACCTACAGGAAAGGTGCCTCGGACTTCCCCTCGCTCCACGACAACCTCGCGGAGCTCGGCTACCAGTTCGGGGTCCGTTTCCAGCCATGGGTCTACCTGGGCCTCGATGCGCAGGTCCGCTGGATGAGCGACGCCGCCTACCGGGACCAGGGGGAGGCCTTCGAGAGGACCCAGGTCCTGCTGGGGATCACGATCCTGTAGCCGGCGGGGCGAAGGCGCACGGCCGGCGGGCGCGCGGACGCCCCAGGCGGATGCACCGAAGATGCACGGCCGGCGGGCGCGCCGATCGGCGCGCCCGCCGGCCGACTCCGCGGACCGTGCACGCTATGGCGACCCGTGCCGACGTTCGGCCGGCGCCCGCGGGCCCGCGCCCGGGCGGCTCCCCGGCCGATCGCCGCCCGCCTGCCCGGGCGACGACCAGCCTCGACATCGCTCAGGGCTGGCTCGCGGTGATCACGCCACGCTCGCGCTTCTGCTCCTGCACCATCCTCTCGACGTCGGCCAGGAGCTGCCGCGCGTCGTACACGATCCCGTCCTTGATCACCCAGCGGATCCCGCCGACCCGCTCGACCTCGTTGCGCATGTTCACGCGCACGTGCCCGGTGCCGTACAACACCTTGAAGTTCTGCAGCGGGTTCTCCGGGACGATCACCAGGTCGGCCAGGAGCCCGGGGCGCAGGATCCCGAAGTCGATCGGCTTCCCCTTGGGCTTGAAGAGCGTCTCGGCGCCGTACAGCGTCGCCGAGCGGATCACCTCGAGCGGGTGGAACCCGGCCTCCTGCAGCAGCTCCAGCTCGCGGATGTAGGCGAAGCCGTAGAGCTTGTAGATGAAGCCCGCGTCCGAGCCGGTGGTCACTCGCCCGCCCGCGTCCTTGTAGTCGTCGATGAACTGCATCCAGACGCGGTAGAACTTCTTCCACGCGACCTCGTCCGCCGTCGTCCAATCGAACCAGTACGAGCCGTGAGCGTCGCGGTTCGGCTGGTAGAAGTCCCACATCGACGGCAGCGTGTACTTCGCGTGCCAGTCCGCGTTCTTCTCGCGCATGAGATCGCGGCTCGCCTCGTAGATCGTGAACGTCGGGTCGAGCGTCACGTCGTGGGCAAGGAACTCCTGGATGACCTGGTTCCAGCGCTCGCTCCCCGGCCTGTGGATCTGATCCGCCAGCCGCGCCACCTGGCTGAACCGGTGGTACTCGTCGCTATAGTTGTAGTCGACGGGGAAATCCTGGATGCTGCGGTCGTCGAGCAGCGACTCGAAGAGCCCGTAGAAGTGAGTGACGGTGCCGAGGCCGAGGCGCACGGCATCCAGCGCCGTCATGCGCGCCACGCCGGTCTGCTGCAGGTGCGCCGTCGTGCCGAGCCCCTGCGCCCACGCCTCCTCGATGAGCGCGGCCATGATCTCGGGGTCGTGCGCGCCGAGCTTGAGCCCATCGACGCCCTGCTTCGCTGCCCAGCGCACGTACTCTCGCGCCTTCTCGGGCGAGTCGATCGGGCCGCGGTCCCACCCGGCGCCCGGACGCTGGTAGTTGAAGATCCGCGGCGCCACGATCTCGTTCCGCTCGCTCCGCCGCTTCTCGTTCAGCGACCACTCGAAGGGCCCGAGCGGGACGCCGCGCACCGTCGTCACGCCGTGGGCGAGCCACAGCTTGTATGCGTACTCGGCGCTCGGGTTCTTGGGCGGCCCGCCGGCGTGGACGTGCAGGTCGATGAAGCCGGGGAGCACGTACATCCCCGTCGCATCGATCTCGTGCTCCGCTCCCTGCGGCCGTCGCCGGTCGTCCATCGGCAGACCGGGCGCGCCGACGCCCCGGATCTCCGCAATGCGGTTCCCTTCGATCACGATGTCGACGGGCCCCATCGGCGGCGCGCCGGTCCCGTCGATCATCGTGGCGCCGCGGATGATCAGCCTCCGAAACGGCCCCGCGCCCTCGTCCGGCCGCCGGTTCGGCGTCGGCTCCATCCCCCGTCCCTGCGCGAGGGCGGATCCGGCGGCGAGCAGCACTCCCAGCGCGCAGGCTGCCATGGCCTGCGTCGTTCGTGACAGCCGCATGGGTTTCCTCCTCGGTTGCGGTCCCAGATCGAACCTACCCAGGTCGAACGCTCACGCGCCGGCGGCGGCGAGCGATTCCGTGATCTCGCGCTGGAAGTCGGGCCCGAGCGGCACCGCCAGGGCGTCGGCCTCCGCGAGGACCGCCCGGGCCGCGTCGTCCCGTCCGGCTCGGGCCAGGAGCAGGACGAGCGCGGTTCTCGCGCCACGATGATACGGATTGGCCTCGAGCGCTTCGCGGAACGCCCGCTCGGCGCCGATGACCGCGCCCCGCCGGGCCATGATCCAGCCGCGGGTGAAAGCGACCTCGGCGCGCTCCGCAGGCGTGTCGCCCTCGGGGATCTCGGCGAGGGCGGCGTTGGCGCGAGAGGTCTCGCCCAGCGACGCAAGCAGCCGCAGCCAGCGGAGCCGCTCGCTGCCGTCGGGCTGCACCGTGCCGAGCCGGAGCGGCGCCACCGCGGCCTCGGCCGCGGCGGTATCGCCGAGGGCGAGGTGCGCCTCGGCGATGGCGATCATGTAGTCGACCCGCGGGCGGCCGGCGGCGCGCAGGATGCGCTGACCGTCTTCCAGGACCCGCAGCGCCTCCGCCGGCCGCCCGGCCGCGGCGAGCGCCTCGGCGTACTGGAACCGGTGCCCGTAATGCTGCGGCTTGCGCGCCACCAGGTCGGCGAAGAACTCGAGCGTCTCGCCGGCGTAGCCGATGCGGGCGCGCAGCTCGGCGGCGAACGCGGCTGCCTCGTCGCGCCGGTCGCGCAGGTAGGTCGAGAGCGTCGGCGCGTCAGCCAGGTACGCTTCCGCCGTCCGGATCGCGTCCGGCACGCGGCCGTGCGCGAGGTACAGGTTGCGAAGCGTCTCGTTCAGCTCGGCGCGCTCCGCCAGGTCGGTCTCGAGGGCGATCGCCTTCTCGTAGAGCGCAACCTGCTGCTCCAGGACTTCATCCTCGGGCTGCTGCCAGGCCCGCCCGCGCACGCCAACGAGTTCGGCCCGCGCGCTGTAGATCGGCGCGTAGGTCGAATCGATGGCCGCCGCGCGGTCCAGCCACTGCTCCGCGTTGCGGTAGCGCCCTCCATCCCGGTGCAACGCGGCGTAGCTCAGATACGCCGGCAGGTACTGGGGATCGCGGACGAGCGCGCTGTCCAGGTAGACCCGCGCGAGCCACTGCCGCACGTTCCAGTCGACGCGCCGCGCGCGCGGCGTCTGGCCGCGCTTCGTCAGCTCCGCGAGGCGCGTGTAGACCTGCGCCCAGTTGCTCGCGAGCGCATCCCGATCCCCCTCGAGCGCGGCCTTCTGCCGCGTGATCAGCGAGTCGACGAACGCGTACGTCGCCGGGTCCTTCCGCCGCAGGTCGTCGTGCGTGTTCATCGACTTGTGATTGAGCGGGTGCGCCTTCACGGGCGAGAGGTACGCCTCGAACGCCTGGGCAAGGAACTCGCTCTCGTTGTTCGCGGCGTAGTAGTCCAGGGCGCGGCCGTGCCGCATGGCATCGTGGTACAGCTCCCGGACCCGGCGCACCTCGGCGTCCGTGAGAACCGTTCCGTGGAAGAGGTGCACGTACTCGTGCAGCAGGACGTTGCGCTCCCAGTGCGCGCCGCGCTCGACGTACTCGATCCCCGTCGCGCCGCCGCCGATCCCCCGGATGTCCATCCACTGCCGGTTGTCGAACGTCGTGCTGACCCGCAGCGCCGGGTTCCCCATCGCCTCGGCCAGATCGATGTGCAGCGGCGGGATCGTGAAGGTGCGGTTCAGCCGGTGCAGCATCGGCACGAAGGCGATGGTGGGCCCGAGCTGCCGGCGCACCATCTTGCGCACGCGGTCGCCCGGGTAGATGTCGACGTCGTCGAAGACCTCCTCGAAGATCCGGTCGTCGGGCACGGGCGTCGCCTCGATCGCGGCCTCGAGCGAGTCGTAGGCGGCCAGGTAGGTGAACTGCCGGTGCTTGATCACCGCGGCCATCCCGTTGTGCGCCGGGCCGTAGTGCGGCTTGCGCTCCAGGATCGCGGCGAAGGTAGCCTCGGCCGAGTCGAGGCGCTCGGCGACGGGGACGTCGTAGGCCATGTAGAACGCCGAGCCGCGCAGCATCGCCGGGAGCACGGACTCGGGGTACTCCCTCTCGATGGCACGCGTGAGCTCGATCGCGCCGGCCACGTCGTTCCTGGCAATGCGGCGGTCGGCCTCGCGGAGCCGCTCCCGCACGATACTGTCGCTCGGGCTCGCGTAGTCGGCGTACGTGAGGTTGGTGTGCCCGTTCCCCCAGTGCCAGTGCGTGAGCAGGTGGAGCGGGTCGAGCTCGAGGGCGAGCTCCCACTGGGCGGCCATGTCGTCCAGCCGGGTCGCGTCGACGCGGCGCCAGATCGCGTACCCGTACCAGAAACGGGCGTCGGCGTCGAGGGGGTCCACGGCGAGGGCGCGGGCGAGGAGGTCTTCGGCGGTGGCCGGATCCTGGTTCCAGAAGGCGATGTCCGCCTCCAGGACGTACGACCCGGCCGAGCGCCGGTCCCACTGCCGCGCCCGCTCGGCCCAACCGAGGGCGTCGTCGAAGCGCTTCTCGTAGAGCGCGATCCGGCCGAGGAGCAGCGCCGCGCCCGCGTTGCGGCCCTCGTCGACCAGGGAGTCCGCGATCGCCTTGGCGGAAGGCAGCTCCCACGCCTGCAGCTTCAGTCGCGCCCGCAACAGGCGCGCGTCCCGGTTCCTCGGCTCCTCCGCAAGCGCCCGCTCGACCAGGGATTCGGCCTCCCGATACCGGTGCTGCCGGATCCGCAGCTCGGCGGCGGCGGCCAGGAGCGCCGGCGTCTCCGGCGCGGTGGCGATCAGCGAATCCGCTTCGGCCCACAACCCCAGCGCCACCATCCGCCGCACCCGTTCGGCGACTTCGCCGCTCTGGTCCGCCAGGACGGCTTCGCGCTGTTCCGTGAGGAGCGTGCGCGCGCTCGTGACGTCGTCGGCCGGGATCGGCGGCCGGTCGGCGCCGCACGCCCAGGCAAGGAGCAGCAGGAGGGGCCAGGTCTTGGAGTCGGGTCGAATCATCTCGCCTACGCTCCGAGTGACGGGGTCGTGTCTCGAACCGCGCGCCCAGTGCTGGCGCGATGCAATCCGGCTGCGCCCCGACCCGCCCGTGGCCGGGACGCCGACAGAGCTGCCTCCGGGGATGCGAATGACCGCGTTCCGGCGCCTTCAGCTCGCCCGGGCCGTCGCCTGGGGCTGCACCGCCGCGAACCGTTCCTGTAGGCTCCGGACCTCGCGCACGCGGGACCGCAACGCGATGACCGCATCGCATGCGGCAGACGTCGCCGACATCGTCGTGCAGTAGGGGATCCGGTACGCGATCGCGGCCCGGCGCATGGCATAGTCGTCGTACTGCGACTTCTTCCCCAGCGGCGTGTTGATCAGGAGCTGAACCTCGCCGCTCAACATCTTGTCGACGATGTTGGGACGACCTTCGCCTACCTTGAACACCCGCTCGGCCGGGATCCCCCGCGCCCGCAGGTAGCGCCACGTCCCTTCCGTCGCCAGGATCCGGAAGCCCAGGTCGTGGAAGCGACGCATGATCGGCGTGACCGTCGGCTTGTCGTGGTCGTTGACGGTGACGACGACGGTGCCGCTCAGGGGCAATTCCGTCCCCGCCGAGATCTGCGCCTTCGCGAACGCCATCCCGAAGGACTCGTCGAACCCCATCACCTCGCCCGTGGACCGCATCTCCGGGCCGAGGATCACGTCGACGTCGAACTTGTTGAACGGGAAGACCGCCTCCTTCACGGCGACGCCGGGGATGTGGAAGTCCGACGGACCGTCGGGCTGCGCCGACATGGGCAGGTCCAGCTCGCCGATCCGCTTCCCGGCCATGACCCGGGCGGCAAGCTGCGCCAGCGGCACGCCCGTCGCCTTCGAGACGAACGGCACCGTCCGCGACGCCCGCGGGTTCACCTCGAGGACGTAGACGACGCCGTCCTTGATCGCGTACTGCACGTTGATCAGCCCGACGACGCCGAGGCGCCGAGCGAACTCGATGGTCAGCCGCCGGATCTCGGCCACCTCGTGGTCCTTGAGCGCGTACGGCGGGAGCACGCACGCCGAGTCGCCGGAGTGGACGCCGGCGTCCTCGATGTGCTGCATGACGCCCGCGATCACGACCCGCTCCCCGTCGGCGAGGGCGTCCACGTCGGCCTCGAACGCGTCCTCGAGGAAGCGGTCGATCAGGACCGGCCGGTCCGGCGCGGCGCGCACCGCCCGCTCGAAGTACTCGACGAGCGACGCCTCGTCGTAGACGATCTCCATGGCGCGCCCGCCCAGCACGTACGACGGACGCACCAGCACCGGGTAGCCCACCTCGGCCGCGACCTTGACCGCCTGCTCCTTGCTCGTCGCGACCCCGTTCGGCGGGACCGTCGCCCCGATCTCCCGGCAGAGCGCGGCGAAGCGATCCCGGTCCTCCGCCCGGTCGATCGCGTCCACGCTCGTCCCCAGGATCGGCACGCCCAGCTCCGCCAGCGGGCCCGAGAGCTTGAGGGGCGTCTGCCCGCCGAGCTGGACGATCACCCCCTCCGGACGCTCGCGCTCGATGATCTCGAGCACGTCCTCCAGGGTGAGCGGCTCGAAGTAGAGCTTGTCCGAGATGTCGAAGTCGGTCGAGACCGTCTCCGGGTTCGAGTTGATCATGATGGTCTCGAACCCGTCCTCGCGCAGGGCGAGCGCGGCCTGGACGCAGCAGTAGTCGAACTCGATCCCCTGGCCGATGCGGTTCGGCCCGCTCCCGAGGATCACGATCTTGCGCCGATCGGACGCCGGCGCCTCCGTCTCGTCCTCGTAAGCCGAGTAGAGGTACGGCGTCGAGGCCGGGAACTCGCCCGCGCACGTGTCGACCATGTGGTAGGTCGGACGCACGCCGAGCGAGTGCCGCAGCTCGCGGATCTCGCGCTCGGTCGTGCCGCGCAGGCGGGCGAGCTGCCGGTCCGAGAAGCCCAGGCGCTTCATCCGCCGCAGCGCCGCGGCGTCGACGGAGCCGAGCGCCTTCCACTCCCGCTCCGCCTCGACCAGCTCCTGGAGCTGGGCCAGGAACCAGCGGTCGATCGCGGTCAGCTCGTAGATCTCGTCGATGGAGAGCCCCGCCTCCAACGCCCGCTTGAGCTGGAACGGCCGCTCGGCAGTCGGCCGGCGGAGCGCGGCGCGCAGCGCTTCCAGCGATTCGTCGGGCAGGCCGTCGTCCTCGGGACGCGCGCCCGTCTCCCAGCCGGCCCGGTCGATCTCCAGCCCCCGCAGAGCCTTCTGCCACGCCTGCTTGAACGTGCGGCCGATCGCCATCGTCTCGCCCACGGCCTTCATCTGCACGCCCAGCGTGTTGTCCGCCTGCGGGAACTTCTCGAACGCGAAGCGCGGGACCTTGACCACGACGTAGTCGAGCACCGGCTCG